>ENA-OQAB01000073-OQAB01000073.1-human-gut-metagenome-genome-assembly--contig:-NODE-73-length-54546-cov-4.084070_pt1 | contig 54546 bp, 58 predicted proteins | sample MGYA00242490_ERZ504517 | MGnify/ENA primary metagenome ERZ504517 (study PRJEB26092, sample SAMD00036298) | human gut metagenome | host: Homo sapiens | study: EMG produced TPA metagenomics assembly of...
ATTTTTTTAATGATTAATGGATGCGAATATAATATTCCAAAAAAAAGCCATTTGCAACTTTTTATCCTATTCATTTATGAAAACCAGACTTATCATTAATATCCTATCATTTCTTGTTTATCATACTATTAAACCTTATCTTTGTCACCGACAAATTATATTTATCACCAATGTGATAAGATATTATCACTACTATGATAAAGTAACATCAATTATTGTGATAAGATCTTATCATAGTAATGATAAGTATAAAATATCAGCACTAAAAACAAGAAATCATTTAAAGATAAAGCAGAAATGGCAGTACAATTTGAATTATATAAGACTCCGATGCCAAAGGAGAAAAAGAACAAGACGCGTTATCATGCCCGTCCGGTAAGTTTTTGAGACCGTCAATACCGAGAAAACTGGCTTATCGCATCCATGATCGCTCCACATTAAGAGTTATCGGGACATTTATTTTCAACCATTGGAAGAACTGAAAAAATGAAGTAGCTCAGTGCCTCCTGGAAGGTAAAAAGGTGCATGTCGATGGATTAGGATTCTTTCAGGTCACTCTTTCCTGCGAAGAAGAAATACGTAACCCGAAAGACAAACGTGTGCACCGGGTAAAATTGAAAGCTATAAAGTTTAAAGCTGATAAAGAATTGAAAGGGGAATTGTGTCACATGAAATTCCAGCGTTCTAAAATCAGACCGCACTCCGCCAATTTATCAGAAGTAGAAATAGACATGAAACTAACTGAATATTTTGCTGAAAATCAGATTATCACCCGGAAAGATTTTCAATATCTCTGCGGAATGACACAAATCACTGCATATCGCCATATCAAGAGGTTAATGGCAGAAAAGAAATTGCAAAATAAAGGGACGATCTATCAACCGATATATACTCCGGTTCCGGGTAATTACAGGGTATCGGTGGATTTAAAATATAAAGAACAATGAAAGAGCCATGAAACAGGAAGCCCTTCACCCGCTCTTCCCCATTTGATAAGGGATGTAGAGAGAAGGTGAAGGGCTGATAAATTATACAGAACTATTCCGTATTAACTATGGTTTCAAATAATTTTCCAAAGGTCCATAGACAATTCATCTTGATTTGCTCCCCAACAATAATAAGGCTTTTTATCCTTAAAGAAACATATATGAGGATAAGTATTTTCTCGAGTTAAAATAAAAAATGTCCCATCATCAGAATGCTCTCTAGCATATTCAAACTTCTTTGTTTCATTTTTCTGCGGTGTAAACGACATAATTTCCCATCTTTCCGCTTCTGTCCTCTTTATACTACTTTCTACCATCTTGTCCGCAGCTTCCTTCCCAAACACTTCAACATATCCTTGATAATAACTTTTCGGATTCGTGTCTTTCATAAAGTTTTCAGCATGATATATAGCATAAAAATATATTGTTTCCCCATTATCATTCTGCCCATAAAAACAAGCAAACTTTTCTGGAATTCTAAATACCTTTTCTGAATCGTTCACTAAATATAATCTTGAAGGCGAATCAATAACCGGTACAAACTTTATAGTGGACTTCATCAAAGTTAAGGACAAGGATGAATCATTCCATCTCCCTGCAATATTCATGTTTAATCGTTCAAGTATGGTATCCTGAACATTTTTATTAATCTCCTCTACAAGCAGTTTGTTTTGGGGTGTAAGTTGACTGATAGCTTGAGTAATCATCTTATCTCTTTTTATAACTTGCTTGGAAGTGCCATCGACATACACTTGTTCGCTACATGAAAGTAATAGTATCTGGACAAGAAATAGGATTGATAATTTAATTGTTTTCATAATATTTCTTACAGATATCTTTTATGATTGAATGGTAATACAAAAAAGGAGGCCGTAGATATATGGCTATGAAGAACCCTACCAAAACCTACCGCTTGGCATTAATTGGCGTTATGACCGCAATTCTTTGCATATTAGGGCCGTTGTCAATTCCGCTGCCGTTTAGCCCTGTTCCTCTTTCCCTAACAAATTTTGCAATTTTACTGGCGGTGTTCCTGTTGGGATGGAAATGGGGCACCGTTAGCTGTGGTATTTATCTGCTGCTGGGGCTTGTAGGAGTTCCGGTTTTTTCCGGGTTTTCGGGCGGAATGGCAAAACTGCTTGGCCCAACCGGGGGCTATTTGGTCGGCTTTCTATTGTTGGCTGTGATCAGCGGCCTGTTTGTAGAAAAGTTTGAGCAAGCCCGCCTGCCGGTTGCAGCAGGTATGGCGCTTGGTATGCTTGTGGATTATCTTTTTGGTACGCTCTGGCTTGCAATCCTAATGAAATTGAGTTTTGGTCAGGCTCTGATGATGGGGGTTGTGCCTTATCTGGCTGGAGATGCGGTGAAATTGATTATTGCACTGCTGCTGGGAAGCGCATTGCGCCGCCGCCTACAAGCTCTGCGGATTCTCGTCTAGGAAAAACGGCATTTATGAAGCATCATGCCATAGTGCTTTTTATTCCTGTTCAAGCCTGCGAACGCTAACCTCGCCGGAGCTTAGCGTTTCCCGTTTGTTGTCGGATAACGCTATGATTAATCCGCCGTTGTCATCGATATCTACTGCCAATGCCTCAGACCACACTTGGTTGCGTAGAAATCGGATTTGTTCACCGATAATCATGGATCGCATGCGGTATTCCGGAAGGAAACTGCGCAGCTCCAGCGTATCGCATAAGATGCAAAGCTGATTGATAATCTCTGCCGCCAAATGGTTGCGGGTGGTGGCAGGCGGCTCATCTGTGTAGAGAAACCCGGCCTTATGCCGCAGCTCTTCCGGAAGTGTGCTTTGGCTCCCTTTAAAATTGATGCCGATTCCCACCACAACGCTTTCAATGACGCCTGTTTCAAAATTTGTCACAGCCTCTGTAAGAATTCCGCAGATTTTTTTTTCATTCAGATATAGGTCGTTTACCCACTTGATTTGCGGATGCCTGCCAGTTACCATGTCGATCGCCCGGCATACACCAACCGCTGCCGCCGTGGTAATTAATACGGCGTTGGAAACATCGGCCTTGGGCCGCAGGATCACACTCATATAAAGCCCATTGCCGCGCGGAGAAAAAAAGCTTCTGCCCAGTCGGCCCCTTCCGGCGCTTTGTTCTTCTGCAAGCACAGCAGAGCCCTGCTCCGCACTCTCCAACGCCATTCTTTTTGCCTCCTGATTCGTGGAGGGAAGGCAGGGGAAAACGCGGATTTCCCGGGATTTCAGAGGGGGGGTCAAGTAGGGTAGGATTCCCTGTGTGGAAAGCAGATCGTTATCGGTGCAAAGCGTATAGCCCTGATTGGGAACGGCTTCGATATGATAGCCCTCTGCCTCCAATGCACGCACAGCCTTCCACACCGCTGCGCGCGATACGGAAAGCGAATTGGCAATCGCTTCGCCGGAGAGGGGGATTCCACGGTTTTCCTCGAGCTTTTTTAGTACGAATTCTTTGACAGACATACCGTTATCATCTCCTATTGTTCATCAGTATACAGCAGCCGGCTTTTCATTGTCAATTTAGAATCGCAATTCGGTTTACAGCCTAAAAAGCCAAAAACAGGCCAACACTTGGTTGGCCTGTTTTTGATTTGTGAAAAGGCTATTTAGTGCTTTTTCTTTGCAAGCACAACCACTGCTGCTGCGGCCATAGTCAACGCCGCAATTGCAGCAATTCCGGTGTTTCCAGTATCCGGAATCTCAACATCATCAGCTGCGCCGTTAGAACCACCATTCGTATTGGCGTTATCAGTTTTGTTGGGATCGCTTGGCGTAGCCGCGCTGCCGCTACCGCCTACGAGGCCAGCGAGCATGCCGAGAATATCAACGTCGCCCAACATGCTGGTGTCAATACCGAGCTTTGCAAGAGCATCCTTAACGGCGCTGATGTCTACTTGATCTTTGATCGCGCCTAGATCGAAATCACCGCCGCCCAGAAGGCCTGCAATCTCGCTCAGGTCAATGCCGGAACCGCTCAGGGCGTCCTTGATGGAGTCCAGATCGATATTGCCGAGCGCTTCTGTGATTTTTGCAGTGTCGAAGTCGCCTAGGCTTGCCTTAATCTCCTCAATTTTATCGGTGAAGGAACCGAGGTCGGGCGTGGCGGCAAAGGCCGGAACGCACAATGCAAGGCAGAGTACAAGCGCCAGGGCAATGCTTAGAAGTTTTTTTCATGGGTACCATTTCCTTTCTGAATATTTTCCAGAACGCAAGTTGCCAAGAGGCAAAAACGAACTGAAGTGTCGCACAAAATTCAGAAGTTGTGTAACACATATAAATATATAAACATGTCACAGTATATTTGTCAACATATTGTATACGAATTAATAAATAATTAATAATTAGGACATGATATATTTACTAAAAGATCATATCTGAGTCATTTTAAAGAACGATCTATATATAGAATATACTTAATGTATATATTACCTTCAATTATTCCTCCTTCTGGAATAGGAGGAAATTTGGAACCTGGTTTGGAGCATACTAATACGAGAAGGTGGGCAGGAGAAAAACAGCTTTCTGTCAAAGTGGAGATGTGGTATAATAGCTTCAAACATTTTGTTTGAAGCATTGGAAAAATGGTTGTCGGCGCGAAACGCCTCCTGCCGCAGAGCGGCAACGCCATTTTTCGTAGAGGTATCCGTGCGTATGGTAAAATAGCTTCAAATAGGCTTGAAAGCTTTAAACGGGTTGCAAAGTTTCAAGCTTTGAAACTTGGAAGCATTGAAAAAATGGTTGTTGGCAGAATGGATTGTGAATCATCATTTGGTTGGGGAGAGTGAAAGGGGAATGCTCAGGTTGACGCGTTATCTAAAGGGCTTCCGAAAGGAAGTGATTCTGGGCCCTCTGTTCAAGTTGACAGAGGCGATTTTTGAGCTGATTGTACCCTTGGTAATGGCACGTATCATTGACGTAGGGATTCGTGGGCATCATCAAACGTACATTCTGCAAATGGGCGGCGTGCTTGTTCTGCTGGGCGTCACTGGATTGATCTGTGCGCTGATTTGTCAGTATCTAGCTGCCAAAGCATCGCAGGGTGTGGGCACAGTGCTGAGAAATGATCTGTTCCTTCATATCAACCGGCTTTCCTACGCTGAGATTGATCGGATCGGCACACCCTCCCTGATTACTAGGCTGATCAATGATGTAAACCAGCTACAGCTTGCTGTTGCGATGTTGATTCGGTTAGTCGTTCGCGCGCCGTTTCTGGTGATCGGCTCTACCATCATGGCTATGATGATTGATTGGCGGCTTTCGCTGATTTTCTTGCTGCTGCTCCGTTGATTGCGGGAACCATCTATTTGATTATGAGTCGCTCCATTCCTTTCTATCGTATTACCCAGAAGCTTTTGGATCGGGTGAGCCTGATTACCCGGGAAAATCTCTCCGGCGCCCGTGTGATCCGGGCGTTTTCAAGGCAGAAAACGGAGCAGAAGCGTTTTCATGAAGCGGCGGGTGAAATTGAACGCACCGCCGTGCGCGTGGGTAAAATTTCTGCGTTGCTTAATCCAGCCACCTATGTGATCGTCAACCTGGCTATTATCGCAATTATCTGGTTCGGCGGGCTGCAAGTGGATAGCGGCCGTCTGACCCAGGGCGAGATTACAGCTTTAGTCAGCTATATGACGCAGATCATGCTGGCGCTGATCGTCATTGCCAATCTCGTCGTAATTTTTACAAAGGCCTCCGCCTGTGGCACGCGCGTCAGCGAGGTGTTGGAGCTTGCTCCAACGGTAACCGATCCAGGCGGCGAGCCTGTGTCTATCCAGGCCAAAGAGGACACGCCGAAGGTATCGTTCCAAAACGTATCCTTTTCCTATGGCGGCGCGCAGGAAAATGCGTTGGAACAGATTGAACTGCATGTTCGCCGTGGGGAGACGGTTGGCGTCATTGGCGGCACCGGCTCCGGCAAATCCACGCTGGTCAATCTGATTCCCCGTTTTTATGATGCAACAGCCGGGCAGGTGATGGTGGATGGCGTTCCTGTAACGGACTATCCATTTTCCCAGCTACGCGGTCAGATCGGCGTGGTGCCGCAGCAGGCGGTGCTGTTTGCCGGAACGCTGCGTGAAAATATGCAGTGGAGGAAACGGGATGCCTCAGATGAAGAAATTAGCCGTGCGTTAGAAATTGCACAGGCTGCCGAATTTGTAAGCAAGCTTCCGGAAGGGCTCGATACCATGATTCAGCAGGGTGGACGCAATTTGTCTGGCGGGCAACGCCAGAGGCTGACGATTGCCCGCGCGCTGGTTGGCACGCCGCAGATTTTGATTTTGGATGACAGCGCCAGTGCGCTGGATTTTGCCACGGATGCGGCGCTGCGCAAAGCGCTTCGGCAGAAAACGCGAGATATGACTGTTTTTATGGTGTCGCAGCGGGCGGGGACCGTCCGTGCGGCTGACCGTATCGTCGTGCTTGACGATGGCCGAATTGTCGGTATTGGGCCGCATAGCGAGCTGTTTGAGACATGCGCGGTTTATCGGGAGATATGCCTCTCTCAGATGAATGAAGAGGAGGCGGCAGGATGAGAAAGCAGATTTTAAAGCGTGTGCTGGGCTTTTCCAGGCCCTATATTGGTTATCTCGTTCTGGCCCTCATTAGCGCGGTGCTCAGCGTTGGCATGACGCTGTATGCGCCGATCCTGATCGGACGGGGAATTGATCAAATCATCGGCCCGGGTAATGTTGATTTCAAAGCAATTTTGTCTGATATCGCTTGGCTGGCCGGCACGGTAGCGGTCGGCGCTCTGTTTCAGTGGCTACTTGCACAGTGCACGAATATTCTCGCCTACCGTACGGTGCGCGATCTGCGCGTTTCCGTATTCGATAAGCTGGAGCGAGTGCCGCTGAAATATATCGATTCCAATGCGCATGGCGATTTGATCAGCCGCGTGGTCAATGATATTGATCAGGTGTCCGACGGCCTTTTGCAGGGCTTTACCCAGTTGTTTACCGGTGTTGTGACGATTCTTGGAACGCTGGGCTTTATGTTGTCTGTCAGCCCGTGGATTGCTCTGGTTGTTGTGGTGCTCACACCACTGTCACTTTTTGTTTCTGCCTTTATCGCAAAGCGCTCTTATCAGAAATTCCGAGAGCAGTCTGAAACGAGAGGCGAGCTCAGCGGATATGCAGAGGAGCTGGTTGGCGGGCAGCGGATTGTTAAGGCCTTCGGCTATGAGCAGCGCGCGCAGGAAACGTTTGAGGAGATCAATGCGCGCCTCTATGATTGCGGCGTGAAGGCACAGTTTTATTCGTCACTCACGAATCCGTGCACACGTTTTGTTAATGCAATGGTTTATGCAGCGGTCGGCGTCTGCGGTGCAATCGCCGCGCTGCGCGGTGGGCTCACAATTGGCCAGCTCTCCGCTTTTTTACAATATGCCAATCAGTATACAAAGCCTTTCAATGAGATTTCCGGCGTGGTCACAGAGCTGCAAACCGCAATTGCCTGTGCAGGCCGTGTTTTTGAGGTGCTCGATTCTCCGGATGAAACGCCTGATCCGGCGGATGCAGTGGTCATGGCGGAGAGCAAAGGGCAGGTCAATCTCCATGATGTTTCGTTCTCCTATCATCCGGGAAAGCGCTTTATTGAAGCGCTTAATCTCTATGCTAATCCTGGGCAGCGCATCGCCATCGTCGGTCCGACCGGCTGCGGCAAAACAACGATTATCAATCTGTTAATGCGCTTTTACGATGTGGATGCGGGTGAGATCCTTGTGGATGATGTGGATATTCGCCATATTACCCGTGCGAGCCTGCGTGGTCAGTTTGGCATGGTGCTACAGGATACGTGGCTTTTTGCCGGCACCGTGCGGGAAAATATTGCCTATGGCCGGCCTGACGCTACGCAGGAGCAAGTGGCGGCAGCGGCAAAGGCCGCGCATGCGCATAGCTTTATCAAACGCCTTGCGCAAGGCTACGATACTGTGCTTGCAGAGGATGGCGGCAATCTCTCCCAGGGGCAGCGCCAGCTGTTGAGTATCGCGCGCGTAATGCTCACCGATCCGCCGATGCTGATTTTGGATGAAGCGACGAGCAGCATCGATACACGCACGGAAATTTATGTGCAGCGCGCGTTTACCCGAATGATGGAGGGCCGCACCTGCTTTATTGTTGCGCACCGGCTCTCCACCATCCGGGAGGCGGATTGCATCCTCGTCATGCGAGACGGAAAGATCATTGAACAGGGGACGCATGAAAGCCTGCTTAGGAAAGATGGCTATTATGCACAGCTCTATAACAGCCAATTTGCCCGATCGGAAGGCTGAAATTTTAATTACAAATCCCGCATTTTGCAACAGGCCTCTTTTTTATTCAAAAAAAGCAAGAAGCTTAGATATTTGTGGCTATGTACTGATAAGCGTTACCGGATTTCCCAATTCGGTCAACCACGCCGAGCTCATAAAGCAGCAACAGCGCCGTTTGTGCATCTGAGAGGCGGATTCTTGTTGCTTTTTGATAGTCCTTCGCCATAAAAGGGGAGGGTAGCGTTTTTGGAAGAAGCTGCCGATAGTCAGATGGAGCATTGATTACGATTTCTTGGATGAATGCGGATGGAATACGGTCACACCGTGTCGCGCCCTTTTTGCCGTCAGCGCTCCAGCCAGCCCGGCAGCGGTATTCTTCGATTTCCAGGATTGCGATTCGGATGCTCAGATTGGGGTGCAAAAGGAGAGGCCTAATTTTATAGAGCTCACGAAATACGTCCTGTGCTACGCCTTTCCGTGGGCTTTTACGCGGTTTTGAGACTTCGCCTGTTTGCGGGTCAATCCATAAGAGTTTTTTTACAGCTGCCACGGGGTAAACCACAGAAACGTGGGTGACGGATAAAAAAGCCTCGAGTTTTTTTCGTAGCTTATCAAATGATTGCGTTTGAATCTCAATAATTCCGTTTTCTCCGACGATATCGGCAATATAGCGCCCAATTTTAATTTCATGGCTTTCTGCATCCGGCTCATAATAGGCTTTTAGCGCCGCATGCAGCGTTTTTTCTCCAAGCGTCCCGATGCCGTTTTGTCCACGCAAACTTTCTCGCGCCTGCCTGCATGCCTGCTGAAATCGATTGCAGTCCATCACGCTTCCCCTCCAAGATGTGCGATTGCCCTATCATAGCACAATACAACACTGGGAAGCAATGCGCAGCGGCCAGAATGATTTGGATCGAGAATCATTTCCCCAAGGCATATTATGAAAAACCCTGTATCGATGGCCGGATGCAAAGTTCGGCCAGGATACAGGGCTTTTTTCCTTCTGAGAAACAGAAGGCTATTTTATTGCTCCCCGTTATGGACTTCCAGAACTTCGTTTTCACGAAAGAGGAGCGACAGGCACCAGATGCCCGCGAGAGCGACTACTGTATAAATGATTCGGCTCAGAATAGCACCCTGGCCACCGCAGATCCATGCGACGATATCAAACTTGAACAGCCCAATGCTGCCCCAGTTGATGGCACCGATCACAACAAGGATCAGAGAAATTCGATCCAGCATTTTTTTCAACTCCTTCAATGGTTTCAACGATAGTATGGACGGGAATGAAAAAAATATGCGGGTATCCAATAGAAAATTCAGGATAATGAATTGCAAATTGCGTGAGAGTCGGAATCAATTTTATTTATTTTATGAAAAATAAAAAGGATCTATCTGCGCACGATAGAGGGCTTACGGATATCAATTGGTTGATAAATGACCGAGATTATTTTTTAGCACTCGGAAAAGAGAAAAGGAGCCTGACCAAAACCGACAGAAAAGCGATGCCATGAAAGCTATAATAAAACGTATCAAACAGACATTTGGGGGCGGTAGGTTGTCTCAGGTTGTCTATGTCGATGTGCTGTTCACTCTCAACCTTTTTGTCAATTATCTCCTCCTGCTATCTGGTGCGTGTTTGCTCAGGGAGAAGGCAAAACGATGGCGGCTGCTGCTTGGGGCTGCCCTTGGAGCCGTTTATTCCCTGATCATTTTTGCGCCGGAGCTTCCTAATTTCCTTTCGATTTTAATCAAAGTAATATTTTGCGTGACCATTGTTCTGGCAGCCTATCCGGTGCATGGGCTTCGTCATTTTGGCAAACTGACAGCCTGTTTCCTTGCCGCCAATTTTATTTTTGCCGGGTTTATGATGGGAATTTGGCTGCTATTCCGCCCCAAAGGGATGGTTTACCAAAATGGGGCAGTGTATTTTGATATTAGCGTGACGGTTTTGATTGTAACGGCAATCGTCTGCTACGGGCTGACGGTGTTATTCTCCAAGCTCTTTCGGCGCCATGCGCCTGAAAATCGGATTTACACGTTGCAAGTTGAGCTCAATGGTTGTCGTTTATGCACGCAGGCGTTGCTTGATACGGGCAATCGTTTATCTGATTGCTTTAGCGATACGCCGGTGATCCTATTGGAATATGCGCGGGTGAAAACGTTGCTGCCGCCTGAACTCAGATCGTTTTTCCGCGAAAGGCCTTCGGCGCTACATGCGCCGCCGGAAGCTGCTTCGCTCGGCTTTCGGTTGATTCCGTATCACACCGTGGGAGGAACAGGCCTTTTGCCAGCATTTCGTCCGGAGAAGGTGATTATCTCCGATGCGCATATGCAGTTTGAGAAGAAGGATGTGCTGATAGCCGTTGTTAACGATCGGCTGGCGGCAGGGGAATATGGGGCGCTGCTAAATGAGCGCCTGGTGCAAGGGGGTATACAAGATGGAATTTATTATCAGGAACATACTACATAAACTGTCGGCCCGGCTATGGCGTTCCGTTTTTTGTTACGAGACAAAGCGCGCCACAAAACAAGGTTTCCCAGAATACCGGCCGGGCATCCGCTTCCTTTTGGCTATATTTAGGCCGTCTTCCGTTTTTTATATTAATGGTTCTCAGGCTCTGCCGGCTCCGTTGAGCAAAGAAGAAGAAGCAAGGCTGATGCAGCGGCTCGCACAAGGAGATGAAAGCGTCCGGGAGGATCTAATCGTGCACAATCTACGCCTGGTGGTTTATATTGCGCGCAAATTTGAAAATTCAGGCGCAGGGATTGAGGATCTGATTTCCATTGGGACAATCGGTCTCATTAAGGCGGTCAACACCTTTTGCCCTACACGGAATATCAAGCTGGCCACCTACGCTTCACGCTGCATTGAAAATGAGATATTAATGCATCTACGCAAAACCAATTCCCAGCGGTCGGAGGTTTCGATTGACGAGCCGCTTAATATTGATTGGGACGGGAATGAGCTCTTGCTCTCCGATGTGCTCGGCAGCGAACCGGATACGGTAAATATCGGTATTGAGGTAGAGGACGAACGGAATCTTCTGCTAGAAACAGTCGGCCGCTTGGAGGAGCGGGAAAAGCTTATTATGTGCATGCGCTTTGGAATCGGCGGCGAGAAGGAGCATACCCAGAAAGAAGTCGCCGACCTTTTGGGGATTTCGCAAAGCTACATTTCTCGGTTGGAAAAACGGATCATTGAGCGCTTGAAAAGGGAGCTGGAAAAAGCGATTTAAAAATGACCGGATCAGGATGGCAGCATCCCGATCCGGTCATTTTGGTAAATGTGTCAATACGGTTTATTTAAAAATCAATTTCTGTGTCATAATAGCAGGCCTTCAGCAGCTTTTCCATCTCTTCCTGCGTGGGGATGCGAGGGTTAGAGCCCGTGCATGCATCGGCAATTGCATTTTTGGCGACTTCAGCGATGGAGCCGTTAAACTCATTCTCATCGATGATGCTCGTGTCGGCCAATACGCCGCCCTGCCCGTAGTTCTTGATTCCGAGGGGAATATTAAGCTGACGGTTCATCTCACGCAGCTCTTCAATCAGTGCGTCAATCAATTCGGCAGTGGTATTGCCGGGCAAATGGATAAACCGCGCAATGTTCGCATAGCGCTCGGCAGCTTGCGTATTTTTGGAGTTAAAACGGATCACTTTGGGCAGGTACATCGCGTTGGCTGCGCCATGAATAATATGCCCTCCGCTGTATGCGGCGCCGGTTTTATGGGCCATGGAGTGGACGATGCCAAGCAGAGCGTTTGAGAAGGCCATGCCTGCCAGACACTGCGCGTCGTGCATCTGTGCGCGGGCTTCCATGTCTCCGTCATAAGATTTTTTAAGATATTGGTGGATCATTTGAATCGCGTGCAGCGCGAGCGGATCCGTATAATTGCAGTGAAGCGTGGATACATAGGCTTCAATTGCGTGCGTCATCGCGTCCATCCCAGTGTGCGCCGTCAGCTTCTGCGGCATGGTTTCCGCCAAAGCGGGATCAACGATCGCCACATCCGGTGTGATGTTAAAATCTGCTAGCGGGTATTTAATGCCCTTCTGGTAGTCTGTGATAACGGCAAACGCCGTCACTTCCGTTGCAGTGCCAGAGGTGGAGGGGATGGCACAGAACTTTGCCTTTGTACGCAGGGTGGGGAAGGAGAAGGGGGTAATCAATGCTTCAAAGGTGGTATCCGGGTATTCGTAAAACACCCACATGGTTTTTGCGGCATCAATGGGGGAGCCGCCGCCCATGGCGACGATCCAATCCGGCTGGAACTCACGCATCACGGCCGCGCCGCGCATAACTGTTTCTACAGAGGGATCGGCCTCTACGCCCTCAAAGAGCTTTACCTCCATGCCCGCTTCCTTCAGGTATGAAACAGCCTGATCGAGAAAACCAAAGCGCTTCATGGAACCTCCGCCAACAACAACGACAGCCCGCTCGCCTTTCAGGTTTTTTAGCTCTTCCAAGCTGCCTTTCCCATGATATAGATCTCGGGGCAATGTAAAACGTGCCATAACACAAACCTCCTGAAATGTAATGAGATAAAAAGAATCGGGCCTTGCCCTTGGTTCCTGGCCGTATGCCTATTAGGAACCTATGTTTTTATTTTACCGCTTTTTGTAGCAAAAGGCAATCAAAAAGGAAAGAATTATATAGAAAGCGACGGTAGAGCTTCGCCTGCCGCCGCCTTTTGCCGCAATTATAAATCTATTTTTAAATCTTTATAATAGTATTCTTTATCTCGATCGTTGATCTCACGCAGCACCCGGCACGGGTTTCCTACCGCAACCACATTGGGTGGGATATCTTTTGTAACAACGCTCCCTGCTCCGATGACTGAATGATCCCCAATCGTTACCCCTGGCAATACGATTGCGCCTGCCCCGATCCAAACATTCTTGCCAATTCGGACGGGAATGTTAAACTGGGCGACTTTTTCCCGTAGCGGTGGATCCACAGGGTGCCCTGCCGTGGCGATTATGACGTTCGGCCCAAACATCACGTTATCGCCAACAAAGATATCCGTATCGTCTACCAAGGTCAGGTTGAAATTCGCGTATACATTGTTGCCGAAATGCGTATATTTTCCCCAATTCGCATGAAGCGGAGGCTCAATATAGCAGTTTTCACCGATTTCGGCCAACAGATTTTTTAAAATTTGCTCCCTCTTTTGCGATTCGGATGGGCGCGTATGGTTGTAATCATACAGAATTTCTAGGCATTCCAGTTGCTCTTTGGCAATTTCTTCGTCTGTGCAAAAATAGAGCTTGCCGCTCTGCATCCGTTCTCTAGTCGTCATCCAGGGTGCCTCCTCTCAATGTCAGTACATTTCATCGTCGTTATTGGTGAGTTTTCGCTTTAATTCCGCCAGCGCTTCCTCAATGGCCTGCATGGAGCGGTCTGTCGCCTGGTTGAGCTGAGAGCCGCGGAACATACGCCCGGTTTTATGATGACCCGGCCGCTTGAGCTTCCGGTAGTTGTCAAGCTGTTCCTTCGTTTCCGTCAAGCGGGCAGAAAAATCACCTGCCCAGGAGGATTGCTCGGTACGTTTGCTGACTGATTGCTGGAATTCAGCCATTTTTTGCTCTAGGGTATCCTTCATGGAACGCATTTTATCCATTAGCTTGCGGATATCCAGCGCCGTGCGCACCGCATTGATCAAATCTGCTAGGAAAACGGAGAAAATCAAGCCGAGAATGATATAGACAATATTGGCCGGAATCATCGAAATGATTTCCTCTACCGGTGGATGGACGATATAGAGAAATACAAGCGTCGCAATCCCCCAGTAAAGGGAGTTGCGCAGACAAATACGCCCCTGGATGTTAAATTTTCGATCCGAATAATCCCACCAGCGCGCATGGAATAGTTTTTCCATTAACACACTCGTGATAAATTCCACGATATCTGCTACGATTATCCCAACGATAAACAGCAAAATCGGCTTAAGTGCCGAGGGAACGGCGTAGCTTTCTTTAATTGGAGAGAGGCAAATGAGAAATGCAACCGCGCCCGTCCCATAGATTGGGCACATTGGGCCTGTTAAAAAGCCGCGGTTAATCCATTTGCGTTTGGCGAGCGAGCAGTAAATCGATTCCATCAGCCATCCAGCCGCGCTGTAAAAGAAAAAATAGAGAACGTACATTGGTATCGTCGGCGCCACGCTTATGACCATCCTTTCTTACGCCGGCCGCAACAATGTGCGGCCTTGGCGCAGCCAAAATATCGAGCGAAGTTTTATGCTTCCAAATGCCGGCGGAGGATTTCCTTATGCTTTTTTGCCTGCTTTGGGATTAGGGAGAGGATCAGCTCCCAGGTAGCGCAGTATTTATCCGCCATGCTTACGATGAAGGATTCCCGGTAGCGCGGCGGGCGGATGGTCAAGGGCCACATATGCTTGATGATGATATCCTCTTCCATTTTGCTCAGCGTGGTCAGTTCGCGGGCGTTTTTCAGTGCAAATCCTGGATGCAGATAACCGTGCGGGCGATGGCTCGAATCCTTCTCCCGCCAATCGTAGTAGAACAGATCGTGCAAAATTGCGCCACGGGCCGCCGTGCGATAATCAAGCCCCAGGCGCCTGCATGTGAGAAAGCTGATATAGGCTACACTTGTGATGTGTTGGAGACGGTCGATATCCAAATGCTGCTCATAGATTGACAGCCCTTGAACCTCCGGGCGGTTATACAGATCCTCGATAGCTTCAAAAAAGGCGGGGCTCATATGCTCACGCCCTAAGAAAGAGCTGATATAGGCCTGGTGCAATTTGTTCATAAACAGATGCGCTCACTTTCTTTGTAAAATAGAAATTTTTGGAAGGCAGCCAAGCCTGCATATTTGGCCAGGCCATTGCTAAGAAACATGCAATAAGTATACTATAACAAGCTCGAAAATCCAATATGATTCGTGGGATTGTAGGCAATCCTTAACCATTTTTAACTTCTTGTTCATAAAAAGAGGTGTTTTCCTGCCAAAAAATGCGCCACGGCGTTTTCCGTATTGGAGCCAATCACGCCTGTAGCCGCCGCCAGAATTCGCTCGTGCGCGTTGGATACGGCGTAGCTTTCATCGGCCGCGGCGAAAAGGGGAAGGTCGTTGAGATTATCCCCAAAGGCCACCATATGCTTTGCTCCCATTCGCTTTTGGATCCATTTAGCGCCGGATGGCTTGCTGGCCTTGCTGCTAAACGCTTCAATCAACCAGGCGTCAGAATACGTATCCTTATAAAGCACACTTGTCAGCCCCTCAATTGCAGAAAGCTCCCGCGCAACGGGCAAAAGCGTGTCGTAACAATCAAACGTAGTCAGATAGATAGAGGGCATGTCGTTCGTCACGGTTAAATGGTTTACCATGGTAAAATGTTTGTCCGGAGCATTTTTACGGCTTTCATAGTATTTCCGGTTTGCTTCCGGTTTAAGCTGCGTAAAGCAGACCTCCAGTGTATTTTGATTCAACCGGTTATAAAATGGGGCGATATGATGCCGCTCAAAAATAGCCAAGGCGGCGCGTGCTGCTTCCGGTTCAATCGGGCATACGGAAACAGGCTCCCGTTTTTCCATATCGTAAATGACTACTCCATTCATTAGGATCACCGGCAGGCGAAGATTCAGCTTCTCCAAAAGCGGAGCGGCGCTGGAAGCGCTTCGGGCCGTGGCAACCGTAAAAAAAAGGCCGTTGGCAATCATGGTGTTTAAAGCGCTTGCCGTTTCGTCTGAAACCTTGCATTCTGGCGTAAGCAGGGTACCATCTAAATCACTGATATAAAGCGTATCTAGGTTGTGCATGTTAATCCCGTCCTCTTTTCCTTTAACGTTCTATATCTGTTGAACAAGAAGAAAACCTTACCAAAGCATGTTTTTAAAGTTTACCTCTTTTTCAGCAAAATGGCAATATCAGAGGATCTCCTTTTCAAGTAATTGATGAAAATACTTGCCACCGGGTGAGGAAATCGGTATAATAAAAAGGTCGACAGTCCGATTGGCGTTGGAAGAATCCGGATGTCCTGCGGGTGGCGGCAACTTGCGCAAACGCAATTTGAACCTCGCTGAAGCGGGCTTTGCTTGTTGTTATTTGTGTTTGATGGACAGATTAATTTGTCCCAATTCCTTGTCCGGTTTTATCCGGCGCTTAGTTTCATCTTCAAGGATAATGGAGTTTTGGGAGGCACAGGAGCGATCAAGAATGTTAGGAAAATATGTGAGAGTTAAGGTAGTGCGTCCCATTGGTGCAAAGCATCCGCGCTTTCCCTTTACCTATCGGCTGAATTACGGTTTTGCCCAAGGGGTTACAGGCATCAGCGGAGAGGCGCAGGGCGTTTATATCATGGGGATCGACCATCCGGTACGGGAGTTTGACGGCCGGGTGATTGCGATTGTGCGGCGCAACAATCATAAGGGAATTGTGTGGGTTGCCGCGCCGAAAAGCAAGCACTTCATCGTCAATGAAATTTGTGATGCGATTGATTTTGCCGAAGGCCATTACGGCTATACGTTGGAGTGTCTGTATGAACGTTCCTGCGGCGCGGTCGTATACCGTATGGATGCCGGGCAGCCCCTTTATTTGCTCATCAAAAATAAGCGGAGCGCGCATTGGGGGTTCCCAAAAGGCCATATGGAAAAGGGTGAAACACAGGAGGAAACGGCAAAACGGGAAGTGCTTGAAGAAACGGGAATGCACATTCGGCTGCTGCCTGATTTTTCCTCCAAATCGGAGTATACGATTCAGGGGAAAGTAGAAAAGTCCGTTACGATCTTTTTAGCAATTACAGAGGATAAAAATACTGTGATTCAGCAGGAGGAAATCGAAGATTTTATCTGGTTGCGTTATGATCGGGCGCTGAAGATGCTCAATTATGAAAATGATAAGATGATTCTAACGAAAGCCAATCGTTTTTTGATGGAAACTGCGATGCCTAAAATTTGAATTTTGAAATGAGGTTGTATAATGGCGGAAACCTTGGCGCAATATTTCGTGGATTTTTTGCAGAATAAAATACCCAACGAATTGATTGTATTCATCGTGTCGCTATTCCCCATTCTTGAACTTAGAGGCGGAATGATCGTGGCGAAGCTCCTGGATGTTCCGTTTATCACGGCGTTTCTTATTTCGTTTATCGGCAATATGGTGCCGATTCCTTTCATTTTGCTATTTATCAAAAAGATATTTGCCTGGCTGCGCCGCTTTCCCCGCTGGGCAAGAATCATTGATAAATTAGAAGCCCGCTCTATGAGTAAAAGCGATCAGATCGAGAAATATAAAGAGTGGGGGCTTCTGCTGTTTGTGGCCATCCCTCTCCCAGGAACGGGCGGATGGACAGGCGCTTTGATCGCGTCGTTGTTTGATCTGCGCATTAAAAAATCGCTTCCGATTATCACGCTCGGCGTTTTGGTTGCGGGCTTGATTATGTCACTGATCGTATATGGAGTCTTTGGCGGGCTGGCAAGCTTGTTTTGAGAAGGGCTTCATTCATAAAAGGGCGGGCCTGTCCGTACAGGCCCGCTGGCAGTGTTTTATTTTGCGCTTGCCGCTGCAAAAATGCATCGTGCATTTGCAGCGGCCTGTTTTTTTCCGCATGATAATGGATTTGATTTTTGCTCAGCTCGTATAATCCTCAATCAGCCGTTGTAGCTCCTGTATCGTCTGCGCGGGAATCCCATGCAGCAATTCTTGCTGGTTGACGGTTGGCAGGCTATCTAAATAAACATCAAATACTTCCATCGGCTCAGTGCTTCCAGTGCGGTAAGAAGCGATCCGGCCTTGGTATTCTCCCAGCATATATGGCGCTTGTTCTGTCTGCTGCGTAGGGGAGACGTTCGTTTCCGCTCCTGTGACGGAAGTACGGATGGCGTCCGTTGTCAGAATAGCTGCTGAAAAAATCAGGCATACCGCACATAAAATACGGATTCCTTTCCGCATCATATCGGTGTTCCCTCCGCTTCTAAAATGAAAATTCGCTTTTAGTTTGCGCATGTTTTTTTGTTTTATACCAGAGTATGGAAATTGCGCGATTTTGCTTCTTTTATATGGAAAACGAATTTTCGAAAATTACTAAACTTTTCCGAGAAAGTATGCTATAATAATCGAATAGAAAAGGAGGCAGAGGATTTTATGAATCATGGTCCACGAAATTCCAAGCCTGTGAAAAGGCCGTCCGGTCAATCCGGGGCGGCTCATAAATCTCCTGTTCGCAAGGGGCAAATTACCCATGCACGTAAACCCGGCAGTAAAAAAACGAGGCGCGCTTTTTCTACTCCTGTCAAAGTGCTTCTGGGCGCGCTGGTAACGGTTGCATTGACATGCCTGATCGTTGGCATAACGATGCTTGTCTATATGATTGCATTCACTCATGGGGATCCTGCGATTAACTTGGATGAATACAAAGCAAATCAAAATCAGACGACCATCGTATACGCTTACGATAAAAACCAGCAGCCTGTAGAGGTAACGCGGCTGCACGGGACAGAAAACCGCATCTGGGTCAACCTCAGCCAAATGCCGGAAGAAATGAAACAATCGGTTATCGCCATTGAGGACAAGCGCTTCGAAAAGCACAACGGGGTCGATTGGTTCCGCACTGCTTCTGCGATTGTGAAGCACGGTATGTCTCAAGGCGGCTCGACAATTACGCAGCAGTTGATAAAAAACCTGACGGGGGATAAGGATGTTACCATCGTCCGTAAGTTTCGTGAGATCCTTTACGCCCTGAATTTGGAGCGCAATTACTCCAAAGATGAAATTTTGGAGGCATATCTCAATACCATCTATCTTGGCGAGGGCTGCTACGGCGTGAAAACAGCGGCGGAAAAATATTTTGGCAAGGATGTCAGCGAGCTGAATCTAGCAGAGTGCACCGCTCTGCTCGGCATCACGCAGTATCCCTACAAATATGATCCGCTGGTCAACCCGGAAAATAATAAAGCCCGGCAGAAATACGGGCTGGACGTGCTTCTGGAAGAGGGGACGATTTCCCAGAAGGAGTATGACGAGGCGATTGCCTATTCGCTTGTTTTCACCAACAGCAAGGAGTATAAGGCAGCGCACAAGGACGATAAGAAAGCGGCAGAGTCAGAGAGTAAGATCCAGAGCTATTATGTGGATTACGTCGTCGATCAGGTGATTGACGATCTGATGGAGCAATATGGCCTGACGGAGCAGCAAGCCACGCAAAAGGTCTATTATGGCGGATTAAAAATTTATACCGCCATGGATCCGGACGTGCAGTCCTCCATGGAAAATGTGTTTTATAACCGTAAAACAGTTGCCAACAAGGGCGTTCAGGCCGCAATGACAGTGATGGATTATAAAGGCCGCGTTGTCGGCGTTGTTGGCGGGCTGGGAGAGAAGCAGCAGAACCGCGGCCTTAACCGCGCGGTTTCTTCCAAGAGGCAGCCGGGTTCTTCTATCAAACCGTTGAGCATTTATGCGCCTGCGATCGAAAATAATCTTTACAATTGGTCCTCCATGATCGCGGATTCGCCTTCCCGTTATGTTGATGGCAAGCCGTGGCCTGTCAACTATGGCCAAAAGGTGGGCGACGGGCAGCTTCACCCGTTGCAGTACGCGGTGGAACGCTCTTTGAACACCGTGCCCGCCCGTATGCTGGAAAAAATAACGATCAAAACGTCTTTTGACTTTTTGGAGAACCATTTCCACCTTTCTACGCTGGAAAAATCGGATGCGGATTGGGCTCCGCTTGTTACCGGCGCCTTTACGCAGGGTGTTACTACCCTCGATATGGCGGCCGCCTATGCGGCAATTGGCAATGGCGGCACCTACTATGAGCCCTATTGCTATTATAAAGTGACCAACAGCTCAGGCTCTGAAACGCTTTTACAGACCTCTGTGAAAGGTGAAAAGGTATTGTCGCCCGACACGGCGGATGTTGTTTGCGAGCTGTTGCAGGCGAACACCAACTACGGCACGACAAAGGCGGCTGCGGTCAGCGGCTTCCAGACAATGGCGAAAACCGGTACAACGACGGATGAAAAAGACCGTTGGTTTGCCGCGGGCACGCCCTATTATGTGTCGGCCACCTGGTATGGCTATGATACGCCTAAAACCATTTATCTCGATTCCAACTATAACCCCTCCGCCAAGCTGTTTAAGGCTGTTTTTGATCCGATTCACAAAAATCTGGCGCCCAAAGAATTTGGGAAAAGCGGCCTCACGGTTGAGAAGGAATATTGTAAGAAAACCGGCTTGCTGGCCTCGCCATCCTGCACTTCTAAGGCGAAGGGATGGTATAAGATTACCGATACGCCGGCAGTGTGCACCTCCTGCGGCGGTTCCGGTCTGCTCAATAATATTGCGGACAATGTTTCCAATGCGATTGGGCAGGCGGGGGATGTCGTTTCTAATGCCATCGATTATGCAGGTCAGGTTGTGGAGAATGCATTAAATGGTATTACACCATAATAGAACAGCAACACCAAACGAACCTTTTGCCGCTTGGCGAAAGGCTCGTTTGTGGTATCCCGGCATATTGTAAAAAATGGAGAAAGGGGCGTCCACATGCCTGGATTGTTGATTCGCCGTGCGCACCTGATTGATTTGGCCTCCGGCGTCGATCAAATTGGCGATGTTCGGATAGAGGGGGAGCGGGTGGTGGATATTGGCGCCGAGCTTCCCGCCATGGGCAATCAAACGCTTGATGCAGATGGACTCTGCCTTGCGCCGGGCTTAGTGGATATGCATGTTCATCTGCGCGACCCGGGGCTGACCTATAAAGAGGATATTGAAAGCGGCTGCGAGGCTGCCGCCGCAGGCGGCGTGACCAGTGTGGCAGCCATGCCAAACACGTTGCCCGCTACGGATTCCCCGGAGACGATCCGTTATATCCTGCAAAAATCTAAAAAAGCAAAAGCGCGCGTGTTGCCTGTTGCGGCAGTGACGAAGGGGCTTGCTGGATGCGAATTAACTGACTTCCGCGCATTAAAGCAGGCGGGAGCGGTTGCCTTTTCGGATGACGGTAACCCGGTCGCCACAGCGTATCTGATGGCAGAGGCAATGAAACAGGCGTCCAGCTTGCGGATGCCTGTGCTTGCCCATTGCGAAGATCGGTCGTTAACACGCGGCGGCTTGATCCATGAGGGAGAGGTTTCAGGGCAGCTTCGTGTTCCGGGCGTACCGGCCGCAGCCGAGGATGTTGGCACCGCGCGTGAACTTTCACTTGCCCTTTCCCTGAACGCGTCGGTTCATGTTTGCCACGTCAGCACCGCTGCAAGTGTTGCTATGATCCGTGCGGCCAAGAAGATGGGCGTTCCTGTCACAGCGGAAACCTGCCCGCATTATTTTATGCTGACGCAGAACAAGCTGCTTTCCCGCGATGCGGATTACCGCATGAGCCCGCCTCTGCGCCCGGAACGCGACCGCTTGGCGGTGCTGGAGGGCTTGAGGGATGGCACAATTGATGTAATCGCCACCGATCATGCCCCGCATGCTGCGCAGGAGAAGGCGGATTTTGATAAGGCGCCGAATGGCGTTGTAGGATTGGAAACTTCTTTGGCAGCCGGCATAACGCAATTGGTAAAACAGGGCGTTATGACCCTACCGGAGCTTTTATACCGGATGTCAGCCATGCCTGCGCGCATCCTTCGTGTGCCAAGCGGCGCTTTGATAGAGGGCGGGCTAGCAGATTTTGTTTTGTTTGACCCGCAGGAAGGCTGGACGGTCGATCCGGCTGCGTTCCATGGAAAATCGCACAACAGTGCCTTGAAGGGGATGCTCCTCCAAGGGCGTGTGAAATATACCATTTGCCGCGGCGAGCTAGTCTACCGCGGATGAGCGCTTTTTAATGAGCTGAGAAATGAACGAAAAAAAAGGTGGTTTGCCCAATGTCGCTAGACCGTTTAATTGAAAAGATTGCCGAGCTGAAAAATCCCACTGTTGCTGGGCTGGATCCGAAGCTGAGTTATATCCCGGATTTTATCAAACAGGATGCGTTCAGGCGCCACGGTGAAACGCTCGAAGGGGCGGCTGAGGCATTGCTGCAATTTAACCGTGGGCTGATCGATGCGCTTTGCGATATCGTGCCCGCCGTTAAGCCTCAGTGCGCTTATTATGAAATGTACGGTTGGCCAGGGCTGCGGGCCTTAGCTGAAACGATTCGCTATGCCAAAGAAAAGGGCTTGTTTGTCATTACGGATGGAAAGCGTAATGATATCGGCTCCACGATGGAAGCCTATGCCGCCGCGCATCTTGGAGAGGTTTCTATAAATGGCCATCCATTTGCACCGTTTGGCGCTGATGCGTTGACGGTTAACGGATATCTTGGCAGCGATGGAATCCTGCCGCTGTTGGAAATTTGCAGGCAGCAGGATACGGGCATTTTTGTTTTGGTAAAAACCTCCAACCCCTCCTCTGGTGAAGTGCAGGATCAGCAGATCGGCGGCCGGTCTGTTTATCGTATGATGGGCGATCTCTGTGAACGCTGGGGCTGCGATTTGCCGGGAAAACCCATGGTTATTCCGGCGTCGGCGCGGTGGTTGGAGCTACCTATCCGGATCAGTTGGAGGAATTGCGTGCAGCGTTGCCACATACCTTTTTTCTAGTGCCGGGCTATGGTGCGCAAGGCGGTAGCGCGCAGGGTGTGCGCCCTGCATTCGATCAGAACGGGTTGGGCGCTATCATCAATTCTTCCCGTGCGCTGATGTGTGCGTGGCAAAAAGAGGGCTGTGAAGAAAGTGACTATGCCAATGCGGCGCGGCGGGAAGCCATCCGCATGCAGGATGAAATTACAGCCTGTATTCCGGCTATTTCGATCAGATAAATCGAGCGGTGCGGTTTTGAAAGCGGAGCTGTTTCTCCCCCTTTAAAAGCGACTGGAAAGGAATGATTCATCAATATGGGAAACAAGAAGGCAAAGCGGGCTTATTTAGTGCTCGCTGACGGCACAGTGTTCCATGGCTATTCCATGGGCGCGGCAGGCGAGACAGTGGGCGAGGTGGTTTTTAACACCTGCACCGCCTCCTATCAGTCGCTTCTCAGTGACCCGACCTATTATGGCCAGATCGTCGCGCAAACCTACCCTTTGGTTGGAAACCGGGGCGTGGAAGAGGAAAATGCCGCCTCCAATATTATGGCAAACGGATACATCGCGCGCGAATGGTACGATACGCCCTGCACAGGGGACGGAAGCCTTACGCTTGATGAATATTTGCGCAGGCGCAATATTGTGGGAATTTGTGGGATCGACACGCGCAGGCTGACCCGCGCTTTGAGGGATAAGGGCTATTTCAACGGCGCGATTACGGATTCCCTCCAAGATTTTGATGCGCTTTTGCGCCGGATCAAGGCATATACCATCTCCGGCGCGGTAGAGGCTGTTACGATCCGGGAGCCGGAAAAGATCCCGGCGGAAAATCCGCTTTACCGAGTCACGGTGATAGACTGTGGATTCCCCCGCTATGTGCTCAAAGCACTCACGCGCAGGGGATGCGAACTCACGTTGGTGCCGGCCTTTACAGGGGCGCAGGAAATCCTTGCCGGCAAGCCGGATGGCGTTATTTTTTCAGACGGCCCTGGCGACCCGGATGACGCGCCCTGCCTGATTGATTGTGCCAAGGCGCTGCTGGAATCGAAAATACCACTTTTTGGTGTTGGTCTGGGCCATCAGGTGATGGCGCTTGCCGCCGGATGTACAGTGGTAAAAATGCCAAAAGGCCATCGCGGTTCCAATCAGCCGGTGCGGATTTTGGACACAGGCCGTATCATGGTCACCACGCAGAATCACGGCTATTCTGTTGCGGCGCAGAGCATTCCACACGGCATGGCAGAGATGACAATGGCCAATGTAAACGACGGAGCGGTTGGAGGGCATCGCCTATTGCAACGTCCGGCCTGCTATTTTTTCGGTCGGGAATTTACGCCATCCGATGGAAGCGGCAGGCAGGATACCGCATGGATTTATGATGCATTATTGACCGGATGAAAGGAGCGCGCCGCAATGAAGCAGCCAGAGATTAAGAAAGTATTGGTGATCGGTTCCGGTCCGGCAGTGATCGGCCGTTCGGCAGAGTTTGATTATGCCGGGACGCAGGCGCTTCGCACTTTAAAGGAAGAAGGGCTTAAAACAATCCTGATCAATTCCAATCCTTCCACCGTGATGACGGATAAAGGCCTGGCGGATCAGATTTACTTGGAGCCCTTAAATATCGATATCATCAAACGAATCATAGAAAAGGAAAAACCGGATAGCATCCTTCCGACAGTTGGCGGAAATTTGGCTCTGGAGCTGGGCCTTGGCCTCTCCATGAACGGCTTTTTAGAGGAGCATCAGGTGCGTCTACTGGGCGTCAGCCCCGAGATCATCCATAGCGTACAGGACAGGCAGTCCTTTGTGGAGGCTTTGAGGAAGGCTGGCGTCCCCGGCGTGGCATCGAAGGTAGTCGGCACCGTGCAGGATGCCGCCGCTTTTGCAAAGGAAGCAGGCTATCCAGTCCGGGTTCGCCCGGCCTATACGCTCGGCGGAAGCACGGCTGACCTCTGCCCGGATGAAGCGACGCTGTTGGAAATGGCGGATAAAGAGCTGCACACCTCCCTGATTCGTCAGGTCTTGGTGGAAAAATGCATTTCCGGGTGGAAAGAAATCGAGTTTGAAGTGATGCGTGACCGGATGGGTAACTGCATCAGCGTTTGCAGCATGGAAAACCTAGACCCTGCCGGAATCCACGCGGGCGATAGCATCATCGTCGCGCCCGCGCAGACCTTGACGGACAATGAAGCGGAAATGCTGCGTGCTTGTGCGCTTGAGTTGGTCGATTCCCTTGGCATTGAAGGCAATTGCAGCGTGCGCTTTGCCGTGCGTCCAGATGGCGGGGAATATGCCGTGCTGGAGGCCGATCCATGCATTAGCCGCACATCCGCCCTTGTTTCTAAGGCAACGGGCTATCCTGTTGCACAGGTGGCCGCCCAAATCGCGCTCGGCTATACGCTGGATGAGATCCCGAACCCTGTCACAGGCTGCACCACTGCCTGCTGTGAGCCGGCAATCGATTATTGTGTTGTGAAATTCCCGAAGTGGTCGTTTGATCGTTTTGATGAGGCGGAGCGCCGTCTGGACGGCTCTATGAAGGCTACCGGCGAAATCATGGCAATTGGCACGAGTTTTGAGCTAGCGTTTATGAAGGCTATCCGTTCTCTCAACATGCAGCTCGATACGCCGCGCCTGCCCAAGCTTGCAGCCCTCTCTGAAGAAGAAATCCTGAAGGTAATCGAGCGCTCGAATAATGAGCGAATTTTTGCCGTTTATGCGGCGGTTGCGCGAGGTGTTCCCTTTGATGCGATCTATCGCCTCACGTCAATTGATCCCTGGTTTCTGTCAAAAATGAAGAATATCTCCGATATGGAGGCGGAACTAGCGGCCGGTGCGGATGATGAGGCCGTTTTGCGCGCAAAAAATATGGGCTTTCTCGATTGCACGATTGAGCGCCTTACCGGCGAGAAGCTGGTGCATCCCGCCCATTCCACTTATAAGATGGTGGATACCTGCGCAGCGGAATTCGATGCCGAGCGCCCTTATTTCTATTCTGCTTGGGATGATGATAATGAAGCGCTCTTTACGAAGGGCGGCCGCGTTTCCGCTGATCGAAAAAAAGTGCTGGTTCTTGGAGCAGGTCCGGTTACGATCGGCTACGGAATCGAGCAGGATTACTGTGCAGTCCATTGCGTGGAAACGCTGCGCAAGCAAGGCTGCGAAGCGGTGATCGCCAACAATAACCCTGATGCCGTGTCAACGGATTTTCAAACGTCTGATCGGCTTTATTTCGACCCAGTCACCTCAGAGGATGTTTCTAACATCCTCGCCACAGAGAGGCCATGGGGCGCAGTGTTGCAATTTGGCGGAACCAATGCCGTGCAGATGACTGAGATGATGAAGGCCGCGGGCGTTTGCGTGCTCGGTGCTCAGCAGGCGCAGGCACAGCAGCTCAGCGATCGCCATGCGTTTGACCGCTTGCTGGGTGAATTGGGCATTCCGCATCCGGCGTTCTGCATGACGGCGGCGGGCAATGCCGATGAAACGGCGCGTGAGCTTGGTTTTCCTGTGCGGCTGACGGCGGGAGAGCACAGTGTGATCGCTTATACCGGCACGGATCTTTCCCTGTTCATCGAGCAGGAGGGCTTAACGAAGAACGCGCCGATCATGCTTCAAAAATATTATATCGGCACGGGCATGGAGCTGAATGTTGTAACGGATGGCGAGGACTATCTCATCCCCGGAATTGCAGAGCAGATTGAGCGAGCCGGAATTCATACCGCGGATTCGATCTCCGTATGCCCCACGCAAAAGATTCCGGAAAATGGAAAAACAGCGTGCGGTCGAATATGCTGGCAAGCTTGCACTCGCGCTGCGCACGCCTTGCCCTGTCAACATCCGTTTTATCTATTACGATCATGAAATTTATCTATTTCATGCCAGCGTAACGCAGAGCCACAGCGTTCCTTTCCTGACGAAAGCAACGGGGATTTCCGCGGCGGCTGTTGCCACGCGCTGCATGCTGGGCGAGAAGCTGGCGGATATGGAATATGGCACTGGGCTCGTCGAACCTTCTGAATACTGTGCTGTGCGTGTGCCCGTTTTCAGCTTTGGCCAAATTGGCGGGTTGGATACGCAGCTCGGCCTGGAGATGAAATCCACGGGCGAGGCTTTCGGTATCGCGCACACCTTTGAAGATGCGCTGCTCAAAGGCTTGGCGGCTTCCGGGATGCGTTTAAAACGCAAAGGCGGCGTGTTCCTTTCCGTGCGGGATTCTGATAAGCAGGAGGCAATTAGTCTAGCAGACCGCTTCTCACAACTCGGTTTCGATTTGTATGCAACGGCGGGCACCTGTAAAATGCTGAATGAGAACTTCATTGCGGCAAATGCAGTGCGCAAGATCCATGAGGGATCCCCCAATACAATGGATTTATTGGAAAGCAATAAAATTGTTTATGTTGTTTCCACATCGCAAAAGGGCCGCCAGTCAATCATGGATGATATCCGTATCCGCCGCAGGGCATTGGAGCGTCAAATTCCGACCTTTACCTCTCTGGATACGGCTTTTGCGCTGACGCGCTGCCTCTCCAATAAACGCACGTTGGAGGATATTGAGCTGATTGATCTCGCCTGAGCCCCTTCGCTACAGTTTTCCGAGAAAAGGATGATGAAATAGATGGGATACTTACAGATAGAAGGGCGGATTGCCTCGATCCGCCGTCTAAGCAAGGCGGCCTTTGATATCCTGCTCTTTGCGCCGGAACTTGCTGAGTCGGCCGTGCCGGGCCAATTCCTCCACATCCGCTGCGGCGAACAGCCGTTGCGTAGGCCAATTTCCATTTGTGAGATTGACCGCAATATTGGTGCTCTGCGCATCGTTTTTGAGGTGCGTGGAAAGGGGACTGCCTGGCTTTCTGAACGGCAGATGGGCGACGCTGTCGATTTGTTGGGGCCTTTGGGCAACGGGTTTTCCCTGCCGGAGAGTGGGGAGGGGATTATTCTCATAGGCGGAGGCATTGGAACGCCTCCGCTGCTAAGCGTCGCGCAGACATTGCCGGGGCAAACCGAGGCGATTCTCGGCTTTCGGAATGCAGATGCCTGCATCCTGGCCCGTGATTTTGCACTGGCCTGTGCCAATGTGCAAATCGCAACGGATGATGGGTCGCTCGGCTTTCATGGGCTTGTGACAGATCTGCTCAGAGAGCGGATTGCGGTGAAGGAAAAGCCTTGTACGGGTATTCTTGCCTGCGGCCCCACGCCAATGCTGAAAGCAATTGCGGCCTTTGCGCAGGAGCATCAGATCCCCTGCCAGGTGTCCCTGGAGGAACGCATGGGCTGCGGCGTTGGCGCGTGCCTTGTTTGTGCCTGTAAAACAAAAGAGGCGGATGGAGAGCATTATCGTCATGTCTGTAAGGACGGCCCAGTATTTGATGCAAGAGAGGTGGTGTGGTAATGGCGGATTTATGTGTGAAGATTGCAGGCGTAGCGCTCAACAATCCGGTGATTACCGCCTCTGGAACTTTCGGTTTCGGCCGGGAGTATAACGCCCTTTACCCCCTTTCCCGTCTGGGGGGCATCTCCTGTAAGGGAACAACGCTCCACGAGCGGCTGGGAAATCCTCCTCCACGCATTGCGGAAACGCCATCCGGCATCCTCAACAGCGTTGGCCTGCAAAATCCGGGGGTGGATGCGTTTATTCGTGAAGATCTGCCCTGGCTGAAGGAACAGGGCACGGTTGTCATCGCCAATTTGGCGGGCAGTGCTATTTCTGATTACTGCCAGGCCGCCGAAAAGCTCGATGAAACGGCTGTTGATATGATTGAATTGAACATTTCCTGCCCAAACGTCAAACAGGGCGGCGCTTCGTTCGGAACTGCCTGCGCCTCTGCACAAGAGATCACTGCCGCGGTTCGTAAGGTAACGCGCAAGCCTTTGATTGTGAAGCTTACGCCGAATGTGACCAGCATCTCTGACATTGCCGCTGCGGTAGAGGAGGCGGGGGCGGATGCGGTTTCGCTCATCAATACACTCACCGGCATGCGAATTAATATCGAAACCCGTCGCCCTGTTCTGAGAAATAATACAGGCGGCATGTCCGGCCCGGCAGTTTTTCCTGTGGCGGTGCGCATGGTATGGGAAACGGCCCGGCGCGTAAAAATCCCTGTCATCGGGATGGGCGGGATCGCTTCCTGGGAGGATGCGGTTGAAATGATGCTTGCGGGCGCGTCAGCCATTCAGGTCGGCACCGCAATGTTTGCGGATGCGTATGCGCCGCTGAAAATGATCGAAGGCATAGAGCGGTATCTGGAGGAGCATCAGATCCAATCGGTCACAGAACTAACGGGGAAGGTCGAAGTATGGTAGACACAGAGCACGTGAAGTTGATTATTGTGCGGCACTGCGAGGCGATGGGAAATCATCACCGTGTGTTTCAGGGCAGCACAGATTGTGATATTACGGAAAATGGTGCCCGTCAGTTGGATGCTCTTGCAGAGCGGATGCTTGAATTCCCCTTTCAGGCGGCTTATTCTAGCCCGCTTCAGCGCGCCTTGAAAACAGCACAGGCCGCAAACCGCCATTATGGGCTGGAAATTAAACTGGATGCCCGGCTGGCCGAAATCCACGGAGGATGCTGGGAAGGGAAGAGGTGGGGTGATTTTCCGGCGCTTTATCCGCAGGAAAGTTATCTCTGGAATCAGGAGCCGTGGAAATTCCATCCTGATGGCGGAGAGAGCATGGCCGAAGTTTACAGCCGTATCTGGGAGGCGGCCACGGAGATTGCCGCGCGCCATTTTGGGCAGTCTGTATTGATTGCGTCCCATGGCTGTGCGATCCGGAACCTGCTGTGCCATGCGCACGGGTGGCCCATTGAACGCCTCAACGATGTGGATTGGTGCGATAACACGGCGATCAGCGTGATTGTATTTGACCGTTCCATGCAGCCGGAGATTTTGTTGGAAAACGACAGCTCGCATCTGGCAGAGCATCTCTCCACCTTTGCAAAGCAAAGCTGGTGGCGAAAGGAAAACCGGGCTGCGATGCAATTCGAGTAAAGAGGTGCTGCAAAATGGTGATTCTTTCTGTTGATTATGGAGATGCACGCACTGGGATTGCAGTATGTGATAAGTTGGAGCTATTGGCTTCCCCCGCGGCTGTTTTGGCGGAGACTTATGCGCCAAAGTTAGCCCGGATGATTGCCGAAGAGACAAAAAAGCACGGCGCACAGGAAATTGTGCTCGGCCTGCCGCGGAATATGGATGGAAGCGAAGGCTTCCGCGCGCAAAAATGCCGTGCGTTTGCCTTGCAATTGGAAGAAGCATGCGGTATTCCCGTTAGGCTTTGGGATGAACGATTAACTACGGTGCGTGCGCATCAGGCGCTGAATCAGACTAATACGCGTGGGCAAAAACGTAAAGCCGTGGTAGATGCGGTGTCGGCTGTTATGATTTTACAGGATTATATTGACTATCGAAAGACGCACGCTGCAACAGACTAATGCAGCGTGCATTTTAGGATTCCTTTTCTTTTTTCGGTTTGCCAAACAGTTCAATCAACCCTACGATCAGTAGAAAGCCGCCAAATAGTTTTCCTAGCCATTCGCCTTTGATCATTCCGGCCAGCCAGGTGCCCAGGCCGACTCCTGCCAGCCCGCCTAGTGCCATGGGAATGACGCTTTTCCAGTGGATCAGTTTCTTTTTCCAGTTCATCAGGATAGATACGAGCGCGCAGGGCAAGAAAAATAGCAGGTTGATCCCTTGTGCCCGCAGTTGAGGCATATGCATGCCGAGTGTGAGGTAAAGCACCAGCACGCCGCCCCCGCCTAGCCCCAGCGCCCCGGCTACGGCTGAGAAAAGCCCGGCGATTTGATCGATCCAGTTCATCTCATCACCATCCTGATACCAGCCCAAAGCATAAAGATTCCGAAAATCCGGCGCAGCCATTTTGCAGGAATGCGCGGGAGAAGCAGAGAGCCGGCAATAGCTCCGATCACCGCTACCGGAAAGTATGGAACCGCCTGCATGAGCGCTACTTTTCCGGATGTGACATAGAGGACCGAGCTAAGCAGGGAAAGCGGAAAGATAACGGCGATCGAACTCGCGTGCGCCTGCGTTTGGGTCAGATTCGATTTTTGTAAAAGCGGGACGGCCAGCATGCCACCGCCAGCGCCCAAAAGGCTATTGACAATGCCGACAAAAAAAACCGCCGAGCGCGGTGAGCCAACGATTCATTTTGGAACAGAGCCTCCGTTTCAATAGGCCGATGAGTGGAGAAACGGCAATTTGATCTGCGTGACAAAAAAATGTTGCCTTCTCGCATGGCCCAATAGGAAAAACTTGTTTGCCAATTTTGATTTGAATAATAAGTAGTGTGCCAAATGGGCCAACAAATATTTTATATGAGCTTTCTTTTAATAAAAAAACAGATAACCGCTCTGGCTGAAAAAAATCAGCTCAAGGCGGTTAATCTGTTTCTATTCAAAAAATTACGCGGTTTGTCATCAAGAAGGGATTTTCTGAGGCTCCAGGCCAGGATATAAAATTTTGTGGATATAGCTGATGGTTTGATCCCAGTCAAGCAGCAGGACTTCCGTACCGTCTACATTGACAAGCTTGGGATAGGTATGCGGTATCGTATCCTGCGTGATATTCCATTTGAGATAGCGCATTGCATTGGTTGCCTGTGAAACGATCGTGGATTTGCTCATATCTGTCTTTACAAGCGGCAAAATTTCATTCAGCAGCTCCAACCCTTCGCTGATTCCCATGGATTTTGCCTTGCCGATGATCACATTCAAAACGTTACGCTGGCGCTGCGTCCTGTTACGGTCGGAATCGATGCTGCGCAGGCGGACATATTTGAGCGTGGTGGCTCCGTCCATATGATAGGTTCCGGCGCCTGTGGGAACCTCTAGCCCTGCGGCGGCAAAATCCTCTGCCAAAGCCTTCGCTTCAGCATCGGTCAGTTTCATATCAATTCCACCCAAAATATCGACAATTTTTTGGAAGGCGCTAAAATCAACGCTGATATAATGATCGATATGGATTTTATAGTTCGATTCGATCGTATCAATCAACAATTGAGGACCGCCATAGGAATAGGCAGCATTCAGCCTTGCATTGCCATGCCCCGGAATACTGACGTAAGCCGCGCGCAGCAGGGAGACCATTTTAATCTGCTGGCTTCGTTTATTGACAGAAATCAAGATCATGGAATCAGAGCGCGAATAGTACTGGGGATTGCGCGTGTCACTTCCGACTAGCAGGAGGTTGAAAACGTCTTTGTGATACCACACAGTGCCGCTTTTGATATTTTTTGCGATCGCTTCATCCGCATTATCGAAATCCTGTTGATATTTCTTAGAGGCTTTTTTCTTAAGCTCGCTTTCTTCCTTCTTGACTTCCGGATCTACTTGCAGCGTAGTGCGTTCACTCGGGTCTGCCGGATCGATATCAATTTTATTCAAATATCGGTTGCCGACGACCACGCCGATGATAACAAGCAATAAAAGCACGAGGACGATAGAGATCACTGCAATCATTGCCTTGCTGGGCTTTTTGTTGGGCCCCGCGGGGCCTTTTTTTCCATCATGCATTGAAATACACCTCAACATCCGTTTGTTTCGTTTTCAAAAGCAATTTGTCATAATCAATCAGGCGAAGGGAAAAGATAAGAGGAAGACTATCCTTTGAAAACGTTTCTCAAGTATTATAGCCATTTCAAAGAGAAAAAGCAAATCCGGGCTTCGGTATGGCAAAATGACCAAAAGTGAAGGGAAAAACAGGAAGAAGAAAATTATAGCCCTGGCCGTTCCTGGGGACTCTTGTGTTTTTTCCCTTCGTATGTCATAATGAGTTGCCAGCAGCCTTCCGCTTTTTATGGGTAGCGTGTATCTCTATGATCTTTGCGGTTAATGCAGGCTTTGCTTTGATACTCGCTCCGTTCTTACGTAAAAACGATTGCGTATCGCTTATGGTTGGGGAGCCGCGGCGATTTTTTTGCAGATAGGCTTGTTTATGGCTGCTGCATCTCGTTACAACATGAAGACGACTTGGAGGAAAGACACTGTGAGTTTTCTTGCAACAGATCATGCCGGCAATACGCCCGGCGCACAGATCAAACGCCACCATCCACTATCCTTTTGCTACCGTTGGGCGATTATAGCGGTAGGGGGGATACTGTTTGGCTATGCCTTTATTCGAATTCTATTTCCAGATGTGACGGCGGGCCACAAGTGGGATGGAAATTTCTTATTCGGCCTGCCTGCAATCGCTGCGATGCTGGCGGTTGTCCTCGCGCTGTGGGGCCTGTTTTATTTGATTGATCATCTGGCGGAAAAGAATTTAAACAAAACGCTCTTGGCCCTGATGCTCATTGCCTGTGGGTTTTGTATCCTGTCAACTGTGTTGTTTTCGATTGAACCTTCTTGGGATTATGGAGTCGTTTTGCGCTCCTCCATGGAGCTTGCGCGGGACGGATCTTTGACGGATACCGCTTATTTTTCCCGTTATCCATTTCAGGTGTACCCGCTCTTATATATGACGTTTTTTATGAAGCTCATTCATGCACGTACAATGGCGGCGGCCTGTGGCGTCAGCTATGTGCTGAACATTATTCATATTCTCGTTGCTCTTTACGGCGCTTTTTTTGTTGGAAAGCTTTTGCACGGCAAACGCTTCGGCCTGAAAATTCTTCTGTTCTGCATGTGCAGCGCACCCCTCTTTCTTTACGCATCGATTTGTTACACGGATACGTTAGCGCTTCCTTTCCCGGTGTGGACATTGGCCCTGTGGCTTTATGCGCGCAAAATGCCTGCTCTGACCAAACAACAAAAATGGAAAAAAGCAGCCCTGTATGTTGGAAGCGGCATGATGGCGGGATTTGGCCTCCGGATCAAATCAATCGCTGCAATTGGCCTGATCGCGCTGATGATTTTTTTGCTCTTTGACCGTACAGAGCAGATAAGTGAACGAAAGGAAGGAAAAAATACGTCTGCGTTCTGGCAGCGTCCGGCGGCCCAAAAATGCATGACGTTTCTCCTGCTCCTGCTGGGATTTTTGATGATTGTGGTCGGCAGCAGCCTGATTGCCAGAGCGGCAGGGTATGGAGACATGCACGATGACCGATATACGTATCCGATGACGCACTGGTTTATGATGGGTGCAAATCGAGAAACCACAGGGGGATATTATGCAGAGGACGATCTTTTTACGCGTTCTCTTCCTTCTTATGAGGAGCGTCAAAAACAAACGGCCGCTCGGTTTGTTGAGCGGATTCGTATGGATGGCGCATCAGGCTATTTGAGTTTCCTTATGGACAAGCTGGAAGCGATGCTTTGCACTGGAAACTATCAAGTAGGGGGAAAGCTCGCGCAGCATCCCCTGATTTCCCATCCAATGTTAGAGGCCCCAAACAGCCTGTTGGTGCGCCTGTATATGGACTATCAACAGGCGTTTCAGGCAGTGGTTTTATTATCCCTATTGATGGGGAATGATCATTTTTTGGCCCGAAGGCGGGATGGTTGGGCGTTTCGTTTAACTGTAATGATGCTTATTGGCGTTGTTTTATTTTTACTGCTGTGGGAAGGTAAAGCGCGTTACCTGCTGTTTTTGGTGCCAGTGATCAATATTGCGGCTGTATTGGGCTTTTGCAGCATGCAGGATTGGTTGACACGTCAGCATTGGGGTCGCAAAGGGAAAGACCGTCGAAGTCGGTCCGCTCAATGACCTGATTGAGCAGAGAAAAAGAGAATATCAGAATGAGCCATTGAAAATGTCAAGCATTTTTCAATGGCTCATTTATTTTTATTACGAAGCGAAGCAAGTAACAAAGCAAAGCCTACCATAACCTCATGGAACAAAGGGTTCTATTTGCGGACAAGGGGTCATATTCATAGAAGCGAGGCAAGGTTCAGATCCATTGTTAATTTGAAAGGATGGTTTCATATGAAGGAGAAGGGGACAGCCCCTTACGATCAAGCAATTGCAATTCTGTGCCCCCGTATCCGGGAAATCCTAGACCGAGTCCCGGCACAAATAAAAGCTCAGATACAGGAAATCCGTTTGCGAAGCTGCCAGCCAGTATTATTAATCGGGCTGAACGGGACGTGCTTTATCAGCGAAACCGGGCGGGTGAGCTATATTCTTTCCTCTTGCGCTGTACGGATTAGCCATGAAGAGGTGACAGAATGTTTTCGTGCGATCTGCGGCTATTCGGTACATAGTTTTCAAGAGAGCATCTGCAATGGATATATTACGCTGCCGGGTGGGCATCGGGCTGGGATTTGCGGCACCGCTGTGTGTGAAAACGGAAAGACAAAGGCGGTACATGATATCGCTTCCATTAATTTGCGTGTGGCGCGGCAGGTGATTGGCGCGGCAGATGCGCTGGTTGAAAAATTATTTCAAAAAGGAGCTCCAGCATATTGCTTGCCGGGGGGCCGGGAAGCGGCAAAACAACGCTTTTGCGCGATCTGGCGCGGCAGCTTTCCGCCGGCGGCGGATGTGGCAGCCTGCGCGTGGCAGTAGTGGATGAGCGCGAGGAGATTGCTGCGGTCTATGAAGGGGTTGCGCAGAACGATCTGGGCTATAACTGTGATGTTTTGAGCGGCTATCCGAAAGGCGAAGCGATTTTAAGCGCTTTGCGCAGTCTGTCCCCAGAGGTCATTATTTGCGACGAGGCAGGCGGCATGGAAGAGGTTCAGGCAATCGAGGCGGGTGTCAATGCGGGCGTTAAATTTATTGCAAGCATCCATGCATCAACAAAGGAGGATTTGCTGCATCGGCCGCAAGCCCGCCGGCTGTTGGAAACCGGCGCTTTTGACCGTGTGGTAATGCTCGCGGGCGGCGGGTTGCCCGGCCGGATTTCGCAAATCTATAGGGCGGAGGAACTGATTGATGAAATATGTGGGGATGTCCTGCGTTCTGGTTGCTTGTATCGGGATGGGTCAATATTTTAGTGTGGCAGCCATCCGTAGAATCCGCGCGCTGGAGCAGGTGCTCCTGCTGCTCAATGCGATACAAAGCGAGCTCTCCTATTGCCGCACTCCTGTACGGGAGCTGATGCATCGGTTGTCCCTGCGCGAAGAATTCTCGGAGCTCCCGTTTCTGCGGGAATGCAGCCGGATGTGCGGCATGGAGATTCCGTTCCCACAAGCTTGGAGCAAAGCTTTGGGAGAACGCGCGCAGTTAGGGCCTCTGCGGCGAGAAGATATCAATTTGTTGCTCGCATTCGGCTCTCAGCTGGGCACCACGGATCTCAACGGGCAGGTCAGCCTCTGTCGGCTCTATGTGCAGTTATTTGAGGAGCGGTTGACACAGGCACGGGAGTGGAAGAGCAAATATGCTAAACTATACCTCAGCCTCGGCGTTTTAGGCGGCCTTCTGGCCTGGATCCTTTTTCTATAAAAGACCGGGGAAAAGAGACACAGCTTCGCTAGTTCCACGCAGAATTTGACAAATGGAGGAAGATTAAAAATGGATGTGAATTTTATTTTTAAAATCGCTGCCATTGGTATTATTGTCGCAGTCCTCAACCAATTGCTGACCCGTTCCGGGCGAGAAGAATATGCGATGATTACAACGCTTGCGGGGCTGGTCGTTGTGTTAATGATGATCGTCCCGCAGATTGGTAATCTGTTTCAATATATCAAATCGATTTTTGGGTTATAAACGATATGGATATTGTAAAAATTGTTGCAATTGCGATCGTGTGTGCACTGCTGTGTGCGGTGCTCAAGCAGTATAAGCCGGAGTTCGCCATCGTTGTGCAGCTTGCTGCATCCGTATTTATTTTATTGCTCATTGCTTCGGCAATGGGGGATCTCATAAGCGCAGTGAAAGATTTGATCAATGGCTCGGGGATCAATACCGAATATCTTACACTGCTGCTCAAAGCGCTCGGTGTATCCGTTCTGACTCAATTGGCAGCAGATGCTTGCCGCGACAGCGGGGAAACTGCGCTTTCCAATAAAGTGGAGTTGGCAGGCAAGGTGACGATCCTCTTACTTTGCCTGCCCCTTGTGAAAGCCATGATCCAACTGTCGGCCGGACTGATAAAAGGATAAGGATTTATGAAAAAATTTCGAATGATAGCGATGGCATTGCTCTTATTTGCATTATTAACCGTTCCGGTGTCGGCCATGCAAGAGGATTCCACTCAAAGCCAACTGGAAGCCTATGGGACCGTCGAGTTGTTTTGACGATCTGCCGCAGGAAACGCGCGCGCTTTTTTTGAAGAGCTTTGGCATTGAGGAGATCGATTTTTAACACGCTGTTTTCAGACATCGCCGCGTGCCCTTGTGGAGATGTTTCTGAATTTTGCTACAGGGAAAGCTCAACAATCCTCTAAAAACTGCGTTGCAAATTCTTGGGGTTTTTAATCCTGCTTGCGGTTGCAGAATCTTTTATAGAAGAAAAAAGCAGTCAGGCCAATAAGGGGATGGCGTTACTCTCAGCCTTGTTTTTATCGATCGTTTTGGTGCCGCAGGTGATGGATTGCCTTTCGCATACCTGCGCGGCTATCAGCCTGAGCAGTAATTTTATGCTGGCTTTTATTCCCCGTATATGCGGCGATCGTGGCGGCGAGTGGAAATCCGGCGCTCGCTCTGAGCTCGCAGACGCTTTTGTTTGGCTTTGCCCAGGCGATCGCGCAGTTTTCCTCCGTTTTTCTAAAGCCGTCTATTGGAATTTTGCTGGCCTTGAGTATGGTCAGCACGCTTTCTCCGATTTTCGATTGGAATGGAATCACCAATATCATCAAAAAAGCGGTTACGATCACACTCGGCTTTCTATCCACTGTTTTTGTCGGGCTCCTATCGATCAAAGGCCTTCTTGCGGGCGCTGCCGACAGCGCTGTGGCGAAGGGCGCTAAATTTTTGATTGGCAGCTTTGTGCCGGTGGTGGGGGGAGCGGTTAGCGATGCGCTCGGCTCGATTGTCAGCTCATTGAGTCTGGTGCGTGGAGCTACAGGAGCATTTTGGAATTTTTGGCGGTTCTGCTCATTGCACCTTCCTTTGTTTTGCAGATTGCTGGCTTTTGTGGCTGATGACAATCTGAATTTCATGTGCGGTAGGGGGCCGATTTTGTTTTGGGCAGGGGAAAGCGGCTACCCTGTTGCGCAGCGTTGCATCCGCTCTGGTTATTTTAGGGGCGATTCTGTTGTTTAATGCAGTGCTTCTGATTATTTCCACTGCCCTGATGCTTTCAGTCAAAGCTGGAACATAAAAAGGAGGAGAAGAGATGGAAACACTGCAAAGCTGGGCGCTGTGCATCACGTTCAGCGCTGTTGGCGCTTTGCTGGTGCATGCGCTCGTGCCGAAGGGCGCAACGGAAAAGGCTATTCGGGTTATGATCTCGCTGTTTTTGTTATCCGCAATTCTATCGCCGTTTTTATCCGGAAAAGGGATTACGCTCACGTTGCCGGATCAGGGCACAGGAGATCTGGAGGCGCAGGTGGAAGCGGCGCAGGAAAAAATAAATCTTACCCTTGTTCAGCAGGCGCGCCAGAAAATTGAAGAAGCGGCGAAGCTCTCGCTTGCAGAAATCGGCGTCACGGAGGCGGAAATTCAGGTGGACATGGATATTGCGGAAGATTCCATCATATCTATAACAGAGCTTAAAGTTTTTTTATCCGACGTTCAGGCCGGTAGAGAACGCTTGATTCAGGAGGCATTGGAGAAAAAACTCGGCTGCCCCGTAACAGTAGAGCTCGAAGGGGATTAAGCCGCATTGCAATTGAAAGCAAAGGAATGGATGACAATGAAAAAAACATGGGAGAAAAAGGCCGGAAACTGATGGATGCAATCAAAGCCGATAAAAAAATCACATTGATCGTATGTATCGGTCTATTGGGTATGCTGCTGTTGTTGGCCTCAGAGTTTATCCATCTGCCGAAAAAGCAGGAGGCGGAAACACCTTCCGAAAACATACAGACAGAATATAGCTATGCGGAAGATCTTGAAAAACGGTTGACCAATATCGTGTCCTCCATCAGCGGAGCAGGAAAGACGAAGGTGATGGTCACGTTAGAAAACGGCGTGGAATCTGTATATGCCGCAGACGAAAAGCAGTCGGTCGAACGCAGTAGCGGGGAAAAAACCGGAGGAGTTGAGGTCAATGAAAAAAGTAATACAGAGAATGAGTATATCATCCTGCAATCGAACGGCAGCAGAGATGAAGGTTTGGTCATCAAGGTGATCCAACCCAAAATCCGAGGTGTCGCAATTGTTTGCGAAGGCGGTGACTCCGCCTATGTCCAGCAGCGGATCACGCAGGCTGTAACGGCTGTGTTGGATATCGGCGCATCCCGCGTCAGTATTGCACGTATGGCAGATTAGGAGGTGAAAAGAGTGTGTTTGAAATATACCGGATGGGAAGTTTTGAATGAACACCGCTGTAAATAGACTTTGGATGCGCCCTGATTCCCTTGTGCCTGCGCGAACGGGACTGACTCGCCGCGCTTATGATAAATTGATGAAAGCACCTTGTATGGAAAGGACTGATCTTCGGCTTAAAAGATTCATCTTTCAACCGGATAAGCTCCACTTAAAATTTTGGCGGCGCCAGAACCGCGCGCTCCCGCGGGCCGGCGCAAGAAAGGAATGGTCATAAGTATGAGTATGTCAATTGGAAAAAGGCAAATTGTTCTCGCAACCCTGGTGGTTGCGCTCGGCGCAGCGGTGTTTGTTAATTGGTATTATACGAAGCCGGATGCGGAAAAAGCGAACACCGGCGTGACCGTTACCGAGGAGGTAACGCAGGCTGCGGGCAATTTGGGGGATGCGCTTCTCGTCAATTCCAGCTCAGTGTCCTCACAGAGTAACACGAAGGAAACCAAAGCGCAGCAGGCTCAGGCGCAAGTGGAAGATGAATATTTCGCACAGGCTCGGCTCAACCGCTCCACAGCGCACGACAAAGCGGCCGAAGCGCTCAAAAAAACAATTGAAGATAGCAAATCCTCCTCAGAAGCTGTAAAAACCGCCACGCAGGAGCTTGGGGAGCTTTCCAAGGCGATCAAGCTGGAGGCCGATACGGAAAACCTAATCAACGCAAAGATCGGCAGCCCCTGTGTGGTGGTCATCGGCAGCAATACAGCACAGGTTGTAGTTGGAAAAGGGGTATTGAAGGATGCCATTACCGTGCAGATTAAAGAGATCGTGCTCAAGCAGACTGGCTTTTCTGTAGAAAACGTTACGATTATGGAAGCGAAATAGCTGCTTTTTTAGCGCTGTACGGGCATCCAAGCCTGTGTGAAAGCAAAAAATGGTTGTGTCTTTCCGCTTTTGTGGTATAATAGCTTCAAACAGAGTTTGAAGCATTAGAAAAATGTCGGTCGGCGCGAAACGCCTCCTGCCGCAGAGCGGCAATGCCATTTTTCGTAGAGAGTTTTTGCACATATGGTATAATAGCTTCAAACAGAGTTTAAAGCATTAGAAAAATGAGTTGCAAGGCTTCAGGTTCTGCAAATTGGAAAATTCCTGAGGCAAGCTTTTCGCCAAGCAAAGGCAAATGGTACATTATGTTTTCTGATTCTTGCCAGCAGGCGGGAGAATGGAAGGATTTTATGGACGATATGAAGAAACAGGACGTTGTCAGCGGCCTTGTGATTTCCGAAGAGGTGATCGCCGCGATCGCTTTAAATGCTGCAAAGGATGTCGAGGGTGTGAGCGGCTTCGCGGCTCGGCCCAGAGATCTGCAAGCGCTTCTCCATATTGGAGATGATATGCTGAAATCTGTGCGCGTATGGGTCAATGAAAACGAAATTAAGCTTCATTTATACTTATTGCTCAAAGGCGGCACAAAAATCCCGGCTGTCTCCGCTCAGGTGCAGCGCGCCGTCAAAAATGCGGTGCAGAATATGACAGGGCGGGTTGTCACTAAGGTGAATATCAGCATTGTCGGGGTTGACTTTTCTGAGATCGCGCAAGCGCAAAAGTGAGTTTTAAGCCCTCTGCAACGTGGGGAGGAGCAAAAGGCGTTTTATGCGGCAAGCCTTCAGAAGCCAGTGCAGTTTCGGAGGTTTTCCCGGGAAAGGCCGGTTTGTTTTCTCAGCTGTGGAGGGCTGATTTTATTGAAAAAGTGGAGGACAAGCATGACCAGACGGCAGGCAAGAGAACAGGCGTTTACTTTAATTTTTGAAAAATCTTTTCATCCGGAGATCACGGTGGAAGAAATGATCTCCATGGCTGTAGAGGCGCGCTATCTGCAAACGGATGAATTCGCGGTTTTGCTTGCCAAAACGGCAGATGAGCAGCAGCCGGAGATTGATTCCATCATCGAAAATAATGCGATCGGGTGGAAGAAAGACCGTATTTCCCGCGTTTCTCTCTCTCTGCTGCGGCTTGCTTTGTGTGAGATGCTGTTTATTGAGGAAGTGCCGACGAACGTTTCCATCAATGAGGCTGTTGAGCTTGCGAAGCTCTATGCTTCACAGGAGGATGCCGCTTTTATCAACGGTGTGCTCGGCGCAGCTGCACGAAAGCTTGAGGCACAGTGATGAAAGGTTATCTCGGAATTGATACAAGCAACTATACCACTTCCACAGCGGTCTATTGCCCGGAACATGATCTGGTGCTGCAAAAAAAGAAGCTTTTGCCGGTTCCGGCGGGTGCGCTTGGGCTGCGGCAGAGCGATGCAGTGTTTCATCACACGGTTCAACTTCCTCAACTTCTGGAGGAGCTTTCAGCGGAATTTGGCGGAGAAATTCGCGCAGTTGCCGTATCCAACGCGCCACGGGATGCGGAGGGCTCCTATATGCCCTGTTTTTTGGCCGGGATGTCTGCTGCGCGTGCGATTGCGTCTTTTTTAAAGGTGCCGCTGTATTTTTTTTCTCACCAGAGCGGCCATATTGCCGCGGCGCTCTATAGCGCGGGTCGGCTCTCCTATTTTGAGCGGCCCTTCTATGCGTTTCACGTTTCCGGTGGGACGACGGAGGCGCTTTTAGTGCGCCCCAATGCAGCGCAGATCTTTGAAAAGGAGCTGCTGGCGCAATCCCTTGATTTAAAGGCGGGGCAGGCGATTGACCGTGTCGGGGGAATGCTTGGCCTTCCCTTTCCTGCTGGTGCGGAGCTCGACCGGCTTGCGCAGCAATCGAAGCGGCGCTTTCTCGTCAAGCCGTCGATGAAGGGCGCGAACTGCTGCCTTTCCGGAATTCAAAATCAGTGCCAAAAAATGCTTCATGCGGGCGAGTGCAGGGAGGATATCGCTCGTTTCTGCATCGAAAGCGTTTTAGCGGCCATCGATGCGATGGCGGAAGAACTGCTTCGGCAGGATGGAACGTATCCGTTCCTTTTTGCGGGCGGCGTGATGTCAAACCGCGTGATCCGTGATGCAATTATCCAAAAGTATGATGCGAGTTTTGCGGAGCCGTCCTTTTCCTGCGACAATGCAGCGGGAATTGCTGTGCTGGCGGCAGCGCAGGAAAAAAATCTGCCTCGGGAACAGCAAGCTGGAATTTAAATTTTCAACTTGCTCGCAGAGAAAGGAATGGTCATAAGCATGAAGGCGCCCTTAGTGCTGACGATCGGTCAGCTGAATGCCTATGTAAAATCGCTGCTTGACGGCGATGACAATTTAAATCATGTATATGTCAGTGCGGAAATTTCAAATTTTACCAATCACTACCGGACGGGGCATTTTTATTTTTCTTTGAAGGATGAAAATGCTGTGATCCGCGCGGTGATGTTCCGCTCGAGCGCGCAGCGGCTTAAATTTCTTCCGCAGGATGGAATGCGTGTGATCGTGCGCGGCCGGGTTTCTCTCTATGAGCGGGATGGGCAGTATCAACTCTATGTGGATGATTTGCAGCCCGATGGAGTGGGCGCTTTGAATCTCGCCTATGAACAGCTGAAAGAAAAGCTCTCTAAGGAGGGCCTTTTTGCGCCAGAGCGAAAAAAAACACTTCCACGCTATCCCATGCGGGTGGGAGTTGTCACCTCGCCTACGGGAGCGGCCGTCCGCGATATTATCAATGTGCTCTCCCGGCGATTTCCGCTTGCGCAAATTATTTTACAGCCTGTTCAGGTGCAAGGAGCAGATGCACCGGGGCAGATCGCTGATGCTATCCGGCTGTTCAATGAAAAGAAGGCGGCGGATGTTTTGATTGTTGGCCGGGGAGGGGGATCGCTGGAGGAGCTGTGGGCCTTTAATGAGGAAGAGGTTGCGCGCGCGGTTGCCGCTAGTGAAATCCCTGTGGTTTCAGCTGTTGGGCATGAAACGGATTTTACCATTTGTGACTTTGCGGCCGATTTGCGTGCGCCTACGCCTTCCGCGGCGGCTGAGCTTTGTGTGCCGGATGCGCAGGGGGAGCTGGCTAGGGTTCAGATGCTGCGGCACAGCGTTTTTCAACTTGTGCAACGCCGCATGGAATCGGAGCAGCAGCGCCTCGATACTTTATCGGCACGGGCGCAGTTGCAGAGCCCCATCCGTCTCCTGGATCACTGGCGCCAATCGCTAGAGGCGTTGAAAAGCAGGCTTGGGCAAACGGTTTCTGCGCTCCTCCTTCGGCAAAATACACGCCTTGCTCCGCTTATGGGGAAGCTGGATGCGTTGAGCCCTTTGAAGGTGCTTTCCCGTGGGTATGCGATTGCATATCACGGCGGCCGCCCTATCTACTCTGCGGCAGAGCTTTCGGCTGGCGATCAGCTTCATCTAAAATGGGCGGATGGCGGCGCGCAATGCGCCATATTGGAGGTTGATCCCTGAGATAAACCGATCGGGGAAAACTCAAAAGAACACTCCAGCGATCATTGATGTCTGTGAAAGGACGGAGATTTATTTTGAAAGAAGTTAAAAAAGAGCAAACTTATGAATCTGCTATTGAACGCTTAGAGGAAATCGTAACCCTTTTGGAAGGAAGCTCCCTCCCTTTGGAGGAATCTCTGCGTCTTTTTGAAGAGGGCACGCGCCTCGCAGGCTATTGCAATATGTGCCTGACGCAGGCGGAAGCACGGGTGACGGAGTTGTCCCAACAAGAGCATATGGAGGAATCCCCATGCTGAATTTTTGAACGCCAGCAGCAAAATTATCTTTCTATGATAGAAAACAGCCTGCATCTCTACCTACCGGAAGAGGGGCAGGGGCAGGATATTCTGTTTCAGGCAATGGCTTATAGCTTAGAAAACGGCGGCAAACGAATTCGCCCTATTCTCACGCTCGCATTCTGCGAAGCGTGCGGGGAAGATCCACATGCCGCACTGCCCTTTGCCTGTGCGGTGGAAATGATCCACACCTATTCGCTGATCCACGATGATTTGCCCTGTATGGATGATGACGATATGCGGCGCGGTAAGCCCTCCAGCCATGTAAAATTTGGAGAGGCAAACGCGCTTCTGGCCGGGGATGCTCTTTTGACGCTTGCTTTCGAAACGATGCTTGACCAGCGTTCCGGCTATCCGGTTGATCCCAAACGGACGATTCAGGCGGCCGCTGTGTTGGCGCATGCTGCGGGCGGCCAGGGGATGATCGGCGGTCAGGTAATTGATCTGGCTAGCGAAGGCAGGCAGATCCCGCTGGATCGGCTGAAAGTGATGGACTCTCTTAAAACGGGCGCCTTGATTGACGCCGCCGCACAGATGGGCTGTGTGGTTGCAGGGGCAGGGGAGACAATTTGTAAAGCAGCATCCCTGTACAGCTCCTGTATTGGACTTGCCTTCCAGATCGTTGACGATATTCTAGATATGACGAGCAGCACTGATGTGCTTGGCAAGCCGGTGGGGAGCGACCGGGAAAAGGAAAAATCAACCTATGTTTCCCTCTTGGGCTTGGATGCTTCCCGCCGCCTCGTCACGGAATTGACTGCGACAGCACGGGAGACGCTCTCGATCTTTGAGGAGCGGGCCTCCTTTTTGTTGGAGCTTACAGAACGGCTTGCAACGCGTGAGAAATAGGCGGCCTTCTATTCTGTCTGTTAGGAGCATTGCTGATATGAATGAGAATCAGATTCTTTCACAGATACATTCTCCAGACGATGTAAAGCAGCTGGAGGAAAATCGCTTGGGTGAGCTGGCCACTGAAATTCGCAAGGTGTTGGTGGAAACTGTTTCCCAGACGGGCGGCCATTTGGCCTCTAACTTGGGGGTGGTGGAGCTGACGATTGCGCTGCACCGCGTGTTTGATTCTCCAAGGGATCAAATCGTATTCGATGTGGGCCACCAGGCCTATACCCATAAGCTGCTGACCGGGCGCTACAGCCAATTTTCCACTCTGCGCACAGAAAACGGTCTTTCCGGCTTTGAACGGCCCAATGAGAGCGAGCACGATGTTTTTTACAGTGGGCATAGCAGCACCTCCATCTCCTCCGCCTATGGGCTTTCCGCTGCAAAAAAGTTGGCAAAAGATGATCACTATGTGATCGCTGTCATCGGCGACGGCGCTTTAACGGGCGGGTTAGCCTACGAAGGGCTCAACAACGCCGGGCGTACGCACAGCAGGCTAATTGTAATTTTGAATGATAATGAAATGTCGATTTCGCATAATGTTGGTTCTATGGCGCGTTATCTTGCTGTGATCCGCTCGAAGCCTGGTTATTTTCGGTTGAAGGCGCGTATAGAGGGCTTTTTAAACCATATCCCGCTAGTGGGTAAGAAAATATCCAATCTGGTTTTTCGATCAAAATCAGTTTTGAAAAATTTAATTTATCAAAGCACAATTTTTGAAGATATGGGCTTTCAATATATGGGCCCGATCGACGGGCACAATTTGGAGCAGCTTCAGGAGGCGCTTGAGGGCGCTAAGATGCTGCATCGGCCGGTTCTTTTGCATATCAACACTGTGAAGGGAAAGGGCTATGATTTTGCAGAACGTGAGCCGAACAAATTCCACGGGATTTCAAAGTTTGATATTAATACTGGGGAACCCGTTTTTTCTAGCACCAGTTTTTCTGAGATGTTTGGCAGGGCGTTATGCGATTTTGCGCAGAAGGATGAGCGGATTTGCGCCATCACGGCCGCCATGGCGCTGGGCACAGGCCTTGATGCCTTCAGCAAAGCGTTTCCCGACCGCTTTTTCGATGTAGGAATCGCAGAGGAGCACGCGGTAACCTTTGCCTCGGGCCTTGCAAAAAATCATATGCTGCCGGTGTTTGCGGTATATTCAACCTTCTTGCAGCGTTGTTACGATCAGTTGATCCATGACGCCTCGCTGCAAGGAAATAAAATGGTGCTTGCAATTGACCGCGCCGGTTTCGTCGGGGAGGATGGGGAAACCCATCAGGGCCTGTTTGATATGGCTTTACTCAACAGTGTGCCAGATTTGACGATTTATTCGCCCTCCACCTTTTCAGAACTGAAAAATGATCTGGGCAACGCTTTTTATATTGATAAAGGGATTGTGGCCGTGCGGTATCCGCGCGGAACCGAGCGCGAATTCCCCGCAGATTATACGCCCTCCTTTGACTCTTTCACTCATTATGGCGAAGCGTGGGCAAAAATTGTGATCGTTACCTTTGGCCGGCTGTTTTCTAATGCCTGTATGGCGCTTGCTACCCTGCGGGAAAAGGGCATAAGCGCGCGGATCATCAAGCTTAACCGGATTAAGCCTATTGATATCCGTGCCGTTCAATCAGCCCGTTTGGGGGAACAGATTTTTTTCTTTGAGGAAGGTGTGCGTACTGGCGGCATCGGGGAGCATTTTGCCGCCTTGCTGTTGGAGAAGGGCTTTCAGGGTAGCTTCCATTTAACAGCAGTGGAGGATTGCTTTGTTCGACAAGCGGCGGTACCTTCGCTGATGGCGCAATACCACATGGATGCGGACGGTATGGTTCAAGTGATTTTGAGGGAGGCGGCGGAGCATGGCAAAACAACGGCTTGACGTTGCCGTTTTTGAGCGGGGGCTTGCGCCCAGCCGGGAAAAAGCGCAGGCGCTCATCATGGCCGGGCAGATTTATCTCAACGGTCAAAAGGTCTCCAAAGCGGGTGCCAGCGTAAAGCCGGAGGATCAAATTGAGCTTCACGGCACACAGCTCCCCTTCGTCAGCAGAGGCGGCCTTAAGCTTAATAAGGCGATGCAGTGCTTTCCCATCACGCTAGAGCAGAAAATTTGCATGGATGTTGGCGCCTCCACCGGTGGCTTTACGGATTGCATGCTGCAAAATGGAGCCCGCAAGGTTTATGCGATCGATGTTGGCTACGGCCAGCTTGCCTGGAAGCTACGCACAGATGAGCGCGTTGTGAATTTGGAGCGTACAAATTTCCGCTATGTGACGCAGGAGCAGGTGCCGGATGCAATCGGTTTTGCGAGCGTGGATGTTTCATTCATCTCCTTGCGCTTGATTTTACCGGTGCTGTTTTGCCTCTTGCAGAAGGATGGCGAAGCCGTTTGCTTGATCAAGCCTCAGTTTGAAGCTGGGCGCGAGAAGGTTGGCAAAAAGGGCGTTGTGCGCGACCCTGCCACACACCGGCAGGTGATAGAGGCCGTCTGCTCTTTTGCGCTGGAAACAGGCTTTTCTATTTCGGGGCTAACGTTTTCCCCGGTAAAAGGTCCGGAAGGTAATATTGAATATTTGATTTATCTAAAAAAAAGCGCGCCGCTCCAAAGGCCCGATGCCATTGAGATTGAAGAGGTTGTGACACTGGCACATCGCTCGTTGGAGAAAAGCGGGCGGGCGATCCTGCCGGAAGGGGGGAGATGAGAACATATGAAGCTCGCAGTATTGCCGAACCTGACAAAAAAGAACGCGCGGGAAATCGCGCTCTCCGTCCTCCGGGAGGGGAAGGCGCTCGGCATCCAGTGCGTGATGTGCGATTCGTTAAAAGCTGATTTTATCCAGGGGGATTTTTCTTTTCTCCCAGAGCAGGAGGCGCTGCAATCCGCCGATTTTGTGGTTTCTATTGGCGGAGACGGCACTATGATCCACGATGCCAAGCTCGCGGCGCCCTTGCATAAGCCTGTGCTCGGCATCAATGCGGGCCGCCTCGGCTTCATGGCGGGTTTAGAGCCGCAGGAAATCTTCCTGCTAAAAAATTTGGTCTGCAACAATTTTGCAATTGACCGGAGAATGCTGCTTGATGTAAAATTAAAAAAAGACGGCCAAATTTGTTATCGATCCCAATGCATCAATGATGTTGCTCTTGTGCGCGGTGAAGAACTTCGGCTGCTGGAATGCAGCGCGTTTTGTGATGGGCAGCCCGTTGCGCGGTATATGGCGGATGGCATGGTGGTTGCAACGCCCACCGGCTCCACGGCTTATTCTCTATCTGCGGGCGGGCCTGTGGTGGACCCATCTTTAGAATGCCTGTTGCTCACACCGGTTTGCGCGCACTCCTTATTCAGCCGGCCTATGCTGTTTCGTCCGGACGCCAAGCTTTCTCTATGCGCCGAAATGCGTGACGGGGGCAGCGTTTATCTCTCATGCGATGGGGAGACAGAAAAAATTCCGGAGGATTGCACGCTTGAGGTAACAAAGTCGGAGCTTTACGCAGATTTTATCCGGATGAAAAACGATACCTTTATGGACCGCTTGCAGGCGAAATTTTTTAAGAGGGGGCCCCTGGTTTGAAACGGAAACGGCATGCACTGATTCTGGAGCTGATCCAGCAATACGAGATTACCACGCAGGACGAGCTGCTTGCAAAGCTGCGGGAAAATGGATTTGAGGTCACACAGGCGACCGTATCCCGCGATATCAAAGAACTGCGGCTTGTCAAGGCGATGTCTCCCAGCGGGCAATACCGGTATATGGCCGGCGCGGCGCAGGGCGACGAATATCTCGCAAAATTCTATACGATCTTCTCCGGCTCCGTCATTTCTGTTGATTATGCGGGGAACACCTGTGTGGTGAAGTGCTATGCGGGCATGGCGCAGGCGGCCTGTGCGGCCATTGATGCGATGCATTTTGAGGGGATCGTCGGCACGCTGGCGGGGGATGATACGATTTTTGTACTTTGCCGCACGCCTGAATTAACGCAGCAGCTGAAAAGCTCTCTTGACAAAATGCTGCAAAACGGATAACGCATTTTCAGAAAGGCATGGTTCGTTATGCTGACAAGCCTTCAAATTGAAAATATTGCTGTGATCGAAAAAGCGGAAATCAGCTTTAATAAGGGCCTGAATGTTTTAACGGGTGAAACGGGCGCGGGCAAATCGATCATTATTGATTCCATTAACGCGGTGCTCGGCGAGCGCACCACGCGGGAGCTTGTGCGCTCCGGCGCACCTTCCGCCAAAGTGTCGGCACTCTTTTTTGAGATTTCAAGGCCTGCTATGCAGGTTTTGGAATCCTTCGGCATAGAGCCGGAGGAGGATGGAAATCTCCTGATCCAGCGCTCTATTAGCGCGGATGGGCGCAGTGTATGTCGGATCAATGGCAAGACGGCGACTGTGTCTATGCTGCGCCAGATTGGCGGCGAGTTGATTAATATCCATGGGCAGCACGACAGTCAGTCGCTCCTATCGCCGGATAAACACCTCGGTTTCATTGATGCGCTCGCGCAGGATAGCAAGCTCTTAGAGCAATATCACAGCCTTTATGCCGCCTATGTCAAAGTCAGGCGCGCTTTAAATGAATTGCAAATGGATGAAGAGGAAAAGCTGCGAAAAACAGACTTGCTCCGATTTCAGATTGACGAATTGGAATCGGCTAACCTGCAAATCGGGGAGCAGGAGCGCCTGATACAGGAGCGCGCTCGCTGCCTGAATGCCGAAAAAATCCTTCAGAGCCTGCGCAGGGCCTACGATGCGATCAATGGCACAGAGGAAACGCTTGGCGCGTTGCAGCTGTTTACAGATGCTGCGGCGAGCTTGCAGGAGGCGGCGCGATATGATGCTGCTGTGGAGAAAACAGCGCAGGAGGTTTTGGATCTCTCCTATAATGTGGAGGCCTATACCGATGAGATCCGCAATGCGTTCGACTCGCTTTCCTATGATCCTGGAGATTTGGAGCGAATTGAAGAGCGGCTGGATCAGCTTTATAAGCTCTCCCGGAAATATGGAGAAACGGAAGAGGAAATGATCGCTTATCTAGAGAACGCACAGAAAGAGCTGGATGAGATCGCTTTTTCAGAGGAGCGGACAGAAGCGCTCCATGGAGAGCGGCGGGAATTGGTGCGTAAAATCAAGGCGTTGGCGGTAACGCTTTCCGAGGTCCGCAGGCAGTCGGGAGAGCTCTTTACCAAGCAGGTGGAGGAGGAGCTGGCCTATCTCGATATGCCGCACGTACATTTCCTTGTCCGCCATGAGCAGGTAAAACCCGGGCCGAACGGCGCGGATGAGATTGAATTTTTAATCTCCGCGAATCCCGGCGAGCCGCCGCGCCCATTGGCGAAGATCGCCTCGGGCGGAGAGCTGTCCCGCATCATGCTGGCAATCAAAAATGTATTATCCGGCAGCGACGAAATCGGCACGTTGATTTTTGATGAGATTGATACGGGTGTGAGCGGCCGGGCTGCGCAGAAGATCGCGCTAAAATTAAAGCAGGTGTCAGCCGGGCGGCAGGTGATCTGCGTGACGCACCTGGCGCAGATTGCAGCCCAGGCAGATTGCCATCTCCTGATCCAAAAAACCGTGCGGGAGGAAAAAACCTACACCCAGGTAGACGTGCTCGATTTTGAGGGGCGCAAGCGCGAGCTTGCCCGGATCATGGGCGGCATGGAGGAGATCACGCCGTTGCAGCTGCAAAGCGCGGAGGAATTGCTGCGGGCGGCTGAAATGGATTCTTAAACGCTTGATTCTTTATCAGTAAAATAGCAGAGCGGAGATATCGAAATAGATATCTCCGCCCATTTATTTTGTGATGCTGCTGGTGATTTCAAAATTGTTGTTACCTTTTTCAAAATATTGCAACCACTATTATGTAGGCTTTTATGAAAGGAAGCGTGTTGTGGACTCATTTGAGGAATTATATCAGAATTACAACAAAGATATTTTTCGATTTTTATATAAGCTATGCGGTTATGATCGCGTGCTTGCAGAAGATTTGATGCAGGAAACTTTTCTGCATGCTTATTTAGGCATCACAAATTTCAAAGCGCTGTGCAGTGTGAAAACTTGGCTGATGCAAATCGCGAAAAATAGATATTTCCTGTTTTTAAGACGGGAACAAAAGCGCACGCCTATTGTTTTCTTTTAGAGACTCTGATAACGGATCTCTTTGATGAAGGCTTAAACGTAACAGACGGTTTATATGAACAGCAATTGATCTCCGATTCTCTTGATATTGATAATTTTTAATGTCCGAAAAAATGAAAATCGTTTTTCTTGATCGAATCTATTATGATATGTCGTATATCGAAATAGCAGAGCATCTTTCCATATCAGTGGATCGGCAAAGATGCTTTTCCACAGAGCGAAATTGCTGTTACAAAAAACAACTAAAGGAGAATTATGGATATGAAATATGATTGTGCATTGATTCAGGATGTTGTGTCTTTATATCACGAGGAAGTGTTGAGTGAGCGCAGCAAAGAGGTAGTAAATGATCATTTGAAGATGTGTTCAGAATGTAGAGAATATTACAATACTTTTTCCTCTTCTGATCCTCCAGTGAATACTGCTATTTTAGAAATGGGATCATTATCTCATCTTGCAGACAAAATTAAAGAGTATCACGCTTATCAGCTTGGAGTATTCCTATTTTCGATCATTGCCATGTTGACAATTGTTTTGCCATGGTTTGGATATCGCGGCGTCACGGAGACAAGGGGTACTATATTATTCAGCTATCCTGCTGCTATTATTGGTTTTGCATTGATGCAGTTTTCTATTTGGTTCCGCTTTAAGGATTATAAAAATCGTATGATTTGGGGGTATATAGGGTTTGGGTTGGTTTTGCTGACCGAAATCTATGTTTTTTTAACAATCACTACAGGCAGCACAATAGGAGTAGATTTTCTTTTATTTCATTTTGATGTGCCGTGCCTCGATGAAATCAATCTGTTCCACAGCTTTTCCAATGCAAGGTTTGGTTTTTATTTAGGCTTTCTGGCAACGGTATGGGATGCAATCGCCTTTTCCTTTTTTGTTCATCGGTTCAAATAAGGCCACCCCCTCCAATTTGATAAACTGATTCTAATTTTTTCCAAAAATAAGCTAGCCCTGCGAGATGCGATCCGCCTCAGGGCTAGCTTTTAAGATCATATGAAAGAAACTGTTAAAACTTTGTGCTCATCTGATAGCTTAGCGTCATCAGGCTGTCGCTCAAATGCACGTTTTCCACCGCAACATCCGGATAATGTGCCGCAATATCGAAATGCGTATAGTTCCAAAAGCCTTTAATGCCGAGCTTGACAAGCTGCGCGATGATCTCCGGCGCGTTGTCGCTTGAAATGCACAGCACCGCCACCATAGGTTTTTGATCCCGGCAGAAGTCGTCTAACCCATCTACATGGCGCACAGGCAGACCGCGCACGAGTTGGCCCGCCATGGCCTCATTCTTATCGAAGATACCGATAAGATTAAACCCGCGCGCTTCAAACGACATGTGTGTTGCAATTGCACGGCCTAGATTACCCGCGCCGATCAGGATGGTTTTCAGCCCCCGATCTACCCCCAGAATGCGCCCGATTTCCGCATAGAGCTGCTCCACATTGTAGCCGTAGCCCTGCTGGCCGAAACCACCAAAGCAGTTGAGATCTTGCCGGATCTGCGAGGCGGTCAGCCCCATGCGTTGGGAGAGCTCGCGCGAGGAGATACGGGTGATATTGTGCTTTTTCAGCTCGCCGAGGAAGCGGTAATAACGAGGCAGCCGCTTGATGACGGACATAGAGATATTTTCGCTTTTCGCCATAATTGATCCGCCCTTATTTGCTTAGGTTTTGAACGGTCTCCATCACATAATCGCCAAATTCGCTGCATGTGCAGCCCGTATCACGGCCTGTGATGGTCAGCTTCTTCTCCTCCAACATGCAGATGTCAAGCGCGCGCTCGAGCAGGTCCGCCTTTTCCTGGCGGCCGATGTGGGAGAGGAGCATCACGGTCGCGCGCAACATAGAGCAGGGGTCCGCATACTGGCCGCGGCCCTCGCGGATCATGCGGGGGGCGGAGCCATGAATCGCCTCAAACATGGCGTAGCGCTTGCCGATATTTGCGCTGCCTGCCGTGCCAACACCACCCTGGAATTCGGCAGCCTCATCCGTGATGATATCGCCGTAGAGGTTCGGCAGGATGAACACGCGGAAGTCGCGGCGGCGCTTTTCATCAATGAGCTTTGCCGTAAGGATGTCGATATACCATTCGTCTGTGGTGATCTCCGGGTATTCTTCGCCGATCTTTTTGGCGATGTTGAGGAACTTGCCGTCCGTCGTTTTGATCACGTTGGCTTTTGATACAACGGAAACGCGGTTCTTGCCGTTGCGCTTCGCGTAATCATAGGCCAAACGGGAAATGCGCTCGCACCCTTCCGTTGTCGCAACGACGAAATCCATAGCGAGATCGTCCGTCACATGCACGCCCTTGGAGCCCACGGCGTATGCGCCCTCCGTGTTTTCCCGGAAGAAGGTCCAGTCAATGCCCTGGTCCGGCACCTTGACAGGCCGCATGTTGGCAAACAGGTCCAGCTCCTTGCGCATGGCCACGTTTGCCGATTCGATATTGGGCCACGGGTCACCGGCACGGGGCGTGGTGGTCGGGCCCTTTAAGATGACATGGCACTTTTTCCAGCTCGGCGAGAACATCGTCGGGAATCGCCTTGCCTACTTCGGCGCGGTGCTCGATGGTCAGCCCGTCGATGGTGCGAAATTCCACCTTGCCCGCCTCAACCTCATCCTTGAGGAGGTACTCGAGGACCCGGGCGGCTTCATTGGTGATGATCGGGCCGATCCCGTCCCCGCCGCACACGCCGATGATCAGCTTGTCAAGGTGCTCAAAAGTCGGTGAACTCCTTGTCTGCCTTCATCCGCTCCACCCGTTCGAGCTGGGCGCGCATGACCTGTTCCAAATTTTTGCTAGGGGCTGCCGTGATTTGTCTTCCATTCGTGTTTCCTCCTGGCTCAAAGTAAAAAGGCTTATTCCGCCTGAAGCTTCGTGTAATTGAGAAGGCCGCCGGCCAGCAGCATCTCCCGCTGGCGCTTGGACAGCTCGCAGCGCACCGGGAACGTGGTCCCCTTGGTCAGATTCTCCACCACAATCTCGCCGCCTTCGGCGATGGCCTTGCGGATCTCCGGCAGGCGCAGCTCATCCATCTGATCAATCCCGTCGTAGTCCGCGTCCTTTTCAAAGGTCAGCGGCACGATGCCGGCATTGATCAGGTTTGCCGCATGGATGCGGGCGAAGGACTTGGCGATGACCGCCTTGACCCCTAAGTACAGCGGCACCAGCGCCGCGTGCTCTCTCGAAGAGCCCTGGCCGTAGTTGGAACCGCCCACCACGATGCCCTTGCCCTCTTCCTTACAGCGGGCGGGGAACTCCTTGTCGCACACGCCGAAGCAGAACTGGGACAGATAGGGGATGTTGGAACGGTAGGGGAGGATTTTCGAGCCCGCGGGCATGATGTGGTCGGTGGTGATGTTGTCCCCCACCTTGAGAAGCGCCTTGGCCTCGATGGTGCCGGCAAGCGGTTCGGACTGGGGGAAGGGCTTGATGTTGGGCCCGCGCAGGATTTCCACCTTGTCCATTTCCTCCACCGGGGCGGGAGCGAGCACCATGTTGTCGTTGATCAGGAATTCCTCGGGCAGGTCGATGCAAACCATCTCGCCCAAGGTGCGCGGGTCGGTGAGCACGCCGGCAATGGCGGAAACCGCCGCCGTTTCCGGGCTTACCAGATAAATCTTGCCGTCCGCCGTGCCGGAACGGCCTTCAAAGTTGCGGTTGAAGGTGCGCAGGGAGACGCCGCCGGAATTGGGGGACTGGCCCATGCCGATGCAGGGGCCGCAGGCGCACTCGAGCACCCTCGCGCCCGCCGCGATGA
>ENA-OQAB01000074-OQAB01000074.1-human-gut-metagenome-genome-assembly--contig:-NODE-74-length-53970-cov-6.174099_pt1 | contig 53970 bp, 48 predicted proteins | sample MGYA00242490_ERZ504517 | MGnify/ENA primary metagenome ERZ504517 (study PRJEB26092, sample SAMD00036298) | human gut metagenome | host: Homo sapiens | study: EMG produced TPA metagenomics assembly of...
TTTGCTCTGAACCTCTTTTCCTCTCTCTGATCCATAGTGTCTGTCTCCTTACATTCTATCTGTATTTTATGGTGTTCGTAAGTTTCTGGTTTTTGTTTATTATAGCGTATATTGTCAGGTTCTGTCATGCCGTTTAGAACCGGAAAGAGGAGGCTTGAAAGCCCCTGACAGACTTTTAGAATCCTGTTATCCATCCGCTCCTCCGGAAGATCTTCCGGAAGTACTTCGTTAATAAAGTTCTTTTCTATGTTTAATCTGCCCCCTGATGGGAGTTCTACGCCTTCTGTCAGGTCCCCATTCTGTCTCAGCCGTTCTAATAAACGAATTGCCGCCCTTGCATTGGCTCCTTTTTCCCCATCTGCATTTTTCAGATGATCCAGCTCCTCCAACACAGCCAGGGGAAGGACTACCCGGTGTTCTTCAAAACGTTCTATGGCATCCGGAGCCTGAATTAATACATTCGTGTCTAATACATATGTTTTAATCATCCAAATTTCCCTTTCCTATTCCTCCATGGAGGTTTTTCCCTTCAGAAGCGTACTGTTATCGTATCATTTCTAAGTAAAATCAAAAGGGATGTTTGGGAAAAAGAGCGTAAATTTTTTTATCAAAAAAAGAAGCTCTCCGCCAGATTCGCTGGATTCAGAAAGCTTCTTTTTCTTATCATTATTACAGTACCATGGCCATTTTTATCAGGCCGATGACCAGCAGGTGGGCTGGATAATAGAGATAGAAAAACCATTTCTGCGCTTTTCCCGCTCTCCCGCCCCGGTTCGTCTCCTTCCCATTATAGAGAAACAGGATGGTAAGGCAGGCCGCCGCAGGGCCGGCAGAGGAGAGGACTGTATGAATCAGGGCCTCCACAGGGCTTAAAAGAAGTCCGCAGACGCTGACAAACGTAAAAACTGCGTACAGGATGACCACATACCAGCAGGCCTTCTTTCTGGCCTCCCAGTCCTCCCCTGCGTTCCAGAACAGCAGAGTGAAGAGAGGCGCCATCACCGGCCAGTCGCAGAGGCCGCTGGCAAATACAATTAAAATCCCCAGAACCAGCCGTTTTCCCGCAAACCTGTCGTCGGTTCTTACCACCAGCAGCAGAAAGCAGAGAAGGAGCGTAAACATCATATTAAACGTCATAAGCCGGAACACCAGAAAAAATGGCAGCTGGGAGAGGACTGCGCCAAACAGCAGCCTCTCTCCATAGCGCCTTTTAGAGCTGGTATACCGAAACCCCTCCGCCAGGAAAAAACACATGACAGCGGCGGTAAAATATCCGATATTTACTAAAAGACTGCGCGGAAGGCCGGGCGGCAGCAAAGCTGCAGCCGCGTGGTTTCCCGTCATAGTCAAAATGGCGATGAACTTCACCGCCTCTCTGCTGAGGCCATTGCCTATCAGATGGTTATTTCTCTGGTCTGTCATCACTCAAAATCCTCCCGGATTACCTCCCAGGCCGCGTCGATGCTGAAGTGATCTCTGATATAGCTCTGAGTCTTTTCTGCCAGCTCTCTGAGCTTTTCTGTGTCGCTGTACGTTTTAACCACCGTATCGGCGAAGGCCTCCGGCTGATCCTCCACCAAGAGCACGTCCTCTACGCCAGGGATTCCCTCGCTGCCCACAGAGGTGGTGACGATAGGCGCTCCGTTGTAGATAGCCTCCACCACCTTGCCCTTGACGCCTGCGCCGTACCGGAGAGGAACCACCACCAGACGGCAGGTCCGGTAAAGCTCAGAAAGCTCCTCCTCGCTGACAAAGCCCTTCACGACAATGCCGTTTCCAGGCTGTTCCAGGGCCTTAATCTCCTCTGTCACCTTAGAACCTACAATGTAGAAATTCACAGACAGTTTTTCCCGGATCAGCGGGAATACCTCTCTTGCAAACCATAAAACGGCGTCCGCGTTCGGCGGATGGGCGAAACCTCCCACAAACAGCAGGCCCTCCCTCTTCTCAAAGTCCAGATTCAGATTGTTTAAGAAGTCCTCGTACACATAGGCTGTGATCGCCTTGGCCTTCACCGTGTCGTCAATCTCATGGATCGCCTCAATCTCCACCTCCGACGGATAGTAAGACACCGCCGCCTTGTGCATCAGGGTAAATTCAATGGATTTCCAGTAGTCGGAATCCCGCTTTTTCGCCGGATCTCCAGTCAGCTCATATTCCCTGAACTCCCGCAGGAAATGCAGATCGTGGCCGTAGAAGATGATCTTCATATTGGTATGCTCTGCAATGTAATCTACGTACTTTGTGGCAATGTGGGGCCTGTTCAGATAGGCTGCCGTAATCTCGTTCCCATTTTTATCCAGCCAGTCCCAGATGCCCGTCACATACTCCTGGCCGTAGAGGATCTCGATTCCCATCTGCTGCAGAGTCGTGGAATAAGGCTCCTCATGAAGGTAATTGTCCCCTAAAAACTTGACCACATATCCCTTTTTCAGGAACATCTTCAGGTACTGGAACGTGGTCTTCGATCCTGCGTCACGGTCAAAGGTAGGCACGTAGTGATCCACCACCAGGATGATTTTCTTGCCCTGGCTGCGCTCTCTGGCACGGAAGGGATTGGGATTTCCCGTGTTGACGCACTGCTTCTTAAACTCTTCCGCCCACTTTTCCTTCAGTTTTTCGCTGTTCTCCACCTGGTACCGCTTTAAGCCGCTTCCGTTGACGTCCGTGCCGTTGGAAACGCCCTCGAAGTGGATGACCTTGGAGAGGGGCTGGTAAACCACTCTGTATCCCGCCTTTCTCACCTCGAAAGCCAGGTCAGAGTCCTCGCAGTAGGCCGGGGCAAACCGCTCGTCGAAGCCGCCGATCTGCTTCCACAGCTTCACAGACAGCAGAATAGCCGCTCCGGAAATATAGTCCACATCTTTGACGTAGTTGTATTCCGCCTTGTCCGGATCGTCCAGGCGGCCGTAATTCCAGCCGGAACCGTCGCTCCAGATAATTCCGCCTGCCTCCTGGAGCCGTCCGTCGGGATATACCAGCTTGGATCCCACCATTCCGATGGTGCCGTCAGACTCAATGAGGCGGACCAGAGAGCTTAACCACCCCTCCGTCACCTGGGTGTCGTTGTTTAAGAACATCACATATTTTCCCCTGGCTGCCTCGGCCGCCTGGTTGCAGTTCCTTAAAAATCCCTGGTTTGTCTTGTTCCGGCGGATGACCAGGTTCTCGGCAAACTCCGATAAATGCTCTGTGGCGTCTGTGGACACGTCATCCGCGATAATCACCTCGTAGCTCACGTCCTTCGTATGCTCTAAAATCGAGGCCAGACAGAGATAGGTGTAGTGGATCTGGTTGTACACCGGGATCACGATGGAAACCATCGGATGCTCCTCTTTCGGAAATACCAGCTTTCCGTAGGTCAGGTACTCGTCCCCAATCTCAAAGTGTCCCTTAATGCGGTTCTTCCCCTCGTCTGTGGTGTACAGTTTCAGGCTGGAGGCCGGGTGAAGCACCGTATTTTTCACATAGCCCAGCTTCTTTCTCTTTGACCGTACCTTTCGGAACCGCTCTGTTAAAGGCCTGTCCTGCCTTTCTTCTGGCCTTGAAAATCAGGGCCTCGTGGCGGTTTAAGTAAGAAAGTGTTTTTCCCATCTCACCGATTTCCCGGCGCAGATCCCCGATCATGGTCTCCAGATTCGCCACATGGTTGTTCGTCAGGCGCTGAACCTCCTGGGCCTTTCTGAGGGCAATGTCCTTCTCCGCGTTCTCCGCCTTCAGCTGGCTGAGCCGGTCTTTTACCCGCTCCATCTCCTGTTCTGCCTGGCGCAGCTCCTTCATGGTCTTAGTGGAAACGTAGTAATTGTCCTGAAGGATCCTCTGATTCTCCCCATGGACATAGCTCTGGAAGGACCGCTCCATCGCCTCACAGACAGGAAACAGCTTCGCATCCAGGGAAAAATTCTGTCAGGAACTCACTGCGTTCCGGAAACAGATCTGCAAGCATCGGACGGTGATCCTCATAAAAATAGAAGAGAACCCTGTACTTCAGGAAGCTCACCGGCACAGGAAACGGAAATACCCACTCGTAGTCCAGAGCTATGGGAATCTCCTCAGAGCCTCCCCGCCCTCCTCATATTCTGGATTCCGGCACATCATAACGTTGTCAAACAGAGCGTCTGCATTGGCGGTCCGAAACGACGTCTCCTGTTCTCCAAACGCCTCCTCAAAGGCCTTTTTCTGCTCTTCAAAGGAAGAAATCTCCGCCTTCTCTCCGGCCGCCGGCTGTCCGAACACCTCCAGAAACTCCGGCGTCACGTTGAATTCAGACACATACTCCAAACGGCAGGAAACAGCCGTGTCAAGGGCCTCTTTTACCGCCTGCTTCACACGCTCCCTCCTGTCTTCCTGCGCTTCTCCGGCTGCCGGGGAAACTGCTTCCCCCAGCCGCTTAGACAGCGTGTCCCCTGTCAGGAAGGGGAACCGGGCCGTACGCCCGCCGTCTCTGATTTCAGGCTTTAAAAAAGTCAGCCGTCCGCTCTCCTCAGAAAGCAGACGGTATTTTTCTTCAAAGGAACGGATATGGGCCTCTCCCTCCGGGCAGAGAGCCGTTTTATCCACTGTCTTTTCTCCCTGCTCCAGCCGGATAGCCGTCTTAATCTGAAAGTCCTTCCGCCTGGTTCCGTTATATTTTACATAAATGGTCTCTGCCATGGCCTACTCTCCTTTTTTCCAGATAATAAGAAAGGAATCCGCAAAATTAGCAAACTGTCCGTTCTCACAGGCGGCCTCAAACTCGGCTCCCACGTCGACGGACGGATACTCCGGGAAATCATACAGCGTATGGATTCCAGCCAGCTCCCCCTTTGACGGAAGGCAGCGGTCTGAGTAAATCACAGTCGGAACCCGGTAATCCGGCATGGGATAGTAAAAGGCGCATCCGGGAAACAGCGCGGACAGGCGGTTTCTTGTAAGACTTACCTGATCCCTCTTCCCTCCGGCCAGATATTTCAGTCCGAACCGGTTGCAGACGGCGGCTGTCACCGTTCCGCCAGGCTTTGCCAGATCCCGCAGGATTTCCGCCCACTGGTCCTCAGGCTCTTGAAAGCCCCCTGCACAGACCACATAATCGTATCTCTTTCCCGCCTGAAGCAGCTCCCGCAGCGGACCTCCCACGCAGGAAACAGGCGCTCCCTCAGAGGTATCCGGAAATCTCTCCCTGACTATATCCAGCTGTTCCTCAGACTCGTCCCACACCGTTACCGCTTTTACACGTCTTTTAAAAAGCCCTGTCAGAGCGCCGTAATCGGCTCCCACCTGCAAAAGCTCTCCGTCTGCCTGAAACTCATACCACTCCAGAAGGTTTTCCCTGAGAGGAGAGAGGGCCATAAAGCAGTCCAGATCCACGCAGCTGTTCAGGGCCGCCGTCCTGTCGTCCCCGTATTCCCTTATAAGGGAAATCAGTTTCTTATTTAAGTCCTTCATGCTCCGCCTCCTTTACTCTCCCGCCCTGGTAAGCTTCGTCTCCACCTGAGACTCCATGTCGTAGACGCCTACTGTATTCTTGTTGGAAATGACGGTAATGTTCGCCACGTCATAGAGGCGGTGGTACACCACGTGCTCCCCGTTCTCAAAGCCGGTGCAGCTCATGGACAGAAGGTACTCTCCGCCCTGCAGAGTCATTTTCTGGGTGAAGGATACCTCGTAGACGTCCCCCTTCTTCACAGGCTTCACATCCGTTCCCTCAAACATGGTGTTGGTTCCCGACAGATCCGTGCCCTTTTTGTCCTTGATCGTGTAGGTGAAAATCGGGGCCTGGATCTCTGTATTGAAACGGATTTTTTCTTTAATTGTGAACATCTCCCCCTTCAAAAGAAGGTTGGTCAGATTCCCCCGCTCATCGCACAGCCCCAAGTCAATGATCTCGGCCCTTCCATCTCCGTACTCTGTCCTGTTTCCGTTGATCGTAATCTTATCCTTCATCAGGCCTGGTTTCTGTCCAGATTCATTCTGTCTTTCCGCAGCGGACAAAATCTCCTGTCCGTCCTTTCCTGAACCGGAAATTCCCTCCCCGGAAAAGTCGTTCATCTGGGCCAGCTCCTCGTTCAGGGAATCCAGCTGTCCCGCCAGAATCTTCTTGTAAAGATCCACCATTTTTCCGGCTGGTCCCTCAGCCACAAATTCTCCTCGGTTTAACAGCACTACTTTATCACAGTACTTGATCACACTTCCCATATCGTGGGTAACCATGACAATGGTCGTGCCATTTTTCCTCAGCTCGTCCATTCTCCGGTAGCACTTGGACTGGAAAAATACGTCCCCCACAGACAGCGCCTCGTCTACAATCAGAATCTCCGGCTCCACGTTGATGGAGAGCGCGAAGGCCAGACGGACGAACATACCGCTGGAGTAGGTCTTTACCGGCTGATACACAAAGTCCCCGATATCGGCAAATTCCAGAATGTCCGGGAGCTTCTCATCCATCTCTTTCTTGGAAAAGCCCATCATGGTTCCGTTCATGTAAATATTTTCAATTCCTGTGTAGTCCTGGTTAAAACCGGCTCCCAGCTCCAGAAGGGCGGAAATCTTTCCGTCCACCTGTACTTCCCCGGACGTGGGGGTGAGAACTCCCGTAATAATCTTTAAAATCGTGGATTTTCCGGATCCGTTGGTTCCGATGATTCCCACCGTCTCTCCCTTCTTCACATTAAAGGAAAGGTTCTGAAGGGCATAAAAATCCTTGTGATAATTTTTATGAGTCACGCTCAAAGATTCCTTTAACCTGTCAATGGGCTTGTCATACAGACGGTAAATCTTGGTCACATCCCTGACGGTGATGGCGTTTGTCTCTGGTTCATTCTGTTTATTCAATGGAATATTCCTTTCTGTTTTATCTTCCTACTATATCCTTATTTTCTGCGTCATATCCGCAAATCTCTCTCATTCTGGCGCTGCCTGTACTCGCAAACTCACGCTCCGCGTTTTCTGTCTGCTTCCCAGACTGTTTGCTCGCTTTCACTCCAAAATGCTGCTGTGGTACATTATACCATAGTTCTTTGGTTTTTACAGCTTTTTTAAGGGGCGGGCCACGACAAACGCATAAACAAAAAGCCTTTTCTTAAATCATTGTAGAGCAGGCGAAACCAGCAGGCTTTGCGACTAGCTGCGTTAAAATATTCTAATTGAAATACAGTTCCGTTTTTTGACTGACTGGCGTTTCTGAAGCATCCAGCCCTGAAACGTATCCGGCTGTATTCAGTTTAACTGCTTTTATGCTTTCATCTGGCATCAGTTCCAATTCCAGAATTTTTGACTGGAGCACAGAAGAACCAATTTCCGTATCATTTCCTTTACTTTTGCAGTAATCAGAAGAATATACGATAGTATAGGATGTTCTATTTCCCTGCTTGGCTGTCTCGATACATTCGATTTCTGATGAATGTATCGTATCCCAGACACCTTCAAAAAACTGCTCCAAAGAGGGAGCTTTATCCAGAGGAACCTCAACGGTAAAATTGTCACCTCCTGATGAAACAATTAAGGAAGTCCCGTCTTCTGATGTTTCTGCTGTCTGGTATGGCTTCACAGAAGGATCTGCAAACGAATCATAAATAGCTTCTTTATAATGCAGTTCAGAGCCCCGATGAGAAAAATCAATCTGGCGTCCGACCGTTTCAATTTCTCCTCCTATGTTCCATTCAGTATTGATAATGAAAGAGCCGGACTCTGCATTTACGGTCTGCGTCCGGATGGAATTCAGATAATTGACCGTATTCTGCTTCTCTGCATCCGGCGGGGCAGACGAGCATCCTGCCAGAAAACAGAGAAAAGCGATCTCTGACACATAAAAATTGATTTTCTTCATTTCATCTTACCTAAAAGTTATGATGTGCAGCCTTTTTCAGGAGGATTTTTTGCCTCTCCTTCTGGATAAGAGCTGCCATGAATTTTATTACTATCCATAATTATGTCAAAAAAATCCCTAAAAATCAACATGGCGTCCGTGGGCAAAGAATATGCTATGGAAAGTTGCGCGCGGAATGAATTCCATACGCTCCGCAATGGTATCAAACACCGCAATGGCCGCGATTTTCTCTTCGAAAAAGAATGGAACTAAATAGTTTTGCCCGCCGCGTGTTTAACCTGCGGCGGGCATTTTTTGGCTCTGTCTATTCCTTTTTTCTGTCTGCTTCTATACCTATTATATTTTTTCTTCTCTATTTTCCCTGGATCACGTCCTGGGCCATAGAAAACAGGGTTTCTGCATCCACAGTTCCTTCCATATCGAGGAAATTGTAAGCCTTTCCGTCTGCCTTCCAGTCCACGGATCTCACCTTCTGCACATACACCTGATCGCTTCCATAGGAAATCGTGAAATTGGAGTTTTCCATGTCCTTCTTGTCCTGCTCTGTCAGCTCATAATCCGGCGGAACTACCTTCATGGTCGTCTCATAGTAGCTGACTGTAATGCCTCCGATCTCTCTGATCTCAGCCGCTTCCGGCGTTTTCGCCTCTGCGTCTCCTGCCTCTTCTGCAGACTCTTCTTTCAGTTCCGGCATAATGCTGGCCGTAATCTCGCTTCCGTCCTTCTCATAGGTCATAAAAATGTCCGTATACTGGGTTCCCGGTATGCCGTTGCCCTCCGCGTCAACCGCCTGGCCGTCTCCTGTATTGACGTTTTTAAAAGCATAGCCGTTTGAGAAGGTTTCCGGCATTCCCGTCTCAAATCCAGCCTTCTCCTCCGCTGTGTCAAGGCCGCTGTATTCGGATACCTCCGTCAGGTGGCTGCTTCCCACCATCAGGCCTGTCATCTTTCCTGTCGCATAACAGGTAATGCTTCCAATCGCCACAATCACTGCTGCCGCCAGGGCCACTTTTCTTTTCTGAAACTTCATAATCACTGCCTCCTTCTCTGAACCTTTTCTCTTCTCGATTCTTTCATTCTCAATTCTGTCAATTTCCCGGTCGATCCGCGTTTTTAACGAGTCGGGAGCCGCCATGCGCTCTGCCTCTCCTTTAAACAATTCCCTGATTGCTTCGTCTTCCTTCCTGCTCATAGACAGCTCCCTCCTTTTTCATTTCCCGCATCAGTTCCATTTTCACCTTTCGTCTGGCTGAAAACAGCCGGGACTTGACCGTTCCTTCCAGGCATCCCATAATCGACGCGATGGTCTTTGTGGAACACTCGCTGTAATAATAGAGAATCAGCGTTGTCCTGTATTTTTCATCCAGGCCGTCCACAATCGCTCTGAGCCGTTGTCTCTCTTCTTTCTTAAAAATCTGTTCTGGATTGCCATCCTCTGACGCCTCTGAAGCAATGTCTGCGTGGATTAAAATTTCCTCGTCAGGAAATTCCCGCTTCCGGCTGTCAGACTGTTTCCACGCAGTTCTTGTCAGGATCCTGTAAAACCAGCTTTTAAAACCTTCCGCATTCTTCAGCTGCCCTATATTCACATACACCTTCACAAAGGTGTCCTGGACAATATCCTCCGCATCGGCTCTGTTTCCTGCCAGAAACCAGGCGGTCCTGAAAGCCTGATCCTTATAACATTCATACAGGGCATCAAACGCTTCCCTATCTCCGGCCATCAGCCGTTTCACAAGCTCCGTCTCTTTCAACTGTCTGATATCTCCTTCCCTTTTTGGTATACCTGTCTATAAGAGCAGCCAAACTGGTAGTCGGTTCATTTTTAATTAAAAAACATAAAAAACAGAGGGAAAACCTTTCCGCTCCGATGAAGCTGGAGCCAGGCTTTTCCTCTGTTTCTATCTAACAGCTGCAAAGGTAAATTAAATCCGCTGCAAACTATGAAAGACCATGCGCAGAATCTGCCGGTTCATCGGCTGGCTGCGTTTCCTCCCACGCTCTTTCCTACTCCTCACTTCCCCGCAGAAACGCCAGCCGCGCCTTGATCTCCTTCTCATATCCATTGTCCGACGGCTCGTAGAAGACCGCGCCCTCCATGCCGTCCGGCAGATACTGCTGCTTTACATAATGATTGGGGTAATCGTGGGCGTACTTGTAGTCCAGCCCCCGTCCAAGAGCCGCCGCGCCGCTGTAATGGCGGTCCTGCAGATGGGGCGGAACCGGCATCAGCGTCTGGGTTTTCACTGCCTTCATGGCCGCGTTGATGGCGTTGACAGCGGAATTGCTCTTAGGCGCGCAGGCCACGTAGGAGGCGGCATTTGAGAGAATAATCTGGGCCTCCGGCATTCCCACCCGCTCCACGGCCAGAGAAGCGCTGACCGCCACGGTAAGGGCCATGGGATCTGCATTTCCCACATCCTCGGAGGCGCAGATCATGATCCTTCTGGCGATAAACTTAATGTCCTCCCCCGCATAGAGCATCCGCGCCAGATAGTACACAGCCGCATCCGGATCCGATCCTCTCATGCTCTTAATAAAGGCGGAAATGGTATCGTAGTGGTTGTCTCCCCCCTTATCGTAGCGCACCGCACGTTTCTGGATACACTCCTGGGCCACGTCCAGGTCAATGTGAATCAGCCCGTCCTCTGCCCGCTCTGTAGTAAGAATTCCCAGCTCCACCGCATTGAGAGCCGCCCTGGCGTCTCCGTTGGCCATATCGGCCAGAAATTCCTCTGCCTCCGGTTCCAGCACAGCCTGGTACATGCCCATTCCCTTCTCAGAATCTGCCACCGCGCGGCGCAGAAGCTCCTTAATATCATCCTTTTCCAGCTGCTTCAGTTCAAAAATCCTGGATCGGGAAATAAGAGCTCCGTTCACTTCAAAATAGGGATTTTCTGTGGTCGCTCCAATCAAAAGCAGCGTTCCATCCTCCACAAAAGGAAGCAGATAGTCCTGCTGGCTCTTATTGAAGCGGTGAATCTCGTCCACAAACAGGATCGTCTTCTGCCCATACATGCCGAGGGCGTCCTTGGCCTCCTTCACTACCTCCTCCATGTCCTTTTTTCCGGCCACAGTAGCGTTAATCTGGGTAAACCGGGCGCTGGTCGTGTTGGCAATCACCTTGGCCAGAGTCGTCTTTCCCGTTCCCGGCGGCCCGTAAAAAATAATAGATCCCAGCTTATCTGCCTTGATGGCGCGGTAAAGCAGCTTATCCTTCCCGATGATATGCTTCTGCCCCACTACCTCGTCCAGGGTGGAGGGCCGCAGCCGGGAAGCCAGCGGCGCCTCCTTCTCCATGGTATTGCTTCTCATATAGTCAAATAAATCCATCTTGTCTGCACCTTCCCTTATTTCCTTTGTCAGTCAATCAAAAGCTCGTCTACTGTAACAAAAGTATAGCCCTGCTCCCCCAATGTGTCAATGGCCGCCAGCGCCGCGTCCACCGTAGTTGGAAAGATGTCGTGCATCAGCACAATCTGATGCTTTCCGGCGTTCCTTTCAATGGACCTCAGCACTTTCCCGCTGTTCTGGCTCTTCCAGTCCAGGGTGTCGATGTCCCACAGCACAGGCGTCATGTCGAGGGCGTCCTCCAGCTGTCCGTTCCATTTTCCGTAAGGAGGTCTTATGTAAACTGGTTCTTCTCCCGTCACCGCCTCGATCTCCCGATTTGTCTTTCGGATCATAGAAATGGCGGTCTCTGCGTCCTCCTTGGTCAAATCTACATGGCGGTAGCAATGGGTTCCTATCAGATGGCCATCCTCCTTCATCTGACGGATCAGCTGCTCATTGCCAGGAATATTTTCCCCCAGAAGGAAAAAAGAGGCCTTCACATTCCGCTCTCTCAGGCCGTCCAGCAGCTCCTTCGTGCAGACCGGGTGGGGGCCGTCGTCAAAGGTGAGAGCCAGAAACCGATTCTCTCCGCCCGGCTCCTCTCCTCCCCCTCCTGTTCTTCCCCCGTTCCCAGTCCCCCTCTCCAAAGTCCCGTCTCCTGCCTCAGAGACAGGAAGGGCTGATTCTCCTTCGGACACACAGACTTTCCTCTCTCCTCCTGCCAGCCTGGCCAGGTTCAGAGCCAGCAAAAGATCCACCATAACGATCAAAAACAGAATCCCTGTCTGCCTGCGAAATCGTTTCACATCTTCCACCCCCTTGTCTCATATATACGGGACTGGCTGGGAAGATAGACGTATGATTTCCCTGGACAACAAATGGGAGAGGCCCTCCGAAACAGCCGGAACACCTCTCCCATCCATATATTTTTTATGCCTGATATCTTCTGATATCTGTTTTAGCCTGCGCTCATCCAGCGCTTCGCAGGCGCCGTTTTCTCCTGTTTCGGTCCCCTGCCACGCGTTTTAGGCCTTTATGCCCCCACCAGAGCGGAAATTCCGAAGTAGGACAGCACAATGATTCCCAGCACAATCCTGTAGTAGCCGAAAAACTTGAAATCGTGCTGCTTTACATACTCCATCAGGAATTTAATCGAGTAGACCGACACTCCGAAGGCCACAGCCATTCCAAAAATCAGATAAAAAATCTCATACATCTGGAAAGAAGCTCCCTCCAGCATAAATTTCACAATCTTTAAGAGACTGGCCCCAAACATAACGGGAATTCCCAGGAAGAAGGAAAACTCCGCAGCCGCTCCCCTGGAGCAGCCAAGCAGCATAGCTCCCAGGATGGTCGCCCCTGAACGGGAGGTTCCCGGAACCATGGCAAGCACCTGGAACAGTCCGATAGCCGCCGCCGTCTGGAAGGAAATCTGCGTCACCCGCTGAATCCTGAACTTCACGCCGCGGTTTCTGTTCTCCAGTAAAATGAAAAACACGCCGTACAGAATCAGCATGGCGGAAACCACATAGCCGTTCATCAGCTTATCTAACAGATTGTCAAAGGGAAGTCCGATGACTGCCGCCGGAATACAGGCCACCACGATTTTCATCCACAGGCGGATCGTAGCCCGTTTCTGATTCTGAGTCTTTCTCGGAGAAAAGGGGTTCAGCTTGTGGAAGTACAGAACTACCACCGCCAGAATCGCTCCCAGCTGAATCACCACCATGAAGACCTCCCGGAAGGCCTCGCTTACATTCAGGTGAATGATCTCATCCACCAGAATCATATGTCCCGTACTGCTGATAGGAAGCCACTCCGTAAAGCCCTCCACAATTCCCAGCACAAGAACCTTCAAAATTTCAAAAAAGTTCATACTGTTCCCTCTCGTTAAATATTTTCAATCTGCCAGTCAATTGGCTCAATTCCATGCTCCTTCAGGTATTCGTTGGTGCGGCTGAAGGGCCTGCTGCCGAAAAATCCCCTGTAGGCTGACAGCGGGCTGGGGTGGGGAGCCTCCAGAATCAAATGCTTCGGATTGGTGAGCATGGCTTTCTTCGTCTGCGCCGGTCTGCCCCATAAAATAAACACCATAGGGCGGTCCTGCTCATTCAAGGCGCGGATCGCCGCGTCTGTAAACTCCTCCCAGCCGATTCCGCGATGAGAATTGGCCTGGTGGGCGCGGACAGTCAGAACTGTATTCAGAAGCATCACGCCCTGATCCGCCCATTTTTTCAGATATCCGTTGTTCGGCACATAGCAGCCCAGATCGTCGTGAAGCTCCTGGTAAATATTTACCAGGGAAGGGGGCGTATCCACGCCCGGCTTGACAGAAAAGCAGAGGCCATGGGCCTGGCCGTAGCCGTGGTACGGATCCTGCCCTAAAATCACCACCTTCACCTGAGAAAGTGGGGTAAATTCAAACGCATTGAAAATATCGTTGGCGTCTGGATAGACAGCCCTCGTCTCATACTCGTGCTTCACCGTCTCGTACAGTTTTTTATAGTAAGGCTTCTTAAATTCCGCGCTCAGCGGCTCAAGCCAGTCGTTGCTGATTGCTCCCATCAGGCTTCTACCTCTCTTTCGTGACTTTCGCTTCTGCAGCTTTCGTCTGCGCCGTCATGCGGGGGAAATAAATCTCTGCGCCGACGCTGCTCTTAAAATAGTAACACAGAGCCGGAGAATAGACAATGATTCCCCGTCAGTTTTTTAAACATGCGGCGGCCATCCTCACAAAATCCACGGAATTGGCCTGAACAGAGACGGATCTGTCCCCGATATCCTCTGACACCTGGGCAAACGTCTCATTCACACGATACATATGCGCCTTCTTGTTAAAAAAGACCGTCTTTTCAAAGGGCCACCGAATCAATTTAGGAAGCAGAAAACCTTCCCCCAGCTCCACCGCCAGAAGCTCCCTGTTCAGAGTCCTTCCCAGCCATTCCTGGTAAGCCTTCCACTGAGGCAGATATCCCTCCTCAATGTAGGTCTCTGCAAAAATGGTATTTCCCGTCAGCGGCGCGCCGCAGTGGGGGCAGAGGCCGTCTGGGATCTCTCCCGGCTCCCAGATATCCCTGGTACAGGCCCTGCTGCACTGCTGCCACTGCTCATTGCCGCAGGGGGCCGTAATCCTCCCCTGATCCGGAGCGCTTTCCCGTATCAGCCCGTCGGTCACAGTTGTGATAATAAAATAGTCCTTTCCCTCTGTCAGAGAATAGAGGGCCTGATAAGCCTCTGCAAGCTCTTCTCTGGAACGCTTTTCTCCAGCCGCCCACTCGTCTCCCACGCCAATTAAAAGGCAGGACGCACTGGAAACCGCCTCTTTAAACTGTGTGAGCTGTTCCTCTAATTTCTGTTTTTCCATATTCTTCTCCTGTATCTGCCATTTGCCACGCTATCTTGCTGCGCCGCCCTGCTGCGCTGTATGCTCCTGCCTGCTGCGCCGTATGCCTCTGCATTTCTCATTTGTTCTGTCTGCAGACGCCGCCTTTATCTCTCCTCTTCCTGTTTGCCTGCATAGGCTTTGAGCATGGCTCTCACAGATCTGGCCATCTCCTTGGAGAATGCTGCTCCTGTCTTTCTCTTATAGAAGGCCTGGGCAAAATTGTCGGCGGTGATCGCCGGCCCTTTCACGAAGCCGGAGGCCTTTTCAGCAAACATGTGGTCCAGCTCCTCGTCTGACAGCCTTTTATAGGTTTCCTCGAAAGCTACGTATTTCTTGTCAAATCTTTTTCTGTATACACGCTTGTGGCCTTCCTTATAATATCCCAGGCACAGAAGGGAAATGGGAACTGCGTGATCCGGGAGCTGAAACAGCTCTTTGTGGTACTCATAATTTTCCAGAATATCTCCAATGTAGCAGGATCCGATTCCCAGAGATTCCGCCATCAGCACAGCGTTCTGGGCGGCAATCATGGTATCCTCAATGGAAAGCAGCAGATCCGATTCGTTGGGTTCCTCCCAGGAAAGCCCCTCCTCCCTGGCGGCAAACTCCATGCAGCCCTTTGACCTGTAGTAATCAAACCATTTCTGCTGATCCGCCAGAAAGAGCAGAAGCACCGGAGCCTTGGCGATAAACGGCTGATTGTCGCAGCTTTTAGAAAGCTTGTCCTTCGTCTCCTGACTCTTAATTACAATAATCGAATAAAGCTGCTGATTTCCGGCTGTAGGCGCCAGAAAAGCCGCCTCCAAAATCTGATCCAGGTCGGAATCTGCTATCATTCTGTCGTCATAAACGCGAAGCGAAGTTCTCGTCTTAATTGTCTCTGATACGTTCATCCTATCCCCTCCCTTGTACTCAATTACATACTATTATACAAAAGAATTCCAAAATTTTCATCTCAATTTAGAATATTCCCGTTTGAGATTCAGAAACGAAAAAGAAGTCCGAAACGCACAATGCGTCCCGGACTTCTTTTTCGCTGTAATGCATTTAGTTTGTATAGAATGGCAATGAATTACTTTAATGTAATCTTTGCTCCCTCTGCCTCTAACTTTGTCTTAAGGTCCTCAGCCTCTTCCTTGGAAACGCCAGCCTTAACTACCTTCGGAGCTCCGTCAACTACTTCCTTAGCTTCCTTTAAGCCAAGACCTGTAGCCTCACGAACAACCTTGATAACCTTAACCTTGTTAGCGCCAACCTCTGTCAGCTCTACGTCGAACTCTGTCTTCTCCTCAGCTGCCTCGCCTGCGCCGCCTGCTGCTGCAACTACAACGCCTGCTGCTGCGGATACACCAAACTCTTCCTCGCAAGCCTTTACAAGCTCGTTTAACTCTAATACGGATAACTCTTTAATAGCCTCAATGAACTCAGCTGTTGTTAACTTTGCCATTTTAATTTCCTCCTGTTTATTAATGTTTTAAAATATAGTTCTGCCGGCTTTCCCGGCCTCTCCTGATTCCTTCAAAAAATCAGACGGCTCTTTCTCTATGCGGCTATGCAGCCCATATCATATGAGAAATTAAGCCTCCTTTGCCTCTGCGATCTGATTGATAACGCGTGCAAAGTTTGCGATCGGGGACTGGATGCTTCCCAGTAACTTTCCGAGAAGAACTTCTCTGGACGGGATAGTAGCGATAACCTGGATTCCCTTCGCATCGTAGTATGTGCCCTCTACAACACCGGCCTTTAACTCTAACTTGTCTGCCTTCTTAGCAAACTCAGCTAATACTCTTGCCGGAGCAGTAGCGTCTTCCTTGGATACAGCTAATGCTGTAGGTCCTTCCAGATTCGGCTCTAAAGCTTCGAACTCAGTTCCCTTTGCAGCAAAGCGGATCATGGTGTTCTTATATACCTTGTAAGTAACACCAGCTTCTCTTAACTGCTTACGAAGCTGTGTATCCTGCTCAACAGTTAATCCGCGGTAGTCAACAACTACTGCAGACTTTGCGCCATTGAGTAACTCAGAAATCTCAGCAACGATAGGCTGCTTTAACTCAACTTTTGCCATGAATGGTTTACCTCCTGTTTTATTTTCGTCGTATGAACCGCCAGGAGTCTTACAGAAAAAACCTCCCTGCACAAGACAGGGAGGCACAATTTACATCAGTAAGTGTACGTTTCCTCGGCAGGCGTTTTTACCTTATGCCTTGCGGCACCTGCTGTCTTAGGCAGTCAATACTTAAGTAAAATATCATATTTTTTTATGGTTGTCAAGGAAATTTGCATAGAAAAAATACAGAAAAAATGCACGAGGAAACTTTTCTTGTTCCGTTTAAAGTCACCGAAAGTTTTCCTCGTTCTATTTTCCTCTTTACAGCATCGGCTCAACCAGCTTCTGAACAGCCTGTCCCAGTTTCTCGGATTTCTCGTCTGCATCTGCCAGGGAGGTTCCCTTTACGCCGTAATAGAACTTGATCTTGGGCTCTGTTCCGGACGGGCGCACGCACAGCCATGCCTGATCCTCCAGGTCATAGTAGAGCACGTTGGAGGACGGAAGGCCGGTAGGCTTTACCTCTCCGGAAGCCATGTCGCGGATGGTATCTGCCTTGTAATCTCTCACAGAGATAACCTTGCTTCCTGCAAATTCAGCCGGAGTGTTGTTTCTGAAATACTCCATAATCTTCTGAATCTTCTCCAGTCCCTCGATACCCTTTAAGCTGATGGCCTGAACGGCGTCCTTATAGTAGCCGTATTTCTCGTACATGGCAATCATGGCATCCCACAGAGTCATGCCCTTCTCCTTATAGTAGGCAGCCGCCTCGCAGAGAGCCGCTGTGGCGGAAATGGCGTCCTTATCTCTGGCATAGCTTCCAATCAGGCAGCCGTAGCTTTCCTCCATGCCAAACAGGTAGGTTCCCTTTCCTTCCTGCTCGTTCTTTAAAATCTGCTTTCCAATCCACTTAAAGCCAGTCAGCACTTCGATCAGCTCTGCGCCGTAGTGGGCGGCCACTGCGTCTACCAGATTTGTCGTAACGATCGACTTTACCACCTGGCCGTCCGCTGGGATCTGGCCGTTTGCCTGCTTCTGGCTCAGCACATAATCGCAGAGCAGAGCTCCCGACATGTTTCCTGTCAGCGGAATATACTCGCCGGATTTATCGTCCTTTACATAGACGCCCAGACGGTCTGCGTCCGGATCTGTTGCCAGTACCAGATCCGCATTCTTCTCCTTCGCCAGCTTAAGCCCCAGCTCAAAGGCCTCCTCTGCCTCCGGATTCGGATAGCTTACAGTCGGGAAATTGCCGTCCGGCAGCTCCTGCTCCGGCACAACGTACACATGCTCAAAGCCCAGCTCCTTCATAACGCGGCGGGCCGGAATATTTCCTGTGCCGTGAAGGGGAGTGTAGACAATGGAAATCTGATCCTGCATTCTGTCAATCGCCGCCTGGTTCACTACCTGGGCCTTCACCTGGGCAATGTACTTGTCGTCAATCTCAGCTCCGATGGTCACATACAGGCCGCTGGCCTCAGCCTCCTCCCGGCTCATAGTCCTGACAGCGGAGAGATCTGTGATTGCCATAACCTTCTCCGTCACTCCCTTATCGTGGGGCGGAGTAAACTGGGCGCCGTCCTCCCAGTATACCTTGTAGCCGTTGTACTCCGGCGGATTGTGGCTGGCCGTAATATTAATTCCGGCGATACAGCCCAGCTCCCGCACTGCAAAGGACAGCTCCGGCGTAGGACGCAGAGATTCAAAGCGGTACGCCTTGATTCCGTTGGCCGCCAGAGTGCGGGCCGCCTCATCGGAAAACTCCGGGGACATACGGCGGGAATCGTAGGCAATGGCAACGCCTCTCTCAGCCCCTCCCTGCTCTAAAATATAATCGGCCAGTCCCTGAGTCGCGCGCCTTACGGTATAGATATTCATACGGTTAATTCCAGCGCCTATGACGCCTCGAAGGCCTGCTGTTCCAAACTCCAGATCCATGTAAAAACGCTCTTTGATCTCCTTCTCGTCTGCGCGGATGGCTCTGAGCTCCTCCTTCGTCTCCTGGTCAAAGTAAGGATTGGACAGCCATTCCTCATAGATCGCTTTGTAATCTTTCATTCTAAAATTCCTCCTGCGCCATTTCTGTATTGCGGCCCTGTTCAGCCGTCGTATTGCTTAAAACACTTATTTCTCCTAAATTATAGTATATTCCGGCGGAAAAATAAAGCAGAAGTGATTTCCTGTTCTGTCATGAGCCTCGAATCATCCCCAGGAACCGGTTTCTCACCTCCTGCTGCTCCTCCAGGCTCCGGAGCTTCTCCACATTTCTGGCCGGAATCCAGGCCTTATTGGCATTGTAATAGAAATTCAGCTGCTTCCAGTATTTTTCAGGATACAGGAACAGATAGTAGAGATATTCTCTCTCCTTTGCCCCCATAGGAAGCACCCGGTCGTAGGCCTCCAGAAGCCGCATGCCCAGAGCAGGATTCCAGCTGTGCTTCTCCATCACCTTTCTGATAAAATGGTACAGATCTGCCGCCTGGACGCCCAGGTGCATCCGGTTGAACTCTATAATGGCCGCTTCCTTTCCCCCCATTAAAATATGGTGCTGGTTCAGCTCGCCGTGGCAGAGATAATGAGGCGGTTCTTTTCCTTCTTCCGCCATCTGCTCAAGACCTCTCTGGGCCTCCAGCGCCTGCTCCAAAAACGGCGCGAAATTGCCAATCACGCAGAGCTCAAAGTCTGATTTTCCACGTTTTCTGCTGATAAAGGCCCTGGCTTTCCGAAGCTCTCTGTTATGGCGCCGGAATTCCGCCTCCATCGGCTCTGCCAGAATCGAGCCCAGATTCCACTCCTCTTTCAGCTGGATGCCTCTCAGAATCCGGTGCAGCTTTGCAATCTGCCCGGCGGCTTTCACCACCTCGTTCTCGTCCCTGATGTCGCACTCGTCCTCAGAAAACCATTCCTTCACAATGTATCTGAGGCCGTCCGGAGCGGCAGACTGAAGCTCCCCTTCCTTATTTCTCACATACTGATCCACCCTGGAAATCCCGCTGTTCTGGAGGATGTTCAGCACCTCCTCCTCAAACTCCAGCCGCTTTGTGGTTCCCTTATACTCCCGAAGGAGCCTGAGTCCCTTGTCTGTCTCGCAAATCCAGGATCCGCGCCCTCTCCTGACGGAGAAAATTTCCATATCATACTGTTCCAGAACTTCTGTATTCCTGTCGTTCAACTCCACCCCTCCATACCTGCTCGTCATTTTAGCTATTTCTAAGGTATGTACGAGGCGTGTGAAATATGAACTGCATTTTTTCTTCCTGCCTCTCAGTCTCCCTGTTTATGGGAGAATAGGACAGCACAGGACAAGGAAGGCGCATATTCTATATGGATGTGCTCTCTCTACTGGCCGAAAAAGCGGTTGACTCCCATAACCAGGCCGTCGGCCAGCTGGTTTAAGACGGCGTCCGAATGGCTGGATCCCTTGTCTCCCAGCTCAATATCCACGCTGGGCACGGTAGAATAGGAAGTCTGAGTCAGATCCATTTCCATGGATCCGCCGGAAAAAATCTTATTTCCTGCGTCCCGCAGACCTCCCACTAAAGCTTCGCCCAGGCGGTTGTGATCCTGCCAGTGGGAAGCTACCGGCTCCATGGCACGGTAGGAGGCATTGTTTGGAACGCTCATATAAAAGCATCCCTTGTCGTTTGACGTGGAATCCCAATGAAGGGAAATGTGGCAGTCTGCATAGCGGTTGGCGAGAACAGACCTGGCGACATTATCCAGCTGCACGTCGTCCCCGTCTCTGAGCATCAGCACGTCGTAACCCTCCGCCAGCAGACGATCCTTCAGAATCTTCGCCATCTGGAGAGTCACCTTAGCCTCCGCCGTACCGTCTGCAAAGGTCATGCCGCCGGAGACAGCCACAGCCATAACAGCTCCGGAGGCGGTAGTTCCCCCTGTTACCTTGGGGCTTCCGTCTGGATGGCACTGGGTTTTCACACTGCTGCCTCCGCTTGTGCCGTGACCTGCATTGACTGCAATGGTCTTATTTTTCCTGTTCTGCGCCGTGCTCTTATACAGCACAGCCTTTCCGCTGTTGATTTTTGAAAATCCGGCATAGGGCAGGCTTCCGTCCAGGCCAATCTCCTGTACAGCTGGAGTCTCTCCTCCCTCTGAGCCGGCAGATCCGCCCGGGCCGCCAGCGCTCTCTTTTGTCTGAGCCTGGGATTCCTTCTTATTTTCCGACGCGTTCTGGCTCTGAGTATCTGCCTGATTCTGGGAACCGTCAGCCTTTTTTACATAGGAAGAAGAAACATAGTATTCCCCTCCCCCTGTCTTTACCACACTCCAGCCGTTTCCCTCGTAAATCCGTTCCAGCCTGGTTCCTCCTGGAATCGTCCCCTTCACATTGTCTGCCGAGGTATCCGGAGCGCTTCGGTAGCGAAGCGCATCCGCCGTCACAACCACAGTGTCTGAAACCTTCTTCATTCCAAGGCTTTCATAGGTATTGGCCATCGTCGTCTCCACCTGTTCCCTGGTTTCCGAGGTCAGCGCATCTGCCGTCTGGACAGTCTTAGAGGAAATCTGTTTTTCCCCCTTTCCCATGCCGTTTAAAATCCCCGGCGCCAGACAGAGCGTTCCTGCAGCTGCCATCACGCAGACTGCACCGTAAATAAAATTTTGTTTTCTCATCCTTCTATTCCTCCTGCCGCTATTCTGTTTTCGGCTTCTTTTATGTATTCTTTTCGTATTTTTTATGATCCTGCTTTTCATTCTAGCATAATCCAGTGTGAAACGCATGATCTATTTTCTTACAAAAATCTTGCCTGAAATGCAAACTTAACTTCTGCTTCCTGCATATTGACAATACAGCTAAAAAGCCCTATAATTCTGTCAACTGAGCAAAACAGGAAAAGGAGACGCAATTATGGCAAACATTTATACATCTGCAGAACAGTTAATCGGAAACACGCCTCTTCTGGAGCTGACCGGCCTGGAAAAAGAGCTGAATCTGAAGGCCAGACTCTTAGCCAAACTGGAATTCTTTAACCCGGCTGGTTCTGTAAAGGATCGGGTAGCCAAGGCCATGTTAGACGATGCCGCAGCTCAGGGCAAGATTACAAAAGATACTGTGATTATTGAGCCTACCTCCGGGAACACCGGTATCGGTCTGGCCTCTGTAGCGGCTGCCAGGGGCCTGCGGGTCATTATCGTCATGCCAGAAACCATGTCCATAGAACGGCGCCTGCTGATGAAGGCCTACGGCGCGGAGCTGGTACTTTCCGACGGCTCTAAGGGCATGGCCGGAGCCATCAAAAAGGCAGAGGAGCTGGCGGCTCAGATCCCCGGAAGCATCATTGCCGGCCAGTTTACGAATCCAGCTAACCCAGCGGCTCACATCGCCACGACAGGCCCTGAAATCTACCGCGATACGGACGGAAAAGTAGACATTTTCGTGGCAGGAGCGGGAACTGGCGGAACCGTCACAGGAGTAGGAACCTATCTGAAATCAAAAAAACCGGATGTTAAAATTGTAGCAGTAGAACCTGCTTCCTCCCCTGTCCTTTCCGGCGGCCAGCCAGGCCCCATGGAATCCAGGGTATCGGCGCGGGCTTCGTCCCAGCTGTTCTCGATACCTCCATCTATGACGAGATCATTCAGGTTTCCAATGAGGACGCCTACGCCGCTGGAAGGATGATTGGACAAAAAGAAGGCATTCTGGTGGGCATTTCCTCCGGCGCAGCCGCCTGGGCGGCCGCAGAGCTGGCCAAACGCCCGGAAAATGAGGGTAAAACTATCGTAGTCCTTCTCCCCGACACGGGAGAGCGGTATCTCTCCACTCCGCTGTTCGCAGACCTGGATTAAAGTCTTATAAAATCAGCAGGGATGAAATGAAAAACGGATGCGCAAGGAAAAATTTTCTTGTTCCACTTAAAGTCACCGAAAATTTTTCCTTGCGCATCTAAAGGCCATCAGAGAAATAGAGAAATTCCAGGATAATCGAAGAGTTTTCGCAAAAAACGGGAAGCGTTCCACACCCCCACAGGGGCTGGCGGACGCTTCCGTTTTTGTTTTTTATTCTTTCATCCCAACTTTCAAATCAGAACTATTTCATCTTATTCCTCGCTTAAGTCGTCCTCGTTCAGAACAATCTGCTCTGCCTCGTCTAACTCTCCGCTCTCCGGATACTCATTGTCCAGAATCTCCTCTTCCTCAACGGACTCGTTCACCTGCTCCTCGCCGTCTGTGCTGAGTTTGATGGTGCGGTATCTCTTCATACCTGTTCCTGCCGGAATCAGCTTACCGATGATTACGTTCTCCTTCAGACCGATCAGGTTATCTACCTTGCCGTTAATAGCGGCCTCTGTCAGAACCTTCGTGGTCTCCTGGAAGGAAGCGGCTGATAAGAAGGAATCGGTTGCCAGAGAAGCCTTGGTGATACCCAGCATAACCTGACGGCCGATTGCCGGTTCCTTGCCCTCTGCGATTAAAGCGTCGTTCATGTCGTTGAAATCCAGAACGTCCATGGATGTTCCCGGAAGCACGTCAGAATCTCCGCTCTCCTCGATCTTAATCTTCTTTAACATCTGGCGCACGATCATCTCGATATGCTTATCGTTGATCTCTACACCCTGTAAGCGGTAAACTCGCTGAACCTCCTGGATCATGTAATCCTGTACTGCGCGGACACCCTTGATCTTTAAGATGTCGTGCGGATTTACACTACCCTCTGTCAGCTCGTCTCCAGCCTCTAATACCGCGCCGTCCTGAATCTTGATACGGGAACCGTAAGGAATCAGGTAGGTCTTGGAATTGCCAGTCTCATTATCTGTGATAATGATCTCGCGCTTCTTCTTTGTATCCTTAATCGTAGCCACACCGCCGAACTCTGCGATAATCGCAAGTCCCTTCGGCTTACGGGCCTCGAAAAGCTCCTCGACACGAGGAAGACCCTGTGTGATATCTCCGCCGGCCACGCCGCCTGTATGGAACGTACGCATGGTCAGCTGTGTACCAGGCTCACCGATAGACTGAGCGGCGATAATTCCGACTGCCTCGCCCACCTGTACGGCCTGGCCGGTCGCCATGTTGGCGCCGTAGCACTTCGCGCACACACCGATGTGGGACTTACATGTTAATACGGTACGGATCTTGACAGTATTTCTGCCAAGCTTATCTAATACCTTCATAACGGCGGCCGCACGCTTCGGAGTACACATGTGGTTTGCCTTAATAACAATCTCGCCTGTGTCAGGATCCACGATATCCTCGGCAATGAAGCGTCCTGTAATACGCTCCTGCAGGCTCTCGATAGTCTCCTGTCCGTCTGTAAAGCCCTTGATCTCCATATACGGAATCTCGCCTCTGCTTGCGCAGCAGTCATCCTCGCGGACAATCAGATCCTGGGAAACGTCAACCAGACGTCTTGTCAGGTATCCGGAGTCGGCTGTACGCAGAGCCGTATCGGAAAGTCCCTTACGGGCGCCGTGAGCGGAGATGAAGTACTCCAGTACGTCAAGACCTTCACGGAAGTTGGACTTGATAGGAAGCTCGATGGTGTGTCCTGTCGTATCTGCCATCAGGCCTCGCATACCAGCCAGCTGCTTGATCTGCTTATCGGAACCACGGGCTCCGGAGTCAGCCATCATGAAGATGTTGTTGTATGCGTCAAGTCCTGTCAGCAGGTCATGAGTCAGCTGGTCGTCAGTTGCCTTCCAGGTCTCAATAACCTCTTTATATCTCTCCTCCTCGGTAATAAGACCGCGGCGGAAGTTCTTTGCAATGGTGTCAACGGTAGCCTGAGCGTCTGCGATCAGCTTCGGCTTGCTGGCCGGCACTGTCATATCGGAGACAGATACGGTCATAGCGGCTCTTGTAGAGTACTTGTAGCCGATGGCCTTAATATCGTCCAGGGTAATCGCTGTCTGGGTAGCTCCGTGTGTATTGATAACCTTCTCAAGGATCTGCTTTAACTGCTTCTTGCCCACATGGAAGTCAACCTCCAGCTTCAGCTCGTTGCCCTCAATGCTTCTGTCCACAAATCCCAGATCCTGCGGGATAATCTCATTGAAAATGAAGCGTCCAACGGTAGACTCTACAATACCGGTCTTCTCCGTTCCGTCCGGCATCTGTCTTGTCATTCTCACCTTAACCTTGGAGTGGAGCGTTACCTCCTTGTTCTCGTAAGCCAGGATTGCCTCGTTCACGCTCTTGAACGCCATGCCCTCGCCCTTCACGCCAGGTCTCTCCTGGGTCAGGTAGTAGATACCAAGGACCATATCCTGGGAAGGAACGGCCACAGGACCTCCGTCGGAAGGCTTTAACAGGTTGTTAGGAGACAGTAAAAGGAAACGGCACTCTGCCTGAGCCTCTACGGAAAGAGGAAGGTGGACGGCCATCTGGTCTCCGTCGAAGTCCGCGTTGAAGGCAGTACATACGAGAGGATGAAGCTTAATCGCCTTACCCTCTACCAGGATCGGCTCGAAGGCCTGAATTCCCAGTCTGTGCAGTGTAGGGGCGCGGTTTAACATAACCGGATGCTCTTTAATAACATCCTCTAACACATCCCACACAGCCGGCTGGAGACGCTCTACCATCTTCTTGGCATTCTTAATATTCGGAGCGTACTGCTTGGCAACCAGCTCCTTCATAACGAACGGCTTGAACAGCTCGATCGCCATCTCCTTCGGCAGACCGCACTGGTAAATCTTCAGTTCCGGTCCAACGACGATAACGGAACGTCCGGAGTAGTCAACTCGCTTTCCGAGAAGGTTCTGACGGAAACGTCCCTGCTTACCCTTTAACATATCGGAGAGAGACTTGAGCGCTCTGTTTCCAGGTCCTGTCACAGGACGTCCGCGGCGGCCGTTGTCGATGAGGGCGTCTACGGCCTCCTGAAGCATTCTCTTCTCGTTTCTCACGATAATATCAGGCGCGCCCAGCTCCAGAAGTCTGGCCAGACGGTTGTTTCTGTTGATAATTCTTCTGTATAAGTCGTTTAAGTCAGAGGTGGCAAAACGGCCTCCGTCTAACTGCACCATAGGACGGATATCCGGAGGAATAACCGGAATCACAGTCATAATCATCCACTCCGGCTTATTTCCAGAGTTTCTGAAGGCCTCTACAACCTCCAGTCTCTTGATGATTCTGGCTCTCTTCTGGCCTGTGGCGTCCTTTAACTGCTTTCTTAAGTCCTCGGAGTCCTTCTCCAGGTCGATTCCCCTTAAAAGCTCCTGAACTGCCTCGGCTCCCATTCCCACGCGGAAGCTGCCGTAGCCGAAGTTCTCCACTGCGTCGCGGTACTCCTTCTCAGAGAGCACCTGTTTGAACTGCAGGCTTGTTTTTCCCGGATCCAGCACAATGTAGGAGGCGAAGTATAACACCTTCTCCAGTGTTCTCGGGGAAATGTCAAGGATTAAGCCCATACGGCTTGGGATACCCTTGAAGTACCAGATATGGGAGACCGGGGCGGCCAGCGCAATGTGGCCGACACGCTCCCTGCGGACGCTGGCTTTCGTAACCTCAACGCCGCATCTGTCGCAGATAACACCCTTGTATCTGATCTTTTTATATTTACCGCAATGGCACTCCCAGTCCTTGCTCGGTCCGAAGATCCTCTCACAGAACAGACCGTCCTTCTCAGGCTTTAAGGTTCTGTAGTTGATCGTCTCCGGCTTTTTAACCTCGCCGTGGGACCACTCTAAGATTTTCTCAGGAGAAGCCAAACCGATCTTGATTGCATCAAATGTCAATGGCTGATAAGTTTCATTTGTCTCTGGCATGAGCGGTACTCCCTTCTATTATTCTTCGTCGTCAGAATATGAGTCATCCTGATCGTTTTCATAGTCATCCGTGTAGTCGTCTGAAAAGCTTTCGGATTCCACAGAAGTCAGCTCTCCGTCCTCTTTGAATTCCTGCTTCTGATATCCCATCTTCTCGAAGGACTCGTTCTGAGAGTACTCTCTGCTGTCTCCCTCAAGGATGGAGCGGATATCAGTATCGCCGTAATCGATATTTTCAGTCAGCTCTACCTCAGAGCCGTCCTCCTGAAGCACTCTCACATCCAGACCTAAGGACTGAAGCTCTTTTAAGAGCACCTTGAAGGACTCCGGAATGCCTGGCTCAGGAATATTTTCGCCCTTGATAATGGCCTCGTATGTCTTCACACGGCCAACCACATCGTCAGACTTAACGGTAAGGATCTCCTGTAAGGTGTAGGATGCGCCGTACGCCTCCAGAGCCCAAACCTCCATCTCTCCGAAACGCTGTCCGCCGAACTGTGCCTTTCCTCCCAGAGGCTGCTGTGTAACCAGGGAGTATGGTCCGGTAGAACGGGCGTGGATCTTATCGTCAACCAGGTGATGAAGCTTTAAGTAATGCATGTGTCCGATGGTTACCGGGCTGTCAAAGTACTCGCCGGTACGTCCGTCGCGGAGACGGACCTTACCGTCGCGGCTTAACGGAACGCCCTTCCAGAGCTTTCTGTTCTCTAAGTGGGTTCCCAGGTACTCCATTACCTTCTCATCGACCTTGTCTTTATATTTCTCTTCAAACTCTTCCCAGGAGCTGTTTACATAATCGTTTGCCAGCTCAAGGGTATCTGCGATATCCGTCTCGTTCGCGCCGTCAAAAATCGGAGTGGACACGTTAAATCCAAGGGCCTTGGCTGCAAGGCTTAAGTGGATCTCCAGGACCTGTCCGATGTTCATACGTGAAGGCACGCCCAGCGGGTTTAATACGATATCCAGCGGACGTCCATTCGGAAGGAACGGCATATCCTCAACTGGAAGCACACGGGAAACGACACCCTTGTTTCCGTGACGTCCGGCCATCTTATCGCCGACAGAGATCTTTCTCTTCTGGGCAATGTAAATGCGGACTGTCTCGTTTACGCCTGGGCTTAACTCGTCTCCGTTCTCTCTCGTGAACACCTTGGCGTCCACAATGATTCCGTAAGCGCCGTGAGGAACCTTGAGGGAGGTATCGCGGACCTCTCTGGCCTTCTCGCCGAAGATAGCGCGCAGAAGTCTCTCCTCCGCCGTCAGCTCTGTCTCTCCCTTCGGAGTAACCTTTCCTACCAGAATATCTCCGGCACGGACCTCAGCTCCGATACGGATGATTCCTCTCTCGTCCAGATCCTTTAACGCATCCTCGCCAACACCAGGAACGTCTCTTGTGATCTCCTCCGGTCCTAACTTGGTGTCGCGGGCCTCAGCCTCGTACTCCTCGATATGAACGGAAGTATATACGTCCTCCTGAACCAGTCTCTCGCTTAACAGAACGGCATCCTCGTAGTTGTAGCCCTCCCAGGTCATGAATCCGATTAACGGGTTCTTTCCAAGGGCGATCTCGCCGTTGCAGGTGGAAGCGCCGTCTGCAATCACCTCGCCAGCCTCTACATGGTCGCCCTTGTAGACGATTGGCTTCTGGTTGTAGCAGTTGGACTGGTTGCTTCGTGTAAACTTAGTTAAGCGGTATACGTCCTTCTGTCCGTCTGAGTCGCGCTTTACAATGATCTCGTTGGAAGCGGAACGCTCTACCACACCGGCATTCTTAGCCAGCACGCAGACACCGGAGTCTACGGCAGCCTTGCCCTCAATACCTGTACCTACTGCCGGAGCCTCTGTAGTCAGAAGCGGCACGGCCTGACGCTGCATGTTAGATCCCATCAGGGCGCGGTTCGCGTCGTCGTTCTGCAGGAATGGAATCATGGATGTAGCCACGGAGAATACCATCTTCGGGGAAACGTCCATCAGGTCGATTCTCTTTTTCTGGAACTCGGATGTCTCCTCGCGGAAACGTCCGGATACGTTATTATGAACGAAATGTCCGTCCTCGTCTAACGGCTCGTTCGCCTGTGCAACTACGAAGTTATCCTCCTCGTCAGCTGTCAGGTAAACAACCTCGTCCGTTACCACCGGATTCATCGGATCCGTCTTGTCTACCACGCGGTACGGAGCCTCGATAAAGCCGTACTGATTTACCCTTGCATAGGTAGCCAGGGAGTTGATCAGACCGATGTTCGGTCCCTCAGGCGTCTCAATCGGGCACATACGTCCATAGTGCGTATAGTGAACGTCTCGCACCTCGAATCCGGCACGGTCTCTGGAAAGACCGCCAGGTCCTAATGCAGACAGACGTCTCTTGTGTGTCAGCTCGGACAGAGGGTTGTTCTGATCCATGAACTGAGACAGCTGGGAGCTTCCGAAGAACTCCTTCACTGCAGCCGTTACCGGCTTGATATTGATTAAGGACTGAGGAGAAATGCTCTCCATATCCTGTGTTGTCATTCTCTCGCGAACCACTCTCTCCATTCTGGAAAGACCGATGCGGTACTGGTTCTGTAAGAGCTCTCCCACGGCGCGGATACGTCTGTTGCCCAGATGGTCGATATCGTCCGGGGTTCCGATTCCGCCTTCCAGATGCATATTGTAGTTGATGGAAGCGATGATGTCTTCCTTTGTGATATGCTTCGGAATCAGCTCGTGGATATTTCTGCGGATGGCGTCCTTTAAGGTCTCCTCGTCCGCTCCGTCATTTTCTGCCAGAATATTCTGAAGAACAGGGTAGAATACTAACTCTGTCACCCCGATCTCCTCCGGGTCAAAGGAAACGTAGGAAGCCAGATCCACCATCATGTTGGAGAGAACCTTGTGGTTCTTCTTCTCGCCTGCAATCCATACGAACGGAACGCCTGCGTTCTGAATCTCCTCTGCCTTCTTCTTATCTACAACCGTTCCCTTCTCAGCCAGGATCTCGCCTGTGGACATGTCAATCACGTCCTCAGCCAGCGTGTGTCCGGCAATACGGTTCTTAAAGTGAAGCTTCTTATTAAATTTATAACGTCCTACCTTAGCCAGGTCATATCTTCTCGGATCGAAGAACATGCTGTTTAAAAGGCTCTCGGCGCTGTCTACAGACAGCGGCTCGCCTGGACGGATTTTCTTATATAATTCCAGAAGGCCGTCCTGATAGTTGTCAGACGTATCCTTCTCAAAGCTCTTCTCAAGCTTTAACTCATCGCCAAACAGGTCAATGATCTCTGCGTTTGTTCCGTATCCTAAGGCACGGATCAGGACTGTAACAGGAACCTTTCTGGTTCTGTCCACACGAACGTAGAAAATATCATTGGAATCTGTCTCGTACTCCAGCCATGCACCGCGGTTCGGGATTACCGTACAGCTGTATAACTCCGTTCCGATCTTGTCATGTCCAATACCATAATAAATACCAGGGGAACGTACTAACTGGCTGACGATAACACGCTCTGCTCCGTTGATCACGAAAGAACCTGTATCTGTCATAAGCGGCAGATCACCCATGAAAATCTCATGTTCGTTAATCTCGTCCTTGTCCTTGTTGCAAAGCCTTACCTTCACCTTTAAAGGCGCAGCGTAAGTCGCGTCGCGTTCCTTGCATTCTTCGATTGTATATTTAATGTCATCTTTACAAAGCGTAAAATCTACAAATTCCAGACTTAAATGGCCCGCAAAGTCCGCGATCGGGGAAATATCATCAAACACTTCATGTAAGCCCTCGTCGAGGAACCACTGGTAAGAGTTTTTCTGAATTTCAATTAAGTTTGGCATTTCCAGAACTTCCTTCTGCCTAGAGAAGCTCATTCTGATACCTTTACCGGCTTTGGCCGGACGCATTCTGCTTTTCTCCATTCGACGTTTCACCCCTGTTTTCTTTCTATGTTTAATGGCGGGTTTCGCACGCTTCCCGATGAGGTTTCAAATATAGCTATAGGCGCACGACACCACAATAGTGCATTTTTCATAATATCATGGCCTTGTCAAGATGTCAAGCAGATGATGAGAAAATTTTCTTTTTAATAGGAAGAAGGAGGCGAAAACCATTTTTTATTCATGGGTTTACCGCGTTCAGCCTGTTCGTTTTCCTTGCCTTTTCCAGGACAGAATGATATAATGGGACGTGAGACAAATTTACGGAGGTACTTCTATGGACGTCTTTTTCAATGTTCTGTTGGTGATTCTTGTCATTGCAGTCGTTGTTTTAGCTGTGCTCTATTTCCTTGGTCGGAAAATGGAAAAGCGCCAGGTTGAACAGCAGTCCATGATGGAGGCTGCAAAGCAGGTAGTTTCCATATTAGTAATTGATAAGAAAAAGCTGAAGGCCAAGGATTCCGGTCTTCCAAAAATGGTGACGGATCAGGTTCCGTGGTACATGAAGCGGGCTAAATTCCCTATCGTGAAAGCTAAAATCGGACCGAAGGTTACGACTCTCATTGCTGATGAGCGCGTTTTCCTGCAGCTTCCCGTAAAAACAGAGGCTAAGGTTGTCATCAGCGGTCTCTACATCACAGAGATCAAAAGCGTGCGCGGCGGCATTCCGCCCCTTCCCAAGAAAAAAGGATTCTTCTCCAGGTTTAAGAAAGATAAGAGCAAGGATAAGAACGAGGGAAAAAAGTCTTCTAAATAAGAAGCTTCTGCCGTTTCGGCACAACGAAAGAGGAAGCATTACTCCTTTATCCGGATATTTTAAATTCCTGGTTTTGGCGTAATGCTTCCTCTTTTATTGCAGCCTGTTTGAGGATAATTCTATAGCTTTCTATGACTTTTCAGATTGGCAGGGTGTGATATTCCCCCTTGTATCCTGCTGCCTGGTATGGTATAGTAAAGGAAAAGGTAAGCCACAGAGGCAGCTTACCCCGAATATTAAAGCATTAACACAAGGTCAGCCGTCAACTATTCGCGGTAGTTGGCGGCTATTTTTTTGTCTGGAGGGTAAGCTGCCCGGCTCTGTAAAATCTACCTGATAAAGGATCATATTTCCCGCCGGATCTGTTTGGCTGGTAAGCTCGCCATTCTTGTCATAAGTGTAAGCAGTTTTTGCCCTCTTAGGAGAGATTGTCTCTGTAAGGTTTCCCATCACGTCAGTTTCTAATTATATACAGGTAAACGTACCTCAAAAATAGCAGGACAATGGCACCCTCTTCACACTTGCCAGACAAGCCGCATAAAATATCCCCATGCAAGGGGAAGAGAAATTTACTTTATCATAAATACAGAGCCTGACCATAAAAGCCAGACTCTGTATTTACATATTTGCCAACAATTTCTTCATTGTCATTGAGCAGATATCTCAAAATAACATTCGCATCAAGCATTACCATATTTCTCACCCATTGCTTCTTCCCATGCGGTACTTTCCTTTTCCCATAAAGCTGTATTGGCATACTTTGCCAGCGAACCTCTGGCAGAGGTGCTGTTCTTCTTCGGTATTTCCTCTATGAACTCATCCAAAACTGTAATAATCAATTTTTGATTTTTCTTTGCATTAATCTTTTCCAGCGCCTGAATCGCTGTTCCGTCATAATAACCATTTAATGCCAACATGCATAGCACCTTCCTTCCCAATCATCTTAACCAACTATATTTATATTATACCCTTCCATAATCACTTCTGCATCCTCATTATGATAGCTCTCTGCGCGGCAGCTGTAGAAATCTGTATGGCCTTCTCCTCCAAGCTCCATGCGACCGTAGGGATCGTACTGGTACACGTCTGTCACCATTCCGTTATACCACGTATTGGCTGTGACGCTTCCCTGGCCGTCATACAGGCAGCAGCTCATCTCGTCATGGTTTACGTCTCTGGCCTCGTTCCAGATATTATTCCGGGACAGGCGGCTGCTTCCGGCGTAGGTATAGGACTCCATGTCAAAGCCTGTGTTAATGTTAAAGGCAGTGAAGACTTCTGTATGCTCTCGGTTGGTATCGTTTACATACTCCGTTAAGTCATAAGCCCGGCCTGTGGCTGAGCAGATATATCCGAACAGCTCTCCTTCCGCAGTCAGGCTTCCGTCCTCGTTATGGCTGTGCTCCGGCATGAAAATCTCGCCGCTTACATTCTTTCCATAGCCGCACTCTGCATCTGGATTATAATTCAGCTGGAAGACTCTGTTTCCGTCTCCGTCATAGGTATACTGATAATCAGAGATGAGAAAACCGCAGACACATGTATTCTTCGCCTCCAGAACCTGATTTCTGGCGTTGTAGGTATAGGAACTTACGGTTCCGTCAGGCCTCTTCACCTGAATCAGGCGGTTCAGCGGATCATACTCGTAGCTGGTTTCCCGTCCACCCCGGTCTGTCAGCCTGGTAATATTGTCATTCTTATCGTACTCATAGGGACACCCGTTTTCTGTCCGAATAGATAACAGATCCCAGGTTGTCGGCCTCGTATTTCTTATCTGCCAGGGTATTCAGAGTATCGTAGCCGTAGAGGATGCGGCTGCCGCCTAGGTTTAACTTCTGAATCCGTCGAAAAAAGCGCTGCCTCAGCGGCCACTTCCAACCGGCTGTTTTGCAGCGCTCTTTCTTAATATTCAATTATTTAATCTCTTCCTAAAACAAAAAACAGTATAACAAAACTCAGAGGTCCTGCCAGCACACATACAGCGCACCACCATTTTGATCGCCCTGTGCATCCGCAGCGGCGAAAGGTCGCTGCTACAAACGCAAGCACTACTACACCAAGGCATACTGGTATGAACAATGAAAGCAGTACTCTGCCTATCGCTATTTTCTGTATTATACTCCATACATAATACAATATTATATATAAAACTCCGCTGAGCAGACACATCTTTTTGTAGTTCCGCCCTGTCTCCTCCCCTGAAAAATCAAAGGCCTTTGAAATATAATCTTTTAACAGCTCCATTTATCATTTCCTCCTGTTCCAGCATTCTACAGAGAATTGATAACATGGAACAAATCACTGGCCGCGCTGATCGTTGTATTCACCTCGATGCGTCTCAGCTGCTTACACTGTTCTCTCTGCAGATCCAGCTGTTCCCTCTGCATATTTTCCATAGTCCATCTGTGAAGCTGCTCATCCAGCATATTGTAAGCTTCTTTCATGGTTTCCGCCCGCTCGTTTGAGATAACGTAAATCAGATAGTCCACTGCCATGGGAACCTCATAATCCTCCTGTCCCAGGAGCAGGCGCTCGCATTTTTCCTGGACAGGCAGGTATTTCTCCAGAAACTGCCCATGCAGATCCATAATCTTTTTTTCCTGCTCCCCCTTCTGGCGCTCTTTAATTTCCAGAATCTTATCATGTCCCCCAAACCAGAGGGCAGCGGCAGCAATTAAGCCAAGCGGGCCTACCAGAAGCATGATCAACGCGCACAGAGCCGTATTCTTAATTTTATGACTGGGCTGCCAGCGTTCCACTGCCTTCTCGTAATTCCTGTAAAATCTCACCTGACGTAGATATTCCCGGCCAATTGGCTGGTAAATATCCATTTGCCTTCTGATATCCTGCAAATCTCTTAAATTCTCATTCATCGTGCTGTTCACGGCTCTATCTCCTATTCCAATCGCGTATCTTGTCCTTACCCGGCATAATTTATAAAGGAATCATACAGCTTCTCGATGGTAGTTCCGTTAAATACAGGCGTCATTTTATAAACCGAATCATTTAAATAGCTGTCCAGGGATAAGGTAAACTGCTCAAATCCAGGCGCAGAGATAACGGAAATATTTTTAGGAATTTTTACATCCACGTTCTCCTTTACCTTTCTAAGCACAGGGGTTTCTGAACCGTCTCCACAGCACCATACCTCTTCTCCATCATAAACGAAGGTCTCCGTGCCATAGGATACCTCCATATACGCGTCTCCATATGCACTTAATGAAACTGATTTGACCTTTCCGTAATCACCGACTGCCTCAATCCAGAACTTATCGCCTTTGCTGTAATTCCAAAAATCGATGCCAGTTCCAAAGCTGCTGTCATAAAGAGTCACCTTTGCCTGGTAATAATCTCCCTGATCCTGAAATCTGTCTACGCTCATATAGCAGGTTCCATAAATATCCGCCTGGTTCAGGGGATTCGCAGTATCATCCTTTGAAACCATCCTTCCGTCTGCTCCCACATAATAGCCGTCAATCAAGTGATTCATCTCCATGGTTCCCCATCTTTTGCAGTAATACCAGGTTCCGTCTGTATCCTGAACCCACTCATACTCTGCATACTGTCCGTCATCCTTTTTATACTTCCAATTATCGCCATCCTTTTCCCAGGTTCCTGCAAAAACGGCAGCCGGACTCATTAAGGCCAGGCTAAGCGCTGCCACTGCGATTTTCTTTAAGCTTTTCTTTTTCATTTCTCTACCTCTTTTCTTTCAAACAAATTTCTTCTGCTGCCTTTGATCTGTGTGTTTTTTGCATATTTTGTCCGGATAAAAAGAAATTGATCGTATTCAGCACATAAAACTGATTATGTACATTTAAGCGGCCTGCAAGCGCACCTATCTCAGATGCGTTTTTTACTTTGGTGTTTCCCGATCTATCCATAAAATATCCCCCTTTTTTGTCATTATAATTGCAAAAAACATCAAAAATAGTTTGTTTAAGTGCATTCTATCATTTTTAAATGTTTGCGTCAATGCTTCTTATTTATCAAAATGTTTGTACCATGTCATTTTGCATTGACACAAACTTTTCACTTTGATACTATAAGGCTATGGAGGTAGATTGTGTTGAAATTTGCAGATAAATTAAAATTAATCCGAAAGGCAAACAATATGACGCAGGCAGCTTTTGCCTCTTCCATCGGTATCTCCAGAGGAAATCTGGCAAATCTGGAGTGTGAGAATGTAAAGCCTACGCCCATGTTTATCAATTGCCTGTCTCTTATGTACCATGTTGACAAAAACTGGCTCTTGGATGATTCCAACGATGATTTAAGCGCCCTGAACGGCACTACCAATATCCTCTCTCTGATTATGGATAAATATGAATTATTGGATGACAAGCATAAAAAATTTGTAGAAAATCAGATTAATGAACTGCTGAAATTACAAAATATGGATAGTGAAAAGGATGTGCTGAAATAAAAAGAAGCTCCCAGGGGAGCTTCTCTTCTTACCTCATAAAGCTCATGGCTGGCCCCAGCCTTTTTGCAGCCATGCTGGCCAGAAAGCACAGGAACAAATCTCCTGCTGCTGTCAGCAGAAAACAGTTTACAAATACTACCCCTGCAGAAACCGGCATGTGAATCACATAATTGCTGAGAAAATAAAAATAAAACATACCGCACAGATACATGACAGCAAAACCGCAGAGAGACGCTGCAAACAGCCGCCTCATCTTAAATCCTCTGTCCTTAAAGCGGGAGTAGACGGTTCCCGTCACCCAGGCAGCCGCTGCAAATCCCAGAAGGAACCCAAAGGTGGGACGCAGCAGATAAGCAGGGCCTCCCCCTGCTGCGAATACCGGCACTCCCGCCAGTCCTACCGCTAAATATGTCAGAACGCAGAAAAAACGCCTGCTTTCCTCCCAGCAGAAGCCCTGCCAGCAGAACGAAAAAAAACTGCAGGGTAAAGTTCATGGGGAAGGGCTGTACTGGAATGCTGATTTTTATAAACGCACCCACTGCGATCAGGGCGGTGAACAGGCCGTTCACCGCAATTTCATAGATACCTGGTTTTATGGCAGCCTCTCTCTGCTTTTTTTATCATAGGTACTCCTTTCTGCCGCATGCAGCCCTGAAAAAATGCTTAACTGGAAGTAAGGTGAAAATCTGCTTTCTCCTTGGACTGGATATCAATAGAAATCCTGCAGCTGGACATTTTTTCATAGTTGACATCAAGCGTGTAGTCCACTGCCACTGCAATCCGATCCGGTTTTTCTTCTATTTCAATTGTATTCGTGCTTACTCCTACCATCATCTGGCCGAAAGGCGTAGCGTAGCAGCTGACATTCGTCTTATTTTCCTCAAATACCATGTGGGCCTTGGCTGGTCCGTTTTTAATTACATCTACCGTTCCGTCTCCAATTCTGATTGTACTGCGGATAGCCTTGTCGTATCCCTCCACCAGTTCGTCATAAATGACATAATGCTTATTGTTTTTATAGTAGTAGGTTCCGGCTGTGATTACCTCCACATTGCCGTTCTCCCATCTGCCTCCGCTGTATGAATGCCCCGGACGCTGACCAGAACATCTTTCGTCATAGCTGTGTCTCCTCTGTTTCTCTCTCACTCATTTTTCTAATTTGTATCTGCTCTTGTTTTATGCTCTTCTATTCCTGCCCTGAGCCTGTCTTTAATACTCTTCAATGTTAATTTTTTTTGTTTCCTTAACCTCTCCCGGCAGGATGGCTGTGGCGAAATCCTTAAAGCGCTCTGCCATGTCGCTGACGTAAAACTGATATTTCTCTCCTTCTCCTGTCTCGCTGCAGTCCAGGCCTTTTTCCTTTAACAGGCCGCGCAACTCCATGGCCGTTTCGTAGGCAGGATTGATAAGGGTCACATCCTCTCCCATCAGCCTTCCAAGCGTGGAGCGGAGCAGAGGGTAATGAGTACAGCCCATCACCAAGGTGTCAATGTATTTCTCCTTCAGGGCGGCCAGATACCGCCCTGCTATCTCGTCTGTGACAGAGTCATGGAGAAGTCCCTCTTCCACCAGGGGGACAAACAAAGGGCACGGCTTTCCCGTCACCTCAATATCGGGATTCATCTGTTTCATCAGTTCCGTGTACACGCCGCTTCTGATTGTAGCTTCTGTTCCAATAATTCCAATTTTTCCGTTTTTTGTCGCTTCCACAGCCGCCTTAGCCCCTGCATGGATCACGCCGATAATCGGGATATCCAAGTCCTTCTCTACAGTCTCAAGAGCGCAGGCTGTAGCTGTGTTGCAGGCAATGACAATGGCCTTGACCTCTTTGGTCCGCAGAAATCGGATAATCTGCCTGGAATATCGGATAACCGTATCCTGGGATTTCGTTCCATAGGGAACTCTCGCTGTGTCTCCGAAGTATACCAGCCGTTCCATAGGCATCTGACGCATAATTTCTCTGGCTACTGTAAGTCCTCCTACTCCAGAATCAAAGACTCCTATCGGCGCATTTCTATCCATCTCTTTCTCCTCCCTGAAGGGCTGCTGCCCTCTAGGCCTCATACCGGGCCAGGCCGTTTTCAATCAGGCGTGTAATCAATTCTGTCTTTTCAATGCCCTCTGCCTCAAACAGCATGGGATACATACTGATAGCAGTAAAGCCTGGAAGAGTATTGATCTCGTTAAATACTGCTTCGCCTTCTTCTGTCACAAAAAAATCTACTCTGGAAAGCCCATAGCCGTCCACTGCCCGGAAAATCCGCTTTGCCGCCTCCCTGACTTTCTCGGCAGCCCCGCCTGGCAGAGGTGGATTAACCACTGTTCTGGATTCTTCATTATAATATTTTGCTTCAAAATCATAGAAATCTGCAGCGGCCAGAATCTCGCCTACACCGGAGGCAATGACCTCTCCATTTCCCCCGCCGAACACAGCGCACTCAATTTCATGGCCCACAATCATCTCCTCTACCAGAATCTTTCGATCGTGTCTGGCTGCTTCTGTCAGGCCTTTCTCAAGCTCTTCCCTGCAGGAAGCCTTGGACACGCCTCTGGATGATCCGGCATTGGACGGCTTGATAAATACAGGATAGGAGAATTTTTCCTCCACCCGTTTTACTACCGTTTCCATGCAGGACAGCTCCCGGCGCATCACAGGTACATAGTCTGCCTGACGGACTCCCAGGTCATCTACAATGATTTTTGTATATAATTTATCCATGGAAACAGCAGACGCCAGAACACCGCAGCCCACATAGGGGAGCCGCGCCAGCTCGAAGAGACCCTGCACAGTTCCGTCCTCTCCATACAGTCCATGGAGCACCGGGAACACCACATCCACCTTTCTTTTCTCCACTCCTCCTTCTTTTAAAAGGAGCACGCACTGCTCTGTAGCATCTGGAGAAAGCACAGCCTGCACTGTTCCCTGCCGCCAGCTTTCATCCTGAATCGCTGCTGCATCCTCTGTATAAAGCCATTTTCCCTCTTCTGTAATGCCGATAATCAGCACTTCATATCTGCTTCTGTCTATGTGGTTAATTACATTGACGGCTGACATGCAGGACACAATGTGTTCTGAGGATTGGCCGCCGAATAGAACGAGCACCTTTGTCTTCATCTATTTTTCCTCTTTTCTGATACTTTCTTAATTGACAATTTTCAAAATATTTCTTCTGTGGAAACTGTTTAAATTATATCACGCCTGTCAATACTTAGAACATCAAAACAGCAGCTGCCAAACATTTTGGGAGGTAATCATGAAATTTTTTTGTTCTTTAAAAGAAACCCATTCCCGCTGTTCTTTCAGAGGACAGCTTTTCCTCGCCCTGTCTGCATCCTGTCTGGCTCTGGCTGTCACCTGTTTCATCGCCTGGACCAGAGCAGAAGAAGAACAGGTGGCAGCGGCTCTGGCTCCTGAGGTGCTGCGCTTTCATGTGCTGGCTGACAGCAATTCTCCTGACGATCAGGCTCTAAAACTCCAGGTGCGGGATCTGCTTTTGAAAGAAATCCGCCAGGGAATCTCTGGCTGTTCTGGAAAAGCACAAATTCAGTCCTACATAACGGCCAACGAGACAAAGCTGGAACAAACTGCCAACGAATTGATAAAAGACCAGGGCTTTTCCTGTACTGCGGACATCCGCCTGGAAAAGGCATATTTTCCTACCCGCGTCTACGGAAACCTGACTTTTCCCTGCGGTATCTATGACTCTGTCCGGGTTGTCCTGGGAAGCGGCAGCGGCCATAACTGGTGGTGCGTCCTCTACCCTTCTCTGTGCTTTACCTCTGAGTCCTTCGCCGTCATGCCTCCCGAGTCAGAGACAGAACTGTCCGGTCTGTTGGACGAGGGCATATTTGAAGAGCTTCACAGGGAGCGAAACCTGGTCTTTGGTGAATCTCTGGGACGGTCTCTTACCAAATCCCAAGACAGCTCTCAGAATAAAAAAGCTTCCTCCAGCCAGGCGGAGAATCCAGAAAACCATGTAAAAATCGTTCCAGATTTCTACTTTTTAAGATGGATAAGAGACTAGAAGAAAGGAAGATTTTCTTGTTCCACTGAAAACCACCAGAAATCTTCTCTGCAGAATCTTTATCTTCTCACAAATGCAGGCGAAAACTCGCCTGATATTCAGACGCTTCACTCTATAGCAGAATACTTATGTGAGGTAAAGTAACAAAAAATTGAAATAATAACCAAACCGCTGCTGCGAAAATAAATTTCTTGACAACTGCAAAACAGATGGTTATACTTATTTTAAAAATTAAATAAAATCTTCAGGGCAGGGTGCAATTCCCTACCGGTGGTAAAGCCCACGAGCCGTAAGGCATGATTCGGTGAAACTCCGAAGCCGACAGTACAGTCTGGATGAAAGAAGATAATGAATGCAGGGGGAAGTGTTTCTTTCTGTGTAGTATATATTTGCTCTGGTGTGTATTTACTCCAGAGCTTTATTTTTACACAGTATTTTACTCTGCGTTGTTCTGTATGCCTTGAACGGTTTTGTTCAAGGCATTTTTTATTTGAGGAGGTGATGATATGAATGACAGCGATTATATGAAGGTTGCTTTGGAGCTTGCTGAAAAGGGATGTGGATTTACTTCACCGAACCCTATGGTTGGGGCTGTCATTGTAAAAAATGGGCGAATTATTGGGCAAGGCTGGCATGAAAAATATGGAGAAGCTCATGCAGAGCGCAAGGCTTTAGAAACCTGCACAGAAAATCCAAAAGGTGCAACTATGTATGTAACCTTAGAACCTTGCTGCCATTATGGAAAGCAGCCGCCTTGTGTCAATGCAATTATAGAATCTGGCATTGAGCGGGTTGTAACAGGTTCCAGTGACCCAAATCCTCTTGTCAGCGGTAAAGGCATACAAATTTTGCGGGAGCATGGAATTGCAGTGACAGAACATATTTTGCAGGAAGATTGTAACCAGCTAAATGAAGTATTTTTCCATTATATTCATACCAAGCGTCCTTTTGTCGTGATGAAATACGCTATGACAATGGACGGAAAAATCGCAGTACATACGGGATTATCAAAATGGGTGACAGGAGAAACGGCACGCAGCCATGTGGCACAGGCACGCAGCAAATATACTGCAATCATGGTAGGCGTAGGAACTGTATTAGCAGATAATCCATTATTGACTTGCCGGATAGAGGGAGGAAAAAATCCAATTCGTATTATCTGTGATACCACTCTTTGCACACCGCTTACATCAAACGTGGTTTCCACAGCAAAACAGTTTCCTACCATACTTGCAACTTGTTGTCTGATAAAAGAACGTCACAGAATCTATGAAGAAAAAGGCTGCTATATTGTGACAGTTCAAAAAAATAATGGTCATGTAGATTTGGTACAGCTCATGGACTTGTTAGGGCAGAAACAGATTGACAGTATTTTGTTAGAGGGGGGAGGAACATTGAACTGGTCGGCCCTTTCCTGTGGTATTGTTCAGAAAGTACAAGCTTATATTGCGCCGAAGCTGTTTGGCGGTAAAACATCAAAAACTCCCATTGAGGGAGAGGGTGTCAGCTCTCCTACCGAGGCATTTTGTTTAAAAAACAGCCGTTGTCTGCGTTTAGGCGATGATTTTCTAATTGAAAGCGAGGTGGAGCAAATTGTTCACCGGGATTGTTGAAGAAATCGGAACAGTGAATAAAATCAAACGGGGACAGCATTCTGCTGTTTTGGAAATCGGCGCGAAGACGATTCTGGAGGACGTAAAAGCAGGGGACAGTATTGCAGTCAACGGAATTTGTCTAACCGTTACAGCTCTGCATTCTGGTGCATTTACGGCAGATGTTATGCATGAAACTTTAAACCGCTCTGCTTTGACAAGTATAGTTCTCGGCAGTCATGTAAATTTAGAGCGTGCCATGAAAGCAAACGGAAGATTTGGAGGGCATATGGTTTCCGGGCATATAGACGGCACAGGGAAAATCATTGGCATACAGAAAGACGATACGGCAATTTGGTTTACTATACAGACAAAGCCGGAAATCCTGAATTATATTGTAGAAAAAGGTTCTATTGCAATCGACGGAATCAGCCTGACAGCTGCCAAAATTGAAAAGGACAGTTTTTCTGTTTCTGCCATTCCACATACAGTTAAACAAACCATTCTGCATGAACGAAAAGAGGGAAGCTTTGTCAATCTGGAAGCGGACGTTATTGGCAAATATATAGAAAAATTATTATCCATATCTTTAAAACAGCAAACAAGCAGTCTTATTACAAAAGATTTTTTAACAAAGTATGGATTTTAGGAGGATGGCATATGACAGCATTTCATTCAATCGAAGAAGCACTTGAAGATTTGAGAAAAGGGAAAATCATTTTAGTAACTGATGATGCAGAACGAGAAAACGAAGGGGACTTTATATGTGCCGCACAGTTTGCTTCAACGGCAAATATAAACTTTATGGCAACCTATGGTAAAGGGCTGATTTGTATGCCCATGTCAGAAGAATATGTGAAAAAACTTAAAATCCCTCAAATGGTAGAGAAAAATACAGATAACCACGAAACGGCATTTACGGTATCAATCGATCATATAACAACTTCTACCGGGATTTCTGCTGCTGAACGCTCTGTTACTGCTCTCGCCTGTGTGGAGGAAAATGCAAAGCCAGAGGATTTTCGCAGACCGGGACATATGTTCCCGTTACTTGCAAAGAAAAATGGCGTATTAGAAAGAAATGGTCATACAGAAGCAGCCGTAGATTTATGCAGGTTAGCAGGCTTAAAAGAATGTGGACTGTGTTGTGAAATTATGCGGGAGGATGGAACTATGATGAGAAGCGCAGAGCTTTTAGAGCTTGCGAAGCGCTTTAGAATTAAATATGTGACAATACAGGACTTGCAGAATTACCGCAAATGCCATGATAAATTAGTTAAGCGGATGACAACTGTAAAAATGCCGACAAAATACGGGAATTTTACCGCTTATGGATTTATAAATACGCTGAATGGAGAACATCACGTTGCGCTTGTAAAAGGAGATATAGGAAATGGTGAAAATGTTCTGTGCCGCGTCCATTCTGAGTGTTTAACCGGAGATACCTTTGGTTCTCTGCGCTGTGACTGTGGACAGCAATTTGCAGCTGCCATGACGCAAATTGAAAAGGAGGGACGTGGTATCTTGCTTTATATGCGGCAGGAGGGACGTGGTATCGGACTAATCAATAAACTGCGTGCTTATGAATTGCAGGAACAGGGCATGGACACACTGGAAGCTAACCTTGCGTTGGGCTTTTCCGGAGATGAGCGGGAATATTATATAGGCGCACAGATTTTGAAGGATTTGGGCGTGACCAGTATACGGCTTTTAACAAACAATCCGGACAAAATTTACCAGCTTTCAGACTTTGGACTGGAAATTAAAGAGCGGATACCACTTCAAATGGATGCTACTGCGCATGACTTATTTTATCTTAAAACCAAGCAAAAACGCATGGGACATATCTTAAAATACTAAATTACAGGAGGATTTGCAATATGAAAACATTTGAGGGAAAACTGGTATCAAAAGAAATCAAAATCGGGATTGTTGCGGCAAGGTTTAACGAATTTATCACTGCTAAACTCTTAGAGGGCGCAATGGATGGTCTGCTCCGCCATAATATGGATGAAAAGGATATTCATGTGGCGTGGGTTCCTGGTGCTTTTGAAATCCCGCTTATTGCGTCTAAAATGGCAAAAAGCAGAAAATACGATGCAGTAATTTGTCTGGGAGCAGTCATTCGTGGTTCAACCAGCCATTATGATTATGTATGCAGCGAAGTTTCAAAAGGGATTGCTTCTGTTTCTTTGGAGAGTGGCGTGCCAGTGATGTTTGGCGTTCTCACAACAGAAAATATCGAGCAGGCAATTGAGCGGGCAGGTACAAAGGCTGGAAATAAAGGGTTCGATTGTGCTGTAGGAGCAATCGAAATGGTAAATCTTATTCGGGAAATGGAAGAATAAATAACTTTTTATAGCAAAGCCAGCCAGAACGAGTTGAAAGAAAAGAGGAAGAAAGAGGTTTTCCTGCGGCTAAGCCTTTGGTGGAGCTGGAAAACCTCTTTTCTTCCTCTCAATTCTTCCTCTTATTACTGTGTCTGATTCAGATATCCGTTCACTGCCCAGTTGTAGGTCTCCACAGCCTGGAACAGAGCCATATTTGCAGTTTTCTCTGCAATCTGCTTTCCCAGGAAGGATGACTGAGCCTGGAGATACTCCAGGTCGCTGACCATTCCCAGGCCTCGTTTTGTCTCTGTAGCTGACATTGACTGCTGCTCTGTAGCCAGCTCAGCCTGAGCTAACTGCCATGCAATCTTTTTCTGCTGAATATCATTATACAGATTTGTCATGGAAGCGCTGATGCTCTGCTCCAGATTTTTTACAGTTCTTTCCTGATTCTTCTTATCTGTAGAGTTTTCCTGCATGTTGTTCAGCGCTCTCCTGCTGTACTGAAGATCATAATTGTTCTCCAGGGCCTTCTGACGGTCGGCTTCCAGATTAATCTGGTCAATAGCCGCCAGATCTGCCTGCGGAACTTCCTTGATTTCCGGCTGTGCGTTGTAGCTCCAGCCTGTCATCATACACAGGTTCTGCCGCAGAGTCTCAAGGCTTGACAGAGTCTCTGTCTGAGTTGATTTAATAGACTGCAGATTCTTCTGGGCCTTTAAAACGTCTGCCTGGGTAGCCATTCCAATGGAAGCCTGAGTCTGCACAGCGTTTGCCGCCGCCTCCATGACCTCCACATTTTTCTGAATCAGATCTGCGTTCACCCGCAGCTGATTATAGGAATTGAACAGATTCTGGGTGGACACTACAATGCCCTTCTGATTTTTAATGTGCTGAATCTTGCGCATATCGCTGTCTACATAGGAGCTGTCTGCAGAGATATCAGACTTTAAGGCACTGTTCTGCGTCATGGCCGCCGCTGACATTAAAGGCGCATAGCCGGCCATATAGCTGGCTGCCCCTGCCTGGAGCTGGGCTGCCAAAGCCACATTTCCAGCCTCTCTGGCCGCCTCAGCCTGATCGCTCAAATCATCGGCCTGGTCACTTAAATCCTCTGCCTGATCTCTCAGATCCTCCGCAGAGTCGTACATGTCGTCAGCGCTGTTTTTCGCATCCTTACGGATCTCAGCTGCATCATCGTCATTCTTTGTATCATTGTAGGACGCCTGTTCATTCTGGTAGTTAGGGTTATACTCCTCCACCAGAAGACTCAACTCATCGTACTCCATGGTATTGTCCTGAAGTCTTGCCCAGGTAGCCTCATCGTGGGCAAACTGGGGGTTTTCGGCCAGCGCCTGCATAGGAGAAAAAGAGGCGAGGGCTGCTGCTGTCAGAAGCGGTAAAACCTGTCTATACTGTCTTTTCATGTTTTTCCCTCCATTTTAACTCTGTGAAACTGTCATTCCCTTTAACGCCCAATCATAATTCTGTATGCTGGAAAATAAATCTGCCTTGGCATCGTCCCTCTCGGACTTGGCAGTTAAATAAGCGGCCTGAGCACTCAGATAATCAATTTTGCTCATCATCCCCATAGCATTCTTCTGATCTGCGGCCTGCATATCCAGGGAAGCGGCCTGGAAATTGGCCTCAGCCCCCTCGTAAGCCTGGCGGGCCGCCACTGTCTTTGCATAAAGGCCTTCCATATTGACTGCAATGCTCTGGCGGGACTGGGATACGTTCCTCTTCAGGGCATTTCTTTCCACTGAACCGCTGGCTCCGTTCTGGCGCATGCTGATCAGGTTATAGTTAGCCTGAGCGGCCGTCTCTGTATCAGCCGCCAGATTCATGCTGTCGAGCCTTGCCGTATCCACCTCAGGGAGCGGCGCAATCTCCGGATCGCTGTCAGCATTCCAGCCGCAGGTAATCAGCAGGTTCTGTTTCAGGCTGTTGACTGCAGAGTCCATCTGAACCGCCGCGCTCTGAGCCTGGAGCCAGCTCTGGTTCGCAGAAAGCACCTCCTCAGAGGAGGCCATTCCAAGGCCGGCTCTGGCCGCAGCCGCGTCGTAGCCGGCTTTGGCTAACTCCTCCTGCTTGGCTAACAGATCTTTCTTGGAAGCCGCCTTCTGGTACTGAATCATCAGGTTCTGGGCCAGCATGGTCTGCTGGTTCTTCAGCATTTTCAGCGAACGCTCCGCTGTACCTGACAGGTCTTCATCGGACAGTTTGGCTGCCTGCTTTCTCATGGCCTTGGCGGCCTCCTTATAAGATTCATAGAGCGCTCTGGTGGATTCGTCCATATCGTCCTCTTTCAGATCCAGCGCGCTTTCCATCGCTTCGTCGGCGTCCTTTCCCAGCTGTCTGGCTGCTTCCAGACTCTGGCTCTGTCCGGCAATCTGCGCATATGTATTTTTATAGGTTACATTATACCGCTCCACTAATCCGGGCAGCTCGCTGTACTGGAGAGTCCCGTCGTTAAGCTCGGCCAGATACGCCTCATTGACTCCTCCGTCCGCCCCCGACGGCCCTGCCAGGACCAGGAGGGGGGAGGAGAGAGCCAGGAGAACGGCCGCTGCCGCGGCGGCTGTCTGTTTTCGTTTCATGGTTCTGTCACCTCCAGGTGTTCTATGATGTGTAATCAGCTTGTTTATCAGTCGATGTCCAGCTCCTGCTTCGGCTTCCTGTTCATCAGAGTATAGTAAATAGGAAGCATTAACAGGGACAGGATCGTAGAGGCAATGAGGCCTCCCACGTTTACAAGGGCCAGGCCCTGCATGGTCTCTCCACTGTCTCCGTAGGCCAGAGCCATAGGAATCATGGATACTACGGTTGTCAGCGTTGTCATAAGGATTGGGCGCAGACGCGTCGCGCCTGCCTCTACGAGAGCTGTGTCGCGATCCATTTCCGCCCTGTACTGGTTAGCTGTATCCACGTAAAGGATACCGGAGTTTACAACGGTTCCGAACAGCATCAGGAATCCTAACAGGGACGCCATACTGATGCTGGCGTCTGCTAAGAACAGAAGTCCGAAGGAACCAATAAGGCTGAACGGAATGGTCGTCATAACCATGACGGAGAACTTCGGAGACTCGAACTGAGCCGCCATAACTACGAAAATTAAGAAGATGGACATTCCGATGGCGCCGCCTAAGGAAGCGAACTCCTCGGCCATGCTCTCATCCTGGGAGCTCTGTGCTCTCGTTACGTTCTCTGTCAGTCTTGGAGCGACTGTCTCATTGTAAATCTTCGTCTCCAGGGCGTCCATTTCGTCCTCGTTTGTGCCGTTGACAAAATCGCCTGTGATGGTTACCTGATACTCCTTATCCTTTCTCGTAATGCTCTGCGGGCTGTCCTTGAAGTAGATGTCCGCAATATCAGCCAGAGCGATGGAGTTGCCGTTAGAGCCTGTTACGGTAATTCCCTTTACCTGGTCTACCGTCTCATACCAGCCGTCCGGATACTCAATCTTAATGCTGATTTCCTCGCCGTTCTGCTCCAGCTCGGCAGCCTCATTTCCGCTGATCATCATGTATACAGTCTGGGCTACCTGAGCGGGGACCATGCCCTCTGCAGAGGCCTTTACCGGATCGATGTCAATCTGAATAACAGGCGCGGAGTTCTCCAGGGAGGAGTGAATCTTTGTCAGCTCCGGTCTCTCCTTTAAGTCGTTGACAATCTGGTCCGAAATATTTTTAAGCTCATCGTACTGGGTTCCTTTCAGAAGGTATTCCACTCCGTCTGTACTGCTCATCATCATAGAGCTGGAACCTGAGGATTCTACTGTCACATTCATCTCTGGATAGGCGGTGAGAACCGGTTTCCAGTCCCTTACCACCTGGTCTGTGGAACGCTTCCTGTCGTCCTTCAGGTAAGCTGTCAGGGTAGCGGATCCTCCGCCTGAAATGCTCAGGCCGCTGGCGCCGTAGGATAAAATGTAATCCTCCACATCTTCATCTGCCGCCACATATGCCTCAGCGTCTCTTACCAGCTGGTCAACCTTCTCGATTGTAATACCCGGGCGCAGCTCCATGGTTACCTGAACCGTTCCCTCATCCGATGCAGGCATCAGCTCCATTTTAATGTGGCCTGCCAGGAAGAAAGAGAAAATTAACAGAAGCACGCTGGTGAACATAACGGTTTTCTTCTTTGGAAGCAGGAACCGAATCAGTGCGCGGTACTGATCCTGCATTACCTTTACCACGCCGGACAGCGGAGCCTTCTCCCTCTCTGCCGGACGGTACATTACGTAGCACAGCGGCACGATAGAGATAGCGGAAACAAAGGAGGCGATCATACAGAATACAATCGTAAATCCAAGGGGCTTGAACATCTGTCCTGACAGACCCTGAATCAGAGCCAGAGGAAGGAATACAACGCAGGTGGTCGCCGTACCGCCCAGGATAGAGGCAATCATAATTCTTGTTCCCTCCAGGGCTGCGTCTCTGAAGGCGGTTGCTGTGTTTCCAAGCTTTTCTTTTGCTCTGAAGCAGCTCTCCAGCACGTTGATCGAGTTGTCGACCATCATTCCGACGCCCAGAACAAGGCTGCCCAGGGTGATAACGTTCAGTGAGAAGCCCATGGCCCTCATCAGAATCAGCGCCGCCAGAATGGAAATCGGAATGGAAGTTCCTACAATCAGAGACGCCTTAATGTCTCCGAAGAACAGCCACAGGATAATCATGGAAATGATAACCGCCATGACCATGGTCTCCATTACGCTCTTTAAAGAGGCGTTAATGCTGTCGCTGCTGTCATCAACTACAACGATATCCAGGTTCGGATTACTTCGTTCCAGACGCTCAATTGTCTTATTTACTGCCTTTGATACCTCTCCGGCTGAGGATTCCTGCTGCTTCTTGATAGCCAGCGTCATGGTGTCTCTGCCGTTATAGCGTCCGATACCAATCGGATCCTCCAGATTTGTATGAACATTGGCAATGTCCTCCAGGTGGATGATATCGCCGCTTCCCACAGTAATCGGAATCGTTTTTAAGCTCTCCATCGTATCGTAGCTGACGCCTGCCGATACGGATAATTTCTGGCTTCCTACAATCGCGCTTCCGGCCGGAAGGGAGAAGTCTGCGCTTCCCACTGCCTGAGCCACCTGGCTCATGGATAAATGGTACTGGTCAAGCTTCTCTGGAATCAGCTCAACCTTGATATACTGCTCCTGTCCTCCGCTGACGTCTACACTGGCAACGGAAGAAATCTTCTCAAATTCAGGAGCGATGCTCTCGTCCACGTAATTATAAAGGTTTTCCGCTGTATCATCGTTGACCGCCAGAGTCATGGTAGCCATATCGTTGATATTCATCTCCACAATGGCCGGATCGTCTGCATCCTCCGGCAGAGTGGATCCCATCAAATCCATCTTTTTCTTTAAATCGTCATAAGCCTCGTCAATATCTGTTCCGTACTGATACTCCAGAATAACCATGGAGATATTCTCCTGGGAGTAGCTGTTGACGGATTTTACGCCGTTCAAGGTTCCTATCTCATCCTCTATCGGCTTCGTTACCAGTTCGCTGACGTCCTCCGGGCTGGCTCCCACATATGTGGTGGCCACAATCAGCATGGGCATATCCATCTCCGGAATCAGCTCCAGCTTGGAGGAAAGAACGGAGGATAAACCGAATACGATCAGACAGATAACTGACAGGATCGTAGTGACAGGACGCTTCAGGACAAATTTAGTTAAACCCATATGTACGCCTCCTTACTCTGCTGCCTGCTCTGTCTGGGTAGTCTCTTCTTCCTGCTCTCCTGTCTGAGCCTCTCCGCCTTCAGAAGCGGCCTCAGAAGGAAGCTGCACCTGAGAGCCTTCATAAAGCTCTGAGCTCCATGTCGTGATAACCATATCGTCTGTTGTAAGACCGGATGTTACCTCTGTTTTCTCTGAGTCAAAAATTCCAGTCTCAATCGGAACCTCGTGAACCGTTCCGTTGTCGTAGGTGTAAACCTTCGGCTTATTCTGAGAGTAGTAAACTGCGTCCGTCGGAATCGTGAGCACGTTTTCTGCCTTCTCAGACACAACCGTAAGCTTTACTCTGGAGCTGGTGGCCAGCGCGTCTGCACCTGCCAGGGAAGCCTTTACGTTAAACAGGCCGGTGGCGTCGTCAATCTTTGTGCTGACCTCGGAAATCGTTCCCTCGTAATCGGTTCCGTTCTTGCTGATAATCACTGTGTCGCCCACATGAAGTCCAGCAACCACGCGCTCTGTTACAGAGAAGTTTACCTGCTTTGCGCCCTCTCCGGAAATCACGCAGATAATGTTCTGGGTGCCTACGTTGTCGTGGACCTCCACGCTGACGCTCTCCACCTTGCCGGAAATCGGCGCTGTGATGGAGCTGAACTCTACCTGGTTGTCATAGGCAATCTTAGCGGAGTCATACTGCAGCTGAGCCATCTTGGCGCTGCTCTGAACCTGCTCAAAAGCCTGCTGGGACATATTTCCGCTCTCAAAGAGAACTCTGGATCGTTCCAGCTCCTTATTGGCGTTCTCCATGTTGACAGCGGCTGTCTCCATGCTGTTCTTAGCTGTGTCTACCATCTTAGTGTCAATATGGCAGATAGGCTGTCCCTCTGTGACCATGTCGCCGGCCTTTACATAGACCTCTGTGACCTCTCCTCCGGCCTTCGGAATAATAGAAGCCATCTCCGACGGCTCAATGCTTCCTGACAGGTCTGTATAAATCTCAATGGTTCCTATCTGCGGCTGCTCTGCTGAAACGACAGGAGCTGCTGCTGAATTAACCGAATCCTTTGGCTTCAGGAAACGCGGCAGAACAAGAGCCGCTACTACAGCTACAGCGGCAGCTGTGATGATCATGTTTTTTTTCTTCATGTTGTTCTTCTCCCTTACTTACTTTCTGTCTTCATTATATGCCATGTTTATGCCAGCTTCTCTCTAGGGGCCGCTGCCATGGAAGGCTCCGTATTTCAGAAGCCCGATTCTCTCTGCAAATAACTTCCTAACTTCATCCTTCGAGGTTCCCTCGTAAAACTCCCGGATGGCGATTCCTACGCTGGACATTCCCAATGTGAACAGACAATGGAATTCTTCAAAGCTCTTTGTCTTTAAATTTTTACTATCCATGTGTTCATATACCCACTGCTCTGCGCAGCCAGGAAGCCTTGTATAATCTCCTCCCTTCTTGGAAAATCCTCTCAGCATATCGTCAGAATTGACATGAGCCATAATATTCTTCAGGAACTCAAAATTAGACCTCTTTGAGCAAAATGAAAGCATCGCCTCCATCACATCCTGAAAAGCCATCCAAAGATTTCCCTCGTTATTCTCTAATGAAAGTTTCATCAGAGCCACAAATTTCTGGCGGCTGTCCTCAAAAATATAGGCCAGCACATCCCATTTGTCCTCAAAATATGTATAAAAACTGCCTCTGGAAATGTTGGCGTTTTTAATAATCTGGTTAATTGAAACCTTATCAATCGTTACTCTGGCAAATTCTTTAATTGCCGCTTCACAAATCATCTTCCTCTTTTCTTCCGAAAGACGGTAAAATCGCTCTGACGGCATAACGCTCCCCCTGCTCTTTTCATACTTTCATACATCATCTTCTCATAACGCCTGCCGCTCTAGTGACAAGCTGTCACTTATTATAGTGACACCCTGTCACCTTGTCAAGATGTGAAAACAGAATTTATAAAAGTTTTACATTTTGTTTTCAGGATGTTTCGTATTCACAGATATGCGGCATGAATAAACTAAGAGGGGAAGGGTTCCTGCGGTTCGGCTGAAAGCCGAAGGAACTCTTCCCCTCTATTTTTTCATTTACTTACATTTCTTTTCTTGCCAGGACTTCCATGTAATCTTTATAATTTTCCTCTAAAAGCTTCGGTGTGTCGAGGCCGTAAGGACATTTGCTCTTACATGCTCCGCAGTGGAGGCAGTCCTCGATTTTCTTCATCTTGGCCTGGCCTTCCGGCGACAGATGGCCGGCAGACGGAGAGCGGCGCAGAAGCAGAGACATTCTGGCGCAGTTATTGATCTCGATTCCCACCGGGCAGGGCATACAGTAGCCGCATCCGCGGCAGAAATCGCCTGCCAGAGTCTCGATATCTGAATCTATCACCTTCTGAAGCGTCTCGTCCAGAACCGGAGGCTGGTCAATATAGCTTAAAAATTCATCCAGCTCCTTTTCCTTCTGAATCCCCCAGATAGGAAGCACATTCTCATACCGGGCCATATAGGCGTAGACGGCGGCCGAGTTGGTCAGCAGACCGCCGGAAAGGCCCTTCATGGCAATAAATCCCATATCCTTTTCCCGGCATTTCTCTGCCAGGGCCCTCTCCCTCTCGGTAGACAGGTAGTTGAACGGGAACTGAAGCGTATCGTAGAGCCCTGACTCCACCGCTTCCTCCGCCACGTCGATCCGGTGGTTAGTAATGCCGATAAACCGGATTTTTCCCTGTTTCTTTGCCTCCAGCATGGCGTCGTACAGCCCAGTCTCATCTCCCGGTTTCGGGCAGACCGGCGGATTGTGGAGCTGGTACACATCTATGTAATCCGTCTGCAGAAGCCGCAGGCTGGTCTCCAGATCCTCCCAGAACTTCTCCGGCGTGGAGGCCATAGTCTTTGTGGCAATATAAATATGGCTTCTCACGTCCTTCAGCGCATATCCAATCTTTTCCTCGCTGTCTGAATAGGCCCTGGCCGTGTCGAAATATCTGATTCCGCCGTCATAGGCCTTTTTAAGAAGGACAGCGGCCTCTTCCTTTCCAATCCGCTGAATGGGAAGGGCGCCAAAGCCGTTCTTATTGACAATAATTCCCGTTCTTCCCAGGGTAACCGGTGTTCCCTTCACCCTCTCATAGGAATCTAACAGATCCTGCAGCGCCTCGTCGCTGTCATCAATCCAGACGTCCTCCTCCTCGGCGTTCAGTCCCAGATATTTTGCAAGGGTTCTCTCGTCGTCAGAGCGGTTCCAGCGGCTGATGTAGCGGTCAATTTCATCAAATTCAATCTGCCCTGACAGGTATAATTCCTTAAAAGTCATTCTCCTGCTCCTTTATATTCTTCAGTACGGTGATTTCCTGATTGTCAATGTGTTCCCGCATGGCCTGTTTGGCCTCCTCCACATGGCGGGAGCAGAGAGCCCTGTAGATCTTTCTGTGCTCCGCCAAGAGAATCTGGCGTTTTTCTTCGTCCTTGATGTATTCCAGGCGGTAGCGGTACATCTGCTCCCGCAGATTGTTCAGGATCTGCACCAGCCTTGTGTTTCCTGTACTGTTGTAAATAATATCGTGGTAGGCCTCGTCTGTCTCCGCGATCTCCATGGCAGTTCCCCCGGCCACTGCCTTTTTGAATGCGTTCTGAGCCAGATCAAGCTCCTTAAAGTCCTCTTCCGTCATCCTCTCGCAGGCCAGCTCAATGGCCAGCTCCTCCAGAGAACGGCGTACCTCCAGCACGTCCCGCATACTCTTCTCAGAAATTCTGGCAACCTCCGCCCCTTTTCTGGGAATCATAAGCACCAGGCCCTCCAGCTCCAGCTTGCGGATTGCCTCCCGGATAGGCGTGCGGCTGACGCCCAGCTTCTCCGCCAGCTGAATCTCCATCAGCCTCTCCCCAGGAGCCAGCTCCCCCTTTAAAATCGCCTGGCGCAGCGTGTTGAAAACCACGTCTCTGAGCGGAAGATACTCGTTCATATTTACCTGAAAATTATTTCCCATTTCTTTCATTCCCCTGTCTTATGTCTGCGTCTTTGTTTCTGTTATAAAATCGAGTCAGGTAGACCTGTCTGGCCATAGAAGCAGCGGATCCGTAGCGCATTTCCTCGTATGCCTCCTCCGCCCTGGCCGGACTCATGAAAAGCCCGAACACCGTAGGGCCGCTTCCGCTCATCATGGCTCCCACCGCGCCCATGGCCATCATCTTGTCCTTGATATCCTGAATCACCGGATGGGCCGGAATCGTCACTGTCTCCAAAATATTCCCCATATTTTCAGCCAGTCCCCTGAGATCCCTGTCCTCAATGGCCCGCATCAGGCGGTCAATATCCGGATGAGCCGTCTTTGGCAGCTGATTGACATGCAGGTTTTCATAAACAAATTTTGTGGAAACGCTGACAGACGGCTTGGCAATCAGAACCTGGCACTGAGGCACCGGATCAAGCGGCGTCAGAATCTCTCCAATCCCCTCTGAAAGCGCGGTTCCCCTCATAAGGCAGTAGGGCACGTCGGCCCCCAGCCTTACGCCGCGCTTCATCAGTTCCTCCATGGAAAGACCCAGGGAAAACATCTTGTTGACTCCAAAGAGGACTGCCGCCGCGTCTGAACTGCCGCCGGCCATCCCCGCCGCCACAGGGATAAACTTTTTAATGCGGATATTTACGCCCTCTTTGATATCAAACTCATCCATCAAAAGCCTGGCGGCCTTGTAGGCCAGATTGTTCTCATTGTCAGGCAGATAGTAGAGATTCGTCTCAATCCCGATTCCCGGCTGTTCCCGTCTCATAAGGTCAATCCGGTCGTAAATCCCCACTGTCTGCATAATCATCCTGACTTCGTGATAACCGTCCTCTCTTCTCCTCACTACGTCAAGGCCCAGGTTCACCTTTCCGTAAGCTTTCAGTCCCAGATGCTTTATCATAGACCTCCCTCTCAGCTCAGGCTGTATCTTGCTGCTG
>ENA-OQAB01000077-OQAB01000077.1-human-gut-metagenome-genome-assembly--contig:-NODE-77-length-52677-cov-4.188373_pt1 | contig 52677 bp, 54 predicted proteins | sample MGYA00242490_ERZ504517 | MGnify/ENA primary metagenome ERZ504517 (study PRJEB26092, sample SAMD00036298) | human gut metagenome | host: Homo sapiens | study: EMG produced TPA metagenomics assembly of...
ATTTTTATTTTTCACCCGGGTCCCCCAAAAAGGGGAAAAAAGCCCAGAGGTTTGGAAAAAATCGCCTGTGATCTACGCTCCCAGAGCGGGTACTGGGAGACAGGGGCGTATTACCGATCCCGTAAGGGACTGAAACGCCGAAACGGCAGAAACCGGGCATATTGTCGCGATAAGCGGGCGTATTACCCGAATCCCCGTAAGGGGACTGAAACGCGCTCGGGAGCTTTTGGGGAGGTACCCGAAGGGCTTGTCGTATTACCCAAATCCCCGTAAGGGGACTGAAACATACCACGATTAATGTCGCGGATGGCTTCTATGATACTGTCGTATTACCCAAATCACCGGAGTTAAATTGACTCCTTTTAGAAAAGGAGTTTGTACCATAGGGGGACTGAAACGCCGCGGATTTCGACGGATCGATCAAGACTGCGAGGCCCTGTCGTATTACCAAAATCCCCGTAAGGGGACTGAAACGTTTATAGTTTGGGCGTTACAGTATGACGTTTGGTCACGTTGTATTACCCAAATCCCCGAACCTAATTGGGCTCCTTTTTGAAAAAAGGAGTTTATCACATAAGGGGACTGAAACTATTTGCTTAATACGTACATCAGCATTGTTAGTACTGGTCGTATTACCAAAATCCCCGGAATTGAATTGACTCCTTTTTGAAAAAGGAGTTTGTACCCTAGGGGGACTAAGACGTGACTAGCCCAGGATTTTTCCAAGTCCGATTACTATTGTCGTATTACCCTAATCCCCGCAAGGGGGCTGACAGGACAAGTTTTTACTTGTCCTGATTTTTTTATTTTCTTTGTGAGCGGGAGGTGGTACTGTCCATGCGGTATCTCATTTGTTATGATATTGCGGATACGAAACTTCGTACCAAGGTCGCTAAGTATTTAGAAGGCTTTGCTTTTCGTATCCAGTACAGTGTTTTTATGTGTGAAAATACGGAAAAGGGCATGGCCGAAGTCCATAAGCGCCTCATTGCCTTGACGCACGATGCTTCCAAGAAAACGATTCTTATCGTCCCGCTGTGCCGGAGTTGCGAAAGCAAGATGAAGACTATCGGCACGGCCATTGAAAGTGAAACGTATTGTATTATTGCCTGAAAGAAGGGATGTCATGAGTGTCCTCTACTTGCTCTCGCCCGGCAGTTACTTGCGGAAAATCAGGGATCGCCTGCTCATCGGCAGTGCCGATGGAAGTCACAAGAGTCTGCCCATTCAAAACATCGAGCAAATCGTCGTCAACAAGGGCGGTAAGATTACGTCGGAAGCTGTCTATGCCTTGTTAGAACATCGGATCCCTATTATTTACGTCGATTTCATGGGACACGTTGTCGGTGTCTTAGGGAATCTGCCTTGCAGTTTGCAGCGGAGTCTCTGTCAAATGCAGTATTTTTCTCAAGAGCCGCAGCAGATTTTACTCGTTCGCAGTATCTTGTCCGTCAAATTGGAAAATCAGCAAGCCCTCTTGAAGAGTTATGCGAAGTCAAAGTATCATGATGATTTATTGATGTTAGCCAAGCAGATTGCCCGTTATGCCAAGAAGATTTCCCAAACAGATGACATCGAAGTGCTGCGAGGTCTTGAGGGAATTGCTTCGCGGGCTTATTTTCAAGGCGTGCCCTTTATGATCGATACCGATATTTGGCCTTGGAATGGGAGAAATCGCCGCCCGCCAAAAGATCCGATCAATGCTATGCTCAGTTATGGGTATACGTTTTTGGAACGCGAAGTCCGCATTGCCATTGCCGGAGCGGGGATGGACTGCCGGCTCGGATTCTTTCACAGCAATTCGGATGCAAGGGATAGTTTAGTCTTTGATTTCATGGAACTCTTTCGGTCCAACGTGATTGACCGCTTTGTTTTCCGGGCCGCTAATTTAAAGATCTTTTCGCCGGAACAATTTGAAACCTTAGCCGACGGATGCCGCTTTAAGGAAGAGGCCCGTCAGGTATGGATCTATCAATATGAAAAATATATGCAAGTCATTTCTAAGAACTGTCAGAATCAAACACCGCGGGAATGGATTCGCTCACAAATCGAAGACTTTGCCCGCCACTTATTTACCGCTTCAGATACCGTTTTGTAGAGAGAAGGGATAGCATGGGAAAGGGTTTATTGAAAATGGCCGGTCTGGGTGTGAAGAAGGCGTCGGAAGTCGGCCTTGATAAAGCCAAATCAGGAGTGAAGCATTGTTTAGAAACGAAGAAGATGCTGGAGGAAAACCAGCGTCGCTGGCAGGCGGCAACTGAAAAATATCAACGGGAAGTCAGCCGTCTGTCCCTTATTATCGAAAAAACGCAGTCCGTAATCGGCCTCTGCAAACGCTATGGGCTAACCGACGGGGAAATTCCTTATCCCATTGTGCACGCCTTAGAAAAAGAATTTCCGGACTGTAAACTTCAGCAAGACGGCTCCTTCTTGTTCAAAGGGGCTGCTGCCGGAGCTGTGGCTGCCGTCTCGGCCTTGGGCGGAACGGCGGTATTGGGGACGGCCTCGACAGGTACGGCCATTGCAGCCGGCGGATACCTGTGGGATAAAAGTGTTCGCCAGCAGCATCTGAAAGTCGTGGCTTATGAGAAAGCCGTGGACGAAGAATGCCGTATATTACAGCAAATCTATCGCCGTTACGATGCCTTGCATATGAAATTAATAAATTGGCTGGCCCGGGAGCAATACAACCGGAGAATAAAAGGCGGTGCTGAATAACGCAAAAAAATCCCTGAGACTGCTGTCATCAGCAAATCTCAGGGATTCGGCATATATTGAGCCTATAATGCAAAAACGCCCGTCGACATTTTGTGTCGGCGGGCGTTGTCTTTTAGGTATGAAAAAGGAAGCCATTAGGCGCTGGCTTCCTTTTTCCTCCTTGTGAAAGGAGATGATTAATATGACCAAATACGATTTCCTATTTACATTCTATCATATGTTTTCGGAAATAGCAATGTGTACGACGTTCCAAGGCTGCCGAAGGACGGGCGCTTCCGGATGCCGAGATTATGGCTAATGCGGCAGCTCGATTTTCGTGAGGACCGTATCGAAATTAGACAACATGTTTTTAATATGGTCGTCCCTGTAGAAGTCGATGGCAGCTGCCTGCAGCAGTTTATTCAGACGGTCTGTAATGTATCCGAAGGCCGGTGTCGGCAGATTCATCTTTCTTCGCCAGAGGCAGTATTCATTGGCCAAAAAGAAGAAGTAGACACCTACGTAGGCTTTGCTCAATTGTGTCTGGCGTGTTTTCTCCGGAATGGCGTTTATCAGGAACCATTTGGCATATAAGGTACCGAATCGATAGAAAAGATCGCGTGGCGAAATGGGATATTTCGACTCCCGGGCCAGTTTCTTCATATCGATGGGACTGTACCGTTCGATTTCATAAGCATTCAAAATAGCTTGGAAACAGTTTTCCGCCTTTTCAAGATAGTCGAGGTTTTTGGCCGGCCGATATTTGGTAAGGTCGACCTGTTCCGGGTCCTTCAAAAATTCGTTGAAGATGGTCGTGTTTTCACCGTCTTCCTTTTGTATCGGCGTATAGGCATTATCGTAGACCGAATTCTCGAAGAGGCGTCCCAGTGTATAGAGTGATTTGATATACACGTTATAAGCGGCATCCAAATCCTTCTTTTTTTTCGAGGGCAGCGTACAGTTTTAACACCCGCATCATATCGGCGATGGCTTGACGGCGGATGGTATAAAAAGACATCCCGAGGGTGTCGATGATGGTGCTGCCCGATGCGGATCTCGGTGCGAATAAGACTTCACTCCAAGCTTTACCGCGGCGATAGCGGGCTTTTATTTCGGATACGGGCGGAAGCAGGGGGAGATTGAACAGGGCATCATAGGTTTCGGTCATGTTCTTAAAGCAATCGAGGAGGCTGACGTTGTCCATCTGTTCGATTTCTTTTTTATTGACGCCAAAATAGGCGATGATATATTTATAGAACACATAGGCCATGGACTGCAGGGCCATAATGTTTTTTTCGTCGATGCTTAAGATTTGCTGATAGAGGGTAATGGCATTTTGGAAACAGTCATTGGCTTCTTGGACGTTAAATTCCCGTTTCTTTCCAGGTGCTTTTTTCTTTACCACGCGAAGATTGCTGAGCTGACCGTAGGCGATGGCCACATTTAATAAGGTCGAGACGTCCTTCTTTTTCGTCATCTCCTGAATTTCCGGTGACACCTCACTGGTCGTGCAGCCGGCTGATTTTAAGATGCCGTACCAATTATCCTCGCTGATATGTTTTTTTATAGCGGCGGTATCCATACTCCGTCACCCTCCTTTCTAATGGTTCGCAGCGTACATGACGGCGTCATATTCCGTTTCGAACAACAACCCGATCGATTTCTCTGTTTTTAAGTCGACGAGTACGATATATTCCCGGACGTCTCGCGCTGCCTGGGCTAAGGCTTCGTCAGGCGTCTTATAGATTTTCGTTGACGATAAGGATTGTTCCGGAATCCGAAACCTCGATTCGATCCGGTATCGTTCGTTCCATGCTTCTTTGGCTGCCATGTCATAGTCACTCCTTCGTTATTTATATTACCATTATATCACAATATTATATACGTTTGGAATTGCGTGATGGCTGACTTTCTCCGAACAAAACCTCGACAATCGGCTTAACTGTCTGACTGAGACGGGATGTGACCTATTTGACAGGAAAAGGCGGAGAACGTATACTAAATATAAATAAGGGTAATACGTTGACGGCCGCATTGCCTGATTCCTCGTGAGGGGACGGATACGGTGACTACCCCAAGATTCGTGCCACGGCTACTGCGTTGTATTACCCGATCCTCATAAGGGGACTGCAACAACCTCCGGCTGTAGGGCTATTCCCAGGTCTGGAGGTTGTCGTGTCTTCAGTTAACTTCAGAAGGGAGTAAAAGGTCATGGGAGCGTCCTTTACGAATGATATTATCCTGATAGAAGAGCGATATACCTTTAATTTCTCCGATTGTACCATTACCAATTTAAAAGACTTGGCCGGAAATGCATCCTTTAAAGAGGCCTGCGAGATATTTCCCCGTCCTAAAATCACCTACGATGATAAAGCGAATCGGATTGAAGTCGCCTCCGGTGACAAAAAGACGGTGTCCCATATCTATGACCATCGAATCGATCTGATCTATGTGTACGATGAACCGCAGCTCGAGGAAAACGGCCTCTTTGGCCGCGTGAAAGAAATGCGGGTCCGATCCTTTTTTGAATCGTTCCGAAAACGCCTTTTGGCTGAAAAGGTGTTGACTTTCGGACCGCCGAAGGGACCGATGGCGATCGAGGCCGAAGTTCCGGGCAGCCGGGAAGGGAAGCATACGCCGGGACATCACGTGTACCAAATCGATTTTACGTGATTTTTTTAGGATGTCGGCGTCGGCGTTTTGGATAATGGCGCGACTATATTTTGAAAACGACTTCGCTGATCCTAACCTGTCGGTGCCGACGGAAGCCGAAGCCTGCCATAAAGGAGCGTGAATCATGAAGCATATTATGCTGCTGTTTTTAAGCGAAGTCCATCTCAACCGCGACCGCACCCTATCCGTTTCTCGTTATAAAAACCTCGACGGGACGATGATTTACTGTGTTCAAACGAATGAATCGGCCGTTCGCCGGACTGCCGATATATTGCAAAAACAGGGGGATCGCTTGGACTGCCTGTTCTACTTTTCAACGAAGCGGACCCAGGAAGAAATCTGCTATATCGACGAAGTCGGCGATGAGCGTACGATGACCCATGAGGACCTCTTCCTCGAGAGGGTACGATCCTTCGTGCCGCACTGTATCCGCATCGATTACGATGAACGGAGTCAGACCGAGGAAAGTATTCGACAGGTCCTCCAGATGGCTGACACCATTCGGACCTTTATGGATGAACTGTCATGGCAGCCGGAGGAGGTGGCGCTTCATGCCGATTTTACCGGAGGTTTTCGCCATGCCTCGATGATGATGTTATCGGTCATGCAGCTCTTGAAATACCGCGGCATCCGGACGATGGGCGTCCTTTATTCCAACCGCTATGAAGAGCAGGTCGAAAATGTCAATGATATCTACCGCATGTTCAACCTCATTTCCGGCGCCGATGAGTTCATCAATTTCGGCAGTACCCGTGAAATCATGGCCTATATGGAAGGGGCGAAGCAGACGGCGGAAACGAAGCTGCTGCTGGAAACGATGCGCGATTTTACCAATGCCGTCCGCATCTGCCGGACCGGGAAAATTGCGCCCTTGGCCAAGAAACTTCAAGAAGCCTTGCGTAACTTTGAACAGGCCGGTGCCGTTTCGCTGCAGGAAAAAATCTTTCTGCGCATCTTGGAAGTCTTTAAATGGGAGTACGGATCCCTCTTGAAAGAAGATTTTACCAACTTCGATATCATCCGCTGGTGCGTCGAAAAAGGCTACCTCCAACAAGCCATGACCCTGTGCAGCGAATGGATTCCCGGTGAAATCGTGGGCCGGCGTATCTTTTATCCGGTCAAGGATTCCATCATTGCGGAATGTAATCGGCAAAAGGCGAATTACCAAACGTGGCAGCAGTACTTTTTGAATGCCCTTACGGTAGAGAGATGGCAAAGAAAGGCTTCCTTGAAAACAGACGGCGAAATGTCTGCCAAGGGCAAAGGGGAGGTCCCTTTGAAGGATCGTTGTAAAGCTCCCTTGAAGACCGATGGTGAACTCCCGTTCAAACAAGGGGCCAGCCCTTCTTTGCAGGAAAACGCCAATGTTTTTAGCAAGCGGTATCGGAACCTTACCTTCAAGGGATATCGTGTCATCCCTTTGAAACAATATCGGGCAGAGCGATTGAGACCGGCCGATTGGAAGCGACAGGAAACGAGGCTGCACACCATGGTCAGAGTCTTTGAATGCACCGGCAAGTTTTCCTCCGTGTCGAAATTTTTCAAGGACGATGCCGAGCCGGTGGAGCCTTTGCTGGAAGAATTGAATGGCGGCCACCGGGCGCTCTCCGACTTAAAGCGAGGACGGCTGACAACGGAACAACTCAAAGAAAAATTGCCGAGAATCGATGTCACCTTATGGGCCATGTACCGGCAAGCCGCAGAAGATCCGGACTTTGCTCAGACGCCGGAAGAGTACTTTAAAACCCGTGCCATGGGCGATGTCTATGAGTTCCTGAAAATAGCACCGTATGAATTGTTTCAGCTTCTGATGCGGTTCCATGAAGGGGGAGAAGAGGACCTGCCTTCTGAAGAAAATGCATCTGCTGAAATAGTAGAAACCAACATTTCTTCAGCAGCGGATGAATCTTTGGGAGACGACGTGATTTCGGCGGAGCATGAAACTTCGGACGATGACGTAATTTCTGAGGAGAGCCGGGTTGAGGAAGCCTTAGAAAAGGACGAAACTTCCGAGGAAAACCTGTCCCATAGTGCGTTAGAAGATGATTCGCCGTCTGAGGGATATATTTTCGGCATCTACTGCGAGGATGACCTTTGGAACAATCGTCAAGCCAACTACTTACGACTGATGAACAATGGCGAAGCCGGCTATGTGCGGCCGGCCGAGGCAACCTTGGAAATCCTCTACAACTACTACCAAATCCGTATCGAGCGGAACCAGATCAACCACGCCAATGATGGAGACTCCCTGTCGACAGCGGCCATTAAAGACCTGGTCTTCGATTTACTGCGGCGAATGGAAACCATTGTGGAGAAGAAATAGAAAGAGTCGTCGGACTTTGACCAATTGACAAGATAAGTCAAAAAAAGTATACTAAATAATAAATAAGGGTAATACGTTAGCCGAAAGAAAACCGATTTTGACGGGAAAAACCGCCTAGGTTTGAAAATTTTAAAAACGGCTAATAAATGGCGTAACTAAGGGGAAAAAAACGACACTGCCCGATTTTTATTTTTCACCCGGGTCCCCCCGAAAAGGGAGAAAAAGCCGGAGGTTTGAAAAAAATCGCCTGTGAACCCGCTCCCAGAGCGGGTACTGGGAGACAGTGTCGTATTACCCGAATCCCCGTAAGGGGACTGAAACGATTTCAGGTTCTGGTAAGCTGCGTTCAAAGCGCCGTAAGTCGTATTACCCAAATCCCCGTAAGGGGACTGAAACTTCCATGGCTTTTTCTTTTTCATTGAGAAGATTCTTGTCGTATTACCCAAATCCCCGTAAGGGGACTGAAACTAAATGGTGCTGCTATATAAGCAGTACTTGTTTCCTATCGTATTACCCAAAATCCCCAGATTTAATCAACCTCCATTTTTTTAGAAAAAGGAGGTAATCCATAGGGGGACTGAAACTAGCAGCACAGGAGCGTAACGGAATTAACTTCATCATGTTGTATTACCCCAATCCCCGTAAGGGGACTGAAACTCAGGCGACTAACCTAAGATTCGCGCCAGTCCGATTATTATGATGGCTAGGCGTATGGTTTATTTTTCCGGCTTTTATGGGACTTCTTTTATACTGGTAATGATTGGTGAGACTGAAACAACCTCCGGATGTAGGAGCTGATTCCTATGTCCGGAGGTTGTTTTATTCCTATTTATGATGGATAGGCCGGATTCTGGCGTTGAGGAAACTCGACAGAATCGGAAATTCCGTTATAGCTTGACATTTTGAAGCAAACAAGATATACTAATCGAAGCCAAATGATTGACTGTTTAGGCGCATGTTTTAGAACTATTACAAAGAATGGTTCTATACGTGCGCCTTTTTTGCGTACTTTTTGCCATTCTTGTTTTTTCCGACAGGAGGTATGCCTATGTTTACCCATTATTATTTCGAAGGTCCCGAGGAGGAGATTTTCTCGCTGCGGACCCGCCTCAACGACATTTTCAAAACTCAATCACATCCGCCCAGTGAACGGGACAAGGAACTCGCAGCCCTTGGCTTTGTGCGGGATGATGGCAGCCATGACCTGGTCCATATCCTCGACGCCCTGGAGGGATCAAAGGACATCCGGCACAATGGCTCTGTCTGCGGCGACATCAGCCCCGACGCTTGCCGTCAGTTGCCAAACGGCAAGTGGTCCATGGCCATGAACGTCGACGGCGGCAACTACCGCGACCTTTGGGATCTCATGCTCCGTAAGTGGGCTCCCAACAGCTGCTACTATTATCTGGCCTATGGCGATTTCCGGGATGGCGATGCCGAATCCAATGATGTAGAACATCGTTATTTTTCAGGCGATTATGCCGTCCGGGCCAGTCTTTCAAAAGAGACGCCGGAAGAGCTCGCTCGAATCTTCCGCCGCCATACCCTTTATCAATACTCCGATTCCAATATTTTCAGCCGGGACCACGACGTCTATTACTCCCAATGGCCACGGGAGGAACTGTACCGGGAGCTGCTGGCCCTGGTGCCGCTGCCTAATCTGTCTCCCGATGACTTAGCCGACGTCGTGGCTTCGACCATTGGCCTGCCGCTGGGGAATGGGCGCTTTGGAACGCGGGCTATCATCCGCCGGATTCATTATCTGGTACGCGAACGTCATCACTATTTCATTCCCGTTTTGGAAGAACTTCGCCAAAAGGGGCAACTTCGCTGAAAGGAGACAACATCATGGCCAATATTTGTTACACCCAATACCGCTTCGAAGGGCCGGAAGAGGAAATCCGGAATATCGGAAATCACTTCCAGAAGGCCTTTTCCCTCCATTCCTATGACGAAGCCTCTGAAAGAACGAAGCGCTTCGTCGATCGGGAATTTTACGAACAACACTTGGATAACATCCTCGAAGTCTTATATCCGGGCTGGGAGGGCGGTTGTCGCGGGGCCATCCGCGGAAAAATTACAGAAGAATCGTACCGCAGCCTGGGAGACGGGCGGATGGTCTTGTCCTTCGAGGCCGAATCGTCCTATGTGCCGATCAATCAACTCTGGGACCAAGTCCTGTATCAATGGGCACCGAACAGCCGCTATTACTACTACGCCGAGGAAATGCGTCTGGAAGGGATCTGGACCAATGACGTCTTCCGGAAATATTTCCCTTGGGACTACGTTATCTTCGCCAAAATTAAAAAAAATATCCCCCAAGCCATCTTCGACTTCCTGACGAAAACAGCCGATTATCGGGAACGGGAAGACCAGTACGGCTATCACATCAGTTACTGGACCCGAGAAGCGATGCGGGAACCCTTCTTGAAACTCCTGCCCCATCCCGAATGGTCTACGGAGGACCTCATCTACGTCGCTAAGGACGAGCTGGAACGCTTCGCCGAAGGAGATGAGGATCTGTGGATTTTCATGATCCCCATCCGCCGTCGTGCAGAAGACGCTCCGGGATTCTTTAGTCGGGAAGAAGAGGAACAGTCCTTGCCCGAAGAAGAATCGGATTAGGGATGAAGGCAACTATAGAAAACACCGCCGCAGCCAAAACTGTGACGGTGTTTTTTCATCCTGTACAGAAAGAGAAAATCCCTTGAATCGGAATACCGGTTCAAGGGATTGGTTGGTTTTGCATTATAAAGCAGTGACGGTTAATTTTAGATTGAGGGCCTGCGTGATTTTTATCAACGTATCTAACTTCGGCCGCGTTTTCATGGTTTCGATGCGAACGACAGACGATTGGGGATACCGCAGCGCTCGGCCAGTGCGCGTTGGCTGAGGCCCAATTCTTGCCGACGTTGGATAAGAGAAGCCACAATGGCCGCAGCTTCCTCGATTTCTTCCATATTCCGTTTATCTTCATCACTGATGTCTTTCACATGACGTTTGTAGTCATCCCATGTCCTCATGGCTGTTCCTCCTTCCGGCGCAGATAATCGTCGCGTTCGGCTTTCTCTCGAACCATGTCTTAGGCTATGATAGCATGGTTGCTATCAAGATTCAATAGAGGCGGAGAACTTGAGACATTCCATTTACTTTAGGAATAAGATAGAAAGAATTTGAAATTCTGAAAAGAATCATTGAGGAAAAGCAAGTGTCTAGCAGGATTCCGACGCCATCATATAGAAGTTATCACTTATAGGAATGGATTCTTTAACGGATGGCCCCCGTGAAGAGAACGGAAACGAACGATAACTTCATGGGCATAAAAAATAGAAGAAGCATACCGAGAAACATCATGGCAGCAAGGCCCCTCAGGATACGTCCGAAACCGCTCTCGATATCGCTTCTTCCAAGAATATGAATATAGCACGTGGATAGAGGCGGTGTCAACGGAGAAAGATGACATCATGGAATTTTCGAAAGGAAGGGACGGGCGATGTTAATCGCAGCACCCATAAGCTGGCTTTATGAATTGGCGGAAGGACCGGTAAAAACGCAGAGGGGAAAGGTCGTATTCAAAGCAGAAGACCCGTGTGAAGCGGCTGATGAAATCCTCCACCGACAGGAAAAGGACCCGAAGAACGAGAAAACAGCCGTGCTTGCCTTCCAAGTCGTAGCGCCACTCTTAGCCGAGCATCAGGCCATTGCCGAGTATAAACGGAAAAATCCCTACATAGACGCGCCGGAAGTGCTCGATTATGAAGAAGCCTTAGCATTGGCCCGGACCGAATTTCCGTACATCAACGAAAAAGAGTTAGCCAATCTCTTGGAGCTGCTGAAAACGGATTCCAGCATGGAAGGCGAAGATTGACCGTTAAAGAACATCGACAGAAAGAGAATTTTTAGGTTTTTATGGTTTTTGAAAGTGAGAGGTGTCCCATGAGTAGAAAGAAACTGTCTGTTCCTGAGAATACGAACTGGCCATTTTTTGCCTATGGCTTTTTTAAGCCGAATGAATTAGCTTACAACCAAATCAGTAAATATAGTGAAGGCCCGGCAGAAGAAGCCTATGTTTATGGTCGTTTTTATGAAAAAGACGGAGTTCCCATATTAAAAACTGATATTAGCGAAAATGAAGGTACTGTGGTAATGGGATCCATCATAAAATTTATTAGCTCGAAACAGGAAGAGGCTTATGAAGTCATTAGTAGCATGGAGCCGCCAGCATTATATCGATTGGACAAGCGTTATAGCAAATCGAAAAAAACGAATGAGAGATAATCTTGTTAATATATTGGTTTATGCTGGTAATAATACGGCCAATGGGATAATCCCCGGTGCTGAGCCCAGTGAATCAGGAAAATATTATTGGAAATGTCGTGAAGATCCTTTAATGAATAAAAGAATGGCTTATTTACGTCAAACGTATTTCCAAACACTTATGGAGTATTATCAAGGTATAAGGAAGCGGGGGCCCATAATTTTTACATGACTTTTTGGGGAAGACTCTTTCAAATACAAATGGCCTATGTTTTTTTATGGACCATTATTGATCGCTATAAATCTCTAAAATACGGTTTAAATTTGGAAATCGGAGATGGAAATGAAAACTTGCCGGCGATAGTTATTGGCGAGAATCGATACAGCAGATAGAAGATATATTGCAGAGAAATCCTATTAATTTAATTACGAGAGGAATTAATAGCAGAGGAACTCAGCTCGGAAAAACCTTAATGGATCGATTTTATGATATACGCTGTAATGCTGTTCATCGTGGAAAGGCAGTTCATAATGATCAAGAGATATTAACCCAGGCTTTTATGTTGCTGTATCCTATTGTGTCGTACATTATTACTTGTGATGTGCATCATGAAGAGGGGGAAGCTAAAAAGCAGTTAGAAAAAGATTGCGAAGCAATCCGTTCGGTTTTCAGATTAAAGAGATAAGCAGTCTTTTGACTGCTTGTTTTTTATTACTTTTATAAAAGGTTATTAAAAACCATTTGACAATATAGAAAAATATGTTATACTATGATTAAACAAATACAAAATAGTTATTCTAATACAAGGAGGACGATAATTATGGCTGGTTTTGATAAGTGTGTATTCTTTGGTCATGCAGGTTACGACGGAATCAATGGTATCGAGCTTGAATTGTGGCGCGGTGTTTCCAGTCGCATGTGGTTTGAAGCAGCTCGGGGCTTTAAGCATCGGGGACTGCGGGTTGACGTCATCGTCCCCAAGGGGCCGAATGATCCGGATATGCTCCTCGATGCGGCCATGGCTTTTTATCCCAAGGCTTTTCAGGACGTACCGGGTTACACCCGCATGTACGAGTCGTTAGAGCCTCGTTCGTATTTGGACTTCGATATGGACGAAGGCGTACCGGCCGATTGGGCGGCCATTCGGGAGTTGGCACGGCCGGTGTTCCGTCAGTTGACGATTTATGAAGCCGATATGCGTCCCTTCCAGGGCGTTCATCCGGTATATTTGAAAAGGGGGGATGTGTGATGCGTCGAGTCAGGGAATATCGCTATATTGTCAGAGAGATGATGCAGGCCGACCTTGAGCGGCATGACGGCATTGACGAGTTGGCCTTTTTTGCCCTCGTCTTATGGCTTCAGCAACGGCAGTCGGCCGATGAATTGCTGGCCTATTTGGACGAAGGTCCCTGGGACGGAACGGTGAGGACTTATTTGAAGGGAATCTTTTCCCGCTACAGCTCGATTCTCTTTGAGGCGGCAGAAAGTCTCAGTGAAAATGATGTAGCCGACATCTTGGCGTCGCTGCCGTTCTATCGGTCGCTTTCGGTTACGGAAACGCCGGCCGGCGTGACTGCCTTAGCCGGACGCCTCCTGCAGCTTCAGCCAGGGGATAAGGTGGCCGACCTTTGTTCCGGCTTAGGCGATTTCGCCTTGGCAACCTGTAAGGCCTTTCCGAAGATTACCTGTACGGCTGTCGAAAAGGATAAGAAATCCTATGTCGGCTCCGTCCTGCGCACGGTCTTAGAAGGACTTCCCATTACCCATATTTGCGGCGACGTACTGGAACCGGCAACCATCGCCAGAGGGAAAGAGCCGAATAAAATCTTTACTCGCGTTCCCTTGCGGCCGCGGTACCGGGATCTGGCCGATCAAGTCCGCAATTATCCGGCTCTGAGCTCCTTCTTTTTCGGGGAAAAGCGCAGCATTTCGGCCGAATGGGTCTTTGCCGTCGTGGCTGCCATGAGGCATACCCCGTCCGGACGGGCCGTCGTCATGATGCCGGGCAAAGGGTTATATAATAATGTTGACCGCGAAGTCCGTCAGGAATTCCTTCGCCGCGGCTGGATCGAAGGGGTCATCGCCTTGCCGGAACGCCTGCTCGGAAACAGCGCCATCGGCTTTTACCTGCTGGTGCTCAGTGAAAACAACGAGAGCGTCCGCATGGTCGACGGGACGAGCTTTTTCAAGGCCGAACGGCGGCAGAACGTCTTGACCGATCAGCATATCGAAAGCATCCTTTCTTGCTACGATACGGATACGGAACAGAGCTGTCGTCTCTCCATGGCCCAATTGGCCGCCAATGGCTATGTGCTGGAGCCGCAGCGCTACTTGACCAAGACCGATCCCCGCTTGGAAAAGGCCTGGACCGTCGATGACGTGTGCACCGTATCGCGGGGCTTCGTGACCGGTGCCGGCCTCTTGGACGAACTGGTCAGTCCGGAACCGACGGCGTATCGTTACCTTATGGTCCAGGACCTTGAAAACGGCCGCATCCGCGCCGATTTGCCCTACTTAAAAGAATTGCCCGAACGAGGAGAATCGGCCTGCCTGCAACCAGGCGACATCCTCTTGTCGAAAATGGCACCCTTTAAGACAGCCTTGGCCGACGACGTTCAGGATGAACAGGTACTGGTGACGGGCAACGTCTATATCCTGCGCTGCCATGGGGATGCCATTGAACCGGCCTACCTCATGCTCTACCTGCAAAGCGCTTTGGGCTTGAGTGAACTCAATTACTGGGCCAAAGGCAGCCATATCCAAAACATCGCCATCGGCGACCTGCGGAAAGTGCGCATTCCCATCCTGTCGAAAGAGAAACAACAAGCCGTGGCTCAACAGTATCGAAAACTCTCCGAGGCCATGAAAGAAGCGGAGGAAAGACTGTCCGCCATCCGGCAGGAAATGAGCGGGTTATTGGATGATGAGTAATTCCGCTCCTTAAGCTTTTCCATAGCCGGTAGTGAAACAAAAGTGATTGAGTCAAATTTTCTGATATCTCCCGCTGAACCGTTTCGTAACATTAGACTTTTTTAGTTCCATGTTACGAGGCGGTTCACTTTTTTTGTTCTGATAGTATACTTCATACTTGTCTAAAAATTATTGATTATTTTTTAGACAGATGATATACTCGACCCATAAAGCCTCGAGGAATTAAGTTAAATTTAGAAGGGAGTACCTGTTATGACGGAAGATAAGGGAATAGAATTCGAACAACCACAGCTTTCATTGTTCAAGAACGAAAATAGTGACACGAAAAAGCCTGATTTATTGCGCTGCTATAGAAATAATCTGGTTTGTGTTGAAAATATGTCGGTCCATGATTTATTCAACGGGTTCGATGAAATCCGGATCATCACCTTTTCTTATGATGTTGCCATGATTCATTGGCTCATGAAAAAATTTAAATATGGGGAAATCATCCTCGGAGCCGATTTTATGGTACGAAAAGATACAAGGACGGCGACTAAAGTGGCAGAAATACTGGCAGGAGCTGAAATTGCCGCCCATGAAATCAAGAAATACAGCGATTTAGTCCAAAACATGTTAGACGGCAACTTGGTGATTCACAGTTCCATCAACATCTTGGATCACCGGAAATTATACCTCCTTCGCAGTGATGATGGCCGGACTCGAGTTATCGCGGCGTCGGCCAATATGACCCGCAAGGCATGGTCAGCGAATCAAATCGAAAATATCGCCTTTTATGATGACCCGAATGCCTATGATGCCTATTTTCAGGATTTCTGCACGGCCTGGAAAATGTCTGTGAATATACCCTATAAGGTCATCACCGCAGCCTCTACGGATAACCCGAAAGATGCCAATGCCGTATTAAAAAAAGTAGTAGAAGCGAATAAGACGCTTATCCTGCAAACGCCGGCAGAGGATGAACAGACGGTCGTTACCAACTATCAATACGTCATGGAGGAAGATAAGGCTAAAGAAAAATATATTGAATTGTTAAAGGATACGGGCATTCGCGCGACAAAAGACGGGGTCATTAAACTCAATTCTAAAATCGTCGAAAAGATCGTCGTAAATGCTAAGAAAGCTGGAATACGCAACATCGATCTCACGCAGATTATCGAAAAATATCCTGAAATCACCTTTGACTATAATAATTTATCCATGAATATTTCTGGGGAAAGAATGGATTTAAATCCACCGGAACAGGACGTTAAAGCCGACATCAAGGACCTCTTAGCAATCTTTGAAAAATACAATTCCTTCGTCGGAACAGATCCGGAAAAGCAAAAAAGACATTTACTATAAGCTTTTAAATGCCATATTCGCTTCGCCTTTCTTTGCCCGTCTTCGCTGCGAAGCTATGTTAATCGATAAGGGGACGACCAGTCTGCCCCTGTATCTCTTGCTTTCCTCCAGCCATTCCAGTACGGGGAAATCCTTTTTTGTAAAATCCATTTTGAAATTAATGACGGGGAAGAAACATTTAAGCGTCCTGGCCGCGAAAGACTATCCGAGCAAAACCGCCGTCGCCTTACAGGTAGAGGGAAAAGGTGTTCCTCTTTTTATCGATGAAATCGATAATGCTTACTTGGCCCGTATGAAAAAAGCAATCAAAACTACCGAGCAAATCTGTGAATGCCTACAAAATGATACGGCACCGATGCTTATTTTCGCCTCTAATGATGTAACCGATCCGGATATGCAGCTGCGCAAACGAATGATTTTTTTCGCCCCGGAAGGAACCATTCCCTCTGATGCCGATCAAACGGCCTGGCTTTCTGCCGGAAACAGCCTGATTTCAAGATTGGGGACCGGGCTGTATCGCGAATATATCCGACGAATGCTTCCTAAAGTATGGCATTTAATCGATCAAATGCAGACGAATGGAGGCGAACATCTTTCTGATGACTGGTATCCTGATATCATGCCCCTATCTTCGGAAACATTGATTGACATTATGAATGATTTCGGCTTTGAGACACCGGATTACTTCAGGAGATTGACTTGGAGTGAAGATTTTTCTGAAAATGCATCGTATATCGCCGCCGATGCATACCGGGACATTAAAGCCCTGTATGCTTCTAATAAAAAAGTATTCACAATTGATAAAACACAGTTACAATAGAGACAGGTTCTGATAAGTCCTGTCTGCGCCGACTTCAATCTTGGGCCGCCACGCTGCCGGCGGAGGTCATCAAAGAAGGTCCGACGTGGATCAAGACGGGATGGATCATCGCATTTCATCGGGATGAGCTAGAAAGACGAACGGGAATCCCTTTCCAAAAGGGGCATGGTACCGGAAATTTTTTGAATAAGTGATTGAGGTGATCATCATGAGGCGGCTGTATTTATATAAAAAATTCACCGAAGATGGCGTGGCTATCCGGGATGCGGCAGCCAATATCGCCCGGTCTGACGATGAAATCTTCGTCGTCACCGAACATGACCGCAAGCACGAAGAACTCGATAAAGCCATCGAAACGAGCCGTGCTCATGATATCATCATCGTCAAAACCATGGATAATATGGGACAGGCTGCCGAAGATACCCTTAAAAGACTTCGGACTATCATGGAAAAGAGGATTTGCTTCATTTCTTGTGATATGAAAATGACCTATGAACACGGGGTATCTCCTGACCTAAACCAGGCCATCGTCGGGACGATCATTGAAATGATTGAAAAAACACTGAAAACGGACAATCAACTATTCTTTCATCCGCGTAATGCCGGACGGCCCAGCATCGACTTTCCCGACGGTTGGGATGAGAAATACGACGATTGGAAAGGCGGAAAACTTTCCTCCAAAGCCTTCATGGAATGGTCGGGGATGAAAAAAGCAACCTTTTATAATAAGGTGACAGAATATAGCGAACTATTAGAGGAAGAAGAAAGATACCGTAAAGCCATTAAAAGGGCCGGCTGGAATCGATAGCCTCTTTTCGAGATGGAGAAGGAATTTACGAAGGATTGTCGAAATTATTAGGTATGTGAGGTGATACTTATGAGTGAATTGACATTTGTATGCTATTCTCGTTGTTCTACCTGCAAGAAAGCGGAAAAATGGCTCGAAGCCAACGGCGTGTCCGTGACCGTGCGCGACATCAAGGGAGATAACCCGACGGCCGAAGAGCTTCGCGAGTGGCACGAAAAAAGCGGTCTGCCTCTCAAACGCTTCTTCAATACCAGCGGTCTCAAGTATCGAGAATTGGGACTCAAGGACAAACTGGCAGACATGAGTGAAGATGAGCAGTACGCCCTTCTTGCCACAGACGGCATGTTGGTCAAGCGGCCCTTGCTGGTCGGTAAAAACAAGGTTCTCGTAGGATTCAAAGAAGCCGAATGGCAGGATAATTTGTAATATAAAATGAGCCTCCGTCTGCGAGGCTCGTTTTCGCATGCCTTCAAATCGTTTGGCCGTTGGCCCGGACTAGAGCGAAGGAAGGGCGATTACTGAAGGCATTGCAGGAGCGCTGATTGAATAAGGTACTGTCGGGGAATTGGCGAAGAGAACGGAAATGGACACCGCCTGTGAAATCCGGGTGATGATGCGTATTCCATAGACAGACCGAAAAAAAGTCGTGAAGTGAGATTTTCCTTGACTCGATACCGGACTTCGATAGCCGGGCAAGGAGTCTTCACATGATGTTTCGGATAGTGAAGGATTTTTACGAGGTGATAACATGTTAGGCGCAATCGTAGGAGATATTGTCGGCTCACGGTTTGAATGGCACAATATCAAGACCAAAGAATTTGAATTATTCCACTATAAATGCAGGCCTACCGATGACAGTATCATGAGCCTGGCCTTGGCTAAAGCCATCTTAGACAGCAAGGCCGATTACAGTGATCTCGGCGAACTTGCCGTGGACAATATGCAGAGCCTGGGCCGGAAATATCCGAACTGCGGTTACGGCGGACATTTTAAAAAATGGGTATTTACCATGGATCCCGAACCGTATCACAGCTTTGGGAACGGGTCGGCCATGCGTGTCAGTGCTGCCGGATTTGCGGCTAAAAGTCTGGAGGAAGCAAAAGTACTCTCTCGAAAGATCACCGAAGTTACCCATGACCACCCAGAAGGCGTGAAAGGGGCCGAAGCCGTCGTCGTGGCAATCTATATGGCCAAAACCGGCTCCACCTTACAAGAAATCCGAGACGTCATCGATCAAGATTACTATCCCATGGATTTCACCCTCGATGCCATTCGCCCGACCTACGAATTTGACGTCACCTGCCAAGGGAGCGTCCCCCAAGCCCTGATGGCCTTTTTTGAATCGACGAGTTTTGAAGATGCCATCCGTAACGCCATCTCCATCGGCGGCGACAGCGACACCATAGCCGCCATCTGCGGCAGCGTAGCCGAAGCCTACTACGGCATTCCCGAAAAGCTGCGGAAACAGACAATGATGTTTTTAGATGAACGACTGCTGAAAATATTGCTGGATTTTGAAAAGGTATATCCGCCGATTATGGAAAAACGGACATAAGAAATCCTGCAGAGCCAGGGTAAGGGAAACAAAGCTCCCTGAGGTAATGCTGCGAAGGGAAAGCAACAAAACTATCGAGCTAAAATGATTTTATCCTTAAAATTAAACGCTCTGCAAATCGTATGGACATGCGGCTTGCAGAGCTTTTTCATTTCCGGGCAACTGTGACTTAGTTATAATGAGGGAGAAGGTGAGAACGTGATTTCTGTTCATAATGCGAAAGACATACTTGTAATCAGTGGATTGGTGGCATTCTTTTTATACGCATTAAAAAAAGAATTACAGAAAAACTTTGATAAAAACATGTTGCGTGTTTATCGGTATAGCATTCCATTCTTTTTAGGGATTTTTATAACTTTGATTTCATTGTTTGGATGTGTGTATTCTTTTTACTATGCAGCAAAATATGCCCCCTGGTTGTTGATATCAACCTGCATGGGATATACGCTTGTGATTTATAGCGATGGTATATTGGCAAAATACCAAAATGATGAAAGAAAATATAAAAAGATAATGGATATAACAAAGAATTCGGCAAAATAGCTAATCATCTCTTTATTTGCGCTTATTTTGAAGGAGTGGTTTATTTAAATAAGGCATGGTATCGTAACAGGAATCTCATCTCAAATTTCTGAAAAGGGAGAAGGCAGTGGTCTGGCGGCTGGTTTTACAAATGAATTTTGATGCGAATTCTTCTTTTATTGCTACATTATTTGCCGCTAGTACAGATACTTTCTCTGATAAAAGCGATGTAGAAAAAAGAGAAGATAAAAGTGTATTTTAATAAGTGAGGTATCATATGATTTCTGTTCATGACTTCAAAGAGGTACTGATTATTGGGAGTTTAGCTTTATTCTTTATTTATGCATTAGCTATGAAAGGACGGCAAGATTTTCGTAAAAATTTGTTATGGTTTTATCAATATAGTATTCCTTTTATTGGAGGATATTTTATAACTGTACTCTCATTATTGGGATTATTGTACTCTTTTTACTTTGCGATAGAGTATACGGAATGGCTGTTTGTATTGACATGCATAGGATATTCGTTGGTAATTTACGGTACAGGTATGTTGGCAAAATTTGAAAAAAACAATGAAAAGTATCAAAAGAAAATGAGGATATCAAAGGATTTGTTTAAATATTTACTAATCGCTTTATTGTTGCTGAGTTTGAGGGACTGGTTTCTTTAGAAAATGTGAACCAATCCTTAGCCTGTGAACGGCTGCCCGTCAAGTAGACCATTGGAAAACGAGGGAGGGAGAGAACATTCCCCTGGCAGTATCTCACAATCGTAATTCTAGGAGCAGCGACCAATATGCAGCCCTTTACAGAACCGAACATTACAATAGCAAAGGGGACTCTTTGGAATGATGGCTACCGGTGGGGCGTCAGCCTCAATGGGAATTCCGATGAAAGGATAGTCCTGTTGTCGAAATGAGTGCAGGGATACTTGTCTATTAGCGTTTTATATAGGCACTATCAAATATTTTTCGCAAATGTCTGAATCTCGACGTAAGTAAAATCAGTCAATTGGAAGTTGCAGCAATGAGGGGGGGGGACAAGTGGTTTTGTTTCAAAGATTTACAATCTGGAGGAAAATTAAATTTAAAGCAGTGATTTTTGTCCTGATACTGGTAGGTCTTTTTACTGGGGGACTTTTTTTTCAGTCGTGACAAGGAACCAGTAGAGTGGGGACCACTTACTGTTCTTGAGATTAATTCAGGTGATTCTTGTACTTTTGTTGATCCCCAGGAAGGGTATTATCATGTCACGTTGGATAGAAACAAACTTGTATTTCCGGAAATAATCAATCATCAGGCTTGTGATTGTAAAATCGATGATGATAAAATTCTTGTTGCTTATATCAATACGAAATCTCCCAGTGAATTAATTTTTAAAGTGATTACCAAAGGTAATAGCCAACGGCGGATTATATTGGAAACATTAAGCAATCAACGAATAGAAGAAGGCGCTTATCCTAAAATTTATATTACTGAGGGAGCTTATTATGTTTTGTCGGGGCGTTGTCTGTATAAACTAAGTAAAGCGGATTTGAAAATAGAAAAATACAATTGGAAAGTTCTGAAACTCCATTGATTACGAGGGACGGCAGGTTAATTTTTTAGACAAGGGGATTTCCTTACTTTGGATGAAAATTATGGAGATAAAAAGATGTTACAATTATCCTCTAAGGAAAGAGTCAGTGGATGGGGAATTGAAGGAGAATCGGTTATTATCGAGAGGAAAGATATGGCGAAAATGGTATCGTTAAAAGATGAAACGCGAACTAAACTTCGAACTCCTAGCTATGGGAGCTTGAACGTTGTTGGAAATATGGGCCATATTGATATTATTCTATTTTCCCACGCAAGTGGTGAGGTTCCCCTATTCGATCCGGCGTTGGCAGCTTATTCGATAATTGACCATATCGACTATTGGTATTACTCTCCGTATTTATATGATGCTGTGCAACATAAATTTTATGATATACCTGACGAAGTCAAACAGTTACTTCCTAGCCATGATGCCTCACTAACGGGGTATTGCGCTCCTCTGAATCTAAAGTTGATTGAAGCAGAATTTCATCAATACATGGATAATTAAGGGAATGATAGTGTATTATTCCGTGAACAGATCCTTTAAGAACTTAAAAGACATAGATGGTTAAAAAAGAAATGAAGTAAAGAAAACGGAGATGAATAAAAATGGAGGACATTAATTATTTGATAGCATCTCAAAATGGATGGGGATCCCTTTTGAGAATATTAGTTACGGGCATTGCCATGGTGGTTTTTCTTTTGGGCCTTGGGAAAAAAAATTTTGCGAAGTAAAAAAATCAATCATAAAGAGCGAATTTTTAAACTCAGTTCATATTTTTCCCTTTTGGTTGGTTCATTAATCATGTACTGTTCAATGTTAGAGATTATTCAATCTATTTTTATTTTGCTATCCGGAGGTGCGTTTTTTGGCATAGGAATAATATTATTAGGATATGGTATCAAATATGAAAGAAAAGACTTAATCAAGATAACTGTACGTAAGACATAAGGTTTCTTATAAGATTTTTTTTTACTTATGGTTGGCTCATTGTAATATTGATGTGTATATTTATTGGCGTCTTCTTGGTCAAACAAAATGCGTTAGTATTATAGGAACATATTCATGAGTAAAAAATTGATAACAGCACGGTTGACATGGCAGTAGTACGGGCCGTGAAATTGTCGTAGACGACATGAATTGGAGCATAATAAATGGGGCGAGAATATATTAGTATGCTTATAAAAGATTAAAATATAGTTGGAGATATAAATATGTTTCAAAAAAGATATAGATGGGTTTGGAAAAGTTATTTTTCTTTCCAAGGAAATATAAATTTATTAGAATACCGAAGGCGTTTTTTGTATATTAATGGTGTCTACTTGCTTGGTGTGGTAATCTTATTTGCTATTCTATTACCTTTACATTTTGTTAAGGTCTTGAATAATTCACTTGTTTCGATTTTTATAGCACTGTTCTTGATTTTCTATCAATTTATTTTTTCTATTTAATAATAGTAATTAGTGTAAAGAGATTGCATGATGTGAATAAAAGTGGTTATTGGATCTGACAATATTAGTTCCTGTATTCGGAATATTGTTGATTATTTATTGGATTACCAGGCCTAGTGCTGATATCAGATCAGAACTTTACCCTAATAATGGACAACACAACGGTGAACATCGATGACTATTTCCTATTGCCGCCTAGTGCAACAAGTGGAAATGATTTGTACCGTAAGAGGCAATGGGGAGCACCTATGCTAGTGTAACGACGCAGGTTGCCGGAATCTATGCCAATGAAGTTTAGATAGTCCTGTTGTCGAAATGAGTGCAGGGATACTTGTCTATTAGCATAAACCTTTATATAGAAAGAGAAAAGTAGAGATAGACAAACAAGAGTGAGGTAATCTACATGACTTCAATTCACGATATAAAAGGGGTTCTTGTTACAATTGGAATAGTATTAGTGTTTTCCTACGGAGGCTTTTATATTATTCGTAGAATTTTTCGAAGAGAGTTTTTGCGTATTTATAGATATAGCCTTTCTCTTATTACAGGGGGCGTTATACTATACATAAGTTTAATTGGATTGGTACTTTCTTCTTATTATGCTAAACGATATTCGATTTGGTTATTTGTGATGGCATTCATGGGATTCACTTTACTCGTTTATAGTGAAAGCGTTTTAGCTCAATGCGAGCATAAAAAAGAAGAATATAGGAAAATACGTTCTACCGCTACAGAGCTAGCCATATGTGATGCTATCATGTTTATTATACTGATTATTAAATACTATCTAATCAATTAAATTAATGAGGCAATATCAATGATTTCATTTCATGATATAAAAGACGGACTAATCATTTTTGGATTAGTAATATATTTGGGATGGGGACTATTCAAGCGAGTGCGTGAAGATTTTCGAAAAGAATTTTTACATCGTTATCAATACAGTGTCCCCTTTATTGGAGGATGTTTTATTTTAGGAATCGCATTGCCTGGGCTTATTTTCTCCTTTTATTATTTTATTGATTACGCCCTATGGCTGATGGTTTTGATGTTTTTGGGAATAGCTATTATGGCTTATGGAAGCGGCATCTTGGCTAAATATGAATATAAAGAGGAAAGATCTAAAGAGTTCCTTGGGGATGCAAAAGAGATGATTGGATACATCATTATCCTTTTAGTTGTACTTATTTTGAAGGAGTGGGTTATTTAGAAAATGTGCACCGTCCTTTAGAGCGTGAGCGGCTGCTCTTTAAGTAACCACTTGGAAAAATGTAATGTTCATTCCATCATTCGCTCAACTACTTCGCAGAATTGAAAGAGCCAAATATTAGTTAGGAGCGTGATAATGTGTATGCTTATAATGATAAAATGAATAAATGGCTATATAGCTTTGAATTTGGATATCCAATGATAATAGAACAAAATTCGCCGTTATATCCATTAATTCATAGAGAGTTTTACGAGATAAATGATTGTATTTTTATTCTTCGGAATAAAAACGATTTAAAAAAGATGAAACATTTTTCATCTTCTGATTGGGAGAGAATTTTAAAGTTTCATAAGGATAAAACGGGCTATGAATGGTGTATTAATGATTTATCTGTAAATGATTTTTATTCTAAAGAAATATACAGCAAGAAAGAACAAACAAATATGTTGTCAATTGCTATGAATGTATTGGAAGGATGGGGAAATAAGTTAAAAGAAGATTTTCCGAATAGAAAATTTTGTCTATATTTATCAGTTACAGAAGATCCATTCTTTTTAAATTTACGTTTCCATACTTACCGGGAAGAAACTGGATTCATATGGGGAAAAGGGATAAATGGCATTGACAAAATTGAGCAGCCAGTAATGCTCAGAATAATATGATGAACATATTTTTGCTTATAACTGTTTATGCTAATGAATTCTATTAATTAGTTAAATTATCGATATATAGAAAATACAGGAGATAATATTGCAACAGGCAAAAGTGCTGCAGAAAAAGAGAAATTTAATAAGCGAGGTAGTATATGATTTCTATTCATGAGTTCAAAGAATTACTTGTAATCAGCGGATTTTCACTTTGCTTTTTATACGCTTTAAAAAAAAGAGTTACAGGAAAACTTTGATAAAAAAATGTTGGGTGTTTATCAGTACAGCATTCCTTTCTTTTCAGGGATTTTTATAACTTTGATTTCATTGTTCGGATGTGTGTATTCTTTTTACTATGCAGTAAAATATGCAATATGGTTATTGATGTCAACTATCATCGGATATTCTCTTGTGATTTATAGCGATGCCATTTTAGCAAAATATCAAAATAATGAAAGAAGATATAAAGAAATAATGAATACAACAAAAAATATAGTAAAATATATAATTATTGTTTTATTTGCCCTTATTTTAAAGGAGTGGTTTATTTATAAGAGATAAATCAATCCTTAGACTGTGAACTGCTATCTACCGATAATGTAATGAAAAATTTTTAAGAAGAGTGAAGAAAATGATTAATGTATCTATGAAAGAATTATCTTGGGGAATTACTTTCTTTGTGACAATCATAATCTTGGTGATTGCAACTTATAAAAACAGTAGATGGAGCATATTTAAGCAGATAGGTATAAAATCGTATCTGGTGGAGATTCTCGTTGCAATACTATGCGGTGTTTTATCATTTGTAGTAATGTATATTAATTATATATACTGTGATAATATCTTTACTAAATCATTGTTACTTGTCGTACAGTATTCATGTGATATTTTCTTTGAAACCATTGCCATATCGATGTGGTTTCAAAGATTCAATGTATTTGCACCTAAAATCATATCTGTTTTTGTTGTAGCATTTTGGTGTTTGGTGGAAGTTACTCAATTTATTTCGAACACTATCATATTTTTAGTTATTTCTTTTATAGGGGCGATTGGTCCTTACGGTATTCGAATAATAAATAGGAAATAGCTGGCATTACTTTACCCTAATGCAAAAAAGCCGCATCGTGACTCAAAGCGATGCGGCTGATTTCTTTTAATTTCTTTCAGGAAGTAATTTATAGAGATCAATATAAGACATGGCCGTGCCATTTCCGTGACGGTTTACTTGGTACATGATCAGGACGATTTTTTTAGTATGTTTGTTGATGACAAAATTTAAGCCTTCATTTTCGGGAGAAACGTATTCAATGACGCCGTCGTAATCGCGATAGTTTTTATAATATCCATCGTCTCCGTAGTCCATGTAGGTTCCATAGCGTTGTGTATAGTCTTGAGGTTCTTTTCCGGAATCATAAATAGGGCCGTAAGCATATTCGACATCGTTCATTGTCATGCCGACTTCGATGCCCTTATCGGTTTTATAGCCGGGGCCGAGAAGAAAAATTTGGCCTAAGCGGTCGTTCCATAAATCAACGGCAACACATTTATCTTCAGAAAGATAGAGGTCGTTATAAATGTCGGGAGCAAACTGATGGTCTGATTGCCAGAGTTTGTACGGATACGTATTCAGATAGGTAAAAATATCCGTAGATCTACTGATGCCGCCGAGAACGCGGGCATCGTCCGTTTGGGCTTGAGCCGTATTTAAGTTGAACGCAAAAAGTACGGTTGCTAGACACATTAGACCTTTTAAAATTAAGCTTTTCTTCATAATCTTGTCATACTCCTTTAAAAATACTGTATATCTTATTTATTATACCACCTGTTTTCTATCAGGTGCATCCATCCTCCGGTCAACGTCGATTTCTATCCGGTCATACGGGCGCTTTCTGATGGAATATTTGTATAGTAAGGCCGCAGGTGGCGATTGCCGACGACTTGTAGGAGACGGCTCCCTACATCTGGCAAGCGTTGGGAAGATGGGTTAAGAATTTGTTTTGAAAGTTGTTTCCCGTTAACGATATCGTGTAAAATAAAGGAAAACAGGCATTTTCAAAAAGGTGGTGTCAGCGTTGCAAAATCAAGGTGGCAGCGTTACGCATATCGAATTAGAAAAGATATATAAGGGAATTTTGAAATTAAGGCTGTGTCTTGGTGGGGATGAAATGGAAATCATCTTTAATGGCAAGGAATATGATGGTATTCCTGGTCTGGTGCAGATGTATGTTTCGCTCTATCAGCATGTTAGTTATGATTTCGTTTTAGTGCCTATTGGCATAGCATTTGAGCTGGATTATTACCAACTGGATTTAACGGGGACAGAAACCGTGATTTTCACTATTCGTGATGAGGGAGAAACGATTTTTGAAGAAATTCCCAGGGAAACGTTAATGCGTGAGTTGGAGTCATTTTTCCATGCTGTACTGCTTCATCCTAATTTCCCATTTCACTATCCGTATTACGAAGAACTGCGTGACAGATATTGTGACCGGGTACATTCTGCAATGACGCAAATCTGTGCTTATATGAGGTTGTCTGATGATGAAATCCATATCCTAAAAGAAAAGCTCTTTCGTGAATATGTGATTAGATTCCAGGGGGACTGTTCAGAAAAGAATGTGCTATATAGAAATATGCTGATAAAGTTACAAGTACCCGATGGCTGGGAAATTCATAGACGGCACGGAAGTGAAGTTCGCCACCTGTTTTCAGGGCCTCGCCTTTTTTAAATATGAGAGTATCACGTCGACTGGTTTGTAGCTTCAGTACCTATTTCTAATGGGAGGAAGCCCCTGCACTTATGACAATCTTCATTCATAAGTACAGGGGCTTCCTAGGTCCTGAAGTTGTTCCGGATTACGCCGGATTACGACCTGGACATCATGGCCAAGGGCCAGACCTTATACGATTTTAGAGGTCATTCTAAGATTTGATACGCTCCGTCATCAATCCATTCATAAGCGGGTAAAAGGTCATGACGGGCGGCGTCAATCATATCGTTCGTTTGGTTAGTAATCAGATTCCAAAAACCATTATAGGTATAAAAATCTTCACCAATTTGACTTTCTGGTTCCCAAGCTGCGGATTTTTCATCGTCATATTCATCGTCTCCATCATAGTAATCATCATCTTCATCCGTGTCCAGGTTATAATCTTGTACCGTATAATATAAACCCATACATATTTCTGCAATGCTTAGTTTCTTCAATAAGGCGTGCATTAATTGTGGCCGCACCTTATTTTCCATTTCAAACAAGGCCTCGGATAGCGAGTCTGGATAATCTTCCTGCGTTAAGCGGGCGTAGAGATAAACGATTTCTTTTTCATCGAATAGTCCATAATCCATGGTTTGTTCATACAGCGTATCATAATATCCATACTCCTCAAAGACGATTCCATTAAAATCCAGGTAGATTGCCGCAGCGGAGATGGCAAATAATTTAATTCGTAGATGATCGTACTCACTGTCATAGAAAAGCATCCCAGCTTCATTCAAAATATCCCAAACTTTTTGCAACCAGAATTCGTCTTGGCTGTCAGACCAGATAGCAGGGATAATACCTAGAATCTCATCATAGTCAACTTTCCATCTGTTTTCCATGTGAACACCTCCGTCCTAATAGCCCCGTTCATAGCCTTTACTTATGTCTTATTCGACCCCCAGTGCTTTGAACACGGCATCTTCAGCGCTATTGTAGAAGATAATCTGGAAACTACCCATTAGTTCCGGCGGGACGGTTCCTATATCTACTGCTGAGGTGATTGGCAGTAGTATTTTTTTTGCACCGCTGTCGAGGCAGACTTGGAGTGCGTTGGCCAGTTCGTCTACCTTGATTAGCGATCCGGCGATGCTGATTTCACCTAGCACGGCCAGGGCACTTTGGGTGGGGCGGTTCAAGGAAATAGAACAGATGGAGATTACCGTCGACAGTACGAGCTTTTCTGTGATTCCGATGCCCTGCAAGTCTTGGTAGTTGATGTTGTAGTCTTTGGTAGACAGGCTGATAGAGGCACTAATCCGCCCGGAGTTGGCTTTCAGAAAATTGAAGGCCGTATTTGCGGCTTCTTTGGCCCCACGGTCGCTGCCAAGGCCGGTGCAGACCAGTTTTCCATTGCCGGGAAGCATCTGGCTTTCCAGGCGGAATACACCAATCATACCGACTTTCCCATGGGAAACAGTGTAGACTTGTCCCGGATTGCAGATACCTTCGGGAATCAGCTTGCCGCCGCCTTGTTCAGGGACGGACACGTATTTTTCCTCAAAGGTGTCGTTGTCGATATAGCTAAAGTTGACATCGTAGAATTCCATGCCTCCGAGCTTCTTCAGCTGTTCCTTTACGCGCCGGCGCATTTCCAGGGATAGTGTCAAAACTTCTTCTACGTCATTCTTGGTAAATTCTCCATCGGGATACATCAGTTTCAGATACCCGTCTACCATGCGGCGGACGGCGATGACATCCCGCTGATTCAGATTCTTTCCGAGTTTGAAATAATGGTCTAGGGAGTCCCCGTACTGTTCCTTCCGCATATCCCGAATCCATCCTGCCAGATAATCGGTAATGAACCCGTAATCGTTCGTAAAATGTTCTGGGCGGAATTTTGGTACTTCCCAACCGGGCAGATAGCAGTGGATACGGTCGAGAAAGGCCGTATCGGTCCCCATTTCCGGTGGGAAGGGGTCAAACAGGCTCGATGTTTTCAGGAGCACGTCGACGCTCTGGTTGATGTTACCGACAAATACCATCGAGGCAGACGCGGCTTTTTCTTCTTTACCACGGGCAAATGAGCCGGAGGCCATGTAGTCCTTCATGATTTGGATGCCATCGTTATCCTTAAACTTGATGCCGGCGACTTCATCGAAGGCTACACAGTCCCACATACCGACCAAGCCCATCGTCTTGCGGCCCATATTATAGAACAGGTTTGCGACCGTAGTCTGTCCGCCAGATACGAGAATACTGTTCGGCGATACTTCTTTATATAGATAGGATTTGCCAGTAGAGCGCGGCCCCAGTTCGCAGAGGTTGAAATTATTTTCTACCAGCGGAATCATGCGGGTCAGAAGCAGCCATTTTTCCCGTTCCGTCAGCTCATCCGGTTCCATACCGGTAGAGCGCATCAGGATGTCGAGCCATTCTTCTTTAGTAAATGCCTTACGGCCTCGTTTCAGGCCGTCCATATCTACATTCGGCAGTTGGATAGGCCGAAGCTTACGTATGCTGATAGGCATCAAGTCTTTCTGCTTTTTCCGCTTGGATTGCAGTACGTCACCACTGAGCGAGATGATGTCCGGCACGGCGTTTTCTCCAGTGTTGTATTCAAGCTGGACGATGCACCAGATACCGCCACAGAGCAGCCGGTCATACTTCTCGGGATAATCCTCACTGATGGGGACACCTGACAAGCCAAGATTGGAAAAAGAAGCTTCATATTCATCGTAACGCAGATTCAGATTGACTGTGACGGTATCAATGATGGTGTGGCTGCCGTGTTGCCGGAGCTTGGAGAGAAACTTTTGCGATTCATCTGGGCGGACGTAATTGTCAGCCAGAATCCGTTTTACGGTATCTACGCCTTTAGCGATAATGTCTTCATCATCTGAGCTGCAATATTGGCCCAGCAAAAATTCAAGGACATAGACTGGTACATTGGCTCCTTCCTTGATCTTTTTGGTCAGGTCTTTGCGGACGATTTTCCCGTCAAAGGCCTGTCTCAATTTTTCTTTTATAATGGCACGGGAATTTTTGTCCCCAGCATACGACTCATCCATGTAAATTACCACCCTTTTAATTAAAGAAATCAAAATCATCTATCGCAAAGGCAATGTCAATCTGGAAGTCTTCCTTGGTTACGGAGAGACCGTTTTCATCGGCAATGACCAGATAATAGGTTGCCGTGTTGTCGTACTTCCGAGATTTCAAGTTGAAACTAACCCGGAACTGCCGGTCCCGAACATCGGCACTGGCCTTATCGGCAATGACGCGACTGACATCGCTGACAAGCTCTCCGTCTGTATCTGTGAAATACAGATTGTATGTCGCCGGTTCACGATTGGATGATACTGGTTCCGTTTGATAAAAGTCCAGAGCAAAAATCTTATTGCTGATCTTATGGCTGGACGAAAGCAGGCTGAGCGTAACGGCTTTGGTATCGTATTTGCTCTTATTCCTCTGGTATTCCTTGTTGCCATTTCGCAGGAAATGATATTCAATCAGCGGCACGACCATTTCTTGCAGGCTGATGCCGCCATGAACGAATTTCAGGCCGGCTCCCTTCATCTTGATACGCACGTTTTCACGGGGCGTAAAGGCGTCATACGCTGTTTCCCCTTCCAGAAGTTTTACAGGCAACAGGTATTCCGGTTTTGTACCTTTTTTCATGATGGCATAGCGACGGCCGATTTCGATATCCTGATCGCTTTCTGTCGTCTTATCGACCTTGCTGTCTTCAGCCAGCGGGCTGTTTGTATAGAGAAAGCCGTGGTCGGAGGTGATGAGAATGTTTGTGCCGCCAAATTCGTTCGTGATGACCCGCACCAGGTTTTTCACTTCAGTGATGGCATCGTCGCAGGCACCGAAGATATCCCTTTCAAGATGGCCGGCCTCATCAATCGTATCGTGATAAATGTAGACGACATCCATGCCGCGTACCAGCGACTGCCGCTGTGCGCGATTTATCCCAGGTCCCAGAAGATCTGCATATTTCAGGGCGATACTGTCCGAGTTTTCATATTTCAGCAATTTATCGCGGTTGTTGGCATCTGTAGATTGACCGTCGGCCAGTACCGCCAGTCGGTCGGTCTTTCCTTGCCGGAGTTCGACTGTAAGCTGGCCTTGGGGCAGGAGCGCTGCCATGCCGAACTTGGTAATCGTCGGGAAAACGCCTTCCATGGAGCTGAGCATTACCTTACTCTGTGTTTCCTGTTCGAGCTCGGTTGCTAGCTGTGCAGCCACTTCATACCGCATGGCATCGGAGATGATGACGTAGACCTTGGAGACGGTAGGCTTCACCTTAGTGCGATAAAAATCCGTCTGTTGCGGGATATCCAGAATCCGGCCATATTGGCTGAGACTATCGGCCACCGTATCGGACCAGTGACTGCCAAGTCTTTTTAAGAACCAGTTGGTATAAAGGCCCTCAGCTTGCTGCACGATGGTGGAGAAGGGGTCATCCAGATCCGGATTATAGTTTCCCCGGCTTTCCTGATAGCTGTTTTGGAAGAGCCGGTAGAAGGTATCCATCTTGTAATATTCGGTGGTGTATTCCAGCCAGACTTTCTGCGGTTCAACAGTATGGAAGCCATCGGCATGTGCTTTATAAAAATCTTCCATGTTTGCCAGCTGCAGCAGTCCGTCATAGAAGCTGGCTACTTCGTCATACCAGACACAGGTGCGGCGCTTTTCTACTACGTTGCGGATTGTATCCGGGGTGATGAGCTGATGCCGAATCTCGCTCATCGTGTGAATGAGGATGATTTCATGTACACAGGGGAATATCTCCGTGTTCAACAAGTCTTCTGTAGACAGCTTCATTAAACGCTGTGGCAGGCTGGCCCCTTCTTCTACGTGGAGTGCGATTTCTCGTGCAGCCGGGGCTGTTTCCCCGTGTATCCATTCGGACACCAGACTATAACAATAGGCCTGGTGAGCTTCAGATATAAAGCTGTCCAGCCCTTTTAAGAATTCACGGCGAAGCGTCTGCGTAGCGCCTGTGATGAAGAGGTGGGAAGCCAATCGTTCCAGGCTGTAATCTTCTTCTTGATAGCCCGCGCCTTGGTACACCATGTGCCAGAAGGGTTCGTCCATGTCATAATTAACAAACGCCTGATAAACGCTGTTATTCTCTATTTCCAGTCCCTTTTCAAGGACCGTGCGGATGATGGCATCGGGCTTTACGCTCTTGGCGTTACTGAGGACGGCCATGACAGCTAGTTGGAATCGGGCCGGCGTATTGAGCGGAATATGGAGGTTAATCACCCGTTTGCGGCGGTCCTTGGCATTCAAGAACTTGCGACATTTCTTGAAACACGAACGCATCTGTGGCGTAGTTTCGGTCCCCATTTCCGTCATCCAGATGGAGATTAGGTCGGCACGGAACTGTTCGCCATAAAGTTCCATGTCAAGCAGCCAGTTGTCTTCTTTATTTTCATAGGAAAAAGGGCAGTAGACCAAGAAATTACTCTTCGTATCGTCTTCATTCAGAAGTTTTTTCGCGGCAAAGTTATTCGTTTCTGTTAAGATGAGGATCTTGGCGTTGGCAAGGGTTACATCGGCTATTTTGTCGATGAATTCCCGATCCTCGTCATGCCAGAAGATGAGATGCCGCGGGTAAAATTCCGGCAGGGGGGCGGCGAAGCGTCTATTAAGGTCTTGGATGACCGATTCTATATCCAGTGCAGCCATGCTGCTGCCTCCTTTACTGTATTTTTGCCAGTACGTCCTGGAATATGGCGTAGTTGTGTTTCACGCCGTCATCCAGGTCGATACTGATCATCTGGTCGGCGAGATGATGGATTTTTTCTTCGTAGTCGTGCAGTTCTTCCGCCTGGGCCTGAATAGTGGAAAAGCGTTTTTGGAGCTTTACTCGTTCACGGGTAGCGGCTCCATTTATGCGCTGTTCCAGGTCGGCTAGTGCCGTGTGATAACGGCTTTGTTGTTCGTGCACGTAATCGGTGCGAATCCGCGCCAACGTATCCGGCTGGTAGCGGTGCATGTAAATCAGGCACTTGAAGCCATTCTTTTTGCCAGAAGAGAAAAGCCAGTAAATGGGCCGCTTCTGGTAGGTCTTGCAGTGGTCCTTGAAGAAGTCCTTCAGGAAGTAGTTGCGGATTACTTCACGCGGAGTACCTCGACCACCGAGAGCATCGGCAATGAAGACCAAATTTTCCTCAAGCGTATCCGATCCATAAACCGTTTCTACGAATTTCACGAAGCGGCCGACCATGTCATCATCAAAATATTCATCGTCACAGATGGGGATGACATTATCGTTGTCCGGGATGAAGGTTTTGTACTTCGAATCGTCCCAGTCGCCGCCGGCATAAGCCAGCCCCGGCGTGTCGAGGGAATAACGGCCGAACATACAACCAACAGCGTAGGAGATGAAAGCACGGATATCGCGCGAAATGTCGGATTTACGAACGGTGACATCCTTATCCTCTTCTTCTGGTGTAAGCTCATCTTCTAAGCCATAGATATTGATAAAGATTTGATTTAATTTTTCTTCGTTAGATTTTAATTGATTAAACCGATTATCACATTCCATCTGCCATTGAGAAAAAGCTTCTTGAATAGTCGTAACAGGTCGAACCAATGGCTGGCGAATAAAATTCCATGAGTTTTCAAAAGAATCCCAATCACATTGAGACAGATATGTATTTTCCTCAACAAATTTTTCATTTTTTTTGATAATACCTCGGAGAAAATTGGATATGAAGCGACTTGGCCAACTTGAAAATCAAGAGTTGGTGAAATAATCGTAGCAATTTGTTTACATACAGCACTATTTAAAAAAGCCTCAAGACGAAACATCGTTGTACGATTAGTAAAAAAAGCAGGAGCTACCTCATTAAATATATTGCCGATTGGCTTAAACCGAAAAAGCCAAAATTTTCCACTAGAAATTTTAGACCATGTTATACATTCTTTAAAATAACATTCTTGATTTTGAGGCCTTGAAGCCAATTGTAACTGTGCGTTACGATAAGTTTTTATAGCTTCCCCATCACTGTACCAATTTACAACATATTCATCATTCCCGTACCACTTACGAAATTCACCTCCCTTTATTGTGAGGGAACCACCGTTTTTTTGATTTAGCGCCTCGTCTCTATTTTTTGCATCAAAACAAATATTTATACTTGATGGTTCCCACCATTCTCGCATAAACAAATCTTTGTTTCCAGTGCCTAATCCTTTGCGCGGTATTGCAACATGTTTAAGCGGTATTCCTCGAGTAAAAATTCCTAACATTTTTTCATTGACCCAATATGCCACCGGACTACCAGGAATTTTGGAGAAGCTTAATTGAGTAGATTTAAAGCAATTTTCACCACGCAAGAACATATCTTCCTTACCTTGCTGAGTGGTGGGTTTAATTAGACGGTAGTATTCACCTTTATAATTTCTTATGCAAGAATTACATATATAAAAGAAGTAGTTTGTACTACTTCCCCGCCAATTTCTTCAAAAGCCTGTGGCCCGAGGTGAGCCATGTTGACGATAATCTTCATCTGAATTTTGGCTCGTAGTTTTTCAAAACTGGAGAGGAACATCCAGGAGTGCTGAGTAATCATGGCTTGGAATCCATTTGGACGTATAAAGGCATTGCCTCGTTCTATGAACATGGCGAACAGATCAGACTTACTATCAGGGGAAGCAGTTCTTAGCAAATTTATTTAAAGTAGTGTTGAAATACTAGATCCGAGGTACGGCGGATTGGTGATACAGACCCAGTATTTACGACTAAGGAGTTTAGCCTGACGAATGAGTTTCGGCATTTGTTCGGCAACTTGTTGGAGCCAACTGCCGAGGAAGAGGTTGTCGCCACCCTCGTCTACTAACTGTTGGATGTAATCGAGGAGGGCGTCGTAGTCGGCCGGTTCGACTTTCAGGAGGCTTCCATAATTCTTGGCGTCCTGGAAGGTATCGATGAGGTAGTCGGCGAGGTTGAAGAATTGGTCTTCTAGCGTCATCTGTTCCGCCTGGACTTGGCCTTTCATGTCGTTCCATTTGGTCAGACCATTGCTTTCTTCGATGGCGCAGACCTGAGGCCTCAGGTCACGGGAAAAGAGGCGGCGATCGTACTGGCGGGCCTTCATCATCAGGGAAAAGTAAGTCAGCTGCCAAGCCCGTTCGTCGATGTCCAGGCCATAGAGATTGTGTTCGAGGATGCTTCGGACGGCTTCCCGAGGCTTGTAGCTTTGAGCAGTGTAGATATCCATCAAGACGTCAAAGGCGTAGGCCAGGATGTGGCCGCTGCCGGAGCAGCAGTCGATGAGGGACAGGTCTTGGGGTTGGAGGCGGGCATAGTCGGTTTTGAGCATATCCAGTTCGGTGGTAACGGCAGCTTCCTGGGGCGCATCAGGAACGTAATAGTGCCACTTAGCCTGTAGGGCGTCATTGGGATGGCCTGCCAGCCAGAGACGACCCAATGAGTTTTCCACCATGTAGCGGACAATCCAGTCCGGCGTGAAGAGCTGCGTAGCAGCCGGGATGCTATCCTTAGCCACCTTGACGTTTTTCTTTAGTCTAGCAAAGACTTCGTCCTTGGGTTCCGAATTATAGTACTGGTAGAGCCAGCCGATAATCTGGACCTGGTCTTGCCAGTCCTGTTCGGGAATCAGGGTTACCATCTGTTCGATGACACTGCTAGTGCGCAGCAGGTGATCCGGCAGGAGCAGTTCGGTATAGTCGGCGATTTTTTGGAACATACCGGGCAGAATTTTATTCAGGGCATTGCACTGAGTGATGAGAAGATAGCGGTACAGCTCTTCATCCTTATCGGCGCTTTTTAGTTCATAGACTCGATCCGGATCCAGACCGTCCAAATCAATATGGATAGCCTCAGTGAGTAGCTGGGGCTTGAATTCGCCGGCATCATTGGTAAATACCCGTGTATGTGTGGGCAGGTAGTTATTGACCTCCATGAAGCGCAGGGCGGCAAAGCGATTGAACCAGGTATAGGCGACTTCCTCGATGGTCTGGTCAAAGCCGTGATTGTCCACCTGGGCGATGAGGGCCTGACGCTGGGCCTTTTCTGTATCCGAGAGCAGTCGGCCGTTTACGCTGGCTGCGGCAAGGTCGGCCTTTTCAGTGGCCGTCACGCCGTAGAATAGGGCCCGCTGCGTCACGCGCTCGATAAGCTCCCGTCTGGCCCAGACGGCATATTTTTTGATTGCATTCTTGTCCATGTTTTTAGCCTCTATTTCAAATCAATCCCGTCGACCACTTTTAACCATTCTTTTAGCTTCCGGCGCAGCCGTTCTACATAGGCGTCGATGTCGGCATCGGACTCCAGTTTTGTAGGTCGGAGGAGCGACTGGAGGTAGAGTGACTTATATGTTTTCTTGATCGGCGGCTGTTGTTTTTTCAGTCAGCTTCGGTTTGGGCGGAGTCGGCTGGGTCAGTGCTTTGATCCGGTCCAGCTGGTTGTCGCGGTAATTCCACATCAGCGTCGGATAGCCTTCTAGGAGAGCCAGAGTATTCGTTTCATTGATTTTTTCTTTCTGTTGGGCGTAGTGAGGTCAGCCTCGTTGGATACGGCCCTGGCGGCGATGTTGTCACCAGCGGCGGCATGGATTTCTTCCAGGCACTGATGGACGATTTCAAACTGGTCCTTACGCTTTTCGGCCAGCAGGGAATCATGCTGCTTTTTTACCGTGGCCAGCAGGGTATTGAGCTCGGGGATACGGGAGTAGTCGAAGTGTCCGCTTGGCGGCAGCAGGGTGATGAGCCGGATACGATTAAGGGCTTCATTGGCTTCCTGGTCATCTTTAATATAGTCGAGGTCCACCTGGAGCTGTTGTTCATAGCGAATGGCTTTGTCAAAGAGTTGCACCTGGGTCTTAAAGAAGCTTTCTACATCCTGGAGCTGGTCCTGTACATCATAGAGGTCGTCTTCTTTTTCGATGACCCGCTGAATCAGGGCGATATTGTCTTTTTGCTGGGAGAGGACATTTTTTATCAGGTCGATAGCGTTGGATACCAGGGATTTATCCGGATAGGCATGGCCAATGTACCGGGCATATAGCTCTTCGTAATGCTGCTGTTCTGCTGTGAATTTGGCGATGATGTGGGCGACTAGGCCGTCTTCATCGCTGGGAACGTCCATTTCATCAAAGTACTCTCGCAGGAAATCACGGACCTCACGGATTTTCTGGAGGGAGACGGCCTGCCGTTTGGAGATGGCGGTCTTGCCGATTTCACCCTTTTTGCGGAGCATGTCCGGCAGATTGGGATCCGTAGGCTGGATAGTCTCGCCGCCGTATTTGATGGTGACCTTCTGGTCGTGGATTAGCTGGGCAACCACTGCGGCGATATCGATTTCCCGCCAACCGTAGGGGATTCCCTGATAGCGGTTCTGTACATCGGCCATGGATGTCGGCAGATTGCGATTACTCTGCATTTCCAGATATTCTTCCACCTTGGCGGCGGCATCGCGATTGGGTTCGGTCCCGTCCAGATGCGGTATCGTGCCATTTAATATGGCAGTAATGTCGGCATCGCTTTCGGCGTTTTCTTCAATCAGTCCCAGGGAGCTGTATACGTGGGTTACCAGATAATCGAGGGCTTGGTCGATTTTTGCTTTGGCGTCGCCCTTTTTGATTTCGATGTGTTCGCCATCGACATAGAATTCGGCGGTCTCAATGGATTTTCTCAATTCGGCAGTGGCCGTGATTTCCAATCTCGTCGCTTCTTCCTGATGGGTGCGGATGATGTCCTGCACGGATTTTGGCAGCTGGGTGATATTGCGCTGTTTGACGTACTTTCGGACCTTCATCGCTCGTTCCAGCCATTCGTAGTACGGCGTATCGCCGAGAACGATGATAGCCTTGTCGGAAGAGTCGGTTAAGAGGTGCAGGTCGGATTTTTCGGCTTCGTCGGTGGCTACCGTGAGGATGTGTAGCTGCATTGCCCCAGTTGTCGAGCCGATGACCCGGGTATCGACCATAGTGTCAAAGGTGAAGTCGTATTTTTCGTGGCGGAATTTCTTGTTTGGGTAAATGTCCCCGGAAATCATATTGCCAATTCGTTCTACAATTTCTGATGTATCTACGTTTGTATTCCGATAGATATCACGTTGGATATCCTGTTCTTCATCCGTCAGGAAGCTATATATGCCGCCGGAACAGCCGATATAGTTTTGGCGCAGCAGCCGGTCCAGGCTTTCCTGGATGTTCTTGCGCATGACAATCTTGTCCAGGCGAATGTCGTCGGCCATGAGGATGACAATGTTGTCCAGATTGGCTTTTACATCGTCGACATAGCGGATGAGGTAGAGGAGTTTTAAGACCTTTACGTCCTGTGGTTCAATGCCGGCGTTTTCTATATCGGCGGCCGCCCGTTCGCAGCGTTCAATGACCCGGCGGATGGAACTGTCCAGGAAAGTGTGAACCGTATCATAGAATAGATAGAACGGGGCCAATGCGTATTCATCTTTCGCTTCGAGTTCCTGAGCGGCTTCCTGGAATCCGGACAGCATGGAACGTTCACCGCCGGAAAGGTGTTTTCCGGAATTGCCGTGCTTACGGATTTCGGTGAATACCTTTTGCATGAGGATGAATTGGTAGGGGACGAAGGGGAAATTCCGGGTAAATTCCGTAGGGCCACCATAGCCCTTGATGTCCGATACGGCGTCCATAAAGGTGAACAAGTTACGGAGAACGGAATCGTTTTCCGCATATACCTTGGTAAGGCAGGCTTCGGCTTCCGACGTCTTCTGAAGGATGCGTTTCTGGATGACTTCATCGGCCGACGAGGAGGACAGGGACAGCCGAGTCTTAAATCGTGCCTGAATACGAGAGAACTCGTTTTCACGGGCCTTGATGATTTCGTCGATGGCTTCCTGCCCGGTGCAGACTACCCAGACTTTACCTGCGCATTTGGAGCCGATTTCTTCGACCAGGGATTGGAGATTTAGCAGCAGGTTGGTATCGGCGCCGACATATTGACCGACTTCGTCAATCATGAATAGCAGGCGAAAATCAGCCGGTTGGGAATCTACATAGTCTTTCATTTCGGAGACTAACTGAGAGATAGATATTTCCACATTTTCTGAGCCATTGAACCAGTTTCGAGCAGCTTGTTCGCTCATACCGAGAACTTGTTTCAGCGTGGCAACGATATCGTCTTCGAAGAAGGCGAAGGCATCACGGGACGACAGCCACGATTCGCCGTTCTTTTCCTCAAATACGCGGCGAAATTCTTCGGTCTTTCCCTTACGGGCAATGAACTGTTCGAGTTTGGCGACTTTCAAGTCTTCACCGTAAAAGCCGAGGTAGTTATAGAACATTTTGGCAAAGACGCGCAGTACGGCGGTCTTGTCTTTATTGATGAAGCCTTCGATATCGATGTTAAACAGGATGGTGTCCGTGTGGCCTTTCGTTGCATCGTCGATGAGCATGAAGGTGGCCGGATCATCGGAGAATTTTTTCCGGAACCGTTCTACCGTTCGGATACCTTGGACTTCTTTATTTTCCATAAGGTATGAGAGCATTTTCAGGAAGTGGGATTTACCACTGCCAAAGAAGCCGGAAATCCAGACACCGATATCGGAGGTCGGTGTCTGGAATGAATCGTCATAGGTATTGAAGAAGGTGATGAAATGCTTTTTTAGCTCCTTGGTGATAACATATTCCTTTAATTCCTGTATGAGGACATCGTCTACATTTTCGTCGACTTTGACGACGCCGTTGATTTTACGGTTGATATCTTCGGAAAACATATTCTTGATTTTCATGCTCTAGCTCCTCCTCACATGACGTTAAATGCCCGGTAATAGGGATTCGGTGTCAGTTTATCAAATAATCGTACATAATGTCCGTTGAACGTACCGGGGTACATGACGAGGACTGGCACATCAGAAAAACGAGGCTGCATGGCATCCAACAGGGTATGGATACGGATAAAAGGGAAAGCTGCCCCGACACCGGTAATCAAAATGACATCCCCGCTTTTATGCGGTTCGTAAGTCATTTTTTGGACAAAGGCATCGTTACTGGCTAAGCGCTGCAGCTGTTCTAAGATGAAGGCCTTACCTCGCTTTTTCTCTTGTTCGGCAATCTTGTCGGTGATGCGCTTGCTGTCACAAATGGACAGAAAGACCTGGTACAGGTTGTATTCAATTAGATGGCAGTCCAGGCTCTGGTTCGTGACCAATCTATCCGTAAAGTGACGGACGGTCATTTCGTCTTTGGCATCGTAGCAAAAGATCCGGATATTTACTTCGTTTGACAAACCCTTTCCGTCCAGAAATTCCTTGCTCTGGATAAGTTCCCGCAGGGAATCGAGCCGTCTCATTATCTCACTCATTGTTTTTCTCTCCTCATCCTAAGCAGTTAAACGCCGGCAGCGCTATTTCTTGGCCAGCGGATCTAATTTCATTTTCCAGTATAGGCATAATTAAGACAGGATTTAACCGATTGGTATTGATATTGTCGATATATTCATTTTCTACCAGGGTTTTCATGATGACCTGGCGAATCCTGGTAATTGTAGAATCGCTCCACGTCGCTACCCAGTCGTCCTGCTCCTGTAAGCGAAGCAGGAATACATTTACATCCATTTTGCTAAACGAACTGTCCAGTTTCTTGTATTTTTCCCCAATGACGGTAATCATGAAATCCCAAATCAATCGGTACTGACACATCATGGCATACAAGCAAATCTGTTTTGCTACGTCGGCAGGCTGTTGGGCAATGGCTTGTACCAGCGTGTCATTTTGCAGAGCCGTAAGGCGTCTGAGACAGGCGTATGCGATGCGGCGGATGGTCTTTTCCGTTGGGTATTGGAACAGGTTATCTGTAACAATACGATGGACGACCTCGTCCCGAGATAACCCTTCTTCGATAAGCCGCGCTGTCGTCCGCACCTCATGGAACAAAAACTGCTCCCGCGTGATGACCGCATTATACGGGCTGGTCTCCTTGAGTGCTTTATTTTGATTTTGCAGCATTCTATTAGCCTCCAGATACAAGAAACTCAATACCCGATTTCTTACGGAATCGGGTATCGTTTCCACGATTTTATTTAGGGAACAATACAATGTTTTATACAACATTGTATTGTGCATACTATCATTTTATTTTACCATATAATCACCAACTACAAAAATATCAAAACTAGCCGTCCCAGATTCAACTAAACAGCTATTTGAAATTCTTTTATACAATAAAATAAGACCAACAGGAATTTTATCTTTTGTGTCGAATATGTAATATATAATACACTTTTTTGTGCGTTTTGAAATGGTGGGATAATCCTTGGGTAAAAAACGGTCATCTGGATGGAAACAGGGAACAGATTCTACAGTGGATTTAGTTCGCTTAAAAGATGGTGAAGAGCGCAGAGATAAGCGTAAGTGTCTGCATTATGGTCGTGGCAATCAAAACAAATGTGGATTTGGAAATGGGGAATGTATCAGCACATCTCAGTGTTCGGATTATACGGAGGATAAGAGTCCTGAGAATGTGGAAAAATATTATCCCGGCGATGATTTTATTGAGAAAGCACAAGCTGTGCTTTCTGAGAGAGCGTTATTTGGACGTATTTTAAGAGAAGCACAGCGTCATAATGTGAGTTCCATGTTCCAAGTTGCCCAATATTACGAGGCGGGAATCGGGGTCCCAAAAGACTATATTCAAGCCAGAAAATGGTATAAAGATTCTTTTCGCTTGGGGAAACAGTATGGAGCTGTCGCTGTAGGACGGTTATATGAAGAAGGACTTGGGACGAAGAAAAATTTTCCGAAGGCCTTGGAATGGTATGAAAAAGGGGCAGTTGTCAATGAACCGGGAGCTCAAGATGGTGGCGAGCCGTTGAAGGAAAATGGTTCTTCGCAAGAACGTACAAGTATGCCCATTTCAGCTCTTTCACCGGAACCAATGATAGGCAATGGATTGGGAATTCAAAAAGACGAAGCGATGCGGGAGGAGCCTGTTTCTCTGGAATCAGATACAACCGTACAACTTCCGGTCGTTGCACCGCCGAAAGAAATGAAAGAGGAAGGTGCACCCATTACAGAGATACCAATCACTTCGCCTCCAAAAGAATCGAAGGAAGAATATGTCCCCATAGAGACACCTTTTGTTTCGCCGCAAAAGGAAGCGAAAGAGATGGCGATACGCAGTACGGATCCGTGGGTTTTGGGCAACTATGCTTATTGCCAAGAACAGTGGCAGGAAGCTTACCGATACTTTAAGCGGGCTGCTAAAACGGGGAAGACCAAAGTATTTCGCAAGCTGGCGGATATGTATTATGAAGGAATCGGCCTTCCAGAGGCAGATTATAAAAAAGCTTTCCAGTATTATAAATTGGCGGCTGCAAAGGGAGCGTCCTATTCCATGTATCGATTAGGAATGATGTACCTCTATGGAGAAGGTGTTGAGCCGTCTAAATTGGATGCACTTGCCTGGTTGGGCTCTGCCGTGGAGTCCGGTTACAAAAACGCAAAAGCTGATTATGAACGAGTGGATAATGAACTGCAGATGGATGACATAATTCCGGCTGAAAAGCTATTTCTAATCAAGATGTGAGATAATGACTTCCCATATTGAATAAAACGTGCGCTTATTGAAAGAAGGAGTGCTGCTGTTGATGTGGAGGGAGACTAAGGAGCATTTTCACGAATTATTAATAAATGCGGCTATTATTGTTGGCGTATTTTGTTTGAACTGGTTGTGGGATTTTGCCCTTGATTATGTGATTGTCAATTATTTAGGGCAGAAGGATGAAATCATCATCGGTATCTTAAATATGGCCTTCAATTACTTTTTCGGCGGCATCTTGAATCTCATTAATTTGGGTGTGACGGCATATACCTTATGGAATATATGCGTCTTTATCTACTATTATTTGAGCTATCCTGCCATCGAACTCAAAGAATGGATCGGAAAATTTTTAGGAACGATCGCAGGTGCCGGCTTGTTAGTAGGCGTTTTAGCAGGTGTTGTGATTGCTTATATTAAATTGTCGACGTTATTTGAAAATGCCATTACGATGCTGGTGATGATGATTGCCATTCATTTGCTTTTGGCTGTCCTGTTTTTCGTGATTCCGCTGTTAGCGGCATGCCTGTTGTTTTCTGCCAATCGCTTTGTATTCAGGCGAAATCAGTACTTTTATCTGCTGCTGCCAATCGTCATTGGCATTGATATTTATATCGCACAGTTCCTTTATGATTGGTTTGCTTCCGGATTTACGACGGATAGAGCCCTTGAGCTGCTCAGTATATCCTGGGACTACTACAAAGCCCATTGTGTCACCTGGGGAAATCAGTTGAATGAGTTCTTTGAGGGAAATAAAAGTTTTAATGGGTTATTTAAGTGAGTCAGTATATGATACATGAGCATGCTGATCATGGCCTCGAGGTAGTAATATGAAAATTTGAATTCGGCACGACCTACTTTCGCCCAAATTGTCGATGTCGCTGCTGAAGGACGTTGACTCATTTTAGCCTGCGTGTTTTCTGAAATTAGGTGACTGTTATGACGCATAAGGTTCACAAAGGGATTCTGCACCCGATAGCGAAGGTCCATTCTACACATTATATGGGTTCGTATAAAAGATGTACCTTTTATAGTGACGTGAAAAAAATATGTTGTAATCCCCAGTCTGCAAAACATAGGAGCAGCTGCAGCCGACGATGTGATTTGTGGAAAGACAAACAAGGGAATACTGCTTCCTTAAAAGAAAAGACTTCCTCACCAAAACCCAAGTATGATTTTATCTTAAAAAAAGTATTTACCTATCCGAATGGAGAAGTCCGTGAAAAAATCAGGCACCATCAATGTACGATAGCAGCGGCAAACACCATCTTGAAGAAAGCGGCCAGCAAATACAGAGAAGATGCCGGTTGGGAAAATCTCTTGACGGGATCTGGAAATAAGCAATATGATCATGCTCACGGATGGTTTGTGTATAAAATGAACGCCCAAATAGGTTCGATGAAGATTACGCTCATTCAAGGTGATGAAATTCATCAGTCTCAGCCGGCCATAAGGGCACTTACAGCAGCTGAGGTGGCAAGGGCCAATGCCAGAAATTCTAAAAACAAAGACTCCTTCGAACGTGCCTTATGGGAAGCGGACCATGGTAATATTCAATCCATGTACCAAGTCGGTCAATATTATGAACTTGGGAAAGGCGTCGAAAAAAATTATGATCAAGCCATGAGATGGTATAAGTCGGCCTTTTTTACGGGGAAAAAATATGGAGCCGTCGCTGTAGGAAATTTATATGAAAATGGACTGGGTGTAGAGAAAAACCTGAAAAAAGCCTTGTCGTGGTATAAAAGAGGAGTTGCTGTCAATGAACCGGGAGCCCTGAAGCGGGTAAAGTATGTGAGAAAACTAATCAATCAACCAGCGGTCCGCATCGTAGAACCGCCTCGTATCATTCCACCACCGAAAAACGGGTGTGATCGCGGCACCAACTTGTGGAATTTAGCTATGAAGGCGTATCGGAAACAGCGGTGGGAACGAGCGTATAAATATTTTAAATTAGCTGCTAAAACAGGTATGGTCAAGTCTTCCCGTAAAGTTGCTGATATGTATTATAGAGGAACAGGCCTTCCTGGGGCAGATTATAAAAAAGCTTTCCAGTATTATAAATTGGCGGCTGCACAGAAAAATCCCTATGCCATGTATCAAATAGGGATGATGTACCTGTATGGAGAAGGAGTTGAGCCATCTAAATTAGATGCCTTAACTTGGCTTGGCAGTGCGAGTAAAGCTGGGTATCAAAAAGCGAAAGAAGAGTATAAGCGAGTCCGTGATGAACTGCAGCTGGAGGATATAATTCCGGTTGTAGAGACGGTATAGCTTAAGCACGTAAAAATATAAAGAGAAGGTCGGGACTGATGAATGTCAGGTGGATAATATAGAAATCGTAGAGGGGATGGCCATGAAAATTATTAGCCAGCGGGACGCAAGGAAGGACTTCTTTAAGATTGCCCAGGAAGTCAATGAAAGGAGTATTCCGGTTATGGTTGCCGGAAAGGATTCGATGGATGATGTCGTTATTTTGGCTAAGGCCGATTATGACGCTTTAATGGAGACGCTGCATCTATACGGCGTTCCCGGAATGGCAGAAAAATTAAGCCGTGCTGAAAAAGAAGCAGGCATACCGTTCACTTCCTTAGCGGACATTTCAGATGCATAAGAACTAAATCACACTAGAAAAATGTCTCGTAATGAATCGCTCCCTTAGAGTTGGACTCCAAAAACTAACTTTAGGGGAGTATTTTTTGTGGCAAAATACGTGCTTAATGTGTCGGAAATCAGTCCGGATAATAATAAAGATGGAGCATACATACACGATGATCAACGGATTGAAAATGGCAGTGTAATGGATATCGTCAAACAAGTTCAGCAGGTATTTTGTATGAGGTACTAAATACCTGCTGTCGCAGACTAGGCTGTGACAGCTTTTGGGCTTTTCCAAACTTCCCACAATTGGTTTCCAAACTTCCCACAAAACTTCCCACAATGAATCCTAAAAAACTTCCCATATTGAATCCAAACACTGGGGAACCAGACTTATTATATGATTACACTTAAAACGGACAACAAGGCATAAATGGCTTAGATATGCGGCGTATGAGATGTGGCTGAAATGGCCTGATTTTTCATTTTTAAATAACTTACGATAATTTAACGTTATCGGAAGTAATCGGGAGTTTTTTCCTACCCCGGTATCCGGCCGGCTCTGAAACTCGATTTTATATCAATGATACATTATATACCTTACAGCAACTATGTTTCTCCGTATCTTCCCGGATTCTCCCTCGTGGTTTTATCTCCTTATGAGTTGTACCGGATGCCTGCGTCATCCTTATGAGTCTGTACGGGCTTGTATAAGTCTATACATAGATGTCCGGCTGATTCAGATATCCGTATATAAGGCTCATGGATCTATGGACTGAATCCGGGCTGTCATAATCTGCATGGCTGTATACGGCGTTTTATGGTTCAACGGATAGCTGCTGCCATATGAATCAGTTCATATGGTGAAAAACAGGCATTGAACTGCCAATTACTATCATGTGCCTCTTTTTTTATTTTATTGATAATAATATTGAGAATATAAAATCGTTGCTTATATAAATAGTGTTTCGGTAGTATCTGCACTGCTGTTGTAGCTCTTTTTTCTATCCGTACGGCCGATGTTCATGGGCTGATTATCCATGGCATAGGCTTCCCATTGCTCGGCTTTTCTTCATTAATTTCTTTACACATATCATTATTATCCAAGATTTGTTGATATTTCATGAATAATATGTTAAATTATAATTAATGTTCGCCTTGTCTTGAAATAGGCAAATACTGTTTTATCTGTATTTATAACAAATCGAAGGATGGAATTTATATACGTTGCTGTATTTGCCAAGGGAATGAAATCTTTCACGGCCATTTAGAAAAAGGAAGCGATATGATGTTTTGTACTCAATGTGGTAAAAAGATTCAGGATGATGCTAAGTTTTGTCCTTATTGCGGGGCAACGATTCTGCCTCCAAGTGATTCAAAAAAACAAGATAATCACCCATATGAGTCGCCCAAGTCATCGCCTTCCCCGAGCCGTTCAAAAGTACGGAAACTATGGCCGAGCGATAGAAAACAACGGGTACGGATTTGGAACCGTTTTGTAGCCGCTGTCATTGCTGGTATCATGGGGATTGCGCTATATGATGGCCTTAACACTACCGAAGTAGAAAAACAACAGCCGGAACCGGTAAAGCAGGAAGAACATCAATCACAGCCAGCACCTGTGAAAGAACAAAAACCGGTAAAATTACCGGCCCCGGCCTCTATTGCCAACTTTGAAGTCGATGAAAACGTGATTGGAGAACCAGTCGCTTATATCCAAATAAAAAACGACAGTGATAAGACCATCGACGGCTTTAAGGTCCGTTTGTCAGCAAGAGATAACTTTGGTCAGGAAGTTACTGAATTCGGCTACGGCGATCCTTTCACTGTACTTATGAGTCAACACACTATCGAACCCCGAGGCCTGTCATCTGATAGTTATCACTGGACGCTCCACGGTCTCGAAAACGGGAGAAAATTTCATGTTGAATTAGCCGAAATCCATTATACCAACGGGACGTCATGGAATTCTTCTTGGAGTGATCCGGTAACGGCCGATACAAAACAAACAGGTGTCCAAGTATAAAACTAAATTTTGACGACAATAAAGCCCCAATAGCGCCTATCTCGCTGTTGAGGCTTTATCTGTGTTTTGGGGATTGTATTTCCTATCGTCAAACCGGCAGGATCATCAGTCCCAGGTCTTCCAAATATCCGGCGCGTAGCCTATGGTTGCTTTGGCACCGTTTCTTACGATGGGTGTTTTCAGGACTTGTTGGTTTTCCAGTATCTTGGCGTCTTTTTCGCTGTCTACGGCGTATTGGATCAGGGCTAAGGTATCTTTATCCTTGCAGTTGGTATCAATCATGGCATCGAGGCCGCCGACGGCTTGTTTGACTTTGTTATATTCGCCCTTGCTCAGTCCTTTTTCTTTCAGGTTGACGAATTGGACGGGGATTTTTCGTTCTTTGAAGTAGCGCAGGGCTTTTTTGGTATCGAAGCACTTGGTCGTGCCGAAGATTTGTATGTTCATAGGGTTTTATTCTCCTTTCGATATTTTTGGTGCATAGCGGCGGAACAAGGCCAGGTATTCTTTCTCGACGTCGGCAAAGGGCCGGAAGGCGTAGTCCGGCATGACGCGAACGGTCGGGGCTTGCCCCTCCGGTTTATCATCCAGCAAGTAGGTCAAGTCATACCACAGGAAGTCGTCGTCAATGCTTTTGAGGAACTTCGTTTCTTCGTCCGTCAAGGGACTGCCGAGGTATTTTTCATAGATGAGGTTCAACAGGGCTTTTTCCGACTCAGAATAGCCGGGCATGACGGCTTTTAACGGCCGCGGTACGTCGGACATGTAGCACTCGGTGCCGTCATGTAAGAGCGCGGCCACGATGAGTCGCGGGGATCCGCTGCGGGCTTCTGCTTCATAGGCGCACTGCAGGCAGTGTTGGCCGACGGAATAAAAGGTCTTCACATGACCGTTGCCGCGGCAGATGAGGGACAAGGCGTGAGCCATGTCTTCGATGCAAATGGCATCGGGATTCATATTGGTGATGTCAAAGTGTCTTCCCGTATAGGTGGTAATCAAGTGCGGCATATCTCGCCCTTTCTGTTCCCCATGGAACGATAGATTCATTATGTATTGTACTACAGATCGCACTTTTTGTATTTAGAACATATGTTTAGCGAGACTCTCGATCTTATGAAAGAACATTTGTTTTCGTTAAAGCCTGTTTTGCCATAAACAGGGCTTATTTCCCCTTTTAAGCTGTTTTATCTTCTTTGACGACAGATTACATGTGAAGGAAAATTATCTTTCCTTATATCGGCAAATAAGATGGGAACATTTGTTGCGTCTCCCCGGTTATTATTGTACAATACAAATAAAGGAGGCGGTGCGGCGTGTATCTTCGTAAGCGCGGCAAGAAATGGTATTATACAATCGAATATCCGGCAGCAGACGGTGCGGGCCGCAAACGAGTCGAACGAGTCGGAGGCACGACGTACGCCCAGGCCGCCAAAGCCTATCACCAGGCCATGGCCGCTCTCGATGACCCGGAACAAGATGCAGAACCGGCAGTGGAAGTCATGCCTTTCTTTTTGGAATGGCTGGAAAAAGATGTGGAAATCAATCTCGGTCCCAACACGTACGATGCCTATAAGGGCGTCATTAAATGGCATATCGGCGCCCGTTTTGGCGGATATGAACTGAGCGAATTGACGACGGCGGAAATCCAGGACTGGCTCAATCTGCTGAAACAAAAAGGCTATTCACGCTCCACGGTCAAAACGATTTTCACGGTCTTTAACGACGGCATGCGCTGGGCCGTATCGAACCGCCAGTATATCGACAGCAATCCCATGGCCAACGTCAAGATGCCGAAGTTCGACATTCCTCGGAAAAAGCCCTTCATCTTCTCGCGCCACCAACTCGACCATATCTTTCAAACTTTCCCTTTGGGGCATAAATATTACGCGCCCTGCATGATTGCCTACTGTACAGGCCTTCGCGTCGGCGAATGTTTAGCCCTGCAGTGGTCCCATATCGATATGGAAAACCGTACGATATCTGTGGACAGTACCTTATACGACAAGACGGGAACGCCGGTCTGCAAGGCGACGCCGAAGACGAAGTCCTCTCTGCGGACGATTCCCTTTAATGAGACCTTATACAAGGCCCTCGTCCGCCATAAGGAGCAGCAGGTAAGGAATCGCCGTCTCTACGGCAGCGACTATCAGGAAAACGACTTCGTCTGTACTCGTCAGGACGGCCGATCCATGACCAGCAACGACATGCGCTACTTTAACATGTGGTGCAAAAAAGAGTTTCACAACGGCAGCTTCCATTCTTTCCGTCATACCCACGCCACGATGATGCTGGAAAATAACATCGAATTGGATTACGTCTCCAAACGCCTGGGCCATTCCTCCATTGCCACGACGGCCAACATCTACGATACGATTACAGATAAACGCAACAAAGAAGCCATGAAAAAGCTCGATGCCATTTTATAAAATAATGGCGGAAAAGATGGCGGCAAGAAGTTCATTTATATCGATGATTCCTAGATTTTCCGATAAGTAATAATTATCGGAAAATTAAGTCTTCAAAATAAGGGAGAATAAAACAATGATTATATAAGAAGAAATAGAATGGGATAAAAAAGCAGTCCTAATCTGAGTCTAACAGCAATACTATATGTATATTATCAATATTAATATAAGAAAAAGAAAAACATCAATATAAGCGTCTCTTTTTTGATTATGAATTCTAAAAAACTTACATCTAGCATAGACTATAACTGAAAACCATAATAAGAAAGCCCCTGATAAAAGATTTAAAGAAGTTTTCATGATTTCTAATGAAAATGCATATATATTTACAGAAATAGAATATAGTAATGCAAATATGAAAAGGATGTTAGCAAATAAAAAAACTTAGGCGGGGCATACCTAGTTATGACAATTTCTTTTTTAGTTAAGAATTTTTTTAATATAAATGATTTGACAAGCCATAAATTTATTAGCGGAAACATGATATAGTAGGTCATAAAAAATTTTAAGTCCATATTGCTTGCCCCCATAGCTCTATTATTTCTGATTTTTGAAGTTACACAGAGAGTTACTTCCTTAACCCCGCAATCGTTTCGAATGGTTTGCGTGTTGATTATTACTCCCTGGTCAATATAGAATAATATACATGCCTAATGCTATAAAAAATAAAAACTATATGTAATTTACTTGCTATATATATTATACCCCTTTTCTGACATGAAATGGCATATTCAGCCGTCTTTTTGACGCTTGATAATACGAAACCTGTTCATGGTTTCCCTTGTCCTCAAGAGTCAGCCCCCTGCCCACTTGACATTTATAGGCTTATCGCTTATATTGAAATGAAATACGAGAGTGCCGGGATCTCTACGGGGACCGGTGCGTGGCAGGCTTTTTTCGTAATTCGGAAAGGGCCTGTCTATTACTTCCTTTTTTTGATAAACTATGCTAAAATAAAAACAGAGATAGTCCGATGGGCGCACATCGGCTCTCCTCTATGTTTTGTACTTTGAAGAAGGCCGTGTACCGCTTGGTATGCGGCTTTTTTTCGGTTACAAATTAAATATTAACGAGCTGAAATAACCAGCACGATTAACGTTGCAAAAGCAATCATTAACGACAATGCCTCATAGACACTCATGCTGATCACCTCACTTTCGTGAGGAAAACCGAATACATCGAACTATCTCATGTATTCTAGTGTAACAAAGAAAGCTCATAACTTCAAGTTTTATGGCCTGTCGATCACCCATTAGTCATAAAATCATCCCTTACAAATAGACAAAAAGGAAAGCGACGATAGATTTCGCTTTCCTTTTTTCGCATGTTTCAGGCACCCGCAAGGCCTTTTCTAGTCGATATGGTAGACCCGATCTTCTTTCCGGGCAGCCGCTTTCGGGGCTTCTCCTTTGGGATAGCCGACGATGCAGTTGCCGATGCCTTCCCATTCATCTGCAGAGAGGCCGATTTTATCGAAGATTTTCTTTCCTACGGGCGTTTCCATTTCTTCTTTAGCCCGATGGATCCAGCAGCTGCCAAGGCCTAAGGAATGAGCTGCCAGCATGAGGTTTTCCATGACGACGCTGCCGTCGTATTTTTGTTTCCCCATGCCGGTGTAGCCCAGGACCAGGAGGACGACGGGAGCTCCATAGAAGGGATCGTTTCCTTCAGGCCAACCGCCGATTTCGTTGTTGACGACGGATAATTCGTGGATCAGTTCCTTATTGGTGATGACGACGATTTTGGAATTCTGCTTGCCCATGCTGGACGGAGCATGGAGACCGGCTTCGACAATCTGTTCAATGAGTTCGGCAGGAACGGCCTTATCTTCGTACTGACGGATGCTGCGCCGTTCTAAGAGTGCTTTCATAACTTCGTTCATATATAATCCCCCTTTCAAATATACCTTTATTATACGCTTACTGACGGAGCTTCACAAAGAAAATCGATAAAAATAAACCTTTTTCAAAATAAAGCGTACTTTTTATCGAATTTTTACGCAATATATACAGTCCTTTGGTATGCTAAAAGATAAGACAAGAATGAGCAAAGGAATGATTCAATGAAAAAGCTGACCTATGAAAATATCACCCATGCCAAAGAATTGAGCATCTATTTAGAACAGGGCAATAAAGTTCTCGACGCCCTGGGCTATTCTGACCATTCACAGAAACACACGGCCAAGGTCGCCGTCACGGCCGGACGCATCTTAAAGAAGCTGGGCTACGATGAGCATACGGTGGAGCTGGCCCGAATTGCCGGCTATATGCACGACATCGGCAACAGTATCAACCGCGTCGACCATGCCCATACAGGAGCCCTCATGGCCTTCCAGTTCCTTCGCGACTGGGGCGCTCCGCCGGAACGATATTGCTGCCATCATCTCGGCCATCGGTCAGCACGATGAACGAAGCGGCGTCGCCTTTGACCCCATTTCGGCAGCCGTCATCCTGGCAGACAAGAGCGACGTCCGCCGCAACCGCGTACGCAATAAGGTTCCCGAAACC
>ENA-OQAB01000078-OQAB01000078.1-human-gut-metagenome-genome-assembly--contig:-NODE-78-length-51808-cov-3.835762_pt1 | contig 51808 bp, 58 predicted proteins | sample MGYA00242490_ERZ504517 | MGnify/ENA primary metagenome ERZ504517 (study PRJEB26092, sample SAMD00036298) | human gut metagenome | host: Homo sapiens | study: EMG produced TPA metagenomics assembly of...
AACTACTTATAGTATAGCATAAAAGGAGCAGGAAAATAAAGAACCGGGAGCAGAATTTGTTGAGAGATTACGAGGAACCGTTCCAAGGATAGAAAAGAGGATCAGATTCCAAAAGTGTAAAAAGAGAGTGAAAAAATCGTCGGATAGCACAAAAAAGGATATGGTAAAATAACCAAAATAGGATAGCTAAAACTATGGAGAATATACAAAAAGACGAAGTGGAAGGGAAAATTGATTGACAGTATCATCACATGTATATAGAATGTAAATATGTTTATAGAGTCGGATGATAAATTCGAGAGAGACTACACGGGAAACCGATGTGGCGCCGAAGGGGAAAGGAGTACCAAAGCTCTCAGGCAAAAGGATTGAATTTGGACGAGCTCTCTGGAGAACGCGAGTATGCGTACCGAAGAAGAAACTTATGAAATACGGAAGTTAAGAATGATAATTGAAGTAAAACATAAGGAAACTTTCAGGTTCGAGGACAGAGATGAACAAAAGTATAGGCGTGCTTTGTTTGTCTGTGTCTTTTTTTGTTCGCATTTTCCGGGAACAGGAACTGCAAAAGAAAGAGGAGGCAAAAGTAATGGCAGTAATATCAGGGTTAGGGTTGTTGTTAGTCACACTGGCGGCATTTTCGCTGTTTAGTATGAAGGCAGCGAAAGGATCAGAGGCGATGTCCGGAATGGCAAGTGCAGCGGTGGCTACATTTCTTGTGGAGGCAGTACACAGATATATTTCGGGTGACTTACTGGGAGTCAGCTTTCTAGGTGAAGTAGGAAGTACAGCCGGAAGCTTAGGTGGAGTTGCAGCAGCGATCATGGTGCCGATCATGATGGGAGTAAATCCGGTATACGCAGTTGTTGCGGGGGCAGCGCTGGGAGGATATGGAATTTTACCGGGATTTATTGCAGGATATGTAGTTGGATTTGTTGCACCGCTTCTTGAGAAATATTTACCGACAGGGCTGGATGTGATTGTCGGAGCGCTCTGTGTGGCACCGCTGGCAAGAGGAATTGCATATATTTCCGATCCAGTTGTAAATGCAGCGATGGAACACATAGGATCTATGATCACAGCAGCGACAGATCAGTCACCGGTATTGATGGGATTTATGCTCGGAGGCTTGATGAAAATGATCTGTACCTCACCGCTTAGTTCTATGGCGTTGACGGCGATGCTTGGACTGACCGGACTTCCGATGGGAATTGCATGTATCGCATGTGTCGGTGGGGCATTTACAAACGGAATGATTTTCAAAATGCTTAAATTAGGGGATAAGAGCAGTACGATCGCAGTTATGGTAGAGCCATTGACACAGGCTCACATTGTGACGAAACACCCGATCCCAATTTATGGATCTAATTTCTTTGGTGGAGGAATTGCAGGTATTGGAGCGTCCCTACTTGGAATTGTATGTAATGCGCCGGGAACAGCATCACCGATTCCGGGATTGATCGCACCATTTGCGTTCAATTCACCGGTAAAAGTAATCCTTGCATTAGCCATCGGTGTAGCAGGCGGGACCTTGGCAGGATATGTGGGAGGACATATTTTCAAAAAGCATTACGCAGAATCTGACGCACACATGGAAGGATAGGGAATCGGAGAGATACCGAAGAGAAGTAATCCGTACAGAACGAGCAGGCCTATTTTTTGCAATCCGTAAACATAGGGAGAAAAGTGGCATAAAGTAAAAAGAGGCAAATATGTAAAAAGAAGAAACCGCGAAACCTCTGGGGAGAGGCGACGATGTTTCTTCTTTTTGTATTGCACAAAATATGAAAAAGATGTTTGTTGTACTATAAAATACTAAGAGAGATCAAATAATTCAATGCTGCGGAAAAGGATCCCTTTCATCTGTGCGATCGCAATCCCGTAATTTGTGATTGGGACATTCTGATCTTCGGCACAGGCAATCCGGTATTTCATCTCGCGGTCATTGAGCATACAGCCACCACAGTGGATGATCAGCTTATATGGGGATAGATCAGCTGGAAATTCTGTGCCGCTTGTAAAGTGAAATTCCGGTTCACAGTTTGTATAGCTGCGAATCAGGCGTGGAAGTTTCACAGTGCCGATATCTTCGCATTGCCGATGGTGCGTGCATCCCTCGGAAATCAGTATTTTGTCTCCGTCAGAAATAGAATCCAAAGTGTGGGCGCCGTTTACGACAGTGGAAAGATTCCCTTTATGCCTTGCAAACAGGATTGAAAAGGAAGTAAGAGGGATATCTTTTGGCGTCTGTCGGTCTACCTGAGCAAAAGCCTGACTGTCGGTGATGACCATTCGTGGTTTGACAGACAGTTCGTCTAATGTCTGGCGAAGCTCCGTATCCTGTACGCAGAGCACACGCCCATGATGATCCAAAATATCCCGGATGGTCTGCTGCTGTGGAAGGATCAGACGTCTCTTTGGTGCAGAGGCGTCGATCGGAATCACGAGAATCACAAGATCCATGGGGGAGAGCAGATCGCTGACGATCGGAAGTTTTGGTTTCTTCGCTTGGCTGGATTGCGCCGAGCAGGTCTTTGAGTGCAGAATCTGAAATCCGGAGGCAGCACTGATAGAAATAGCTGATCCGTTTTTGAGGTGTCTGTAGTCGTATCTGGCATCTGGGTATTCGCTAGCCGGGCAAAGATCACATTTATTGAATGCGATGACATAGGGAATCTGTTTTTTCTGGATCTGTTCCAGAAGAGTGAGATCTTCCTCCGTCATCCCGATGGTGCCATCCACAACAAGGATGGCAATATCGGTCTTATTTAACATTTGGTAGGTCTTCTGAACGCGCAGCTCTCCGAGTGGTCCGTGGTCATCAAGTCCCGGAGTGTCGATGAGTACGACAGGACCAAGCGGGAGAAGCTCCATGGATTTTAATACCGGATCCGTTGTTGTCCCTTTGATGTCGGAGACGATTGCGAGATTCTGACCGGTCAGTGCGTTGATCAGGCTGGATTTTCCGGCATTTCGTTTCCCGAAGATTCCGATATGTAGGCGTTCAGAGGAAGGGGTTGCATTTAAACTCATGTCAGTTACAGTCCTTTCCATGATAAGTAGAGTATCGTGTTACAAAGAAAAAGTATCAGGGACCAAAGCGGTACGTTTGAGAGATGTTAGAAACGGAAATCTCTCCGATTTTCTTCTTCAATCGCGCGTAGGTGGTCAATAACGATTGCGCGTACGTTCTCATTTGGAATCTGCTCCAGTTCTTTTAAAATCAGTTTTTCTCCGACTTCTTTTGTCGCAGGAGAAGCATAGTCTGTCAGATATTCTTTCAGTGTCATCAGCGCATTTGGCTGGCAGCAGTTCTGGATCTGACCGGATTTGCAAAGAGACATGAAACGGTCGCCGGTGCGGCCTTCCCGGTAGCAAGCAGTACAGAAGCTTGGGATGTATCCCATTTCCATCAGCCACTTGACAATATCATCGAGTGATCTTGTATCACTGAGGTCAAACTGTGCAGAGTTTTCTTCTTCAGGTTCCGGCTCTGCATATCCGCCTACACTTGTCTTGGAGCCGCCACTGATCTGGGAGATTCCAAGGTGCAGAACACGCTCGCGGGATTTCTGACTCTCGCGGGTAGATACGATCATGCCGGTATAAGGCACTGCAATGCGGATGCATGCCACAAGTTTTGCAAAAATATCATCGTTGATCCCGTTGTCAAAATCATTTGTGTCAATATCGTCGGCTGGACATAAGCGCGGCACACTGATCGTATGAGGACCCACACCGTATGCAGCTTCCAGATGTTCTGCATGCATCAGAAGTCCTGCAAATTCATAGCGGTATTTGTCAAGACCGAACAGCACACCGATTCCGACATCATCAATACCTGCTTCCATTGCACGATCCATCGCAGTAGTATGGTAGTCATAGTCGTGTTTTGGGCCGGTCGGATGCAGCTCCAGATAGCTTTTTTTATGATAGGTTTCCTGGAATAAAATGTAAGTTCCAATTCCTGCTGCCTTCAGTTTCCGATAATTTTCTACCGTTGTTGCCGCAATATTGACATTGACACGGCGGATTTCTCCGTTTTTATGTTTGATGCTGTAGATGGTGTCAATACATTCGAGGATATATTCGATCGGATTGTTCACAGGATCTTCCCCGGCCTCCAGCGCCAGACGTTTGTGACCGAGATCCTGGAGCGCGATCACTTCCTGACGGACTTCTTCCTGCGTCAGTTTCTTTCTTGCGATATGCTTGTTCTTTAAATGGTACGGACAGTAAGTACATCCGTTGACACAGTAGTTGGACAGATAGAGCGGCGCAAACATGACGATACGGTTTCCATAGAAATCTTTTTTGATCTGTTCTGCAAGTGCATAAATTTCTTCATTTTTCTCTTCGATATCACAGTCAAGAAGAACGGCAGCTTCCCGGTGGGAGAGCCCTTTTCGTTCTTTGGCTTTTGCAATGATCTGGTCGATCAGTTCCACGTTATGTTTGTTTGCCTCTGCATAGGAGAGGGTTTCCAGAATTTCCTCGTGGTTGATAAATTCCTCTGGATTTTTTGATCTGACATCGTACATGGTGATGTTCCTCCTCTTGAATATGATAGTTTTGGCATGAGTTCATGCAATTAGTTTACTGGTGGGATTGTTTCGGTATTCAAAGAATCTCCGCGGGCTACGACAACATGGTAGCCGATTTTCTCCATCCGCTTTTCCATACAGTGCCGGCATTCAGCAGCTTCATCTCCCGTACAGATTTTGTTGTCGTAGAGCGCATAATCTTTTCGCACATCGGTTGGAGAAAGGTTTGGCATAACGACATTTGCTCCGGCAAGAATACCAAGCTCTCTTCCGTTTGGATCGATCGTTCCAAGCGCAGTTGTCGAAGGCAGCAGAAGCTTTGGAATCATCAGTCGCAGAAGTCCGAGCATAAATAAGGTCAGTTCCAGCGTGCCGGCCGGCTGTGCGGCAAATGGGGTATCATGGTGCGGAATAAAAGGTCCGATTCCGACCATATGTGGATTCAGTTGTTGGATAAACAGCATATCTTCTGCGAGATGCTCGGCAGTCTGGTAAGGAGAGCCGACCATAAATCCGGTTCCGGTCTGATAGCCGATTTCCTTCAGATCATACAGACAGCGTTGCCGGTGGGCGGCGGTCAGTGCCGGTGGATGCAGTTTGCCATAGTGGATGGAATCATATGTTTCGTGCCGCAGAAGATAACGATCCGCCCCAGCATCAAAAAATGCCTGATAACTTTCTCGTTCTTTTTCGCCGATGGAGAGTGTGATAGCACAGTCCGGAAAGTCTGTTTTAATCTTCTCGATCAGAGAGATGATTTTTTGATCTGTAAACCAGCCATCTTCTCCGCCTTGAAGGACAAAGGTGCGAAAGCCCAGTTCATATCCGGTACGGCAGCAGTTTTGGATATCTGTTTCACTCAGTCGGTAGCGACACGCATTTAGGTTGCTTTTCCGGATGCCGCAGTAGATGCAGTCATTTTTGCAATAGTTTGTAAATTCGATCAGACCGCGGATATACACATCATGTCCATAATGTTGGTGCCTGACTTCGCGTGCCTGTGAAAATAGATATTCGCTCACATCGCGGGTGCGGTTTTCAATCAGAAACATCCACTCTTCTTTCGAGAGGAGATGGGTGTCACGCAGTTGATCGATCAAGGTGATCAAAGTTTGTTCTGCTATTTTATTCATAGAAAATACTGCCTTTCTTAAAGTTCCGCGGAAGTTGTCTTTGCATAAATTGTCTTGCTGGAAATACCGGGAAGCATTCCGATTTTCCCAGATAAGGCGCTGATCACGTTGTTGGGTGCATCCATAGCAATGCTGATGATGGAGAGGCTTTTCTCACGGTAAGGGATTCCCATTCTTCCGATGATATAGTTGCCATACTGGCTGAGCAGGCTGTTGAGCTGTTCGACAGAATCGCTGTTTTCCACGACAATACCGATCAGAGCGATTCTGGTAGGTGTTTGTTCCATAAAGACCTCCTGTAATTCTTATGTGGTAATCGTATCATATCGGGATAGCTGAGGAAGAGTGATGTGATCTTTTTAGAAAAAAAGACTCTGCGAGAAGGCAAAGTCTGATGAGTGTTTTCCATATGGTATCATGCACAGTTTCAGGAAGGATACCGTATACGGTCAGTCATTTTGTTGTCCTCTTCGCCTTTTCACTCAGGAATTCCTTTATGATCAGTACGTTTTTTTCAGTATAACATGTGGAAGAGCGGACGGCAATAAAAGTTTATTGTTTGACGAACTTGTGTGAAAAGGGGTTTACGCGGGGAAAAGAATTCGTTACAATAAAGAAGAGTCGGAAAAAGACTGGAGAGCCGGGGAGAGGCCGGCAAAAATCAGAGAAAAGAGGAGACAGATTATGGCAAATCCAATCGTAACATTTGAGATGGAAAACGGAGATGTGATCAAGGCAGAATTATATCCGGAGATCGCACCAAATACAGTGAATAATTTTATTTCTTTAGTACAGAAAGGATTTTATGACGGACTGATCTTCCACAGAGTGATCCGTGGATTCATGATCCAGGGAGGATGTCCGGACGGAACAGGAATGGGCGGCCCGGGATATCAGATCAAGGGAGAATTTAAGCAGAATGGATTTACAAATAACTTAAAGCATGAGCCGGGAGTTCTCTCTATGGCAAGAGCAATGCATCCGGATTCTGCAGGATCACAGTTCTTTATTATGCACGAAACTTCTCCGCACTTAGACGGATCTTATGCTGCATTCGGAAAGGTAACAGATGGCATGGATGTCGTAAATAAGATCGCAGAGACAGCGACAGACTACAGTGACCGTCCGTTGGAGACACAGAGAATGAAGAAAGTGACTGTAGATACAATGGGAACAGAGTATCCGGAACCAGAGAAAAGATAACAAGTATCTTTGGAAATGAAGAAAAGAGCTGCACACCAAAACAACCGGTGGGCAGCTTTTTCTCTTGCAATACGACTTGGCTTCCAGTACAATAAAAGGCAGCTGGCAACAATGAGTAGAAAGCGAGGAACAGCCATGCGAATGATTCAGACAGAGAAACTTGTATATGAATATGAAAAAAGAGACGAAGAAGGAAATATAATCGGAAGTCATCGGGCAATCAATGCGGTCGATGTTCATGTGGAGCCGGGAGAGTTTGTTGCGATCCTTGGTCATAATGGTTCAGGAAAATCTACACTGGCAAAACATATGAATGCGATCCTGACACCGACAGAAGGTACGATGTGGGTAAATGGCAGAGATACGAAAGAACCAGATAATCTGTGGGAGGTCAGACAGTCTGCGGGGATGGTATTCCAGAATCCAGACAATCAGATCATCGGAACCGTGGTAGAGGAGGATGTCGGATTTGGTCCAGAGAACCTTGGAGTGCCCACAGAGGAGATCTGGAAACGTGTTGAGAAAAGTCTTGAGGCGGTTGGGATGATCGAGTATCGGCATCATTCCCCGAATAAATTATCTGGAGGGCAGAAACAGCGCGTTGCGATTGCAGGAGTTGTGGCAATGGAGCCAAAATGTATTGTACTGGATGAACCGACTGCGATGCTTGACCCAAATGGGCGTAAAGAAGTGCTGCGTGCCGTGGAAGAACTTAGACGTCGGGAGAAAGTGACAGTGATTCTGATCACACATTATATGGAAGAAGTAGTTGATGCTGACCGGGTAATCGTCATGGATCAGGGAAATGTTGTGATGGAAGGAACACCGAGGGAGATCTTTTCCCGGGTAGAGGAATTAAAGAAATATCGATTGGATGTGCCGCAGGTCACGCTGCTTGCCTATGAATTGCAGCAGAGAGGTCTGCCGCTTGCAAACGGCATTTTAAAGACAGAGGAATTGGTGAAAGAATTATGTCAATTACATTAGAACATATCAATTATACATATAGTGAAGGGACAGCCTATGAAAAAAAGGCGCTAAAAGATATCAATTTGGAGATTCCCCACGGGCAGTTTGTAGGGATCATCGGACATACAGGTTCCGGGAAGTCTACACTGATCCAGCATTTCAATGGATTGATCAAGGCCACGAGCGGGGTGTTGAAGTATAATGGGGAGAATATTTACGGGGAACAGTATGACTTGCGAAAGCTGAGAAGTCAGGTGGGGCTTGTGTTTCAGTATCCAGAACATCAGTTATTTGAGACAGATGTGATCACAGATGTCTGTTTCGGACCGAAAAATCAAGGATTGTCTCCCGAAGAGTGTAAGGAGCGGGCAAGAGAGGCATTAAAACTTGTCGGGTTTCCAGAAGAGTTGTATGAAGTATCTCCATTTGATCTGTCTGGCGGACAGAAACGAAGAGTTGCGATCGCAGGGGTACTTGCAATGCATCCACAGGTACTCGTACTTGATGAGCCAACCGCAGGGCTGGATCCGAAAGGGAGAGATGAGATCTTAGATCAGATTGCCCTTCTCCATGAAAAGAAAGATATGACGGTCATTCTCGTATCTCACAGTATGGAAGATATTGCGAAATATGTGGAGCGAATCATTGTGATGAATCGCGGAGAGAAGATGTATGATGGAACTCCGCGGGAGGTGTTTGCGCATTACAAGGAGCTGGAAGCAGTAGGGCTTGCGGCACCACAGGTTACTTATATTATGAATGCTTTGAGAGAAAATGGGATTTTGGTATCATCCGAGGCGACAACGGTGGAAGAGGCTGCAGACGAGATTCTGCGTGTGGTATCCGGGGAGAAGAAAGAAGCAGACAGCAGAGATGGGCAGGTGAGAAAATGATTCGAGATATAACAATAGGACAGTATTATCCGGCGGACAGTATTTTGCACCGCCTGGATCCGAGAGTAAAGATATCTTGTACATTATTGTATTTGATTTCTTTGTTTCTGTTTAAGAGTGTACTTGGATATGTGATTGCCGGGTGCTTTCTTGCCGGAGTGATCTGGTTATCAAAGGTTCCGGTCAAATTTATTGTAAAAGGATTAAAGCCGGTTGTAATGCTTTTAATGATCACAGTGATTTTTAACTTGTTTTTGACAAATGAAGGGGACGTATTAGTCAAAGTCTGGATTTTTAAAATCACGGAAGGAGGACTTCGCACAGCGGTATTTATGGCAATCCGTCTTGTATTTTTAATCGCAGGTTCTACGATCATGACATTGACAACAACGCCAAATGCGTTGACAGACGGGATTGAGAAGCTATTAAGACCGCTGAATAAGATTCATGTTCCAGTGCATGAGATTGCGATGATGATGTCGATCGCGCTGCGCTTTATTCCGATTCTGCTGGAAGAGACAGATAAGATTATGAAAGCACAGATCGCAAGGGGGCGAGATCTGGAGAGTGGAAATATTATTCAAAAGGCAAAGAATATGATTCCGATCCTTGTGCCGCTGTTTGTCTCTGCTTTTCGTCGTGCCAATGATCTTGCAATGGCGATGGAGGCAAGATGTTACCGCGGTGGGGATGGAAGAACAAAGATGAAACCGCTTGTATATCATTCACGGGACTATCTGTCTTACACAGTGATGGCAGTCTATCTTGTCGTCGTTGTTGGAATCGGAAGATATGTGCCGTTTCATCTGTGGATATTTTAGAGGGTGAGTTATGCAGAAAAAGAGAATCAAACTGACGATCGCGTATGACGGGACAAATTACTGTGGATGGCAGGTACAGCCAAATGGAATCACAGTGGAGGAAGTGATCAATAAGGCACTTTGTAAACTGACTGGGGAAGATATTGCAGTGATCGGCGCCAGCCGCACAGATTCTGGGGTACATGCCCTTGGAAATGTGGCAGTGTTTGACAGTGCGACAAGCATCCCGCCGGAGCGGATCGCGATGGCATTAAATCAGAGACTCCCAGATGATATTGTGATTGTAAAATCTGAGGAAGTAGCCACGGATTTCCATCCACGGTATTGCGATTGTGAGAAAACATACGAATACCATATTATCAATACGCGGACGCCAATTCCGACCAAGCGACTGACAAACTATTTTGTTTCCTACGATCTTGACGTAGAAAGGATGCAGCAGGCGGCAGATTATCTTGTCGGAGAGCATGACTTTGTCAGTTTCTGTAATGTGCGGACACAAGTGGAAGATACTGTGCGGACGGTGACCGAGCTGGAAGTCTTGAGAGAAGGGGAGGAGATTACGATCCGGATCAGCGGAAACGGATTCCTCTATAATATGGTTCGGATTATCGTGGGAACACTGGTTCGCGTAGGAAGAGGATTTTATACCCCTGAGAAAGTGAAAGAAATTTTGGAGGCAAAAGACAGAAAGGCTGCAGGAGTGACTGCTCCGGCACATGGTCTGATGCTGGTGGAGATCCGTTATCCAAACGAAGAAAACAGAATCCAATAGAGACAAGAAAGAAGCTAAAGAAATATGATTTAAGACTGTGGAAGATACGCAGAATCAAATCATAGATCTTTAGCTTTTTTGATTCAGAAAAGTTATTTCTGTAACCTGTTTTCGGAAAAAAGTTCCTGATAAGACGGCACGCCGCACATGGATTCTGCGCTGTAAATGGCGCGTGTAATCGCGCTGGACATGACTTGTGCTGCAAGTGTTCCGGTTACATTTAGATCTGCAGAGATATCTCCGACGGAGAGCGCGTAGACACTGTCACCGTCTGCGGTCGTATGAACCGGATTGATACTTCTGGCAAGTCCATTTTGCGCCATTGCAGCGATCTTATTCATCTCTGTCTTTGTAAAATTCCCATTTGTGATGATTGCACCGATCGTTGTATTTCCGGTAAAAAGATTTTTGAGACCGCTGTATTGATGGCAGATCAGTTCCTCTGTACAGAGCATAACAGTGGAGTCGGCAGACGCGGCTTGTTCTGTGTGCATATCAGGAGACGCGGCGTGGAGTGGACCTGCAATCTGCATACCGGTCTGCGTATCAAATATATCTCCGAGCGCATTCACAGCAACAATCGCTCCAATTTTTAGTTCGCCAATCTGTATCGCATAGGAACCAAGACCGGATTTCATCATAGATGCAGGACCGAGGAATTTTCCGACTGTGGCGCCGGTTCCGACACCGATACAGCCATCTGTGCGAAGATTAACCTGTGCATTTTCACAAGCCTGATACCCCATCGTTTTGTCAGGTCGAATATTGGAAGCGCCGATAATCAGGTCGTAGATGCAGGAAGCACAAACGAGAGGAACTTTTGCTGCGCCGGTTTCAAAACCGATATGCTTCTCTTCCAGATACTGCATAACACCTCCTGCTGCGTCAAGCCCAAAGGCGCTTCCGCCGCTTAACAGCACTGCATGAATCTTTTCAGCAGCAGCTACTGGTTCAGAAGCTGTGTTTCGCGGGAGGCAGGACCTCCACCCCGGATATCGACACCGGCAGCTGCACCTTCTGGACATAAGATCACAGTACATCCGGTGGCAGCTGACAGATCTTGTGCATGCCCGATTTGAATCTGTTTGATTTCGGACAGAGGAATTTCTTGCATAACATTGTGTAAATTCATTATCATATCCTATCCTTTCTTTTTCAGAAAAATCTGTTTTGCTTCCTCGTATTGTAGTACGAAACAGGGCAAGAAGCAAGAAATCCGTTTGATGATTTAAAAGAAATACGTTAGAATAGAGGGGGTTAAGTTAAAAAGTTCAAAAATATGATGGATAAAAATAAAGATAAAGGAGCAAAAAATGAAAGCATTAGTAATCGCGGAGAAACCTTCCGTTGCGAGAGATATTGCGCGTGTATTAAAGTGTACAAAAATATTTCTGGTGCGATAGAGGGAGAGAAGTATGTAGTGACATGGGCGCTCGGTCATCTTGTGACGCTGGCAGATCCGGAGGAATACAGCAAAGAGTATAAAGAGTGGAAGATGGAAGTTCTTCCAATGATGCCAAAGCCGATGAAACTGATTGTGATCCAGAAGACGGCGAAACAATACCGTGCGGTAAAGGAGCAGCTGTTTCGGAAAGATATCGGGGAGATTGTCATTGCAACAGATGCAGGAAGAGAAGGGGAGCTTGTGGCGAGATGGATTCTTGAGAAAGCGGGATGCAAAAAGCCGATCAAGCGCCTTTGGATTTTCTTCTGTGACAGATAAGGCAATCCGGGAGGGATTTGCAAAGCTTTGTGACGGCAGAAAATACAATGATCTTTATGCAGCAGCGGTATCCCGCGCAGAGGCAGATTGGCTTGTCGGGATCAATGCGACACGGGCGCTGACCTGCAAATATAATGCACAGCTTTCTTGTGGGCGTGTGCAGACACCGACATTGGCAATGATTGCAAAACGAGAAGAAGAAATCCGCGCATTTCGCCCGCAGGAATATTATGGTCTTCAGGTGCAGGCGGGAAAGATTCAGTGGACATGGCAGGATCAAAAGTCGGGAGGTTTCCGGTCGTTTTCAAAAGAGCGGATAGAAACTATCAGCAGTTTTGTTTCCAATGAGAAACTGTCTGTGAAAAAGGTGGAGAAAGCAGCGAAAAAGAAATATGCGCCGGGGCTTTATGATTTGACGGAACTGCAGCGAGACGCCAATCAAAAATTTGGATTTTCTGCAAAGGAAACGTTAAATATCATGCAGCGACTCTATGAGAATCACAAAGTGCTGACGTATCCTCGGACGGATTCCAGATACATTGGCACGGATATCGTAGATACGATCAAGGACAGACTGCGCGCAATTAGTGTTGGGCCATATAAGAAGCTGGCAGGAAGTCTTGTGATGAAGCCGCTTCGCACGAACAAGTCGTTTGTAGATGATAAAAAAGTAAGTGACCACCATGCGATCATTCCGACAGAACAGTATGTCCAGCTGGAACATATGACAAGTGAGGAGAGAAAGATTTACGATCTTGTTGTGAGAAGGTTTTTAAGTGTGCTCTATCCTCCGTTTGAGTATGAGCAGACCACACTGCATGCGGTGGTTTTAGGTGAACATGCAGGAAAAAACAGTGAGGAACATTTCGTTGCAAAAGGAAAGATCGTAAAGGAAGCAGGATGGAAAACCGTCTATGACTATGAGGAAGAAGAGGCGGAGGAAGGACTGAAAGAACAGTCTCTTCCAACGATAGAAGCCGGTGACAGATTGCCGGTGGAGCGGGCGGCTGTGACAAGAGGAAAGACAAAACCGCCGGCACATTTTACCGAGGCGACGCTGCTGTCTGCGATGGAAAATCCGGTCAGATATATGGAGAGCAGAGATCAAAAAGCTGCCAGAACACTAGGGGAGACCGGAGGGCTTGGAACGGTTGCCACGCGAGCGGATATTATTGATAAATTATTTTCTTCATTTTTGATGGAGCTAAAAGGAAAAGAAATCCATATTACGTCCAAAGGCAAGCAGCTTCTGGAGCTTGTACCAGAAGACTTAAAGAAGCCTGAGCTGACAGCAGATTGGGAAGGAAAGTTGTCAGCGATTGCAAAGGGGAGCCTAAGGAAAGAAAAATTTCTTGAGGAGATCAGGAACTATACGGAGGAGCTGATAGAGGAGATTAAAAAGGGAGACGGAAAATTCCGCCATGACAATGTGACAAATAAGAAGTGTCCGGAGTGTGGGAAACCGATGCTTGCGGTCAAAGGGAAAAATGCAAGAATGCTTGTATGCCAGGACAGAGCCTGTGGACATAAAGAAGTGATCGCCCGCATTTCCAATGCGAGATGCCCGAATTGTCACAAGAAGATGGAAATTATTAAAAAAGGTGATGAAGAGCAGTTTGTATGCGCGTGTGGACATAAGGAAAAGATGTCTGCATTCAAGGCACGGAGAGCCAAAGAGGGTGCAGGGGTAAGCAAGAAGGATGTCCAGCGGTATCTGAAGCAGCAGAAAGATGAGCCGGTCAATACAGCGTTTGCAGATGCATTTGCGAAGCTGAAATTGTAAGATGGAAGGATGATCGGAAAAGGGAAACGATGCACAAGAGGCTGAGCATTTTTATAGTGTTCCTATGTGAGAAAATGTTGTATAGATGTCTTTGCGTGTAGTATAATAACATACAGTAAAAAAGAAGGAGGCGCAGGGAAACCGACGCGCAAAGGTGTGAGTTGATGGCGCGCCGTACTCTGCAAGAAGGACAATGCAGATTAAAAATGTAAAAGTATTTACAGAAGAAAAACAGTTTCAACAAGGAGAGATTGCAATCGCAGATGGAGTTTTTGCAAAAGAGGCAGACGGAGAAGTGATCGATGGAGAAGGTTGTTATGCGATTCCGGGAATGGTCGATGTTCATTTTCATGGCTGTGTAGGGTATGATTTCTGCGATGGGACAGAGGAGGCGATTGCCGAGATTGCTAAATACGAGGCAGCTCAGGGAGTGACTACGATCGTTCCTGCAACAATGACACTTCCGGAGGAGACACTGATGGAGATTTCAAAGATTGCCGGAAATTATAAGGCAACGGAAGGAGCTGACCTTGCAGGAATCAATATGGAGGGGCCGTTTATCAGCCCTGGAAAGAAAGGGGCACAGGCATCCACACATATTGTAAAACCGGATATTGCGATGTTTCGCAGACTGCAGGAGGCTGCAAATGGACTGTATCGTTTGGTAGATATTGCGCCGGAAGTAGATGGGGCAATGGAATTTATTGAGGAATTAAAAGAGGAAGTCAATATTTCTTTTGCACATACACTTGCAGATTATGATATTGCGAAGAAAGGATACGATCTGGGAGCAAATCATGCCACACATCTGTACAATGCAATGCCTCCATTTTCACATCGGGCACCAGGAGTAATCGGGGCGGCACATGACAGTGCACATTGTATGGTAGAATTAATCACAGATGGGGTACATATCCATCCATCGGTTGTGCGTACTACTTTCGATATGTTTGGAGATGACAGAGTTGTTTTGATCAGTGATAGTATGAGAGCGACTGGGATGCCAGATGGAGAGTATACACTTGGAGGACAGGCAGTACAGGTGAGAGGAAATCGAGCTACATTGGTAGAAGGAGGTGCGTTGGCAGGCTCCGTGACAAATCTGGCAGACTGTATGCGCGTGGCAGTGAAAGAGATGCAGATACCGCTTGAAAGTGCAGTGGCAGCAGCAACGATGAATCCGGCAAAGAGTGTGGGACTTTGATGATAAGTATGGTTCAATCGACAGAAGGAAAAGTTGGAAATGTTGTGCTGCTTCGGGAAGATTTATCACTCAAGGCAGTAATCCAAAATGGAAGAGTGATTCGTTGGGAAGAATAAGTTTGATAGGAAAAAAATTAATTATTTATAAAAGAAAAAAGAGGAGACAACGGGAAATCCGATAGGAGACCTGTTGTCTTTTCTTTTTGAGTACAAATGATAATAAATATCAAAATCATATTGAAAATAGGAAAAACATATGGTAATATAAACGATATTGAAAATTATATTCAAAATTGTTTTTAGGTTATAGAAAAGGAGCTTATTATGTTAAATATATTGCTTTCAGTAACAGCCACAGTATTATTTGTACTGCTCTGTGTTATTTATCCGCTTGGAATTCTTAGATTTTCAGAAAAATCCAAGGAAAAGCAAATGAAAGAGTGTGGAATTGTTTTTTGCGGAAAATACATAAAAAAAATGGGAGTATGGATAATCGTAGTCTCGCTGCTTCACGGAATTGTAGAAATCAAAGCCGGAAATTTGGATGGAATGTTCAGTGGAAAAATCTGTTTTCTACTTCTGATCTTATTATGGTTGAGTTATGGATTGAAACGGGTTCTTAAGGAAAAATGGATGATCGTGCATCGGATACTTGCAGTGCTCACCGTGATTGCAGTCATCGTTCATGTAGGAGGTATGTGATGAAATTTATTTATTTGACAATCGGCTTTTTTGCATTTGTGCTTGGTTGTGCAGGAATCGTGCTTCCGGTACTCCCGACGACACCGTTTCTGCTTTTGGCGGCAGTGTGTTTTACCCGGGGAAGCAGATGGGTAGATCAGTGGTTCAGACAGACAAAGGTATATAAGAATCATTTGGAAGGATTTGTGAAGAACCGGGAGATGGAAGGAAAGACAAAAGTGGTGATACTGACATTTGCATCAATCTTTCTTCTGATTGCATTTTTTATGATGGAAAATGTATATGGGCGGACCTTCATTTTGTGTCTGATACTATTGAAATATTACTATTTTACATGCAGGATCAAGACGGTAAAGAAAAGAAAGGGATAATATACCATGATGATCAACAAGCGATTAATTAAAGAGATGGGGGAGACAAAGCAGTATATCGGAATGCAGGTACTGCTTCAATGGGCAGCGCTCCTTTGCAATATTTGTCTCATATTTTACATTTCCAATGTTCTTTGGCAAGTGGTAAAAGGAAATGCCGGAAATATTTCCTTGATTTTGAGCATAGGAGTATTTGCCGGTGTCATTGCAGCACGTCGTCTGTTTTTGAGGCTGGAGGCAGCGTATTCCCATCGTTCCAGCGAGTATGTAAAGAAGAAACTGCGTCACCGGATTTATGAACATCTTTTGAAAGTTGGCGAGAAGTATGAGAAAACATTTTCTACTTCTGAAATTCTTCAGGTGGCAGCTGAGGGCGTAGAACAGCTCGAAATATATTTCGGGAAATATCTTCCGCAGTTATTTTACAGTCTGCTGGCCCCGATCACACTTTTTATTCTTGTTTCCTTTATGAGTGTAAAAGTTGCACTGATCCTATTTTTATGTGTACCTCTCATCCCGGCTTCCATCATTGCCATACAGAAATTTGCAAAAAAATTACTGGCAAAATATTGGGGCAGTTATGTGCAGTTGGGAGATCATTTTCTTGACAATATTCAGGGACTGACCACATTGAAGGTTTATCAAAGTGATGGCTATAAAAATGAAGAGATGAACAAAGATGCAGAACATTTCCGGAAAATTACAATGAAGGTTTTGACGATGCAGCTAAACTCAGTGACTTTGATGGATTTGATCGCTTATGGGGGAAGTGCGCTTGGAGTTGTTTTTTCCTGTATGGAACTGCGGGCAGGAAACTTAAATATGATGCAGGCGTTGGCGATCATTTTGCTTGCGGCAGAATTTTTCATTCCACTACGGCTGCTCGGTTCATTTTTCCACATTGCGATGAATGGAATGGCGGCAAGCGATAAGATGTTTCGGCTGCTGGATATGGAAGCAGAGGAAGTGGATATGGACGATAAGCAGGAAAGAGAGAAGGCTGGAGGAAAAAAATGACGGTGTGCCGCATGCAGTTCGGCAGGCATGGATTACATTTGCCTATGAGGAAGAACAGCCGATTTTGAAAGAGGTGACAGTGGAGAGTTCCTTCTCGTTCACTTGTGATCAGTTGTCGGTGCATCTGGTTGTGGAAAGAGTACACTGGCATCACTGTTTATGGGGCATCAGACTGCGCAGAGTGGAAAGGTGCTGATCTGTGGCAAGGATATTCGGACGATTCCGGTAAAGGAGCGCATGAAGCAGATGACGCTTGTATCTTTTCAAAATTATCTGTTTAAGGGGAGTGTTAGAGAAAATCTGTTGATGGGAGATCCATCTGCAACAGAGGAAAAGCTTCTTGCGGTACTTAAAAAAGTTAATCTGTATGAGTTTTTCCAAACGCAGAACGGATTGGATACAATGCTCGATGAGCAGGCGGCAAATTTGTCTGGTGGACAGAAACAGAGACTTTGTATCGCGAGAGTGCTTCTTCATGACAGTGCACTCTATATTTTTGATGAGGCGACAAGTAATATTGATGTAGAGAGTGAAGAAATTATTTTGAAGTTGATTAGAAATCTTGCGCGGGAGAAGACGGTAATTCAGATCACACACCGCCTTGCCAATGTGGCAGACAGTGACCAGATTTATATGATGGAAAAAGGCTGTGTGATCGAGAAAGGAACGCAGGAAGAACTTCTTGAAAAGCAAGGCGCATATGCAGACATGTATGAACTGCAGAAAGCGTTAGAACAATATCGGGAGGAGGCAATATAATGAAGAGGAGAAGTGGAATCAAAATCGTCATGCAGTTGATCGGACTTGTAAAACCGATGTGGCTGATTATGACAGGGGCAGTCATTCTTGGAGTGATTGGGTATCTCTGTGCAACATTTATTACGATCCTGGGAGGATACGGTCTTCTCGGAGTGCTGGGAGTCCAGACAAAAATGTCCTTACATACCGTTTTTATCGTTGTGGCAGCACTTGCGGTTCTTCGAGGAGCGCTCCGCTATGGGGAACAGGCGGGTAACCATTACATTGCATTTCGTCTCCTGGCTCTGATTCGGGATAAAGTATTTCAGAAACTTCGTAAACTGGCTCCGGCGAAACTGGAAGGAAAAGACAAGGGAAACCTGATTGCAATACTGACAAGTGATATTGAACTTTTGGAAGTATTTTATGCACATACGATTTCGCCGGTCTGTATTGCTGTGTTGACTTGTGCGGTGATGATTGCCTTTTTTGCCAGCTATCATCCGGCACTTGCGCTAATTGCCTTGGCAGGCTATGTGACAGTCGGAGTCATTCTTCCGATGATCACAAGTAAGATGGGAAAAGAGGATGGAAATCGCTATCGCAATCAGTTCGGGGAGATCAACACTTATTTTCTTGACAGTATCCGAGGTCTTCGAGAGGTCATTCAATACGATTGTGGAGAAGAGCGATTGGCAAATATAGATCAGCAAAGTGAAGCGCTGACAAAACTGCAGGGCAGATTAAAGAACTGCGAAGGCAAAGCAAGAGCAAACTGCGATTGTGCAATTCTCGCTTTCTCGTTTCTGATGTTAATGACTTCTGTATATCTCTTCCAGAAAGGGATGTTAAATACAGAGGGGGTTGTGATCAGTACGATTTCGATGCTTGGCTCTTTCGGACCGGTGACAGCACTCAGCAATCTCGCAAATAACCTGCTTCACACATTTGCGAGTGGTAACCGGGTATTGGAACTGCTAGAAGAAGAGCCGCTGATCCAGGAGGTAGAAGAAAAAGGAGCAGAACCTTCTTTTGATGGCTTCCACATAAAGGAGCTTACGTTCTCTTACAAACAGGGTGAGGAGGAAGAACAGATCCTGTCGGATGTCTCTCTGGAAATTCCAAAGAACGGGATACTTGGAATCGTAGGAAAGAGTGGTTCTGGAAAATCAACTTTGATCAAATTGCTGATGAGATTCTGGGATGCAGAGAAAGGAGAGATAAGCATTTCCGGCAAACCGATCAAAGAGTGGAGTACAAACGGTCTTCGCGCACTGGAGAGCTACGTGATTCAGGATACATATTTATTTGAAGATGCCATTGAAAATAATGTAAAGTTGGCACGGCTTGGAAGTACTCATGAGCAAGTGGTGGAAGCATGTAAGAAGGCAAATATCCATGAATGGATCGAAAGCCTTCCAAATGGTTATGACACAGTGATCGGAGAAGGAAATCATCAGCTTTCCGGCGGAGAGCGGCAGAGAATTGGAATTGCAAGAGCATTTCTGCATAATAGTGAGGTTATTCTTCTTGATGAACCAACAAGTAACCTAGACAGCTTAAATGAAGCAGAGATTTTAAAAGTGCTTAAAGAACAACAGAAGGATAAGACCATTATTCTCGTATCCCACAGACAGTCTACAATGAAGATTGCAGATCGTGTCATCCGGATGAAAGAAGGACGCGCTTCTTAAAAGAAGGGGGAAATTCATCAAAGAGTCATTGACGCATTTCTTTCTAATAGTGTAGAATGAAGAAAGAAATATAAGAAAGAATATAAAAAATAAAGTGTCGCAGGATGTGGGCTGCGGCACTTTTTGATTTTAATAGTATAAAAATTTAAGAAAAGATTTAAAAAGGTATCTTCTAGTAGAAGTTATACGGTCTGTTCCGCTACTTTTGTTACTTTACTGGGTTCCCTCATATATACGAGAACATACATCACAGCGCCCATCGCACAGGCAAGAAGTACATCGATAACAGAGTGCTGTTTTAAGAACATTGTTGATAAAATGATCAGTACGGTCAATGCGAGAGAGCCGTAGTGGATCAGCGTGTTCTCCCGGAGCTTTTGATTGTGGGAGATGGCGATGTAGGCACCAAGGGAATTGTACACATGAATACTCGGCAGAATATTCGTCGGCGTGTCTGTAGCATAGAGGGTACGAACCATATCTACAAATATATTCTCTCTGGCAAAGGTATCCGGTCTTAATAACTGACCATTTGGATATAGCGTGGATACAATCAAAAAGATAGTCATTCCTGTGAAAAGGAAGAGACAGAGTCTGTAAAATTCGTTCGTATTACAGAAGAAAAAGTATCCGATCGTCACAGCGATAAAAGCGAACCAGAGCATATATGGAACTATAAAGTATTCAATAAAAGGAATCTTATCATCCAACGGGGTGTGGATGACATGAAATTTTGTAGTCACATGCTGCTCTAAGTAAAAAAACCATGGCAGATAGATCAGTCCATAGAGAAATACCCACGCATGCTTATATTTTTTCAAAAATGTTTTCATAGTTCTTACAACTCTCTTTCATCATTGTCGAATCACTGCCTGACAGAGCCTGTAACAACAGGGGAAAGGCGGTTTAAGTTATAGGAGATTATAACATGAATGAAATGGAACAACAACTAAGTTCATAGTATCTTAATAATTTTCCGGAAAAATTTTATAAATTACTTTTATGCGGCTGTGGTGCGATTATGAGCAGGCGTTCTTGTTCACAGGTGACGGAGATGGCATCCTGAAGAAAGACAGACTCACCGTCTGCGTGTACCGGCATAGGAGCGTTGGTATGGATTTGGATCTGTTTGCATCGGAATGTGTCGACGCCTTTTAGAGAGGTATGCCAGCCAAATAATCCGATTGCCATCAAAAATAATAGTTTTATCTTAGAGACATCGTGGATCATACAGAGATCTAACTTGCCGTCATTGTTCTGAGCATTCGGACAGAAGCGAAATCCTCCGCCTTCGAAAGGTTGGTTCATCACGGCGGCAAAGTGAAGCTTCTCGAAAGTGACTTCTGTTCCGGTGTCAAACGAAATGCGGCAGCGGCAAGGTTTGTGCATCGCAAGTTCGCGCAGTGAAATAAATGCGTAGGAAAGCTTACCTAAGTGGATACGGTTCAGTAAGACTTTCAGTCTGGACACCAGAGCCTGGTGACAGATTGCGGCGTCAAAACCGATTCCGGTGCTGACGGCGAACTTCCGTATTTTTTCCGTGTCTTTTTCAGAATATTTGAGAACTCCAATGTCAACGGTTCGGTAACTGTTTGGAGACAGTATCAGTTCCAATGCTTTTTGTGGATCCGATGGGAGAGCCATTCCCTTTGCAAAATCATTTCCGGAACCGGTTGGGATATATCCCAGGATAATATGCTCCGGATGTTCTATGCCATTTAATACTTCATTGACCGTTCCGTCACCGCCTACAACAATCAGTGTTGTGCGGGAAGAGAGGTCTTTCGTAAGCTGTTGTGCAAGTTTTGTGCCATGTCCTCGGTGAGAAGTGAAATATACGCGATATAAAATGTTCCGTTCTTTCAGGAGTGTTTCTATTTCTGTCCAGATCTGGCTCGCATGTCCGGAGCGGGAAGCTGGATTTACAATAAATATGTACATGAGTCTATACTCTCCTCGTATCTGCTGTTTTTTCTCAAGTATACAACAAAAAAAGAGGAAATACTACTTTTGTTTGCTAAGATAAAGTTGACGAATAGAAGATCGAGGGATAAAATATTTATAACAGAAATATTGGTATAAAACAGAAAAGAGGAAACTATGGAGCGGACAGAAAAATTTGAACTTTAATCAGACAGACAGGGTGGCGGCAATCGGAAAGGCGCTTTCATCCGAAAATTCGGATACAGATTTTAGAGGCACTCGAAGAACAGGAAACACAATGTCAATGAGCTGGCAGAAACTTCTGGAAACTTCCGGCTTCTTCGACGGCAAATGCATGTCCGGGTGCTGGAGGAGGCGGGATTGATCGAGACGGAACTTCGAGCGGCAGTGCGTGGTTCTATGAAGATGTGCAGGAAAAAGTGTCGACAAGCCTTATGATTCAGCTTCGGAAGGAAAAAGGATGAAAAAGGTGGAGAAGATCAGTATGCCGATCGGAAATTATGTGGATTACCATGTGGAACCGACCTGTGGAAATTGTGTCAGGAGATGGACATATTGATATGGAAGATGAGCCGGCAGTATTTTACAATCCAAGAAGAGTAGAAGCAAAGCTTCTCTGGTTTGGGAATGGGTATCTGGAATATCGCTTTTCCAATGCTTCGCTCAAGAAAACTACACTTCGCAAACTGGAAATTTCAGCGGAAGTATGCGCGGAAGATCATGAATATAATATGGAACTATCCGTCCGATATCACCGTATGGGTCAATGAGATCGAAGCAGGCACTTACGAATGTCCAAGCGATTTTGGCGGAAGAAAGGGAAGACTGACACCGAACTGGTGGCCAGAGCAGAACACGCAGTATGGAGAACTCAAGACATGGTGTTTGAAAAAAAGATGGAACATACCTCGATGGAAAGAAAGTGACGGAACATGGGCTGGCAGAATTTAAGCTGGAAGAGCAGGAATATATTTCAGTCAGGATTGGAGTCAAAGAAGATGCGGTACACAAAGGAGGCATGAACCTGTTTGGCAATGGATTTGGAGATTATCCGCAGGACATTGTCATGAAGATGTGGTTCTCGTAATTGCGGCAGAATAGATTTTACAAAATATGGAAAAAGAAATCCGAGAATAGAAAAACAGATATATCACAGAAAAAAAATTTCCTGTGGATATATCTGTTTTTTGTTGGTCTTTCTGAGACTGTTATACGGTTTTTATCTGGCTTTTCTTTGCATCAACATCTCAGAAGCAAAGAAAGTTTTCTAGCGAGGCCGTTTTGGCATCTCCCACGCATTATGATCGGTATGAAGCAACAGATGTGCCTTGTGTGAGAGTGGTTTGCCCATAAAGTCTTCGTACAGTTTTAATACATCTTTGTTCTCGTGTGAGAATCGGATATTTGCATTTTTATCGAGGAAGTACAGATTCTTTCCACGTTCAAGGGCGAGCTCCTGACCATCGTGGATCGGTTGTCCGCCGCCGCCGACACATCCGCCCGGACAGGCCATGACTTCTACAAAGTCATAGTGGACATCACCGCGCTCGATCATTTCAATCAGTTGTCTGGCATTGCCAAGTCCGCTGACAACAGCTGCTCTTACAACTGTATCACCGATTGGAATCTCTGCGCAGACAGCACCGTGATTTAAGTTGTTGCTTCTGACAACAGAGAATGCATCGGCATCCGGGTTCTTTCCGGTTACGAGGAAGTATGCGGAGCGAAGCGCCGCTTCCATAACACCTCCGGTTGCCCCAAAAATGACTCCGGCGCCGGAACCATCCTGCATCAGCGTATCACAAGGGGCATCTACCAGAGTAGATGGTGCGATGTGAGCGGAGCGGATCATGCGCACTAGTTCACGGGTTGTCAAAACGATGTCAACATCATGGCCGGCATATTCTTCATAGAAGAGTTCCATATTGCGTTCGCCTTTCTTTGCAAGACAAGGCATGATCGATATCGTACAAATATTTTCCGGATCTACACCAATTGATTTCGCAAAGTATGTTTTCATGACCGCACCGAACATCTGCTGCGGAGATTTTGCGCTTGATAACTGCGGCACAAGGTGCGGATACTGGGATTTAATGAAACGAATCCATCCTGGGCAGCAGGAAGTGAACATCGGGCGGTCTTTGAGTTCGCCGTTCTGGAGCCGTTCTAAAAATTCTGCTCCTTCTTCCATGATCGTAAGGTCAGCAGAGAATGCTGTGTCAAATACATAGTCAAAACCGATCTTTCGAAGAGCATCAACAATCTTTCCGACCGTTGCCTCTTCTCGTTTCATGCCGAGTGCTTCCCCCCAAGCTGCACGAACAGCAGGTGCGATCTGTACGACAGTGACTTTTTTCTTGTCGGCAAGTGCAGACCAGACTTTTTCTGTGTCGTCGCGTTCGCGAAGTGCACCTACCGGACAGTGGGTGATGCACTGACCACAGAGCGAACAGTCCGCATCTTCAATCTTACGATTCTTTGATACATGTACAGTTGTGCGGGATCCGGTGCTTTCTACATCCCAGATATTCAAACTCTGGATCTTGTCACAGACTTGAATACAGCGCATACATTTGATGCATTTAGAAGAATCGCGGATCAATGGGAAATCTTTGTTCCACGGAGTCTGTTCCAATTCTTGTTGAAACGGCACTTCAAGAATGTTCAGGTCATTTGCGATTTTCTGGAGAGTACAGTTTCCGCTCTTTACGCAGGTTGCACAGCGGCAGTCATGCTGAGAGAGGATCAACTCTACTGTTTTTCGCCGGTTCATGCGAACTTTCGGACTGTTAGTGTAGATGACCATGCCCTCTTCTACTTTATTATTGCAGGAGATGATCAGTTTATCTTTGCCCTCCAGTTCGACCACGCATACACGGCAGGCGCCGATCTCGTTGATATCTTTTAAATAACATAATTTTGGAATCGGGATTCCATTATGTTCGGCTGCTTCCAGGATCGTTGTGCCGGCTGGCACAGTGATCGGTTTATTGTCGATTGTAAGATGTACAAGATTTACCATAATGTTTCTCGACCTCCTTTAAATATGCCGAAGCCGAAGTGATCACAGCGAAGGCAGCGAGATGCCTCCTGCTTTGCTTCTTGTTCGGTCATACAGATTTCTACCCCGTCAAAGTCGTGGATACGTTTACAGACTTCACGTTCTGTCATATTTACTCTTCCGCAAGGGGTTCTGTCATCCAGTCTTGGTTCCGGAATTTCTACATCAGCAGAAATGATATGGTGGAATCCAAGATATTCATCAATATTAGCTGCAACAACCTTTGCTGCTGCAATCGCTTTGATGACGGAGGCAGGACCAGTTGCACAGTCTCCACCGGCAAAAACGCCAGGGATGTTTTCGAATCCGGCATTTTTCTCGGACATGATCCGTCCACGCTGTACCGGGACACCAGCCTCTTCAAAGTGCTGGAATTCAATATCCTGACCAATCGCAACGATCAGTGTTGTACAAGGGATAAACTGATCTTCCTCGCCAGTCGGACGTACACTTGCACGACCATCTTTGATCTTACTGATCATCTGTGGTGTGACATAAAGTCCCTGTACATGACCATTTTCATCCGTGACAATGCGGGAAGGAGATTTCAGTGTCTGCACTTCGATTCCTTCTGCAACAGCGCCTTCGATCTCTTCCGGAAGGGCAGTCATATCGGCCACACGTCTCCGGTAGACGATGCTAACTTTTTTTGCGCCGAGACGGACAGCAGTGCGGACTGCATCCATGGATACATTTCCGCCTCCGATGACAGCTACTTCCTGACCGGTTAAGTCAGTAGGATTACCGTTTCCGACATCTCTTAAGAATTTTACAGCGGAGAGAACTCCTTCTGATTGTTCTCCGTCGATTCCAAGCTTCTTGTCTGTACTTGCACCGATTGTGATCAGGACAGCATCATATTGTTCGCGAAGGCTTTGTACAGTAATATCTTCGCCGATTCTAAGTCCGTGTTTCACTTCCACGCCTGTTTCCAGGATTGCCTCAATATCCTTATCAAGCTGCTCTTTCGGAAGACGGTAATTTGGGATTCCATAGCGGAGCATACCGCCAAGTTTTGGAAGCATCTCATAAACAGTCACCTGATGTCCCATCAGCTGAAGGAAGTAAGCACTGCTAAGTCCTCCAGGTCCGCCTCCTACGACAGCAACTTTCTTGCCGGTAGATTTGGCGCATTTCGGAGGTGGAACCTTTCCGGAAAAATCTGCGGCAACGCGCTTCAGTCCGCGGATATTGATGGAGTCGTCTACCATGTTGCGACGGCATCTGGCTTCGCAAGGATGTTCACAGATATATCCGCATGTAGTTGGAAATGGGTTGTCTTTGCGGATCAGTCGTACTGCATCTGCATAGCGGCCTTCTCCTACAAGTGCGATGTATCCAGGGATATCAACCTTTGCCGGACAGAGCGAAACACAAGGTACTGGTTGGTGGAACGTGCAGGTACAGCGTCCCTGACGGATATGTTCTTCGTAGTCTTCCCGGTAGCCGATAAGGCCTTTGTATACCATATGTGCGGCTTCATAGCCGATTGCACAGTCAGCAGAATCCATGATGGAAAGCGCAAGATCTTCCATCAGATCAAGTGTTTTCAGAGTTGCCTTTCCGTCAAGAACATCTGTGATCAGATTTTTAAGCTGTCCAAGTCCGATACGGCAAGGGACACACTTTCCACAAGTCTGTGCATGACAAAGTTCCAGAAATGCTCTGGATATGTCGACCGGACATAAGCCCGGAGGACTGGATTCGATCCTTCTCTCGAGGTCTTTGTAGAGACCTTCCACAACAAGCTGGGCCTTATCCGGAGTCGAAATCTCAAGTCTGCTCATAATATCACCTCTCATAAATATTTGTCGTTTTGAGTTTATAGAAAGCTTCTTCCATCGAAAAGAAAATTTATATAAAGCAAAAAAGACTCTCTTACAGCGATTGTAACTTATGCTGAATAAAAAAAGCAATAAAAGTTAAAAGATAGTCAAAAATTGTTAATAAACAGACAAGAGCAACAAAAAATCCTTTGACACGCCTGCGATCTATGATATAATAAACAGAGAAAGTGTTTTAAAACAAGAATATTAAAACAAAAGAAAGGAAAAAGAAGAATGACGGCAAAATTAGTGGAGAAATTTCAGGAACTTTTTGGCGCGGAAGGAGATATCCGCACTTACTTTGCACCTGGGCGCGTGAATTTGATCGGAGAACATACAGATTACAATGGGGGACACGTGTTTCCATGTGCACTGACACTTGGAACATATGGGATTGCAAGGAAGAGAGAAGATAATAAGCTTCGATTTTACTCAGTAAATTTTTGAACGGCTTGGAGTGATCGAATCATCTCTGGAGGATCTGAAACCATACAAAGCTGCAGAGTGGACGAACTATCCAAAGGGAGTGATGTGGGCATTTGAGGAGAGAGGATACAAATTGCCGAATGGACTGGATATTTTATTATATGGAAATATTCCAAACGGTTCCGGATTGTCTTCTTCTGCTTCCTTAGAAGTGTTGACGGGCGTGATTTTAAAAGATATGTTTGGATTTGATGTCTCTATGACAGATATTGCTCTGATCGGACAGTTTTCAGAGAATAATTTTAATGGATGCAATTGCGGAATCATGGATCAGTTTGCGAGTGCGATGGGAAAGAAGGACAATGCGATTTTCCTTGATACGAATACACTTCAGTATGAATATGCACCGGTTGTTCTGGAAGATGCGAAGATTGTTATCATCAACAGCAAAGTAAAACATAGTCTTGTAGATTCTGCTTACAATGACAGAAGAAACGAGTGCGAGACGGCGTTGAAGGAATTGCAGGAAGTGGTTGCTGTGCAGACATTGGGAGATTTGACAGAGGAAGCATTTGAGAAGCATAAAGATGCAATCAAGAGCGAAATCAGACAGAAGAGAGCAAGACATGCTGTTTATGAAAATCAGAGAACGATCCGTGCGGTGGAAGCTCTGAAAGAAAATCGAATTGAAGAATTTGGAAAACTGATGAACGAGTCACACAGATCACTGAGAGATGACTATGAAGTTTCTTGTAAAGAGATCGATATTCTAGTGGATCTTGCATGGGAAACAGAAGGTGTGATCGGATCTCGTATTACAGGAGGCGGATTCGGCGGATGTACGGTCAGCATTGTGAAAAATGATGCAGTAGATGGATTTATTAAAAACATCGGAGAGCAGTATCTTGCAAAAGTCGGACATGAGGCAGAATTTTATGTAGTAGACATCGGAGACGGTGCAAGAGTGCTGAATGGATAAGCTTGATTGAAAAGCGGACAGGAAATAGGATGAGTTTTAGGAGAGAAAATATGTTATCAGAAAATATTAAAAGATTAGTACAGTATGGGATCGATGCAGGATTGACACCGGAGTGCGAGCGAATCTACACAACAAATCTTCTGCTGGAATTATTTCATGAAGATGACTATGAAGAAGTAGAAGTAAACGGGGGAAAAGAGTTAGAAGAGATCTTAGGGGAACTGTTGGATGAGGCGTGCAGTCGTGGAATCATCGAGAACAGTGTAGTATATAGGGATCTGTTCGATACGAAGATGATGAATTGCCTGATGCCTCGTCCGGCGCAAGTGCAGGAGACTTTCTGGAAGAAATATGAGGAATCTCCGGAAGCTGCCACAGATTATTACTATAAGCTGAGCCAGGACAGCGATTACATCCGTCGTTACCGGGTAAAGAAAGACTGGAAATGGACGGTGGACAGCCCATATGGTGAGATTGATATTACGATCAACTTGTCAAAACCGGAGAAAGATCCAAAGGCGATCGCAGCGGCAAAAAATGCGAAAGCAAGCAGTTATCCAAAATGTCTGCTCTGTGTGGAAAATGAAGGATATGCAGGAAGAGTCAATCATCCGGCGAGGGAAAATCATAGAATCATGCCGATCACAGTCAATGACAGTGCATGGGGATTCCAGTATTCTCCATACGTATATTACAACGAACACTGCATCGTATTTAATGGAAAACACACACCGATGAAGATCGAGAAGGAAACATTTATGAAATTATTTGATTTCGTAAAATTATTCCCACACTATTTCCTTGGATCCAATGCAGATCTTCCAATCGTAGGAGGATCGATTTTAAGCCACGATCATTTTCAGGGAGGACATTACACATTTGCGATGGCGAAAGCTCCAATCGAAAAACATTTTGAAGTAAAAGGATTTGAAGATGTGGAGAGTGGAATCGTAAAATGGCCACTGTCAGTGATCCGTTTAAGAAGCAAGGATGAGAAGCGGCTGATCGAACTGGGAACACATATCCTTAATGCATGGAGAGGCTATACAGACGAAGAAGCGTTCGTATTTGCAGAGACAGACGGAGAACCACATAATACGATCACACCGATCGCAAGAAAGGTCGGGGAGATCTATGAACTGGATCTGACGCTCCGCAACAATATTACTACAGAGGAACATCCGCTTGGGCTGTATCATCCACATGCCGAGTATCATAATATTAAAAAAGAAAATATCGGATTGATCGAAGTAATGGGACTGGCAGTATTGCCGTCCAGATTGAAACAAGAACTGGAGACACTTGCAGAGTACATTGTAGAGGGCAAGGACATTTCTGAAAATGAAATGATCGAGAAACATACAAAATGGGTAGAGAAATTCCTGCCGAAGTATGATACAATTACAAAAGAGAATGTAATGGACATTTTAAAAGAAGAAGTCGGAATTGTCTTTACAAAAGTATTAGAAGATGCAGGTGTTTACAAGTGTACAGAAGAAGGAAGAACAGCGTTTGCAAGATTCCTGAACACATTATAAGAAATAGAAGGCAGGCTGCATGTCAAAGATGCAGTCTGTTTTTTTCTGGAAAAAATCATTGAAAGCACCAGGCAGAGAACCTATGCAAAATGTGAATGGCAGACAGAAGGAGAGGAAATATGCCGTATAAAATTATGCTGGTAGATGATGAGGAAGAAGTCCGCACAAGCATTATCCGTAAGATGGATTGGGAAGCACTGGGATTTCATGTAGTGGGAGATGCAGAGAATGGGGAAGACGCACTTGAGAAGATCCATATTCTTGATCCGGATGTGATTATCACGGATATTCACATGCCATATATGGATGGACTTCAGCTTGCAGAGACAGTGAAAGAAAAATATCCGGGGAAGGAGGTTGTCATCTTTTCTGGATACAATGATTTTGAATATGCGAAGCAGGCGATGAAGTGCGGGGTGACAGAGTACATTTTAAAACCGGTAAACAGTGAGGAATTAGGGGAGATTCTTCAGCGGATCCGCGAGAAAAGAGACAAGTATCTTGAGCAGCAGAGAGACATCCGGATTTTAAGAGAGAATTATCGGAAGAATTTTCCGATTTTAAAAGAAAAGTTTTAAATGACTGGATGGAAGAAAAAATCGTCAAGGAAGAGTTCTATGAGAAGCTGGAGGAATATGTTCCGGAGATTCGGGATTCTGATAGGTGGATCGTTGCGATGTTTTGTATTGAACGGGAAGAAACCGTAGAGGGAGGTGCAGTGGTAGAGGAAAAAGAATTGCACCAGGTGTCAGTGGAGAAAGTAATCGATGAATATTTGACAGAAAAGTACCCATTTGCACGATTTATCTGTGAGAAGGAGATCGGAGTAGTGATTGCGCTTTCGCAGGAGCAGACGGTTAACGAACTGCTCGGCGTGTTTGACCAGATTCAAAAAGTATGCAGACAAGTGTTTGGGCTTCAGATTTCCATCGGAGTCGGAAGCAGGAAACAGTGGATCAGACAGGTGCCGCAATCGTTTATGGAAGCAAAAGAGGCAAGTGGATACCGGGCAGTTCCGGATATGGGAAGTGTGATCTATATTCGAGATGTGGAGCCAAAGAAGACAGAGACACTGCTTTTTGAGGAGCAGGAGAAAAATGCACTGATCCATGCAGTCAAATTTGAACAGGAAGAGGAGATTGCGTGTGAACTTACGAAGATTATCGGCCGGATTGCAGATGGGAAGATTTACTCCAGGCAATGTAAGAGCTATGTCATCAGTGTATTGAATAGTATTTTGCAGGTTGTATGGAGCAATGAACTGGAAGAACAGAGGATTTTTGGATATGGCACAGACTGCTATGAACAGGTGCTGCATATGAAGACGACAGAGGAAGTAGAGCAGTTTCTTCTGAAACTTTGCTGTGAGATCCATACGCAGCTCGTGCAGAGAAGAGAAAATATGACGATTGATATCATTAAGGAGGCAAAAGAGTACATCCAGGAGAATTATGCCAATCCAGAACTGTCTGTTGAGATGTTGTGCAGCAGTCTGCATCTGAGTCCATCTTATTTTTCTACTGTATTTAAGAAGGAAACCGGACAAAATTATGTTGCCTATCTGACGGATGTACGGTTAAATAAAGCGGTGGAATTGTTGAATCATACAGATGACAAGACGTATATCATTGCTGCGAAAGTCGGATATCCGGAGCCCAATTATTTCAGTTATGTCTTTAAAAAGAAATTTGGTGTATCACCAAGCAAATACAAAGGAAAATCATAATGAATAGAAAATTTTATCAGAAGTGGAACGCATTTTATTCAAAAGTCAGCCTGCGCTATGTGATCTGGGGGGCATTTACACTCACAGCGCTTCTCGGTGCGGTGCTGATGGGGACTTCTTTTTATAACCGATTTTCGCTTCAGCTTCAGGGAATTGTCGAAAAGCAGAATCGGGCGCTGATTGAACAGGTCAATAATACGTTGACATCAGAACTGCGAAATATTATGAGAATTTCAGATTCTCTTTACTTTTCGGTTTTGAAGTCTGAGGAAAATGTTCCGGTGGAAGAGGGCTTTGCGCTTTTGTACGATACGAACAAGTCGTCTATCCAGAACATTGCCCTGTTTTCCAAAGAAGGGGACTTACTTGTTTCCGCACCGGCAGCAAAATTAAAGCCTGGGGTAGATGTGACGAAGGAAGCGTGGTTTCAGAATGCAGTGACACAGACAGAAAATCAGCATTTTTCCAGGCCGCATGTACAGAATTTGTTTGTCAACAGCAAGGGGAATTATGCACATGTACTGACGTTGAGCAGGATGGTGCAGGTGCCTGATGCCTATGAGGTGCAGGATGGTGTACTTTTGATCGATCTGAAATACGAACAGCTGGAGAGTATTTTCAAAAATATTTCCCTTGGGGAAGAAGGGTATATTTATCTGGTAGACGGAGCGGGGAATTTAATTTATCATCCGCAGCAGCAGTTGATCCTAGATGGGATTGAGCAGGAAAATCATGAGAAAGCATCTGCATACAAAGACGGGGTTCATGATGAGGTGTTTGAGGGACAGCATCGGAAGGTGACGATCAAGTCTGTCGGATATACAGGATGGAAAATTGTTGGGGTGGTTTCTGATAAGGCGGCACAGCTTTCCACAGTGAAAAATATTATTTTCCTGATCGCGCTTGTCATGTCTTTTATGTTAATCTTGTCAATTATCAACTCTTATATATCAAAGAAAGTGACAATCCCGATCGAGCATCTGGAAGGCGCTGTGAAGCGGATTGCGGAGGGGGATTTGGAAACAACGATCGAGGAGCGCGGAGCATATGAAATCAGTCATCTGGGACGTTCGATTCGCAAGATGAAAGTGCGGATCAAGAAATTGATGGAAGATATTGTGAGGGAGCAGGAGATTCAGAGAAAGAACGAACTGGATACGCTTCAGTCACAGATCAATCCACATTTTCTTTATAACACACTGGATATTGTCGTGTGGATGGTCGAGAATGAGAAACCACAGGATGCAGTACGCGCACTGACGGCTCTTGCACGTTTTTTTCGAATTGGATTGAGCAAAGGGAAGACGATCATTACAGTCCGAGATGAGATCGAACATGTAAAAAATTACCTGACGATTCAGAAGATGCGTTATAAAAATAAGTTTGAATATTACTTTGAGGTGGAGGAGGAAGTCCTTGAGCTATCTACGCTGAAGTTGATCCTGCAGCCGATTGTAGAAAATGCAGTTGCTTATGGAATGGAGTTTCAAGATGGGGATGGAGAAGTTTTTATCAAAGCATATTTGAAAGAAGAAAAGTTGATTTTTCAAGTTGTGGATAATGGTCCGGGAATTATGCCGGAGCGTCTGGAAGAGATTCGCGCGGGGAAAGTTGTCTCTTCGAAGAAAGGTTCGGGGATCGGTATGCGAAATGTCGGAGAGCGGATCCAGCTTGCATATGGAAAAGAATATGGAATCCAAATTGAGTCGGAGCCGGACGAAGGCACTTGTATTACATTGACGCAGCCTAAAATAGCGTATGGGCAGGAGGGAGAATTGCTGTGAAGAAAGCAGAAAAAATAGGAATTATCGCGGCGCTCTGTGGAATTATCCTTCTATTTTTAATTGCATCCACAGATTTTGTGTTGGAAGAGAACAGAAAAGAAGTGTATACCATCGCATTTGTGACTGACGGAAGTGCAGATGACCGCTTTCAATCCCTCCGGAAGGGTATGGAGAAGGCTGCGAAGAAGTGGAATGTAGATCTAGTTGTGGATGCACCATATCTCAGTGGAAATGCTGCAGAGCAGGAGGCTGCGATCGAAGAGGCGGTGGAAAATGGCGCGCAGGCGGTGATCACAGTGCCGGCAGACCAGGTACAGATGGAAAAATTTCTGGATCAGAGTAAGCTTCAGGTTCCGGTGATCACGCTGGAAAAGGAGCTTCATTCGGAAAAAAAATTTGGAGCCTATATTTATGACAGTGAAAAGGCAGCAAAAAAGCTGGCGAGAGCTGTACTGGAAGAAAAGAAAGACGCAAGCGTTGCTCTTTATGCATCAGATGTCTCGGCAAAAGAGACTGCAAATTGTCTGGATATATTAGAAAAAGAATTGGAAGACGGAGGCTGCACTGTGATCCGCAGACAGTACCGTCAAGGATTTGAAATTGAAGGAGAAGTTGTCGTTGCAGCAGATCCATACACGTTTTCGCAAATCGTCAATTTACAGAAAATTCCCGACAGGCTTTACGGAATTGGCTGTTCGAACAAGATGCTGACTTTGCTTGAAGAAGGAAAAGTGTGTGCGGCAGTGATCTGCAACGAATATGACAAAGGATATCTGAGTGTGGAGGCGGCGATGAAAAGTATCCAGAATGGGACGAGACAGCGGACAGTAAAGATGGAGCAGGTGCTTGTAAGACAGGAAAATCTCTACGACAAAGAATATGAGGCATTGTTGTTTCCAATTTCATAGTGGAAGGTCAGGGATAAGTGATGAGAGAGTACAAAAAGTGGAAAACACAGATGGGGCTTTTGGCGGTGGCAGTGGCAGTGATCTGTGTGGCAGCAGCGGGCATTTCAAGAAGAAAAGAAAAACAGAAAGAAGAGGACACACTCAAAGTCGGGATCTCGATTTATCAAAGTGATGATACTTATGTAAATTTGTTGACGAAAAAAATAGAGCGACAGTTGAAAGCATGCGAGAAGCAGCAGGGGATCAAGATTCATTGCAAGATTGTATCCGCAGAAAATGATCAGAATGAACAAAATGAGCAGGTGGAACATTTCGCAGCGCTTGCGTATGATGTCATCTGTGTCAATGCAGTGGATCGGACAAATGTGTCGACGATGATCGATCGTGCGGAGGAATCAGAGATCCCTCTGATTTTCTTTAACCGCCAGCCGGTACAGGATGATCTGAGAAAAGGGCAGCATATTTATTATGTAGGATCAGATGCACAGGAGTCCGGGAGATTGCAGGGAGAGCTTGTGGCATCAGTATATCGAAAGGATCCTGCGGTGTTGGATAAGAACGGAGACGGGGTTGTAGGGTATGCCGTTTTAGAGGGGGAGACCGGGCATCAGGATGCCATTATCCGTTCCGAGTGGTCAGTAAAGACAATGACATCTTCTGGAGTTCCTGCAAAAAGGATCACAGGAGGGGTTGCAAACTGGATGAAAGAGCAGGCGGCAGCAATCGTTGGACGGTGGCTGAAGGAAGAAGAGGGGGAGCTGGAACTGATTTTATGTAACAATGATGATATGGCACTTGGCGCCATCGAGACACTTCGCCAGGAGGGCAGGACAGATATCAGTGTGGTAGGCATCGATGGCACGGAGGAAGGGCTTATGGCAGTCAGAGACGGGAAGATGCTTGGAACCGTGAAGGCAGACTCTGACATTTATGCGGAATATATTGCGCGCATGGTATGCGGGCTAAAAAAGAAGGAACGGTGCCAAAGGAAATCTTGGAAGGACATGATCGGGAAGTATGGATTCCATGGGAAATTAAGATCTGTCCAGAATTGGGAGAATAGAGAGTGTAAATCTGCACAAATATATCGTATAAAAATTATATAAAATATTTAAAATGATGATAAAATCAAAGAAAATTCATAGAATACCATAGAAATCTGTATGGAATCCTATGAATTTTTTGCTTATAATATAGTCATCAAGAACAAGAGACGTGTTTTTAAAGGAGGAAAAAATCTATGAAAAAGAAATCGTATGTGGAATGTTATGTGCAGCAATGTCACTTTCGTTACTTGCAGGCTGCGGCGGAGGCAGTGATGAAGGCGGAAAAGATGCAAAGAAAGACGGAGACGCAATCAAATTAGGTGTTCTCGTATACAAATATGATGATACATACATTTCTACAGTACGTTCTGCAATCGAAAAATATGCAAAAGAAGCAGATGTTGAGATTAAACTGGATATGCAGGATGGACAGGGAGACCAGTCAAAGCAGAATGACCAGTTAGACGTTCTGATTTCTAAAGGAGTAGATGCACTTCTGATCAATGCAGTTGATACAGGTTCTGCACAGGGACTTGCAGATAAGGCAAAAGCAGCAGACATTCCGGCAGTATTCTTTAACAGAGAGCCTGCAAAAGAAGTTGTAGAATCTTGTGAAGGTATCTTCGTTGGAACAACAGCTTCAGAAGCTGGTGTAATGCAGGGAGATATGCTTGCGGATATGTATGAGGCAGACAAAGAAGCAATCGACAAAAATGGAGATGGAAAGATCCAGTATATCGTATTCAAAGGAGAACCAGGTAACCCAGAAGCTGAGGCACGTACAGAATATGCTGTAAAACAGGCAGAGGAACGTGGACTTGTGATGGACAATATGGGAATCGAACCACTTGTTGCAAACTGGATGACAGACCAGGCTCAGACACAGATGGAAGCTCAGATGTCTGCAAACGGAGATAAGATTGAAGCTGTATTCTGTAACAACGATGACATGGCACTTGGAGCAATCGCTGGTATCAATGGAAAATCAGATGCTCCGGTATTCGGTGTGGATGCAACAGAAGCTGGTATGGAAGCAATCAAATCAGGAAAAATGGCTGGTACTGTAAAACAGGATGGAGATGCAATGGGTAAAGCACTTGTTGCAATCGGTGCAAATGCAGCTCAGGGTAAAGACTTTATTGAAGGAACAGATTACGAAATGGCAGAAGACGGATTCTCAGTTCGTATTCCATATGCACCTATTACAAAATAGTTTTAAGATTCATTTGTAACATGTAACAAATAACTGAGGTGGTGCAGGAGGCAATGATTCTTGTACCACCTCTCATAGAGTGTATCAAAGGAAAGAGATATGCTCTGGAGTGTATTTGAAAGTTCTTTTCCGCAATTTTCAAACGCACTTCGCAGTATGAGGAAGAGTGGTGAGCGAAAAAATGTCAGAATATATTCATGGAAATGACGAACATTGAAAAGCAGTTCCCAGGTGTCAAAGCACATCGATAAAGCAAATTTAATGCTGAAAAAAGGAAGCGTCCACGCTCTTATGGGAGAGAATGGAGCAGGAAAAAGTACATTAATGAAATGTCTGTTCGGTGTCTATGTAGAGGATGCCGGGGAGATCAAAATTGATGGAAAACCAGTGCGTTTTACAAATCCGAAGCAAGCGCTTGACAATGGGGTGGCAATGGTACATCAGGAGCTGAACCAGGTATTGCGGCGCAGCGTAATGGAGAACCTGTGGCTTGGAAGATTCATTAAAAAGGGCGGCTTTATTGACGATAAGAAATGCTACGAGGAGACAAAGAAAATTTTTGAGGATCTTGATATTGATGTAGATCCAAAAACAATCATCGGTGAGTTGTCTGTCTCACAGAGGCAGATGGTAGAGATTGCGAAAGCAGTATCTTACGATGCCAAGATCCTTGTACTTGATGAGCCTACATCTTCCCTGACTAAGGAAGAAGTTGGACATTTATTTAGGATCATCAACCGTCTGCGCGATCGTGGAGTTGGTATGGTATATATTTCCCATAAGATGGAAGAGATTCTGGAGATTTCGGATGACGTTACGATCATGCGTGATGGAAAATGGATCGCAACAAAGTCTGCAAAAGATATCACAATGGATGAAATCATCAAGTTGATGGTAGGTCGAGATTTGACGGAACGTTTCCCGGAGAAGACTAATAAGCCGGGAGAAGTGTTGATGAAAGTAGAAGGGCTGACTGGAAAATATATGCCAAGCTGTATGGATGCTTCTTTTGAACTGAGAAAAGGAGAAGTGCTTGGCGTCGCAGGGCTTGTAGGTTCCAGAAGAACAGAGTTGCTTGAGACGATTTTCGGAATTGCACACAGAGAAAGCGGAAAGATCGAACTGCATGGAAAGGAAATCTACAATAAGGATTCCCGTCAGGCGATTAAAAATGGATTTGCACTTCTGACAGAAGAACGGCGTGCAACTGGTATCATTCCGCTTCAGAGTATTACGTTTAATGCAGTACTTGCAAACATGAAGTCTTATCTGAAATGTGGTCTTCTCTCTACAAAGAAGATGGAGAAAGATGCCAAATGGGTGATTGACAGTATGCATGTGAAGACACCTTCGTCTAAGACACATATCAAATCTCTCTCAGGAGGAAATCAGCAGAAAGTTATTATTGGACGTTGGCTTCTGACAGAGCCGGAAGTGCTGCTTCTGGATGAACCGACAAGAGGTATCGATGTCGGTGCAAAATTTGAGATTTATCAGCTGATCAATGATCTTGCCGCAAAGGGCAAAGGAGTCATGGTAGTTTCTTCAGAAATGCCGGAGCTGATCGGTATCTGTGACCGTATCCTTGTTATGAGCAATGGTCGTGTGGCAGGTATCTTAGATATGAAGAAGGATTATCACGGACAGGAGCAGGAAGAAATCATGCGACTGGCTGCAAAATACATTTAACACAGGGGGTGTCGACGTGGAAAAGAAAAAATTTAATCTCAACGAATTTTTATTAAACTATGCGTTATACATAATTTTAGGATTGATGATCATCGTAGTCATCATCATTGAACCGGGATTTTTACATCCGTCAAACTTTATTAAGATTTTAACCCAGGCGTCTACAAGAGGTATTCTTGCACTCGGTGTTGCAGGTATGATCGTACTTGCCGGAACCGACCTCTCTGCAGGACGTATCCTTGGATGTTGTGCTGCTGTATCAGCTTCTCTTGTACAGGCAACAACATATGCTTCCAGAATGTATCCGGAGATTACAAAAGATCTTCCGTTAATCTTACCACTGGCAGCAAGTATTCTGATCGGTGTTGCGTTCTGTGCACTCAACGGATTTGGTGTTGCAAAATTAAACTTGCATGCATTTATCGTCAGCTTAGGTACACAGACAATCGCATTTGGTGCAACATGTATTTATATTGACAGCCAGGAAGGCGGAGCACAGGCATTGTCTTCTTTCAATGAAAAATTCTTGAACTTTGTCAACGGATCTTTCAAGATCGGAAGCTTCGAACTTCCATACCTGATCATTTATTTTGCACTTTCTGCAACAGTTATGTGGGTGATCTGGAATAAGACAACACTTGGAAAAAATATGTTTGCAATCGGTGGAAATAAAGAAGCTGCCGCAGTATCCGGTGTAAATATTACAAAAAATCATTATGGGTGTGTATCTTGTAGCCGGTGTGCTCTACGGACTTGCAGCTTTCTTAGAGGCAGGACGTATCCAGTCTGTCAATACAGGTACAGGTTTAAACTATGACCTGGATGCGATTTCAGGTTGTGTAATCGGTGGTGTATCATTCAACGGTGGTGTTGGTACAATCCCGGGAGTTGTTCTTGGTGTAGTTCTTCTTCAGGTAATCAACTACAGCTTTAACTTCCTTGGAATCAACCCATACTTGCAATATATCATCAAAGGTATTATCATTATCCTTGCAGTATCCATCGACGTAAGAAAGTATCTTGCAAAGAAATAAAAGATAGAAGGACAATAGCAATTCCTCATGTAAATCTCGTGATCTGCATGAGGAATTTTTTAGAAAGGGGCAGGCTATGAGCGAAGCACAGATGAGAAGCGCAGAAGAGGAAATAGAAGAAAAGGAAATCACAGAGAGCAAAACAGAGGAAATAGCGGAACAAGATGGGGAGAATATGCAGGAAGAAAAGCCGGAAGAAGAGAAGAAGACCGGATTTTTAAGCAGAGAAACACTTTATTCCAAAATCAATATTTCACTGAAATCTATGGACCGTTTCATTGCGATACTCATTATTCTTCTGATCGTACTGCTCGGTGTGGGGATTTTCAGTTAAAAGTTTTGGGGACGATCTAAGAAAGCTACAACAAGAAATACAGAACAAGCAAAAAAGGAAAGGCAGGGTCTTCATAGGAGGAAAGCCTTTCCTTTTCTGATAGGAATTTGATTTTGCGTTTGAACCGGGAATAAGCTATAATAAAGCGTAACAGTATAAAAAGCAGAGAGGAAAGACAGTATGGATATGATTCAGAAACTCACAGAAGAGCTGGAAGTAAAGAAATGGCAGGTAGAGGCAGCAGTCAGACTGATCGATGAGGGAAATACGATTCCGTTTATTGCGCGGTACCGGAAAGAGGCAACCGGCTCTCTGAATGATGAGCAGCTTAGAAGTTTACATGAGCGGCTGATATATTTACGCAATCTTGAGGAGAAGAAGGAGCAGGTACTCGCTTCAATCGAGGAGCAGGGGAAATTGACAGAAAGAACTGAGAGTGCAGATTATAAATGCCCAGACGCTTGTTGCTGTGGAAGATCTGTACCGACCATATCGGCCAAAAAGGCGGACAAGGGCGACCATTGCAAAGGAGAAAGGACTGGAACCGCTGGCGACACTTCTGATGCTGCAAAAGATACAAAAGCCTTTTGGGAAGAAGAGGCGCAAAAAATATATTTCTGCAGAAAAAGAAGTACATACAGTGGAAGAGGCCATTGCAGGTGCAAAAGACATCCTTGCGGAGACAGTTTCTGACGAGGCAGATTACCGGAGTTTTATTCGGAATCTTACGGTGAAAGAAGGAAAGATGACTTCTTCGGCAAAAGATGATAGTGTGCAGTCTGTCTACGAAATGTACTATTCTTTTGAAGAACCAGTCAGCAGGCTGGCAGGACACCGGATCCTTGCACTGAATCGTGGAGAGAAGGAAAAGATTCTGAACGTGAAGATTGAAGCGCCGGAGGAGAAGATTCTGCGGTATCTTGAGAAGAAAATCATTGTTTCCGAAAATCCATATACGTCAGAATATTTAAAAGAAGTGGCAGAAGACAGCTACAAACGACTGATTGCTCCGGCAATTGAGCGGGAGATCCGGAGCAGTCTGACAGAAAAGGCAGAGGATAGTGCCATCACAGTATTTGGAAAAAATCTGGAACAACTTCTAATGCAGCCGCCGATCGTTGGACAGGTTGTGCTTGGATGGGATCCGGCATTTCGGACCGGATGTAAGTTGGCTGTTGTAGATGAGACCGGAAAGGTACTAGATACGACGGTAATCTATCCGACTGCCCCGACGACACCACAGAAGATCCAGGCGGCAAAGGATACGTTAAAGAAGCTGATCCGCAAGTACCATATTACGCTGATCTCTGTCGGAAATGGTACGGCATCGCGGGAATCGGAGATGATCCTTGTCGAACTGTTAAAGGAGATCCCGGAGAAAGTACAGTATGTGATCGTCAATGAGGCGGGCGCTTCTGTCTATTCTGCAAGCAAGCTGGCGACAGAGGAATTTCCGAATTTTGATGTGGGACAGAGAAGTGCGGCATCCATCGCTAGAAGGCTGCAGGATCCGCTTGCAGAACTTGTGAAGATTGATCCAAAGTCAATCGGTGTCGGACAATATCAGCATGATATGAACCAGAAGAAATTGAGCGAGGCGCTTTCTGGAGTGGTAGAATCCTGTGTCAACCGGGTAGGAGTAGATTTAAATACTGCATCGGCACCGCTTCTCTCTTATATTTCCGGAATCAGCAGTGCGATCGCAAAAAACATTGTGACGTACAGAGAGGAACATGGGAAATTCCAGTCAAGAAAGGAACTGCTAAAAGTTGCAAAGCTTGGACCGAAAGCATTCGAACAGTGTGCCGGATTTCTCAAGATTACAGATGGGAAAAATCCGCTGGATGCGACAAGCGTTCACCCGGAGTCTTATGAGGCGGCGGAAAAACTTTTAAAACAGCAGGGATTTTCAACGGAAGAGATCCGCAGAGGAGGACTTCAGGGACTTTCTAAAACAATCAGAAATGAAAAGAAGCTGGCAGAAGAGCTTGGAATCGGAGAGATCACCCTTCAGGATATTGTAAAAGAAACTGGAGAAACCGGGCAGAGATCCTCGTGAGGAGATGCCAAAACCAATTCTTAGAACGGATGTGCTGGAAAATGAAAAGATCTGACGGAGGGGATGGTCTTAAAAGGAACCGTACGAAATGTGATTGATTTCGGCGTGTTTGTGGATATCGGAGTACATCAGGATGGACTTGTGCATATTTCGCAGATTACCGATAAGAAATTTATCAAACATCCACTGGAGGCAGTGAGTGTCGGTGACATTGTCGATGTCAAAGTCATGAGTGTCGATGTACAGAAAAAGCGGATCCAGTTAACGATGAAAGGGATTTAGAAGAAAAAGGAACAAGGAGGAAGCGGCATGGCGAAATATGTAATGGCGCTGGATGCTGGGACAACAAGCAATCGCTGTATTCTTTTTAACGAAAAAGGACAGATATGCAGTATGGCACAGAAGGAGTTTACACAGTATTTTCCGAAGCCGGGATGGGTGGAGCATGATGCCAATGAGATCTGGTCCTCCCAATTGGGAGTGGCAGTGGAAGCAATGACAAAGATTGGAGCAACTGCGGAAGATATTGCAGCGATTGGAATTACCAATCAAAGGGAAACTGCGATTGTGTGGGACAAAAAGACTGGGGAACCGATCGGACATGCAATCGTCTGGCAGTGCAGAAGAACATCCAAGTACTGTGATAAGTTGAAAGAAAAGGGACTTACAGAATCATTCCGGGAGAAGACGGGACTGATGATCGATGCTTATTTTTCGGGGACAAAGGTAAAGTGGATGTTGGATCACATCGAAGGGGCCCGAGAGCGGGCAGAGCAAGGAGAATTGCTGTTTGGGACAGTGGAGACATGGCTGATTTGGAAACTTACGAAAGGGCGTGTGCATGTCAGCGATTATTCGAATGCTTCCCGTACTATGCTGTTTAACATCAAAGAGCTGAAATGGGATGATGATATATTAGAAGAGCTTCAGATTCCAAAAAGTATGCTTCCAAAGGTGTGTCCATCCAGTGAAATCTACGGCTATGCAGATGCAAGCTATTTTGGAGGGAAAATCCCAATCAGCGGAGCGGCAGGCGATCAACAGGCAGCGCTTTTTGGGCAGACCTGTTTCCATGCAGGGGAAGCGAAAAATACGTATGGAACCGGGTGTTTCCTTCTGATGAATACAGGGACAGAACCGGTGTATTCTGACCACGGTCTTGTGACGACGATCGCATGGGGACTGGATGGTAAGGTGACGTATGCACTGGAAGGTTCTATCTTTGTGGCAGGCGCTGCGATCCAGTGGCTGCGGGATGAGATGAAGCTGATAGATTCTGCGAAAGATTCGGAATATCTTGCTCAGAGAGTGGAAGACACGAACGGCTGTTACGTCGTGCCGGCATTTACCGGGCTGGGAGCTCCACACTGGGATCAGTATGCCAGAGGTGCGATCGTAGGATTGACAAGGGGTGTGAATCGATATCATATTATCCGGGCGACATTAGAGTCTATTGCGTATCAGGTAAATGACGTTGTGCATGCAATGCAGGCAGATTCGGGAATTTCGCTGAGTACACTCAATGTTGACGGAGGTGCCAGTGCAAATGATTTTCTGATGCAGGTACAGGCGGATATCTGCAATGCCCCGGTCAATCGACCGGAATGTGTAGAGACAACGGCAATGGGAGCGGCATATCTTGCCGGGCTGGCCGTTGGATACTGGAAGGACAAAGAAGACGTCGGAAAGAACTGGGCGATTGATAAGGTGTTCTATCCAAAATTAAAGGAAAATGAACGGGAAGAAAAAATTCATGGCTGGGAGAAGGCTGTAAAACGCTCTTTTGGATGGGAAGAAGAGGAGTAAAACAGTAAAGATACACGCAGATGTGGGACTGAGAAAAGAGAGGGAAGAACAGATGAAAAAAAGGAGTTGGGTAATCGCGCTGTGTATAGCGCTTTTGACAGTGCTGCTTCCTGCAGGGCAGGTGGAAGCGCAGCAGGTGGAGGAAGAAGAAAAGAAAAAATCCGGAAAACGTGCGATCGATGTAGCGAGGGAAAGTGGCTATCAGTTGGACGATCGTTATCAGCCGGCAGGTTCTATCATTACAGAGATCCATACCGGGCAGATTTTGTGGGAGGAGAATAAAGATGTTTCCTGGGCTCCGGCCAGTATGACAAAATTGATGACAATTTTGCTCGCATATGATGCGATGGAGGAAGGAAAATTTGAAAAGGACATGCAGGTAGCGGTGAATGAAAAGTATACAGATATTGCCGGAAGATATGCGCTCAGCAACAATGTGATGCAGATGGGAGCAACCTATACGGTGGGAGAATTGATCGATCTGATCATTGTCCCATCTTCGGCGGCAGCCACGTATATGCTTGCAGATTTAGTGGAGCCGGATCCGGATAAATTTGTAGCGCTGATGAATCAGAAAGCAAAAGAGATTGGGATGACGCATACTACTTATTACAATTGTGTTGGTGTCACAAATGACCTGCTGTATCCGTATGCTCCGAAAAATCTACCGGCAGATGCAGATAATGTGACTTCCCCACAAGATTACGCACTGCTGTGCAGTTATTTTGTAAAGACTTACCCGGATATATTGACACATACGAGTTCTCCAGAAATTGTAGTGAAAGAAGGTACCCCGTATGAAGAACATTTTAAGTCGTATCAGATTTCTCTGGAAGGGGCAAAGTATGGTCTGAAAGGGACAGATGGGTTAAAAACTGGTTCCAGCGGAAGAGCAGGGTTTAATTATTCCTCTACTGCAAAACGTCAGGATACGAGGCTTGTGGAAATTGTGATGGGGGTTTCGGACTGGACAGACCAGACCGGAGAAGAACTTCGTCATCTTGTTGGGAATGCAATTATGGAACAGGCATTTGAGAAATACGAGTATCGAAAGGTTCTGCCAAAAGGAACACATCAGATTGGAAAAGAGAAAATTGTAACAAAGAAAGACCTGTGGGACTGTGTGCCAAAAGAAGAAAAAATAAAGTTTAAGATGGAAGATGGCAAAGTATTTGTTGATCTTGAACGGCAGTATCTTCCGGGATACGCAGCGCCTTCAGTTACCTATCAGCAGAAACAGATAGTTTCGGAAGCAAAAAGCGGACTGGGCGCGATAGGAAAAGGAATACTCGCAGTATTGCTTGCCGGAGGTGCTGCACTTGTAGGAAGAATCGCATATGTGGATGCGGTCAGAAAGAAGAGACGAAGACGGAGAAGAAAATAGATGAATACTAGAAAAGAAAGATTATTCTACTTGGATTTTATTCGAGCAATCGCGGCAGTTTCAATTGTGATCACTCATTTTAATGCTAGATATTCCGCACATATCCCAGAAATTAAGGGGAGAATGATAGGGCTGGAAAAAATAGGGAATATAGGAAGTGGAGAATGGGGAGTCTCATTATTTTTTATAATTTCAGGGGCAGCATTGATGTATGTCTATGAAAAGGAGAATGATTGGAAAAGGTTTTATCAAAAGCGATTTATGTCCATTTATCCTATGTTTTGGATGGCATACAGTGCTGTTTTAGCAGTGTATGTGTTGAAGAACCGCACGATGATTGGAGATGGAATTCCAAAATGGAGATTTCTTTTTACTATATTAGGATTTGATGGGTTACTCAGTGTAAATGGATATGCGACATTTTATTTACTTGGAGAGTGGTTTTTAGGAGCGATTATTTTATTGTATATTATTTTTCCGGTTTTAAAGAAAGCAATAAATACAAATTTATGGGGAGCAGTTGCTTTGGTCGTGGCTGGATATATAATCGGACTTGTTATTTGCAGTAAGATAGCGCTTGTACCGGCAACTATTTTGCTTGTTCGATTGCCGGAATTTGCATTTGGTATGATTTTTGTAAAGTTAAACTGGAGGGCAGACTGGAAAATATCGATATTAGCATTGATACTTATTATTGCCAATATGATTTTCAAGCCGGAAATCCCAGCAAGTATACAGACAACATATATTGGAATTTCCTCTTTTTCTGTATTAGTTTTGTGTCTGCTTTGGTGAAAAATAAGGATTAAAAAAAGTTTGTGAAGGAATCAGCAAATATTCTTATGCAGTTTTTTTAGTACATCATATCATTATTATTAATGTTATGAATTTTGTAGATCTTACCAAAGTAACTTTGTTGCAAAGTTATCTTTTATTTGTAGTCATCGGTTGTATGATAGCAGTTGTTGCAGGGGGATTGTATAAGATTAATAGAATCCTTGTGAGAAAGGCTTGCACAATTTTTTAAAACCGTCGTATAATAGGCGATATGAAAAAGAATAGGAAAATTCTTCGGGGTAGGGTGCAAGTCCCAACCGGCGGTAAAGTCCGCGACCTGCCTGGGAACAGGTGGCTGAACTGGTGAGATTCCAGTACCGACAGTATAGTCTGGATGAGAGAAGAATCATTTGATCGCAAATCAGATCGTGTGATAGCGGATAGATTTTTTGCGCGAGAATCAAAGTTCCCCCGGAAGTTATTTCGGGGGAATTTTTACTTTGCAGGAAATGTAGGTGCAATTCTTTCACCTTTTGGGGTATGGAGGAAAGCTGATCAAAGATTTCCGGAAGATTTTCTTTCTTTTAAATTTTAGAAAAAGAAGGAGAGAAGAAAAATGAGTACAAATGTAGCAGAGAAGACAAAGGTGAACACAAGGACGCTTGTTCAGATTGGGATGTTATCGGCACTTGCAATTATTTTGATGCAGTTTGAGATTCCGCTCCCATTCGCACCGGCGTTCTATAAGATTGATTTCAGTGAGGTTCCAGTGTTGATCGGATGTTTTTCGATGGGACCGTTTGCGGGGGTTTTAATCGAATTGATCAAGGTGATCCTAAATGTTGCAATCAAAGGAACGATGACGATGGGGATCGGAGATGCAGCAAATTTCCTGATTGGATGTGCATTCTGCGTTCCAGCGGCGCTGATCTATCAGAAAAAGCGTACGAAGAGTGGAGCGGTGACGGGGATGGTAGTTGGAACTGTGATCATGACTATTCTCGGATGTGTTCTGAATGCTTATATTTTGCTTCCGGTGTATGCAAAAGCATTTGAGATGCCCTTGGATGCTCTGGTATCGATGGGCACAGAGGTAAATGGTGCGATCACTGGTCTGATGACCTTTGTCCTTTTTGCAGTGGCACCGTTTAATTTGCTGAAAGGGATTTTGGTATCTTTGATCGTATTTTTTGTCTATAAGAAAATCCGGCAAGTGTTATTGTAAGGAAAAGGGTGGTATGTTATAATTTTATAACATACCATTTTGCGTATGAGACAGAAAAAGTAATGGAGGGATTAAGCAATGTCAGTGAAAATGGATGTTCAGATGACACCGAGAGCAATGTATGATTTTTTGCTGTATCACACATACAGCCATCTCAGTGGGCTGATCGGAGCGATTTTTTGGAGTTGTTGTACTTGGACTTGGAATCCGGGCGATGGCACAGGGAGATTATACCGCAGGTATGATGTTTTTCTTTTTTGCCGCAGTTTTTCTTGTTATGACACCTCTCACACTGAAGTCAAAGGCGAAGGCGCAGGTAAAGACAACGCCGATGTTCCAAAAGCCAATCACATATGAGTTGACCGAAGAAGGAATCACTATTTCCCAGGAAGATCAGCAGACAGAGGTGAAATGGGAAGAATTTCAGAAGGCAGTTTCTACGAACCGGACATTGATTCTTTATATCACGCGGGTACGTGCGCTTGTTTTTCCGAAGGAAGCGTTAGGAGAGCAGTATACAGCAGCTGTGCAGATGATCTCAACACATATGGCGCCGGCGAAAGTGAAGATCCGTCAGGTACGGTAAGAGGGAAAAGGAAGGAAAACTATGGTAATAGAGACAAGAAGTCCGAAGGAGACGTTTGAGTTTGGGAAAAAAATCGGAGAACTGGCAAAAGCAGGCGAGATCTATACACTGATTGGCGATCTGGGCGTGGGGAAGACTGTATTTACGCAGGGATTGGCAAGAGGGCTTCAGATTGAAGAGGCGATTAGCAGCCCGACATTCACAATCGTACAGGTATATGAGGAGGGAAGACTTCCGTTTTATCATTTTGACGTATATCGGATTGGGGATATTGAGGAAATGGAAGAGATCGGATATGAAGATTACTTCTATGGTCAGGGAGTATCTCTGATTGAGTGGTCAAATCTGATTGAAGAGATCTTGCCACAGAGACGGACAGAGATTACTATTGAGAAAGATCTGGATCAAGGGTTTGATTTCCGACGGATTACGGTAAGAGAACTTGGAGTATAGGAACGAGAGAAAAAAGAAGTTGGAAAAGAGGTTGCGTTAGAAATAGTGACCTTTCTAAAACAGATGATAGACAATGAAAAAGAAAGAAGTGAAACTATGCGGATATTGGCATTAGACAGTTCTGGTTTGGTGGCGTCAGTGGCAGTTGTAGAGGAAGAACAGACAATTGCGGAATACACAGTGAATTATAAGAAGACTCATTCACAGACGCTGCTTCCAATGCTGGATGAAATCGTAAAAATGACAGAGATGAACCTTGGTGAGATTGATGCAATCGCAGTGGCGGGAGGACCTGGGTCCTTTACCGGGCTGCGAATTGGATCGGCGACGGCGAAAGGACTTGGACTCGCGCTAAAAAAGCCGTTGATCCATATTCCTACGGTGGATGGACTTGCTTATAACTTATATGGAAATGAAGGGGTGATCTGCCCAATCATGGATGCAAGGAGAAATCAGGTTTATACCGGAATTTATCGTTTCCGGGAGGAGTTTGTAGTAGAAGAGCCGCAGATGGCGATAGAAATATCAGCTCTTGCAGAGAAATTGAATGAACGAGGAGAGCAGGTGACATTTTTAGGGGACGGTGTTCCGGTATACAAAGAACAGTTAGAGCAACTTTTGCATGTTCCGGTAAGATTTGCCCCATCTCATATGAATCGGCAGCGGGCAGCAGCTGTTGGGACACTTGCAGTTCAGTATTGGAAAGAAGGAAAGATAGAACGTGCGGAGGATCATCAGCCGGATTATCTTAGAATGTCACAGGCAGAACGCGAGCGTTTAGAGCGAGAAGAGAAGGAGCAGCAGGGAAAATGATCATTCGAGGAATGAAAGAATCCGACATCATGCCGCTATATGCGCTGGAGGAGCAATGTTTTTGCCCATCCGATCGGTGGAGTATGGCGGATATTAGAAAGGCATATGAGCTGGAGCATTTTTTTGTCCTTGTGGCAGAAGAAGCAGAGGAGATCTGCGGATATTGCATTGTCTATGCGGTGATGGATAGTGCGGATATTGGGAAAATAGCGGTGGCTCCCAAAGCGCGTGGAAAAGGAATTGCAGGAAATTTGTTGGAACATTTATGGAAAGTTTGTGCTGAGAGAGGAATCAAGGATGTGATTCTTGAAGTGCGGGCAAGCAATGATGCTGCGAGGTGCCTGTATACAAAGTATGGATTTGAGACGATTTCCCTGCGGAAGGATTATTATAAAGAACCTATGGAACATGGATTGACTATGCAAAAGAACCTATCTGAATAGGGGTTGGGGCATTGTAAGAACATGGAAAAAAAGGAAACAGTTCCCGCTAGGAATCTGTTTTAAAAATCAATATAATAAAGGCGTGACAACAAGAAAAAAGAAGGATTTTTCATAGGAGGAATTGTATGCGCCAATATAAAAAAGTTGAGACGACGGAATTAGATAAAGTATTTTGCAACAAATGTGGAAAAGAAATTCTCAGAGAGGCAGATTTCCTCCATGTAGAGAAGCGCTGGGGATATTTCTCGGGAAAAGATAACGAAGTACACGAGTTTGATCTCTGCGAAGAGTGTTACGATGCATGGATTTCAGACTTTTCGATTCCGGTAGAGAAGAAATAATAGAAGGAGAATCACATGTTAGATGTTTGTCTTCTCGGAACGGGCGGGATGATGCCACTGCCTTATCGGTGGCTGACTGCTCTGATGACGAGATTTAATGGAAGTAGTCTGCTGATCGACTGTGGAGAAGGGACGCAGATTGCGATCAAAGAGAAAGGCTGGAGCTTTAAGCCGATTGATGTGATTTGTTTTACTCATTATCACGGAGATCACATCAGTGGACTGCCGGGGCTTTTGCTTACAATGGGAAATGCAGACAGAAGAGAACCGTTGACGTTAATAGGACCGAAAGGGCTTGAGCGTGTTGTGAGCGCTCTTCGCGTCATTGCGCCGGAACTTCCATTTCCGATCATATACAAAGAAATTGAAGGACCAGAGCAGACTTTTGAATTAAATGGATATCGTCTGAAAGCGTTTCGTGTCAATCATAATGTGCTTTGTTACGGGTATACACTGGAGATTGACCGTGCTGGAAAATTTGATGTAACAAGAGCGATGGGTCATGCGATTCCAAAGCAATATTGGAAGCATTTGCAAAAAGGTGAGACGATTGAGCATGAAGGAAATGTATTTACCCCGGATATGGTGCTGGGTGCTCCGCGCCGTGGAATCAAACTTACCTATACGACAGATACAAGGCCGACAGACTCGATTCGTGTGAATGCGAAACATTCCGATCTGTTTATTTGTGAAGGAATGTACGGGGAGAAAGAAAAGGCATGCAAGGCGGTAGAATATAAGCATATGACATTTTACGAAGCGGCGCAGCTTGCAAAAGAGGCCGAGGTAAAGGAAATGTGGCTGACACATTACAGTCCGTCTCTGACGCGCCCGGAATTTTTTTATAGAGGAAGTGCAAAAAAATTTTTCCGCAGGCAAAAGCCGGCAGCGACAGTATGTCTGTGGAACTGGATTTTCCAGAAGAGGAGTAAGAAGATGAAAGAAAAAGAAATCACAATACTGGCAATAGAAAGTTCTTGTGATGAGACAGCGGCAGCAGTCGTGCGGGGAGGAAGAGAAATCCTCTCCAATGTCATTTCATCACAGATTGAACTACATAAATTATATGGAGGGGTTGTTCCGGAGATTGCCTCCAGAAAGCATATTGAGAAGATCAATCAGGTGATTGAGGAAGCGTTGAAAGAAGCAGGGGTAACATTGGATGAAATCGATGCAATCGGAGTCACTTATGGACCGGGGCTTGTAGGAGCGTTGCTTGTCGGGGTTGCAGAGGCTAAGGCGATTGCATATGCAAAAGGACTTCCTTTGGTGGGAGTACATCATATCGAGGGACATATTTCTGCAAATTATATTGAAAATAAAGACTTAGAGCCTCCATTTGTATGTCTTGTAGTATCGGGAGGACATACACATCTGGTTCGTGTGAAAGATTATGGAACTTATGAAATTATCGGAAGAACAAGAGACGATGCCGCGGGCGAAGCATTTGATAAAGTGGCGCGGGCAATTGGGCTTGGATATCCGGGTGGACCGAAGATAGATAAGTTGTCTAAGGAGGGAAATCCGGAAGCGATTGTCTTTCCGAAAGCACATATGAGTGATTCGCCGTATGATTTTAGTTTCAGTGGTGTGAAATCGGCGGTATTGAATTATATCAATGGCTGTCAGATGAAAGGGGAAAGTTATTCTCAGGCGGACATCGCAGCATCTTTCCAGAAAGCGGTGACAGATGTACTTGTAGAAAATGCGATGAAAGCAGTGGATGAGTTTGGATTAAAAAAATTTGCGATTGCTGGTGGGGTAGCATCGAATAGCGCCCTCAGAGCTGCGATGCAGGAAGCGTGTGATAAGAAAGGAGTCAAATTCTATCATCCATCACCAATTTACTGCACGGACAATGCAGCAATGATAGGAGTTGCAGCTTATTATGAGTATCTGGCGGGAACAAGACATGGATGGGATCTAAATGCTGTGCCGAATTTGAAACTGGGAGAACGGTAGACTCTGGTTGTCAGTAGGGAAAAGAGATTCGGGAAAGGATGTGCAATGCCAGATGAAGCAGAAAAAGGACAAACGAGAAAAAAAATGTACGGCGATCGTGTTGGCAGCCGGGAGTGGAAGCCGGATGGGGACGGCGATTCAGAAGCAGTATCTAGAATTAGAAGGAAAGCCGGTGTTGTATTATTGCTTGCATGTATTCCAGGAGTCCAGATATATTGATGAGATCGTTCTTGTCACAGGAGAACGTGAAATAGACTATTGCAGAGAAAAGATTGTACAACAATATGGTTTTGACAAGGTGGTACAGATAGTGGCGGGAGGGAAAGAACGCTATGAGTCTGTGTACCATGGATTAAAATATGTGGAAGATGGAATTGTGTTCATCCATGATGGGGCAAGACCGTTTGTAGATGAAGAAATGGTAGAGCGGGCATACGAATGTGTTTTGAGAGATCAGGCGTGTGTCGTAGGTATGCCTGTGAAAGATACAATTAAAATTGCAGATCAGAATCAGTATGCTGTTCAGACGCCGGACAGGGCATATGTCTGGCAAGTGCAGACACCTCAGGTATTTGATGCAAAACTGGTGCGTGCTGCTTATGAAAAATTAATCCAGAGTGGATGGGAGAAGGCGACAGATGATGCGATGGTTGTCGAAAGAATGACAGAACATCCAGTCAAGCTTGTTTTCGGTTCTTATGAAAATATAAAAATTACAACGCCGGAAGATCTGGAAATTGCAGGTCTTTTTATCAGGAGGAGCCTTGTTGATTGTTGTTAAATATGCTACACTGACTGTAGCAGTTCTTAAAGAGAAAACCGTTCGATGTGCTGCTCATCAAGGCACTCTTTTGTACATTGACAAGATATGAGGTTGCAATA
>ENA-OQAB01000082-OQAB01000082.1-human-gut-metagenome-genome-assembly--contig:-NODE-82-length-50861-cov-6.525446_pt1 | contig 50861 bp, 51 predicted proteins | sample MGYA00242490_ERZ504517 | MGnify/ENA primary metagenome ERZ504517 (study PRJEB26092, sample SAMD00036298) | human gut metagenome | host: Homo sapiens | study: EMG produced TPA metagenomics assembly of...
AACCGTAAAAGCTGGTCTTGATATTTTCCCAACGTGATTTCACAGCGGATATGGAGCAGTCCCTTTTCCATTTGATAATAAATCTTCGGAAACCAGACGATTTTTTTCCCTTGATCTGCTTTAGCAGGTCAGTAAAAAAAACCGCTGTCTTGTACGGTATCGGCTTCATACCACTTATTTTCCAGTATCATTCTTGCCAGCTTTTGACGGTGCAGGAGTTTCTTGAAACTGTCGTAACAGAAGCGGTAATACAGAAAAGCGACCAATGCACAAAGACCAGTCGCTATCAGTATGGTTATGAAGTTGTAAGGGGAAAGCGTCAAGCCATTCTCTAACAAGCTGAAATGCTCCCAATCGGTACACATGAGCTGTTTGATATTCAGTAGCAAAAGAACCGCCACAAATACAAACAGAAGCGTCCCTATGGAAAAGTGGTAAACAAGGTGCTTGTCGCTGGCTCTGATACGGTGTCCTTTGTTCAAAATCTTACGCATAAATCGTTCACTCCTTTCTGGGTATGAAAAAAGCAGTCAATCCTAAGACTAACTGCTTTATATGTATAGATATGAATTTTTTGAAAAACTTATAAACTTTTTAAAATTGTAGCTAAATTTTCTTTATGCATGAAGCACCCACCATTGTTTTGTTCACTTTAAAAGCCAATGTTCCTTTTGATGTACTAATTTCTAATTCATAAGACATTAACTTTTTGTTGAATTTAACACTTTGTTACTTCTTCCTTTGGAACGAAAAGAAATGCTTCATCTTCTAATTTGCCCGTCACATTATTTAAACCGATAATAGCAATACCACTATCACTAAAGTTTATTGCGTAATACTGCATTGAAAGAGCAGTGGCAATCGGTCCAAGAGCATATGTGAATTTACTCGGAAATATAACTCCAATAATAGATGAATTTTCATTAAATGCAATATCTTTCTTGTTTAGATATTCTCTAATACCTTGTTCTTTTAGCATTTTAATATCCTCCTGTAAAATTTAATTAGTCGTAAATGGTTATTCTCATTTTATCATTTGAAAAAAACGATTACAATAAATATCATACCATTACAAAAATATATTTAAATGAATAACGCAGATAAACCGATAAAAATACACATTACTCCAAACATCATACACAGTACATTTTTAATACCGACTTTTTTGTTAAGAACGAAAGATGATGGATTTTTAGGATTTATATATATACGATATTCATTTCCCTTAACCATGTCCTTATCTAATTTCTTAAAGCTATATGTGTTAGAACACTGGCAGACATATGTTTTTCCGTTGTACTTGTATTTAAAAATAGGAGCATAGCTTGATACTGTTTTACTTGGATACGAATTATAGCCTTGATAGACCCCCATAATTTCTTCATTACAAATAGCAACAGATTTAATATTATGATAAAAAATCATCGTAATCATTCCTCCTATTGTAACACCTATTAATACAAATGTATATTTAGCTCCGCCTGGGATAAGAAAACATATAAAAGCTAATAGAAACCCACCGAATATCAATGCAAGAAATTTAAATGCTTCAGGATCCATCTTATGCATTTTTTGTTTAAAAGCCATATAAACAATCCAGCCAAAAGCTGCCACACAAAATAATAATTCAAATCCTTCAAAGTCCATTGTTTATCCATTCCTTTCTTTCAATCTTACTTACTGAAATATTTCTTGTTCTTGACATTGTTTTACAGCCCTGAATATCCCTAAGTTTATTTGAACCATATCGTATATTCACCACCTCTATGTAGAAAATCTGCGAATCAGTAGAATGCTTCTCAGATTTTTCCTATCCATCTGGGACAGTATAACTTCCGGAAATTGCCTATGCCATTGGTTTTTCCGTAATGCTTACCACATTTTCCCCATCTATCTCAAAGAAAAAAGGCATATTTGGTTGGGAATTTGTGTAGGTATTTATGTATTGAATAAAATCGTTAATATCAGTTGTTGAAATGTTAACCTTTTCTGGATCATCTGAATCGGTAAAATTTCTTCCCCAGTCAATGAAGTTATATACGGTATCAGAAGTCAGCAAATATTCTTTTGTTTTTTTCTTCTAGATTATAAATATAATATCCGCTCAATAAATCCTCCTCTGTAAGATTTAATTCTTTCATTCTTTGACTATTCTTGGGTGTTATATATTCAACCTCATCAATCACTCCTATGTATTTTACCTTTCTATTTGCCACACTGCACCTCCAGACTTAATCACAACTTCTAATTTCCTTGTTCTTTTCCACTCCCATCTTCTTGCCCTTACGGACAAGAAGCATCCCTCGCTTTGCTCGGTCAACTTCCGATTTTTTTATTTTTTCTTGCCTAAGCGAGAACGGAGCAGACAGCAGAATGTATTGTCTGCCCTTATTTAATAGTTCCATTGTGTTATATTTTCGATTAATACACCGTTTCGTTCAAGACTTTCAAAAACAAAATCCGTTTCATTTTTTAGAGAAGAAGAATTAAGAATACAAAATGGTTCCGCCTGTGGTTTCATGCCAGCTGCAATTTTTTCTGCCGCTGGAGGACAAGAAGAACACTCCCAGCTTGTCTGTATCGCCAAAACAGAAGAATGAATCCATACATTTTTTGCCAGAGATTTCAACTGCTCCATGCGTTTTGTGTTTCTCTGTACGGAATATTTCCCATTTTCCTTCTCCTCATATTCTCCTAAATCGTCTTCTGGTACAATTAATTCAAACGTAAAGGTAGATTCTTTTTGGTTATTCATAATAAATAATCTGACCTCTGAAAAGTCGAAATAATCAAACACAAATTGTTTATAATCATGTGAGTGGTGTTCCTTCTCTCCAAGTTCAAAGTTTTCATCTAATTTCTTTTGATTCCATTGAATCATATCTTCAAAAGAATCGTTTTCAAATCCCCAATATCCGCTCTTAAATGTAAGTCCAGAATGAATTAAAGCCCGGCAAAAAGCGCCGATGGCATCATGAGTTTTTTTCAGTTCAAATGTCAAAGAAAAATATGCTGGCATATTCAAACACCTCTTAATATGTTCTGTTTTTTTACTGCGTTTAGCATTCTGATAAGTTGAAATTGTTAATTTGGAACCAGTCCTATAATGCCAACTGCTATTGCATCAATAAAAAGTATAAATGTTATCACACAAACAATTAAGATAGCCGCAATGACTTTAATAATAAGTTGTTGATTTCTTCTTAAATCACTCTTATTGACAATTTTTAGGGCAAAAACTAAAACAAAGATGACAATAAGAGAAATAATATTATAAAGAACTACTGTACCCATCTATGTATCCTCCCCATCAGCTTCTTATCTGTAGGTTCTTTAATATCCATAGGTCATCAGTTTCCATTGCCCGCCTTCAGAATGAGCTAACCTATTATCATTATAAAAGAATTACTGACGGGATACTATAAAGATTTCCTTACAACTTCAAATTTTCCTGTCTTTTTTCGATTTTGCAGCGGTTTTTCAAAGAAATGCTGTAGTGTCAGATATTTACAGGGACGCATACAAAAAAAGAGGACATGGATTCTGCGGCTTTCGTTGAAGCGTAGAAACATGTCCTCTTTTATAGAAGATTTTAAATGTCAAAGTTATTCTTGTTCTCTTCTGAAGAATCAAGATCCTCAAAGAAAAGGTCGTCCAGGTTCTCCAGGCTCTCATCCGGGGATTCGCCCTCTGTTTTCATCTGTTTCGGGCTGCGGGCTTTTTTTTCCGCCTTTTTCGGGCGGCTGCCAGAGGAGCGTTTCTGGCTGCGCTTTCCGGCCAGGCGTTCTTTTTCCCTGCCGAGAAGCTCGTAGAATTCCTCTTCCGTATAATTTTCCTCTTTGAGTCGCTGCATACGCCGTTCGTGCCGCCGCCGTAACTCCTCCGCCTCTTTCTTCTTTGTATAGAGCGTATAGGCGCTCAGGAGAAGCACTGCGAAGACCAGAAGGCAGATGCCTATAACTGGGAGGGAGAGGGGAGGAAGGGCAATGCTGCCTTCTTCGCCGCCCTTCTGATCGGAGGCGTCAGTTTTGCCGTCAGGCTTTTCCTCCGGCGCGGCGCCGCCGGTCTCTTCACTGGACGCAGGGAGAGAGCCTTCCTTGGCCAGAAGATAGGCCTGTCCAATTTTCCGGTCGTTGTAGGTGTATTGTAAAAGAGCGACGGCCCGCTCTGGATGCTGCTCTGGCAGTTCTGTCACCAGTTCCATGGAAGCGTCTGAGAAGGCGGCGTCCTTTGGAAGGGTGATTACAGCGCCAGACTCCAGATCCAGTTCATCTGGCTGAAAGTCAGCTCCGTTAATGGAAACCGTTTCTTCGCCAGTCACATATTTCGTCTCGTTGTCCGGGATGGATACGTTCTGGAAATTCTCAAAACCAAACTGCAGCAGCGTTTTTCCATCCAGGAAATAGTTGGGAGAGGGCTGTCCTTTTAAAACGACGGAAATTACCCGTCTGCCGTCTTTCTCTCCGTAGGTGACGAGGGTATTGCCGGCCAGGGAGGTGTATCCTGTTTTTCCTGCCTTCGCTTCCGGGCAGTAGAGCTCGCTTGTCTCGTCGTCTGTGATAATCAGGCGGTGCTCGTTGGCGCAGGTGGCTCCGCTTGGGTTATTCTGAGTGGGAGCCAGCTTATAGGACTTGGTACTGGAAATTTCCAACACGTCTGAATTGTTAAAGGCAGCCTGGGCGATAATAGCCATATCGTAGGCAGATACTACCTGGGTATCGTCGTTTAATCCTGACGGGTTGGCAAAATGAGTGCCGTCGGTGCAGCCAAGCTCCTTTACCTTTTCGTTCATCATGTCTGCGAAGGCGTCACGGCTTCCAGCCACATGCTCCGCCAGAGCGTTGGCAGCCTGGTTGCTGGACTGGAGAAGGAGCAGGTAAAGGCAGTCCTTGACGGAAAGCTTGTCTCCCTCGGCAATGTTTTTCTTATTGCCGCTTCCAGACTCCACATTGTTGACCGCGTCGTAGGAGAAGGTAACCATGTCGTCCATGCTGCTGTTCTCCACTACCACCAGAGCGGTGAGAAGCTTTGTAATACTGGCCGGCGGCGTCAGCTCGTGAATCCCCTGTCCAAAGAGCACAGCGCCGGAATCTGCGTCCACTGCAATTCCAATATCAGCCAGAACGCCGGTATCGCTTGGCCACTCCGGAGCGGCCAGAGCAGTGATGCAGGACATCAGGGCCAGCTGCATGGAAAGAAGCAGGGCCAGTCCTGATTTTATGATCCGTTTTGCTTTCATTCTTGTTGTTCCTCCAAAATTCTGTCGTAAAACTTCTATCTTATAGTATACCGTTAGTATACCGTGAAAGGAGAAAGCTGTAAACGGTTAGAGGAGGAAAAAGTTTTGCAGTAAAAAGTTTTGCGCTCTGCAAAAGTTTTGCGTAACTATTGTAGAATCCCTCCGATTCAGTTATAATGATAAATTAGAGTAATAGTCGATTGTGAATGGCTGACCAAGACAGAAGAAATCAGGAGGATACGTTTTATGACCAGAAGAGAATTGCGTGAACACTGCTTTAAACTGCTGTTCTGCGCTGATTTTTATTCCGAGGGAGAGACCAGGGAGCAGATAGAGCAGTATTTTACAGAGCCCAGAGAGGATGATTACACACCGGAGGGCGTTTATGAACTGATTCACTGCCCGGAGCTGGACGTTTACGACAGCGGCTATGTGAAGACTAAGGTGGAGAAGGTGCTGGAGAAGCGTCCGGAGCTGGACGCTGCTATTGACGAGACTGCCAAGGGCTGGAGCACCCGCCGCATGGGAAAGGTGGAGCTTACGATTCTGCGCCTGGCGCTGTTTGAGATCCGCTTTGACGAGGAGGTTCCGGACAAGGTTGCCATTAACGAGGCGGTGGAGCTGGCGAAAAAATTTGGCGGAGACGAGTCTCCGGCTTTCGTAAATGGAATTCTGGCAAAATTAGTGTAGATGGAGGCGTTCCATGGCAAGCATTTACTCAGTGTCCCAGGTAAACGCCTATATTAAAAATATGTTTTCCCAGGATTTTGCCCTGAACCGCATTTCAATCAAGGGGGAGGTATCCAACTGCAAGTACCACACCTCCGGCCATATTTATTTTACCTTGAAAGACGGGCTGGCTGCGATCCAGGCCGTCATGTTTGCGAGCAGAAGAAAGGGGCTTCCTTTTCAGATGCAGGACGGGCAGCAGGTGGTGGTGAAGGGCAGCGTGGAGGTCTATGAAAGAGACGGAAGATATCAGCTCTATGCCCAGCAGATTGAGCTTTCCGGGGCGGGGGATCTGTTTAAGCGGTTCGAGGCTCTCAGGAACCAGCTGGAAGAGATGGGCATGTTTGCCAGAGAATATAAGCGTCCCATCCCCATGTTCGCCAGGACGGTGGGGGTGGTGACTGCCAGCACAGGAGCCGCCATCCGTGATATTATGAATATTTCTCACAGAAGGAACCCCTATGTCCAGCTGATTTTATACCCGGCCAAGGTCCAGGGAGACGGGGCGGCGGAGAGTATTGCCATGGGAATCGAACGGCTGGATCAGCTGGGAGTGGACGTAATCATCGCGGGAAGAGGCGGCGGCTCCATTGAGGATTTGTGGGCCTTTAACGAGGAGATTGTGGCCAGAGCTATTTTTTCATGCAATACCCCGGTGATTTCCGCGGTGGGACATGAGACGGATGTGACGATTGCCGATTATGTGGCGGATCTGCGGGCCCCCACGCCGTCAGCGGCGGCAGAGCTGGCTGTGTTCGACTACCGCCAGTTTAAGGAACAGCTCTCAGGAGCCGGGGAGCTTCTCAGGCGGGGGCTGTTCCGGAAAACAGAGGAGGCGTCCGGCCGTCTGGAGCAGTACCGGCTGCGTCTGCGCCTCCACGATCCCAAACGGCAGGTCAATGAAAAGCGGCAGCGGCTCATTTCTGCTCAGGACGATCTGAAACGGCTGATGGAAAAGAGGCTGTCGGAATACAGGCAGCGCCTTGCCCTTTTAAGCGGAAGGCTGGAAGGATGCTCTCCGCTGAAAAAGCTGAGCCAGGGCTTTGGCTTTGTGACGGATGAGGCTGGAAAGAGGGTAGATTCTGTAAATAAGGTAATGCCTGGAGAGAAGATTGAGGTCAGGACGGCGGACGGGCGGATTGACGCCAGAGTGGAAGCTGTGTTTCCCTACAGCCGCCGGGACTGCCATGGAGAATAGAGAAGAGAGGAAAAAGTCATGGAAGAGAAGGGACGTCTGCCGGAACCGAATCAGGAGGAATTAGAGGCCTGCTCCATTGAGGAGCTGTTTGAGCGGCTGAACCAGGTGATAGGAGGCCTGGAGGACGGCAGCAGCTCTCTGGAGGATTCGTTCCGGTACTATGAAGAGGGAATGCGGCTGGTAAAGGCCTGCTCAGGAAAGATTGACCGAGTGGAAAAGCAGATTCTGGTGATCGACGAGATGGGAGGAGACTATGGAGCTTAGAGAACAGCTTTTACAGTATACAAAGGAGACGGAGGACGTGGTGTACTCCTTTCTCCCGAAGGAAGAGGGACACCAGAAGACGATTTTCGAGGCGATGAATTACAGTGTGAAGGCTGGCGGGAAGCGGCTGCGCCCTCTGCTGATGCGGGAGGTTTACCGGCTGTTTGGCGGAACAGGGAAGGAAATAGAGCCCTTTATGGCGGCCATTGAGATGATTCACACTTCCTCCCTGATTCACGACGATCTTCCCTGCATGGACAACGACGAGTACCGGAGAGGCAGAAAGACCACCTGGGTAGCGTATGGCTACGATATGGCGGTGCTGGCTGGGGACGCTCTTTTAATCTATGCCATTGAGACGGCCAGCCGCGCCTTTGCCATGACGGCCCATGCAGACCGGGTGGGACGGTGTATCGGCATTCTGGCTGAAAAAACAGGAATTTATGGCATGATTGGAGGCCAGACAGTGGATGTGGAGCTGACTAATCAGCCGGTTTCCAGGGAACAGCTGGATTTTATCTACCGGCTGAAGACAGGCGCCCTGTTAGAGGCCTCCATGATGATTGGAGCGGTATTAGCCGGAGCGTCCAAAGAGGAGCTTCAAACGGTGGAGAGAATCGCCGCGAACGTGGGACTGGCCTTCCAGATTCAGGACGATATTCTGGACGTGACCAGCAGCCAGGAGGTTTTGGGAAAGCCGGTAGGAAGCGATGAGAAGAACAATAAAACCACTTATGTGACGCTGGAGGGAATGGAGAAGGCGAAAGCAGAGGTGGAGAGGCTGTCAGACGACGCGTTAAAGCTTCTGGCTGGCCTTCCCGGCCGGAACGAATTCCTGGAAGCGCTGATTCGCCTCCTGATACACAGGGAAAAATAATGGGAGAGAAGGTGAAGCCGTGATTTTGGAAAGAATCAATGGGCCGGACGACATTAAAAAGCTGAAGGACGGGGAGCTTGCGCTTCTGGCGGAGGAAATCCGCAGCTTTCTGATTGAGAAGATCAGCCGCACAGGGGGACATTTGGCGTCCAATCTCGGCGTGGTGGAGCTGACAATGGCTCTGTTTCTCGCCTTTGACCTGCCCAAGGATAAGATTATCTGGGACGTGGGACATCAGTCCTACACCCATAAGATTTTAAGCGGACGGAAGGAAAATTTCGACGGCCTGCGTCAGTACGGAGGACTCAGCGGATTTCCCAAGCGGAAGGAAAGCCCCTTCGACGCCTTTGACACAGGCCACAGTTCCACGTCTATTTCAGCGGGGCTGGGCATGGCTCTAGGAAGGGACGTGAGGGGCGACGATTACTCGGTGATTTCCGTCATCGGAGACGGCGCCCTGACCGGCGGCATGGCCTACGAGGCTCTGAACAACGCGGCCCAGATTAAGAAGAATTTTATTATTGTGCTCAATGACAACAACATGTCCATCTCCAAGAATGTGGGAGGCATTTCCAGCTATCTGAGCAATCTGAGGGCAGACGAGGGGTACAATGAGCTGAAAAAATCTGTGGTGGCGGCTCTTCGAAGTATCCCCAGAGTGGGAAACAGCATGGTTCAGACGCTGACCAGGACGAAAAACGGCATCAAGCAGCTGCTTATCCCAGGCATGTGGTTTGAAAACATGGGAGTGACCTACATCGGCCCGGTAGACGGACACAATGTCAGACAGCTGGTTCGTATTTTCAAAGAAGCGAAAAAGATGGATCACGCGGTTCTTATCCATGTGCTGACGAAAAAGGGCAAGGGGTATGAGCCGGCGGAGAAGAACCCGTCGGCCTTCCACGGGGTGGAGCCCTTTGACATGGAGACGGGAAAGCCCCTGGCGGCGAAGATTTATCCCAGCTACACAGACATATTTTCAAAGACTATCTGCCAGATTGCGGAGAAGGACAAGCGGGTGGCCGCCGTCACGGCGGCCATGCCGGGAGGAACAGGGCTTTCCAGGTTTGAAAAGCTCTATCCGGAGCGGTTCTTTGATGTGGGAATTGCCGAGGAGCATGCGGTGACCTCAGCTGCCGGAATGGCGGCGGCGGGGCTCAGGCCGGTGGTGGCGGTGTATTCGTCCTTTCTTCAGAGAGCCTACGACCAGATTCTTCACGACGTCTGTATTCAGAACCTGCCGGTGCTGTTCTGTGTGGACCGGGCCGGTCTGGTGGGAAGCGACGGGGAAACGCACCAGGGCATTTTTGACCTGAGCTTTCTGTCATCCATCCCCAATATGAGCGTGATGGCTCCGAAAAATCTGTGGGAGCTTCGGGAAATGATTCGGTTCGGCGTGAACTACGACGGCCCTATGGCGATCCGCTATCCCAGAGGACAGGCCTACCGGGGACTGAAAGAGGCGCTGGCTCCCATTGAGTACGGGAAGAGCGAGATGCTGTTTGAAGAGTCTGAAATCGCTCTTCTGGCCGTGGGAAGCATGGTCAGCACGGCAGAGCACGTGCGCCTGAAGCTGAAAAATATGGGAGTGTCCTGCACCCTGGTCAACGGGCGGTTTATTAAGCCTGTGGATACGGATATAGTGGACCGGCTGGCTAAGAATCACAGGGTGATAGTGACGCTGGAGGAAAACGTGCTGCGGGGCGGATACGGAGAGCGGATTACCGATTATGCCGCGAAGCGCTATCCGGAGCTTAAGGTGTTGAATATCGCTCTTCCGGACGCTTATGTGGAGCACGGAAACGTGTCGCTTCTCAGAAGTGATCTGGGCATTGACAGCGATTCCATTTTAAAGAAGATAAAAGAGCATTTTTTATAAGGAGGACGCAGATGAAGGAACGTCTGGACGTTCTGCTGGTGAAACATGGGCTGGCAGAGTCGAGAGAAAAGGCAAAGGCCATTATTATGTCCGGAATCGTCTATGTGGACGGCCAGAAGGAGGACAAGGCCGGCACCACCTTTGACGAGAAGGCCAGAGTGGAGGTCAGAGGAGCCGTTTTAAAATACGTGAGCCGGGGCGGCCTGAAATTAGAGAAAGCCATGACTCATTTCGGCGTGGAGCTGAACGGAAAGGTCTGCATGGATGTAGGAGCTTCCACAGGGGGCTTTACGGACTGTATGCTCCAGAACGGGGCGGTGAAGGTGTATTCCGTGGACGTGGGCCACGGACAGCTGGCCTGGAAGCTGAGAAATGATCCCCGGGTAGTCTGCATGGAGAAGACGAATATCCGCTATGTGACGCCTGACGATATCGGAGACCCGGTGGAGTTTTCCTCCATTGACGTGTCCTTTATCTCTCTGACCAAGGTGCTGGGGCCTGTGAAGGAGCTTCTCACAGAGGACGGCCAGATTGTGTGCCTGATTAAGCCGCAGTTTGAGGCTGGCCGTGAAAAGGTGGGAAAAAAGGGCGTAGTCCGGGAGAAGAGTACTCATTTAGAGGTGATTGAGACGGTGATTTCCTTTGCAAAGGCAATCGGTTTCCAGATTTTGAACCTGGAATATTCTCCGATTAAGGGGCCGGAAGGAAATATTGAATATCTCCTCCATCTGCAGAATAACGGCAGCGGCGGGGAGGAGGAGCTTTCCGTCAGCCCGAAGGACGTGGTGGAGGCGGCTCACAGAGAGCTGGATAAATAGCAGAAACGCAGAGGCCAAAAGGCCCGGAAAGGAAGAGGCGGGGAAGGCGGAGCAGGTGAGATGAAATATTTTTATATGATTGTCAACCACTCAAAGAAAAAGGCAGAATATGGGGCAGAACTGATCCGGGACTACTTGGAGGGCAGGGGCTGTGAGTGCGTGGTGTGGGACGCCAGCGATACAGACGCCTGCAGATCCCGCAGACTACAGTTCCGGTATACGGACAGGGAGGCGGTTCCAGGCTGGATTGAGTGCGCGATTGTGCTGGGGGGAGACGGAACTCTGATCCAGGCTGCCAGAGACCTGGCGGGAAGCAATATTCCGCTGTTGGGAGTCAATATGGGAACGCTCGGCTATCTGGCCCAGATAGGACGGGAGGAGGATATTCTTCCCGCCTTGGACGAGCTGATTGCAGACCATTACGGTCTGGAGCAGAGAATTATGTTAAAAGGAACTGTGATTTCAGACGGGAGGGTGATAGCTGAGGACATTGCCCTGAACGATATTGTCCTCTCCAGAATGGGGCTTAACATGCTCCGGTTCAACCTTTCCATTGACGGAGAGTTTTTAAACGATTATTCGGCGGATGGAATCATTGCGGCCACGCCCACAGGCTCTACGGCCTACAACCTGTCGGCAGGCGGCCCTATCGCGGTGCCGGATTCAGAGATGATCCTGCTGACGCCTATCTGCCCGCACACCCTGAATTCCAGAAGCGTGGTGCTGGCGCCGGACCGGGTGATCGAGCTGGAAATTACAGGCCGGGGGGAGACGGGAAAGTTTTTGAGTTTTGACGGAGATACCCAGGTGAATTTAAAAAATGGAGACCTGGTGCGGATTGAACGGTCGGAGACCGTGACTACGCTGATCCGCCTGAAAAAGGTATCGTTTTTAGAAAATCTGAGAGATCGGATGAAGCAGATTTAAGGCAGATGAAAAGAAGGGGAGATAACACATGAAACTGGAACGTCACAGCAAAATTGTGGAGCTGATTGGAAAATACAACATTGAGACTCAGGAGGAGCTGGCAGAGTACCTGAATAAGGAGGGCTACAACGTGACGCAGGCCACGGTGTCCAGGGATATCAGGGAGCTGAAGCTCTCCAAGATCCAGGGAGAGCACGGACGGCAGAAGTACGCGGTGTTCCATCCGCAGCAGACGGCCTTTAACGACAAGTATATCCGCATTCTGAGGGACGGCTTTCTCTCCATGGACATGGCCCAGAATATTCTGGTCATTAAGACCGTGGCGGGCATGGCCATGGCGGTAGCGGCCGCTCTGGACGCCATCCATTTCAGCGAGGTGGTGGGCTGCATCGCAGGAGACGACACCATTATGTGTGCTGTCAGAACGGTGGACGACACCATCCTTCTGATGGATAAATTAAAGAAGATAGTCAATCATTAAAAAGGTCCGGAACACGGACTGTCATAATAGAAAGAGGTGATACCATGCTGTTTCATCTGAGCGTCAGAAATCTGGCTCTGATCGATTCCGCTGAGGTGGAATTTGAGGAGGGGCTCAATATCCTGACAGGAGAGACAGGAGCAGGAAAGTCGGTTATCATCGGTTCTGTCAACGCAGCGCTGGGCGGAAAAACGTCGAAGGACATGATCCGCCAGGGCTGCGATTATGCCTATGTAGAACTGGTGTTTTCCGTCACAGATGAAAAAAAACGGCGGGAACTGGCCGCCAGAGAGGTCTGCCCGGACGCAGACGGAAATCTTATCATATCAAAGAAAATCATGCCTTCCAGAAGCATCAGCCGCATCAACGACGAGACGGTGACAGCCGCCAGGCTTCGGGAAATCACGGGCATTCTCATTGATATTCACGGACAGCATGAACATCAGTCCCTTCTCTATCACGCCAAGCATCTCGAAATTCTCGACGAGTATGGAAAATCCAGAATTGCCAAATTAAAAGAACAGACAGCAGAAGCCTACCAGGAGTACGCGGCTGTGAAAAAGAAGCTGGAGTATTACCAGAGCGGCAGGGAGCAGCTTCTGAGGGAGACGGATTTTCTGCGTTTTGAGATCGAGGAGATTGAGAACGCCGGTTTAAAGCCTGGCGAGGAGGAGGAGCTGGAGAGCGCGTACCGCCGTTTTTCCAACAGCAGAAGGATTGTGGAAAGCCTGTCCGAGGCCTATCAGGCGGTCAACGGGGACGCCGTGGCGAGAGCGCTTCTGGCTGTGGAGAAGGCAGCTGAGTACGATGAAGGGATTTCCGGCATCCGGGATCAGCTCTACGATGTGGACGCGCTGATGAGCGATTTAAACCGGGAAATTTCTTCCTACATGGAGGAGATGACCTTCGACGAGGCAGCCTTCCGGGAGACGGAGGAGCGCCTTGACCTGATCCGGGGACTGGAAAATAAATACGGCGACACCATAGAGAAGGTGCTGGACAGTCTGGATAAGAAGAGAGAAAAGCTGGAGGAGCTGGAACACTTTGACCTGAGAAGAGAGGAGACAGAACGCCGCTTTGCCCAGCTGGAAGAGCGCTTGGAGACTCTCTGCGGGGAACTGTCAAAAATCCGCCGGGAGACGGCGCAGACGCTGACAGAGAGGATGAGAGAGGGGCTTTCTGACTTAAATTTCCTGAACGTGGAGTTTACCATGGAATTCCGCCGTCTTTCCCACTATACGGCTGGCGGATTTGACGAGGCGGAATTTTTGATTTCCACGAACCCGGGCGAGCCGCCGCGTCCTCTGGGAGCTGTGGCCTCCGGAGGCGAGCTGTCCAGGATCATGCTGGCTATCAAGGCTGTTCTGGCGGAGACGGACGATATTCCCACGCTGATATTCGACGAGATTGATACGGGAATCAGCGGCCGGACGGCGCAGATGGTGTCTGAGAAGCTGAGCCTCATTGCAGGAAGCCACCAGGTCATCTGCATCACCCACCTGCCCCAGATTGCGGCTATGGCCGACAGCCACTATGAGATACGAAAGACTGCGAAGGAAAACAGAACTGTGACACAGATTAAGCGGCTGTCAGAGGATCAGATGACAGACGAACTGGCAAGGCTTCTGGGCGGTGCGGAAATTACGGAGGCGGTGCGCCAGAACGCCCGGGAAATGCGGGCGCTGGCGGCAGAGAAGAAACGTCTTAATCGTCAAACCCCATAGCTTCCAGGGCGTCCTCCAGCAGATCTGCCTCCCGATCCATGGTTTCTTCGGTTCGGATGAGCTCGATCTGCTGAGCGATGAAGTCGTCTCTCGCCACGTCCCCAGACCAGTAGCTCTGCTCCAGAGCGTCCTCCTGGGCTTCCAGCTGATGTTCCTTTTGCTCCAGCTCAGACGCCATAGAGCGCAGTTCTTCCAGACTCCCTGACGGGAGAGAGGGACTGCTCTGGCTGTAAGCCAGATCCAGGCTGTCTTCCAGACGATCCTCCTCTCGATCCAGGGCGTCTTTCTCCGCTTCCAGCTGGGATTTTTGAGCGGCAAAGTCTTCTTTTGACAGTTTCCCCACCCGGAAGTCCGCTTCCAGCTTCGCAATATCAATGTGGATGGCGTCCTGCTCGGCCTTCGCGCGGTAGTAGCTTTCAGCGTCCGTTTCTATGCTTCCCGCCGTGCCAGAGGCGGACGGAGAGATCTCGGAAGCCGCAGCTGTCTGAGAAGTTTCTCCCAGCGCCTCTGAGCTGCTTTCCATAGAGGAAATAGGCTGGGTTTTGACAGGGTTTTTCTGAGAGCAGCCAGCCAGAAGAAGGGCCAGGAGAAGGCCCGAAGCCGCAGCTTTAGCGGCCCTGCCGGCGGTGTTGAGCATTTTATCATATGGATTGTCATTTCGTTTCATACAAAATCCTCCTTTTAAACAAGAAAATAAGCGGAAGAAAAATTTCCGGTGGCTTTTGGTGGAGCAGGGAAAGCTTTCTTTCTGCACCGTTTTTCCTCTTTTTTGTTGATAACCATAGTTTACAGGGGTAAAATTAAAAATCTTAGAAATGATACATAAATAGAAGAAAAAATGCAAGGAAAAGACGAGGAGGGACCATATGAGAATTCTATTGGCGGAGGACGAGCCGGATCTTCGGGAAATTACGATAAAACGGCTCAGGGCGGCTGGATTTGGAGCGGACGGATGCCCGGACGGGGAGGAGGCTCTCTATTACCTGGAGCATACAGAGTATGATGTGGCGATTCTTGACATTATGATGCCGAACATGGACGGTCTCACCGTGCTTAGGACTTTGAGAAGCCGGGGAAGCCAGATTCCGGTTCTGCTTCTGACAGCCAGAGATTCGGTAGGAGACCGGGTGGGAGGCCTGGACGCAGGGGCGGACGATTACCTGACCAAGCCGTTTGAATTTGAGGAGCTGGCAGCCCGGATCCGGGCGCTTTTGAGAAGGCGTTCGCCGGAAAAGACAGACGCTGTCTCTGTGGGAGATCTGACAGTGGAATTTTCCACCAGAAGAGTGACCAGAGGCGGGAAGGAGATTCATCTTTCCTCGAAGGAATTCGCGCTGTTAGAGTCCCTAATCCGCCACAAGGGAGCTGTGCTGTCCAGGACGCAGCTGGAAAATCAGGTCTGGGATTACGGGTTTGAGGGCGGCAGCAATATTGTGGATGTTTATATCCGGTATCTCAGGAAAAAGCTGGACGATCCCTTTGAGAAAAAACTCATCCACACCATCCGGGGAGCCGGGTACACGCTGCGGGAGGAATAGTCCATGAAGAAAAGGCATAAAGGACTTTCCATCAAGGCCAGAGTCACGCTCTGGTATACCTTCTTCATGATTCTCGTATTTGGAATTACGGCAGTATACCTTGTCTCCTCCTCCCAGCGCATGTCGGGCAGGCAGATGCGGGAGCGGCTGGTGGATACAGTGACAGACGCGGTTTCGCAGGTCCGTTTCAGATACGGGGAGCTGGACGCGGAGGAACTGGATTTCTACAAGAATGGAGTTTCTGTCTTTCTCTACGACACGCAGGGGCGCCTTCTGGCTCCTAAGGTGACGAGGGGGATTCAGGTGGATTCTCTGCTGGAGGATCAGACCATTAAGACGGCCTCCAGCGGCAGGGAGCGGTGGATGATCTATGATGTGTATTCGGAAGAGGAGGACGCCGGATTCTGGGTGAGAGGCATGATTTCCATGACAGAGTACGGGCAGGCCCTGGGCAACCTGCCGATTCTTTTTGGCTCTGCGCTGCCTCTTCTGGCGGTTCTGGCGGCTCTCGGCGGCTTCCGGATTACCAGGCAGGCGTTCCGGCCGGTAACGCAGATGGCGGAGACGGCCAGAGCCATTGGAACCGGCAGCGATTTGAGCCAGAGAATCGAGACAGACGGACGGGGAGATGAGCTGAACCAGCTGGGAGATACCATGAACGAGATGCTGGCCCGTCTTCAGGCCTCTTTCGAGGCGGAGAGGCAGTTCTCTTCCGACGTGTCCCATGAACTTCGCACGCCGATTGCAGTGATCCGTTCTCAGTGCGAGTTCGCCCTTTCCGGGCAGGCGGGGGAAGAGGAAAAGAGAGAAGCGTTTGAAGCCGTTTTAAAGCAGTCTGAGAGAATGAATTCCATCGTATCCCAGCTTCTTCTCCTGAGCCGGGCGGAAAATGGAAAATTTGTGCCGGAGAGGGAACCTGTAGAACTGAACGTACTATGTGAGACCGTCTGCGAGGAGCTTGAGGCCATGGCCGCAGAGCGCCAGGTGGAGCTGGCCTGGAACACGGAGAAGCTTCAGATAGTGGGAGACGAGACGCTTCTCATCCGCATGGTCAATAATCTGGTGTCCAACGCCATCCGCTACAACCGCCCGGGCGGCAGCGCGGAGGTTTCCCTGAGAAAAAGAGGAAAATACGCTGTTTTGACGGTGCGTGATACGGGAATTGGAATCAGGAGGGAAGACCTGGGACAGATATTTAGCCGGTTTTACCGGGCCGATCGTTCCCGAAGCTCCGAGGGAACAGGATTAGGACTTTCCATGGCAGCGTGGATTGCCAGAGTCCACGGGGGAAGTATCCGGGCGGAGAGCGTGTACGGGGAGGGAAGCGTCTTTACGGCAGAGCTTCCAATCGAAGAGCAGGCGTAAAAGAGAAGAAAAAGCAGACAAAGAAAAACAGAACCCGGTTTCTGGAAGATGCCAGAGACCGGGTTCTGTTTTTCTTGGAAAGGTTCATTAACAAATAAAAGAATTATTTCTGCATAATGTGGATAGCAAAGCCGCCGAATTCTCCTGCCAGATAGACGTTCTTTAATTTTCCGTCTTCTGTGTAAGCGGCTGTGTCCATGTTGAGGTCAAAGCCTTTTTCCTTCAGCTCCTCAGCGGCAGCTGTTAAATCAGGAGTGCGCATGGCAATGTGGCCGTTCGTTCCCAGGAATGGAGCCTTCATGCACTCAAAGTATGGCCCAGCGAACTCGGATTTCTGTCCGTGGCGAGGTTCCAGGTTGAATACCAGGCTTAACAGCTGGGCTAACTTCTCAGCCTCCTCTGGATTCGGAGTATTGATGCCAACGTGCTCTAATTCAAATTTATTCTTCATAACTGTACCTCTTTCTTTTACAGGCCCGAAACGATTACATCGGGAATACTAACAGGGCTCCTGCTGTTAATGCCAGCAGACGGATGAAGTACTGCGGAATGGTGAACTTACAGAATTCCTTACTGCTGTAGTTTCCGACGCCCATAACCATGGCCGGCATACCGTCGATAGGAAGGAAGTGTCCGCACCATCCGGAGATTACGATTGCACATGCTGCTGCAGTCGGATCAAGTCCAAGGCTTGTGCAGGTAGCGATGGCAAGAGGAGCGAATACGTAAACAGTTCCGATTGTAGATCCTGTCAGTGTAGCAAGCACACTTGTGAGGATACAGAAAACGAAAATCATAACGAATGGGTTTACGTTTGTTCCCAGCATATTAGCTACAGTGGAACCTACCAGGTCTGTCAGTCCTGTGCTTCCAAGAGCGTCAGCCACACCGATAACACCGGCGGACATCAGGATGATAGGAGCGCTGATAGAATCGCGGATTTCCTTGAAATCCATAACGCCTGTTACAAGGATTACGCCAACAGAGATACCTGCGATAGCGTAGCCTGCGTCGCCGATTTTGCTCTGAAGAAGCATACCGACTACAGCCAGGATGAATACGAAGTATGTAACCTGCTCTTTCCACTTTGGAAGGGAAGGAGCTGCGTCCTCTGTCACTGCTGCGTCAGTGGAAGCTGCAATCGGATGATCCGGCAGAAACTTATACTGAATCACACAGTTAAGCAGGAAGCCTAAGGACAGGAACAGGTTTACAATGGCAAACTTGGAAACCGGTATGTTCGCTGCAATGCCGGCGCTGTTTAATACTGCGATTACGATACCGTACTGCAGCGCTGTGTTGAACGGAATTAACGGATGGTTCGCAGCGAAGCCTGCTGTCATAACAACCTTGGACGGCGGAAGCTTCTTTGTGTAGGGCAGTGTGGACAGGAAGCCGATAACCATAACGTAGTAAGCGGTGGAACCGGTTCCGAACAGGCTGCAGCCTAACATAACGATGAGAATCATCAGCATGTAAGCCTTGATTCCGCCCTGGTTGGCGATCTTAAACATGGTCTTCTTGAAATTAGCGATAAAGCTTGTTTTCTGAAGAGCTGCGATGATTGCCATGAACTCGGCAAGCATAACGATGGTTGCGTTAGAGAATCCGCCGAAGGCTGCCTTGATATCTGCTATTCCGAAAATAACGAGCAGAAGACAGGCTAACAGAGGCGGCGCGCCAAATGGCAGCTTGTCCATCATGATCAGAACGACCATGAGCGCTGTGATTGCTAAAGCAATAATCATTTGGGTGGTCATATGTTTTTCCTCCTCATATCTTATAGTAGCCTCATACCCAATGCAGTCAGTTCTGCAATCTGCACAATCTGGTATGGCTTTCATTTGCATTAATTATATAAGATGCTGAGAGAGAAGACAATAAAATCAACCTCTGATTATGTTTCATTTATGAACAAATATTAAAAAAATATAAATAGAAAATGAAAAACTGTTTATAAATGGAACGATAAAGGTAGATAGGAAAGAATGGGTTTCATTTTAGAACATATAGTGAAGAGGGAAAAAGGTTTTCTTGTCTTCTGAAAAATTAGCAGAAATGATAAAAGAGAGCGGAGCCTGCGCCCCGCCCTCTTTAGGCAAGTGATTATGCGGTTAGTTTCTGCCCTTTGCCATGCGGACTGCATAGTCGATAGCATTGACAAGGCTTAACTCGTTGCTGGTGCCTTTTCCGGCCAGGGCGAAGCCTGTGCCGTGATCCACGCTGGTGCGGATGATCGGAAGGCCCAGCGTTACGTTGACGCCCTCTACGGCCTTCCAGGCCTGCAGCTCTCTGTCATAGACAAAGCCCACTGTCTTCAGCGGGATATGTCCCTGATCGTGGTACATGCACACCACGATGTCGTACCAGCCGCCCAGAGCCTCGGAGAAGACGCTGTCTGGCGGAATAGGGCCGATGGCGTTGATGCCTTCTGCCTTTGCCGCCTCGATGGCAGGCTTAATCTCCTCGATCTCCTCTGTGCCGAAGAGGCCGTTCTCACCGCAGTGAGGATTCAGACCGGCTACGGCTACCTTCGGGTTTTCGATTCCCATATCTTTGCACGCCTGGTGGGCGATTTCGATTACCTCCAGAACGCGGGCCTTCTTTACCCGGTCGCAGGCCTCCCTGAGGGAAACGTGGGTGGAAACGTGAACCACTCTCAGGTCGTGGTGGGCTAACATCATGGTATATTTCTTTGTATTTGTGTAAGTGGCGTAAATTTCTGTGTGGCCGTCAAAATGAGTGTAGCCGTCGGAATTCTCTCCGTGATAGAACTCCAGAGCCTTGTTCATGGCTTCCTTGTTCAGAGCGTTGGTGCAGGTGGCGTCTACCTCTCCGGCTAAAGCCAGCTCAATCACCTTTTTTACGCACTGGAACGCGGCGTTTCCGCCTTCAATGCTGACCTGTCCAATGGGGAATTTCTCCACATCGGGAATCAGTTCCAGGTGCAGCACGTCGATGACGCCCTGCTGGAATCTGGCGTCGCTTACCTTCTCGCAGCGGTGAATTGTAATATCGGGACGGCCTACGAAACGGGCCGCCTGTTCGATGATCTTTGCATCGCCCACAACGATGGGGCGGCAGCTGTCATAGACCTCGGCGTGAGCCAGAGCCTTGACGGTGATCTCAGGGCCGTTTCCGGCAGGATCACCCATAGTAATACCGACAATCGGCTTTGCGTTCATAGTCGTACCCCCCCTTAATTAGCGCATACCCTTAGCTTCGTTTTCAGCCAGAACCTTCTTTAATGCCTGGATACCCTCTTCCGGAACCTGGTTGAACGGAGCACGGCACGGTCCTACGTTGTAGCCTAAGAGACGAGTGGCAGTCTTAACGATAGTGTTCGGGTTGCCGTACTTGAAGCATGCGCGGAAGCTCTGAATGCTTGCATTGGCAGCCTTGGCCTCCTCGATCTTGCCCTCCATGAACAGGTTGTAGATGGAAGCCATGGTGTGCGGATATACGTTTGCGCAGCCTGCGATTCCGCCTGTACCGCCTGCCAGAAGAGTCCAGATGATTAACTGGTCGTTTCCGGACAGTGTGCAGAACTTGCCGTTTGTCTTCTTGGCGCCTGCGTCAATGTATCCTAAAATATTTGTGAAGTTTCCGCTGGAATCCTTAGCGCCTACGATATTCTCGATCTGAGCCAGGCGGGCTACAGTAGCCGGAGCCAGAGCGTTTCCTGTACGTGCAGGGATGTTGTAGAGAACGATAGGCATGTCAACTGCCTCTGCAACGGCCTTGTAGTGAGCGTAGAGCTCGTCCTGGCTGGCAGCAGCGAAGCTTGGTGTGATGATGGAGAGTACGTCTGCGCCTGCAGCCTGAGCCATCTTGCTCTGCTCGATAGTTTCCTTGGTGGAGATGCAGCCGGTTCCTGCGTATACCGGAACACGTCCGTTACACTGCTCAATAACAGTCTCTAATACAAGCTGTTTTTCCTTAGCGTTCAGGATGTAGCCCTCGCCGTTTGTTCCGAATGGGAAGAGAGCGTGAACGCCGCCCTCGATCATACGGTCTACCTGGTTGCGGAGCTCTGCTACGTTGATGCTCTCGTCGTCGTTCATAGGTGTGAGAATTGGCGGGATAATACCTTTGATTTCAACTGGTTTCATAGTGAATTCCTCCTGTGTTATGTAAATTATAAAATGATTTTTGGTTTCGAAACAGCGCCCTATAAAATCTCCAGATAGAGCTTTCTCGCATCCTCAGGCGTTACCTGGCGCGGGTTATTTACAAGGAGACGCTGTACCTGCATTCCGGCTTCTACCAGGCCGTCCAGATCCTCCTCAGGAACGCCGAACTCCTTTAAGCTGGTAGGAATGTCCAGGTGCTTTACAATCTCCTCCAGACGGCTGATGATCCATGCGGACTTCTCGGCGTTTGTCCTGCAGGTCTTTACCTCGTCATGGCAGCAGCGGTCGTAGGCAATAGCGAAGCGCTCCTGGCAGGCCGGCTCATTGAAACGCATAACCGGAGCTAAGAGGATCGCGTTGGAAACGCCGTGGGCAATGTGGTACTTGCCGCCTAAGGGGTAGCTGAGGGCGTGAACCGCTGTGGTTCCGCTGGCTGTGATAGCCAGACCGCCGTAGTAGGCTGCGATCTGCATACGGTTCTTCTCTGTCATGGCCTCCGGATCGTCGCAGGCTTTTTCGATGTTGTTGAGAATCAGGTCAAGACCCTCTAAAGCGTAAAGGTCGCTGAACGGATTGGCCTTGTTGCTGGTGAAGCATTCGATGCAGTGAGCCAGGGCGTCTACTCCGGTAGCCGCCGCGATCTTGCGCGGAAGGTTTTTAATCATGCGGGCATCCAGAATTACATAGTCGGCAATCATGTTTTCATTGACAATACCCACCTTTAATTCTTTCTCAGGAACGGCTACGATGGCGTTGGGAGTTACCTCTGCGCCGGTTCCGGCAGTGGTAGGAATCAGGATAATCGGAACACACTTTTTAGCGCGGCCCGGATCGTCTAAGAGCTCCTTGACACCGTATTCGTCTGTAACCAGAATGCTGGCTAATTTAGCCGCGTCCATAACGCTTCCGCCGCCGCAGGCCACGATCATGTCAGCTCCGCTGGCCTTGAATTCGTCCACCAGCTTCTGAACAGCCATGTAGCTTGGCTCGGCTGGAAGATCGTCCAGCACATAATATTCTGCGCCTGCCGCTTTGACAGCTTCCTCGGGAAGGGCGAAAAGACCGGCCTCCTCGATTCCCTTATCAGTAAACATAGCTACGCGCTTTACGCCATTGGATTTTAAAATAGAAGTAATGTTGTCCATAGCGTTCTCACCGCCGTAAACGGCGTGAGGCATTTTCAGGTTGTAAGTAGTAAGCATATTTAAAAACCTCCTTGAATGGTTTCGTGTATAAAGATTAACGGCTCTGAGCGGCGGTGGGGTTGTAAAGTCCTACGCGCTCTCTCTTCTCGCCCAGCACGTCCTGCTCGCTGAAGCGGACATATTTTACGCCCAGACGGGTGCGGGCGGCGTAGGCCAGGTGAAGCATGCCGTCGCGCGTCTGCATCAGGTACGGATATTCGTACTGTTTGTTGTTTGTCTTATTTTCGTCTCCGATGAAGCCCTCGCCTCTCTCCATCCAGCGGATGATTGGGAAGGTTAAACCGCCGTCCTCAGAGAGAGCCACCGCTACCGGGCAGCGGAGTCCCGGCCATGCGGCCTTTCCTGGCTGCGGATCTGGAGTGCAGGTCGGATTGTAGGCAATGGCGATGCGCCCGCTCTGAAGCTTAACGGCGCTGATGCTGGAGTTGTTGTTTGGAAGGGGAGTCGGCTCCGGCTTGGTCCATGTCTCGCCCCAGTCAAAGGACTCGCTTCTGTGAATGCGGTATGCCTCGCGGTTTCTCATAAATGCGGCCAGATGTCCCGGCTCTAATTCTACCACATTGGCGTGAACGTGGCCGTTGCTCTCAGGCATCATCACCTTTTTCCAGGTCTTTCCCTGGTCGTCGGAAATGCGGAAGGCGGTCGGATCGCCGGAAAGGCCGTCTGCAGAGTCGGTGCAGATCCAGTTGGAGAAGATCCAGCGTCCGTTTGAAAGCACCTGGATCGGCTGGCGGCAGAAGGTGCCCTCCTCCGGGAAGATGGTCTCGTAAGGTCCCCATGTCTTTCCGCCGTCTGTGCTCTTCTGGCAGCGGACCACAGAGGTAAACTGCATATTGTCCTTGCCCTCCTGGCGGTCTAACTGGGCGGTGTACATGGCCCATACGGCGTTGTCAGGTCCATAGAATAAGGAAGGATTCTGCTCGCTGCGCTCTGGATCTCCGGAAATCTCTACCGGCGGAAGCCATGCGGGAGCGTCCTTGGGAAGGAGGGAGCAGATGACATGGATATCAGCGCTTCCCTCGTAGGTTCCGGCAAACCAGCAGCACAGCAGATCGCCGTTTGGAAGTTCCACCATGGCGGGAGCGTGAGCGGTGGGATAACCGCCTGTGGGAAGCAGGGCTTCACAGGTTCCCATCTCTTCGTTTTCGTAAATGGTTCCATCCCAGGTCAGTCCGGGAAGTTTCGGATATGTCATAATGTTTTCCTCCAATATGTAATATTTAAAATAAAATGAAAAGATTAATCAGCAATCTGTTCTGCCAAATCGGTCAGCAGAGTTTCCTGGCCGAAACCGCCGGATTTTGTGATCACATGGCGGGTGCAGCCGTTGTAGGTGAAGCGGGCCAGTACGACGCCGCGATCCAGCTCGCACAGGGGTTCCAGTTCGTTTACTCCGACGCAGTTCATACACTGAAGCAGCGTGTCGCCGCCGGTGAGAAGCAGAGTTCCCAGAGAGGGGCTTGTAAAGATTTCTCCCACCAGGTAGCCGAGACAGCCGGAGATCCGGACTCTCAGAGTTTCCCGGTCAATGCCAAGGGCTGCGGCATAGTCGGCGGTGGGCTGGTTTCCGCCCAAATCGTTGCTCTCGATAATGCAGTGAGAGTGGGAGGCCAGCATGTCCTCGATGCCCTGAAGCGCCTCTTTTCCCCGCTCTGTCTGCCAGTATCCCGGTTCCAGCTTCTGTTCCGGGCTCAGGCGGAGCCTGGAAAATCCAGCTTTTTCTGCCCGATCCAGCTGCGCCAGGGTGATGGAATTGACGCTTCCGCAGACAACCAGAAGTCTCGGATCCAGCTTTGGGAGAGCGGCCAGCCTGTCTGGGGCAATGTCCAGCAGTTCAGGCAGAACGGCTCCGAAGCCGGCGCAGCCGGCCATGATGGAGAGCATGTCTGCCTCAGCCAGCTTTTTTCCTGTTTCCAGAAGATCGGAAGGCGTGGACGCGTCGAACACCAGAATTCCTTCCTGACTGGGCGCTTGTGAAGCTTCGGACAGAGCCGGAAAGCTGAATGCCGGAAGCTGGCACTGCTCGCCAATTAATTCTGTGACAACGGAATGAACCACCGGTTCAAACGGGTCGATTCCAAAGGGGCTTTCTGTCACGGGAACGCCGTCCACATAGTGAACACCCTCTCTGGTGACTCGTCCAGTCTGGGGAAACGCCGGAAGGAACGGAAGGCTTTTACAGCCGCTGGCAGTGAGAACCGCTGCAAGCTCGGCTCCTATGTTTCCTCTGAGAGCGGAATCTGTCTTTTTGTAAATATAGCGGATTCCTGCCTCCCTGGCTTTTCTGGTGAGCCGGGCAACGATATCGAAGGCTTCCCCGGCCGCGAGGTGGCGGGTTTCTGTGTCTATCACTAAAACGCTGTCATGGTAAGCGGAAAAGTCCACCTCAGGATCTACAATCACCCGGGTTGAAACGCCGTGGGCGGCGAACTGAACGCCAGTGTCCAGCGCTCCGGTGAAGTCGTCCGCGATAATTAAAAGAAGGATCATAATTCTTCCTCTTTTCTTGTATTGATATTATATATTATGCCGTATTTAAACGGATTTGGCATCGAAAAAAACAATAAAATTGTTTCGTTTTTGAACTAAATAATAATTGAAGGGAGAAAAGGAAGAAAAATGCGGCAGATATTGTTTCAAAATAAAACACAATATAAAAAGAAAGAGGAGAGGAAAATAAAAATAGTATCAAAAATAAACGAAGCCGCCGGAAAAGACTGGATTCAGTCTTCCCCAGCGGCCCTCTGTGGCCCTCTGGCCAGATTTACATGGCAGAATGTTTCATTTCCATATCCTCCGGCAGAATCAGATTCAGAAGGATGGATACGACAAATACTACCGCCACCACATTAGCGGAGAAAACGGACTGGACGATGTCCGGGAAAATGTGCCAGATCTCTGTTTCGCTGGCAGTGGTAAAGCCGATTCCGATTGAGAGAGACAGCGCCGCGATGGTGATATTTCTCTGAGTAAAGCCGGCCTTTGACAGCATCTCAATGCCTGAGGTGAGGATGGTGCCGAACATCATAATGGTGCATCCGCCCAGAACCGATTCAGGGAGAGAAGCAAAAAAGTTTCCAACAGGAGGAAGCAGTCCGGCCAGAAGCATACAGGCGGCCCCTGTCATAATGGTGAACCGGTTTACCACCTTCGTCATGGCAATCAGCCCCACATTTTGAGAAAAGGAGGTGACAGGCGGACATCCTAAGAAGGAGGAAAAGGCCGACGCATATCCGTCGCAGGCCAGAGAACCTGTAATTTCCCTCTCTGTAATGGCGCGGTTTAAGCCGCTGGAAGCCATAGCCGTGGTGTCTCCAATGGTCTCGGCAGCCGATACAAAGAAAATAATCGCCACAGAGAAAATCGCTCCGGGATGAAATTCCGGCATGTAGGGAAAGAATTTTGGCAGAGAAATCAATCCGCTTGAAAAAATAACGGAGAAATCCACCTTTCCCATAAAAATGGCGGCAGCATAGCCTGCAATCAGGCCGGCCAGTACGGAGAGCTGCCTGCGGTACCCTTTGGCCTTAATGTTCCAGATCAGGCAGACCAGAAGGGTAATGGTACCCAGCAGAAGGTTTTCAGCAGAGCCGAAATCTTCCGCATAGCCGCCGCCAAAGGATCTGGCGCCTACGGTGAAGAGAGAATACCCGATGGACGTCACCACAGAGGCCGATACAATGGGAGCGATTATTTTTTTCCAGTATTTGGCCAGAAGTCCCAGAGTCCCCTCCAGAATACCGCCCACCAGGACGGCTCCGATGACGGACGGATAGCCGTAATTGGCCGCCACAGTGCTGAGCACCGTTACAAAGGTAAAGCTGACTCCCATTACAATCGGAAGGCCGGAGCCGATTTTCCAGATGGGATAGAGCTGAATTAAGGTGGCGATGCCCGCCACAAACATGGCGTTCTGCAGAAGAACTGCAATTTCCGCCTGAGCCAGTCCTCCGGCTGCCGCAATAATGGTAATCGGTGTTAAGTTCGATACAAACATGGCCAGAATGTGCTGAAGACCGAACGGGATCGCCTTCATAACAGGGACCCGCCCCTCCAGCTGGTAAATATTCGACACGTCTGCGTTCATTTCACGTTTCATACGTCCCCCTTTTCCGCCGTCCTGGATGATTTTTCGGCGGATTTCTTCGTGTGTTTCCTGCGGTTTTGGCCAGTCTGAACTGGCGGCAAAACCATATTAAGTTTACCATAAAAAACAAGTTTGTCCAGAGGAGAAGCTGAGGGAAACCGGCATATTTTTTCATATGGAAACATAAATTGTAAAAAACATTTTCAGGGGTAATCCCATGAAAGAATATATTGAGGAACGGGCAGTGGAAATCGCCAATTACATCATAGACCATAACGCTACGGTGCGTCAGACGGCGAAGAAGTTTGGAATCAGCAAGAGTACGGTGCATAAGGACGTCACCGACCGTCTGGAAGATATCAACCCATCCTTAGCGGCCCAGGCGAGAGTTGTCCTGAATATTAATAAGGCAGAACGCCACATCCGCGGGGGACTGGCTACAAAAGAGAAGTATCAGCATCAGCTTCAGGCCTGCAGCGCCGATAAAAAATTTCTGTAACCAGCAGAGGAATAAAACAGACAGCTTCCTAATAAAATAATAGCAAATAGAACTGGGAGTGTTTGTGAAGCATATGGGGAACATGAAAAAACTGGCTGTCTGGGCGGCGGGGCTTCTGCTGTCCTGCGTCTGTCTGCTGGGCGGCTGCTCTGACAAAGGAGCAGAAGAAAAAGTAAAAGATCTGGAATTTACCGTGGTGGGACAGAATGAGATTCCCAAGGAACTCATGGACATGATTGAACAGAAAAAAACAGAAGAATTTCGTCTGACCTATACCAGCGGAGAGGATCTTTACATAGCCGTAGGATATGGAGAACAGCAGACAGGGGGATTCAGCATTTCCGTTCCGGAGTTTTACCTGACAGAGAATTCAATGGTAATAAAGACGGAGCTTCAGGGACCGGAACAGGGAGGCCAGCAGGCAGCTTCTCCATCTTATCCCTTCATTGTTATTAAAACAAAGTTTATTGAGGAGCCAGTTGTATTTCAGTGACATACAGCCTTCCAGGATCATTGATTGTGGAAGGCTGTTTTTCTGTCCTTTGGCCAGAGCCGGCAGGAATAGGGAGATACAATGAGCTGTCCCTTGTAAATTGACACTGCCATGCGTGAAAATAAAATAATGCACAAAAAATGAAACTAAGATTTGTGAAATATGACAATGAATATATGGAAAAAAACAGTTGATTTTTCAAAACGATTTGCTACACTGAACCTAACGTCAGAGTACAAAGGGCCTGCAGTTCCTTGTATATTGGCGCCATCTTCCACATCTGTCCGCAGTGTTCCAGAGGACAATTCTAATGTTCGGCAGGCGCTGGCATCAGTCAGGCGCTTTCCATAGCAGGTATCATGCGAAATTTCAAGTGAACGAATGATCAGGCCTTCGCCTTTTGGGCGGGAAGCACAGAAGACAACAGAGCGCAGCAAAGGCCTGCCAGTGTTCCTCCTCAAAAGCTGGTCTGCAGATAAGCGGCGGCCGTAACTGGTATTCCTACGAAGGGAGAAAATTATGGGATCTAAAACAACAGCAGGATATGTTTTATACAGAGTGTTTCAGACTGTATTTGCTGTCTGCGTGTGGGCTGTATCAGCGGCCTTTTTGTCGCAGGCAGACGAGCTGCAGCCGCCAAGGGAGATTCTGAAATATTCAGAGCCGGAGCATGATCCGGCACAGCTTGCGGATCCGCCTGCTGTGTTTATGCGGGAGAACACCCCTTATTATCTGGCGTCATGGGAGCTTTCAGAGGAGGAGCTGCCTGGACGGATGCAGTATGGGGAGTCGTCGGTCGTTTATGAGAAGGTGGGAATGAATGCGGAAATTCCGGAGACAGCAGAGATTTCCATGGAAGGAGAAAACGGCCTTTTTACAGTGCCTTTGGTGCGAAGCGAGTACGGGAACCAGCGGTGGGAGGATGACTTTTCCTTTACGCTCACGTTTCACTCCTGTCAGGCAGATACTTACGAGCTGGGAGGGATTGAGATTTCGTCAGATCCAGATTCAGACCGCCCGGAACTTCAGAGATACGAGAGCGAATTGCTGGAGATGCTGGGGCTTCCTGAGGCACATTATCGAATCACTGACTACGCATGGGCGGGAGAAGCCTATCAGGACGAAGGAGGAGCACTGTGCCGGGACGCGTGTGCCAGAGGAGAACGGCTGGTGAGAGACTGCCAGGCAGTTTACGGAGGAGAGGTGGTTCTGTCTCCGAAAAAGGTCTGGAGGACGAAGGCAGTGTACCGCCTGAAAGACGGGGAAGGGCAGAAGCAGCCAGCTTCCGGGCCGGATCAGAAAAAAAGAGAAGACGGGCAGAATGAAACGGCAGAGCTTTCATGGATGGAGGAAGCGGGACGCGTCATAAAACGCCTTACAGTAATTACGGTTCGTCTGGGCTTATTTCTTCTGCTTTTGTTCCTGCTTCGTCTGCTGGCGAGAACCGGACGGGCTGTATGGGAGAAATGGGGGAGGAAAGACGGATAAAGCGTGAAGACAGGAACCATGCGGGCAGTCCATGGGGGCTCTGTCTGGCCGCAGTCTCATTTCTGATATTTTTGAAAGAATGCGGCCAGACTGACAGCAGACAGTCAGCGAAGTGTCTGCGGTGAGAAGGAGTGGCAGTCAGTTTTATGAAAGAAGGAGATTCATTGCAAAGCACAGGCTTATGCCTATAAAAGTGGGGAGCAGGAAGGCTGTCAGCGTCCAGAACCAGCTTCCAGTTTCTTTACGGATGGTCAGGCAGGTGGTGGAGCAGGGCCAGTGAAACAGGGAAAAGACAGCCATACAGACAGCTGTTTTCGCCGTCCATCCATGGGCGGACAGCAGAGAAAAAAGCTGAGCCTGATCTGACATTTCCACCAGCTGGCCGGTCTGCAGGTAGGCCATCAGAATAATCGGGATAACGATTTCATTGGCCGGAAATCCCAGGATAAAACCAGTCAGGATGATTCCATCCATACCAAGCAGCCGCCCGAAGGGATCTAAGAAGCCTGACAGGTGGGCCAGGAGGCTTACGCCGTTCCACTGGATATTGGCTGACAGCCATATGATCAGGCCTGCCGGAGCCGCTACAAGGAGCGCGCGGCCCAGAACGAACAGGGTGCGGTCCAGCACAGAGCGCACGATAATTTTGCTGAGCTGAGGCCTGCGGTATGGCGGAAGCTCCAGGGTAAAGGAGGAGGGCATTCCGCAAAGCAGCGTTTTTGAAAGAATCAGCGAAGAGAGCAGCGTGGCTCCTATTCCCAGCAGAATCAGGCCTGTTAAGAGAAGGGCTGTGGCAAGAGACGGCGGAATTGAGAAAATGCCGCTCTTTGAGGCCTGAAAGCACCCCATAAAAAACAGGGAAAGCGTGATCAACGTAGGGAAGCGGCCATTGCAGGGGACGAGAGAGTTTGTAAGTATGGCGATCAGGCGTTCCCGTGGGGAATCGATAATTCTGCAGCCGGTGACGCCCACTGCGTTGCATCCAAAGCCCATAGCCATGAGTGGTCACTGCCCTGCTCTGCATTTCCTCTTTTCAATGGCAGCCTGGCATGCCTGAAAGAGCTGTTCCGTCACGATGGCTTCGTGGGTTATACCTCCGTCAATCCACAGTTCTTTCGGATTTTTGATGGTAAGGCGGCTTTTAAAAGAAAGCTTTCGGCTTTTCCCCTGTACCATCCGGCCTAAATACACCGGATTATGGAGCATTTTCAGGATCGTATTGGCAGTCCACTTTCCGCAGGAGGGATAGCTGCTTTCGCTTAACTGCGGATATTTGCTGATCCGGTAGCAGGAGGGAGACAGGATGTGGGAAGCGTTTAACAGCCGGGCAATTTGCGCGGGAGTTCTGCCTTCTGCGCCCAGCGCGAAAATCTGCTTTACAATAGGAGAAGCTTTTGGATCAGGGACTAAACGGATAGGCGGTCCTGGATACTTGTCATATCCATATGGGGGAAAGTTTCCGATATAGCTTCCATCTTTCATGCGGATACGCAGAGAAGAACGGATTTTTTTCGAGATATCTCTGGCATACATTTCATTCATAATATTTTTAAAGGGGATCATGTCAGAATCAGAGACCGCAGAATCGTATCCGTCGTTGACTGCAATAAAGCGGACGTTCATAGAAGGAAAGAAAAATTCAGTATACTGGCCTGAAACGATATAATTTCTTCCCAGACGCGATAGATCCTTTGTTAAAATGAGATTAATGCTGCCTTTTTTGATATCCTGTATCATCTCCTGGAAGGCAGGACGGTCAAAAGCTGACGTTAGATAACGATACTTTTGAAAACACTGGAAAATCAAGGTTTTTCGAGCGACGGACAAGCAGGGTATTGTACTAAAAACTGAATACGACGCAGAAGCGGCGTTTCTTACTCTCTATACGGGAGAACAGGAACGCCGCTTTTTTCATGCCCTTTGTTACGCAGTAGGGGCAGAAAAAGCCTTGCTACAAGCGGTTTTCCGGGTGCGTATATGGCGCGGCAAGGGATTTATACCTTATCCCCCGAAACCGCGCTTCTACTGCGTAACAAAATCCACAGCAAAAGGAGTGATTTACTATGGCAGTTTTCCGGGTGGAACGAAACAAGGGCTACACCGTTATGAGCAACCACCACCTACGCAACAAGGAGCTATCCCTAAAAGCAAAAGGGCTGTTGTCGCAAATGCTGTCACTCCCCGAAGATTGGGACTACACCTTGAAAGGCTTATCCCTTATCAACCGGGAGAAGATAGACGCTATCCGCGAAGCCATTAAGGAGCTTGAACGCGCCGGGTATATCGTCCGGTCAAGGGAGCGCGACGAGAAAGGACGCTTGCGGGGCGCGGACTATGTGATATTCGAGCAGCCGCAGCCGCCTACGCCGGATTTACCTACATTGGAAAATCCAACATTGGATAATCCAACGCAGGAAAAACCAACATTGGAAAAACCTACGTTGGAAAATCCAACGCAATTAAATAAAGATATACAAAGAACTGACTTACCAAAAAAAGAAAAATCAAATACAGATTTATCAAGTACCCATTCCATTCCTATCCTTTCCCCTAACCCCTCTCCTTGCAGAGAAGCGGCTACGCCGCCGGAACGGAAAGGAACGGAAGCGGCAGCACAGAGCGCAGTTGATATATACCGGGAAATCATCAAGGACAATATCGACTACCACATTCTCAAACAGGACATGAAGTTTGACGGGGACAGGCTGGACGAGATTGTAGACCTCATGCTTGAAACCGTATGCACCGCCAGAAAGCGGGTACGGATTGCGGGGGACGACTACCCGGCAGAGCTTGTGAAATCTAAGTTTATGAAACTGGACGGCGAGCATATCCGCTTTGTGCTTGACTGTATGCGGGAGAACACAACGAAAATCCGCAACATCAAGCAATATCTGAAAGCAGCCCTTTTCAACGCCCCGTCCACTATCGGCAATTATTACACTTCCCTTGTCGCCCATGACATGGCAAGCGGCGCACTGTCACCGAAGAAGCCGCAGTACGGCGACCCGGACTATTATTCATTCAAACCGGGCGAAAGCCTGTAAAACAACAAAAGGAGGATTTTATTATGGCACAGAAAATGACAGGAGCATTGGTATTTGACGAGCGCACCGACCGTTACGACATTCGCTTTGACTTAAACAGCTACTACGGGGGCTTGCATTGCGGTGAGTGCTTTGACGTATTCGTGCGGGGCAAGTGGAAGCCGACCCGGATTGAGTACGGCGACAACTGGTATCTTGTGGGTATCAGAGCCGAGGACTTGAACGGGCTGCGGGTGCGTATCTGACCGCCGCCCCATAAAGAAACGCGAAAGGAGGACGCGAGGAATTGCAGGACGAAGTAAACGAAAAGACCATAGCCCTTTACATCAAGACCGGGAAGCTGACCGCCCAGACGCTCCAAAAGGCAATGAAAGCCATACTGTCAAAGGGCAAAAAGCAGCTTGCAAAACCGCCACAGGGAAAGCAGAGCTTAAAGCAGCTTATGAAGCAGAACGCGGGCGTTTCCAACATTGAGATTACCGAGGGCAATATCAAAGCCTTTGAGAGTACGGCGAAAAAGTACGGTATCGACTTTGCGCTGAAAAAGGACGCAACGGAAAGCCCGCCCCGCTATCTGGTTTTTTTCAAGGGGCGGGACGCGGACGTGCTGACCGCAGCCTTTAAGGAGTTTTCCGCAAAGAAGCTGACACAGGAGAAAAAGCCCTCTATCCGAAAGCTGCTCTCTACGCTCAAAGAAGCCGCACAGGGCAAGAACGCGGAACGGGCAAAGGTCAAGAACAAGGACAGGGAGGTATCGCTATGAAGCCGGAAATCAAGAAGCTGCTTATCCTAAATCTCCCGTATCTGCTCTTTGTCTGGCTCTTTGATAAAGTGGGCGCGGCTGTCCGTCTATCCCCCGGCGCGGACGCAAGCGCAAAGCTGCTACATCTTGGGGACGGTTTTACCACCGCCTTTTCCAGTATCGCGCCGAGCTTCCACCCGGCAGACTTACTTATCGGCATTGCGGGGGCGGTCATTGTCCGGCTGATTATCTACACCAAAGGCAAGAACGCGAAGAAATACCGCCGCGGGACAGAATACGGTTCGGCGCGTTGGGGCGGGGCTGACGACATAAAGCCGTACACAGACCCGGTATTTGAGAACAATATCCCCTTAACGCAGACGGAACGGCTCACCATGAACAGCCGCCCGAAGCAGCCGAAATACGCAAGAAACAAAAATATTCTTGTAATCGGCGGTTCCGGCAGCGGCAAGACCCGGTTCTTTGTGAAACCGTCGCTCATGCAATGTACGTCAAAGGATTTTCCAACGTCGTATATCGTCACTGACCCGAAAGGAACACTGATTTTGGAAACCGGGAAAATGTTGCAGCGGTACAAATACCGTATCAAAGTGCTAAATACGATTAACTTCAAAAAATCCATGAAATACAATCCCTTTGCCTATCTGCGGAGCGAAAAGGACATTTTGAAATTAGTCAATACCATTATCGCCAACACCAAAGGCGACGGGGAAAAATCCGGCGAGGATTTCTGGGTGAAAGCGGAAAAGCTCTACTACACCGCACTAATCGGCTATATCTGGTATGAAGCCCCAGAGGACGAGAAGAACTTCACGACGCTGCTTGAAATGATAAATGCGTCGGAAGCCCGCGAGGACGACGAGGATTTCCAGAACCCGGTTGACCTCATGTTTGAACGTCTGGAAGAAAAAGACCCGGAACATTTTGCAGTCAAGCAGTACAAAAAATACAAACTTGCGGCGGGCAAGACCGCAAAAAGTATACTTATCTCATGCGGCGCGAGGTTAGCCCCATTCGACATTAAGGAGCTGCGCGAGCTTATGGAAACCGACGAAATGGAGCTTGACACCATAGGGGACAGAAAGACCGCCCTTTTCGTCATTATCAGCGACACCGACGACACCTTTAACTTTGTCGTGAGTATTCTCTACACACAGCTATTCAACCTTTTGTGCGACAAAGCAGATGATGAATACGGCGGGCGGCTTCCCGTCCATGTGCGCTGCCTGTTAGATGAATTTGCGAATATTGGGCAAATCCCCAAATTTGAGAAGCTAATCGCAACCATACGGAGCCGGGAAATCTCCGCGTCAATCATCTTGCAGAGCCAGTCACAGCTAAAGGCAATCTACAAGGACAACGCCGATACCATAGTCGGCAACTGCGACACCACGCTTTTCTTGGGCGGCAAGGAAAAAACGACGCTCAAAGAAATATCGGAGATTTTAGGCAAAGAAACCATTGACAGCTTCAACACTTCCGAAACCAGAGGGCGGGAGCTTTCGCATGGGCTGAACTATCAGAAATTGGGAAAGCAGCTTATGACGGAAGATGAAATCGCAGTCATGGACGGAGGGAAATGTATCTTGCAGCTACGCGGAGTGCGCCCGTTCTTTTCGGACAAATTCGACATAACGAAGCACCCGAAATACAAGTACCTGTCCGACGCAGACCCGAAGAACGCCTTTGACATGGAAAAGCACCTTAAACGCCGCCCCGCCATTGTCAAGCCCGACGAGGTTTTTGACTATTACGAGATTGACGCGGCAGACTTGCCGGAGGACGCAGACAATGAATGAGAAAAGAACCGCCAGAGAGAAAGGAGGGATTGCGATTAAAGGCAAAAATACAGGCTATACGATACGCGCCCCTTGCGTCATGGAAATGTGGATAACAGGCTATTCCGCTATGGAAAATGCCATTCACAGCACATGGAAAAGCAAAGGGCAGCTTTCCCACGTCCTGTAAACAGCATTTCCCACAGCTCCATAAGACAGCCAGTTACCCACATTACCACAACGCCGACGACTACGGAAACCCAACCTATCCTACCTGTCATTCATAAAGAGATTTTTAAGGAGCTGACCTAACATCAAGAACAGAAACACAGGCTACATGATACGCGCCCCCACTTCCCCGCCGCAGCACACAGCGGCAGGAGCCGCACCCCCTACAACTGAATACCGCCGCGCCGCAGAACTTACGCAGCGCGGGGACAGCCGCCTTTACCAGAGGGCGGTTTTTTTGTGCGGCGGCATATGCTGACCGCCTTTTGTCCGCTTGCCGGACAGCCGCAGACGCGGCAGAAAGGATATATTTATGGCATTTTTCAATAGCGCAGTAGACGTTTTGCAGACCCTTGTTGTAGCACTTGGAGCCGGGCTTGGTATCTGGGGCGTGATTAACCTTATGGAGGGCTACGGCAACGACAATCCGGGCGCGAATGCTCATGTGCCATAAAGTAACACACCGATAAATGCAGACAGCCAACCTCTATTCCGTATAAAATGGCGTATGTGGCATTTCAAATATGTGGTTTAGAAGTAGAAGAAAACTGAAAACCGTATTCCACGATTTGAAAGGATAGAGGTAAATGAGCATGGAAAAAACAGTATATATCACAGAGAAAGAACGGGAAATGTGCTACAAAGTAATTGGTGCGTTTGCGGAACTGTACGAAATGGAAGATGAAGATATTTTAGTGGTTGATGTTGGTAGGTACGGTTTTGTTAAATTGCAGTGCTATACACCGTCATATGGCTTTGAAGAACTTGACACCTATACAGACAGCCATAGTTTATTTGAAGGGCTTTGGGAGGAATGGCTTAGTCTAAATGTGTTTTTACTTGCTAGGGAAATGCAGTTAGACGATATTCTTTATGAGGATTTATTCAATAATCTGCCAAAGGAAAAACAGTCGGAACTTACCGGGAGAAAAGGCTATTTTGCAAAAAAGCGGGTATCATTCTGTAAAATGAATTTTGCAGAAAGAAAACGCTCTATGTAGAGGGTAAAAAGATTAGAATGGCTCTGTATATGATAATATGCAAGGCTTTTCTTAATAACCAATATGCTCATTTTGATAAAGACCAAAAGACAAGCATTGTGGAAATGTGCATAACTGGCTATGGAATCATGGATAACTCTATTCACAGCACATGGAAAAGCTAAAGTGCAGCTTTCCCACGTCCTGCAAACAGAGTTACCCACAATTCCATGATACAGCCAGTTATACACATTACGCACAATGCCGACTACTACGGAATCCAAATCATTTTTTCACAGAACAAGATTTGCTTTTACAGAAAGAGATTATAGGTTGGAATGGAGATAAGGGAACCTGCATAGAGCACAGCGGAAAAGTTGAAGAAACTGATTGAGGAAGAATTTGCCGGGCTTGTGTTTCTGTCTGCTGAAGATATGGAGTAATAACAAATTGGGACATAATGGTATAACTCTTTGTCCCAATTTGTTTATTGTTTAAATTACCCGTATTAGAATTGATATGCTTGCAGAAATCAAATATCTAACATAATTCCTCCCACTGTAATAATACCATACAAATTTTATGAATACAAGACTGTTTATATAAGCTGACACATGCTAAACTAGCCTAGCAATGTTTCAGTAAAACTTTCTTTCATTTTTCAAGGAGGTCATAATCATTATGGGGAATAATCAGACAGAAAAAGCGTTTGAAGAAAAAAGATTAGCACAAACAATCTCTTTAGCCGAGGAACAATTAAAGCAGGCAAAAGAAGCGGCAGACAAAAAAAAATCAGAAATTATCGAAGCCAAAAAAGATGTGCGTGAAAATACAGAACACGGCATTACATCACTGTACACATCAGACGGTTTCGAGGCACTTGTTGAATTAAGCCAATATATCAATCCTGTTACAGACAAAATTATAGATTATGAAGAAGAAGAACATAAAATACTTCTGTTAGAAAAGATGATAAAATCGCCCTATTTTGCCCGAATTGATTTTAAATTTGATGATGAGGACGAATTTGAAAAAATATACATTGGACGTTCTTCTCTACGAAAAAACAGCTATCAAGAGATGTATGTTTATGATTGGAGATCGCCGATTGCCAGTGTTTTCTATCGTTTTATGACAGGCGAAGCGTTTTATGACGCTCCATGTGGACGAGTAACAGGCGAACTCAATTTGAAACGCCAATATGAAATAAAAAACGGAACACTGGAATATTTTTTTGATTCAGATGTTCAGATTGTTGATGAATTTTTAAGGCAATTACTGTCACAAAACACTACTGCTAAAATGAAAGCTATTGTTGAAACAATTCAGCATGAACAGGACGTGGTTATTAGAGATATGGAAAATGACCTGCTAATGGTACAGGGTGTAGCGGGAAGTGGAAAAACCTCTATTGCTCTCCACCGGGCTGCTTATCTTATGTATCAAGGTTTACAAACAAAGCTGTCCGCAAATAACATTATGATTATTTCCCCAAATTCTATATTTGAGCAATATATTTCAAATGTATTGCCCGAATTGGGAGAAGATAATGTTATTTCTTCCGTGTTTGAAGATATACTTAGTGAGTTATTAAATGGCAGGAAAATTCAGTCAAGAAATGATTTTTTAGAAAACTTGATTGTCAATTCAAAATACAAGGAAATTTCAAGAAATAGTATAGAATTTAAAACGTCAAGTTTTTTTAGGGAAATTTTAGACCAATTTCTCATTGATATACCCCGCCAGTGGATAGAATTTGAAGATGTTTATTATGAGGGAAAATGCGTTGTAAGCGGGCAAATTCTAAAAGACAAGATATTAGGAAGACCAGAAACACCATTAGGCATAAAATTAGAACAATTAGAAGATTATATTTTAGAACAAATATTTGGAACAGGAAAAGGGCGGGGGCATAAAGAAGAAAAAAATCTAATCAAGCAGGAAATACAGAAATTTATAAAAATTGACATTGTTGAATTATATAAAATATTATTTAGCAATGAAGCCTATTTTTATAGCCTGCTGCAAAATAGCAATCCGTCACAAAACATAAAAAATATTTGGAAATATACTAAGGAAAATTTGGAAGCAGACAGCTTGTATTATGATGACGCAATAGCAATCGCTTATTTGTATTTAAAAATATACGGAACAAATAAATATAAAAATATTAAGCAGGTAGTCATTGATGAAGCACAGGACTACTACCCTCTCCAATATGAAATATTTAATTTGGTTTTTTCTAATGCCAAATTTACTATTTTAGGAGATATGAAACAGACTCTTGCCAAAAAAGAAGATATTTCTTTCTACGAACAAATTCAAAAAATATTGAACAAGAAAAAATCTTCTCTTATTATGTTGGATAAAAGTTTCCGTTGTACGAATGAAATTTTAAATTTTAGTTTAAAGTTCATTGAACAAAGTTCACAGATAAAAAGTTTTAATCGGAATGGCGATAGCCCAAAAGTATATATTGCTGATAATTCCGAAATCTTCATTGATGAAATTGTTAAGGAAATAAAATTATGCCAAGAGAAAGGGTTTCAGTCGATATGCTTAATTTGTAAAACCGAAAAAAATTCAACCTATCTATTTAATAAAATTAAACACAAACTTGATATTCAATTAATTAAAAATGGGAGCGTATCAGATTTACAAGGCGTGTTTATCTTACCAGTATATATGTCAAAGGGATTAGAATTTGATACTGTCTTAATTTGTGATGCAGATAGCCAAAACTACCATGATGAAGATGATAAAAACCTCTTATATGTTGCCTGCACAAGAGCGCTTCACAAACTTAGCTTATTTTGTGAAAATGAGGTTAGCCCGCTGATATAGATAAATTTACAATATATTGAATTGCCTAAATGCCAAACGCAGCGTAAGTGCATATGAACAAAATGAAAATAATTAGACAGACCATCTTTCTCTTTTAATGGCATTAAATTGACATTACGCTCTCTATCATATATATTTGTTGCTTACTGTCAAAAACACGACAGAAAAATATAGTTTAAATTCAACGGATAAAAGAGGTAATGAACATGGGGAAATTACTACTGCTGACACTTAACGAACAAGAGGAAACAGCGATTGACAAAATCATATCGGCAATATCTGATTATATACAGATTGAACCCATGCAGATCACAACCGCTTCCGTGTTATCTTTTCCGGGACTGGAAATAAAGCAGAACCAACGCCGGGTATTTCAAGACGGGGAGGAAGTAAGCCTTACCCGCCTTGAATACAGTACCCTTGTATATCTTGCTTCCAACCCCGGCATTGTCCTCACACGGACACAAATATTTGAAGCCGTTTGGAACATGGAAAGTGAAAGCTGCCAGTCAAGCGTTGCAAATGTGATTTACAACCTGCGGAAAAAAATAGAGCCGGACAGCCGCAAGCCCACCTACATCAAGACGGTTTTAGGCATGGGCTACAAGTTTGCTTCCGGGGAATGAAAACCAAATAACCGCCGCCCATTATGGCGGCATACCATGACAGGAAATCAAGAAAAGGTTTCCTGTTTTTTTGCGCCAAAAAACGAGCCGATTTTTCAACTTTGTCGAAAAGTTTTATCAAAAAGTTTCCCAAAACTTTGCCATATTTGCATTTCTCTGCGTAGTAAGGAATAGAGGGGGAAATTTACGCTGTTTTCTTAGAGCAAGATTCTACCGCAGTACCAAAATTCGCTTATCGCTCATTTTGCCCCTGCGGGAATCTTGTTGGGGAGTGCCTTCCCCAAACCCTGCCATGCGGCTTACGCCGCTTAAAAATCCCTCAAAATATTTTTTCGGATTTTTCAAAAACAGTTCCGCTTTACACCCTGTTTTTCTCCTATTAGTGAGAGAACACCACGCACAGAAAGGAGGTTTTACCATGCGAAAACGATACAACACGCCCCACCGCAGCCGGGTAGTCAAAACACGCATGACCGAGGAAGAATACGCCGAGTTTGCGGAAAGGCTTTCTGCCTGCAACATGAGCCAAGCCGAGTTTATCCGGCAAGCCATAACCGGGGCAGCCATACGCCCCATCATAACTGTTTCCCCCGTCAATGACGAGCTGCTTGCCGCTGTCGGGAAGCTGACCGCCGAATACGGCAGGATCGGCGGCAACTTAAACCAGATAGCCCGGACGCTGAATGAGTGGCACAGCCCCTACCCGCAGCTTGCCGGGGAGGTACGGGCGGCGGTTTCCGACCTTGCTGCCCTAAAGTTTGAAGTCTTGCAGAAAGTGGGTGACGCTGTTGGCAACATTCAAACATATCAGCTCTAAAAATGCCGACTATGGCGCAGCGGAAGCCTACCTCACATTTGAGCATGACGAGTTTACCATGAAGCCCACCCTTGATGAAAACGGGCGGCTGATACCGAGGGAGGATTACCGCATTTCTTCCCTCAACTGCGGGGGCGAGGATTTCGCTGTTGCCTGTATGCGAGCCAATCTCCGCTATGAGAAAAACCAAAAACGGGAAGATGTGAAAAGCCACCACTATATCATCAGCTTTGACCCACGGGACGGGACAGACAACGGCTTGACCGTAGACCGGGCGCAGGAGCTGGGCGAGCAGTTCTGTAAAGAGCATTTCCCCGGACACCAAGCCCTAATCTGCACCCACCCGGACGGGCATAACCACAGCGGCAATATCCATGTGCATATCGTCATCAACTCCCTGCGGATTTATGAAGTCCCGCTTCTGCCCTACATGGACAGACCAGCCGACACACGGGAGGGCTGCAAGCACCGCTGCACCAACGCCGCTATGGAATATTTCAAGAGTGAAGTCATGGAGATGTGCCACCGGGAGGGGCTTTACCAAATCGACCTCTTGAACGGCAGCAAGGAACGGATAACGGAACGGGAATACTGGGCGGCAAAGAAAGGGCAGCTTGCCCTTGATAAAGAGAACGCTGTCAGAGAAGCCGCAGGACAGCCGACCAAGCCCACCAAGTTTGAAACGGACAAGGCGAAGCTGCGCCGGACGATACGGCAGGCACTTTCCCAAGCTGGCAGCTTTGACGAGTTTTCTTCCCTTTTGCTGCGGGAGGGTGTGACCGTCAAGGAGAGCCGGGGGCGGCTTTCCTACCTCACGCCGGACAGGACAAAGCCTATCACAGCCCGGAAGCTGGGGGACGATTTTGACAAGGCTGCTGTCCTTGCCCTGCTCACGCAGAACGCCCACAGAGCCGCCGAACAGACCAAAGCCATACCCGAATACCCCCACACCCAAAAGGGACGCTTGCGGGAGGAAAAAGCCGCAAAAACCACCCCGGCAGACAACACCTTGCAGCGCATGGTTGACCGGGAAGCCAAGCGAGCCGAGGGCAAGGGCGTGGGCTATGACCGCTGGGCGGCAAAGCACAACCTAAAGCAAATGGCAGCTACCGTTACCGCCTATCAGCAGTACGGCTTTTCTTCCCCGGAGGAACTGGACGAAGCCTGTTCTGCCGCCTATGCCGCCATGCAGGAAAGCCTTACAGAGCTGAAGCAGGTGGAAAAGACGCTGAACGGGAAAAAGGAGCTGCAACGGCAGGTGCTTGCCTATTCCAAGACCCGCCCTGTCCGGGACGGGCTGAAACAGCAGAAAAACGCCAAAGCAAAAGCAGCCTACCGTCAGAAGCATGAAAGTGACTTTATCATAGCAGACGCAGCCGCCCGCTATTTCAGGGAGAACGGCATTTCCAAGCTGCCGAGCTATAAAGCCCTGCAAGCAGAGATTGAAAGCCTTATCAAAGAGAAAAACAGCGGCTACAACGATTACCGGGCAAAACGGGAGGAATACCGCCGCTTACAGACTGTCAAGGGCAATATCGACCAGATTTTACGCCGGAGCGAGCCGCAGCGCAGAAAGGAGCAGAGCCATGAACGGTAATATCCCCCGCATGGACTACCGCCAGTACCGGGCAGCCCGCCGCCTTGTGCATGAGTGCTGCAACTATGACAGCGGGAACTGCCTGCTGTTGGAGGACGGCGAGCCTTGCGTGTGTGTACAGAGTATCAGCTATTCGCTGCTCTGCCGCTGGTTTACCGCCGCTGTCCTGCCCCTTGATGAAGCACTGGAAGCCGCCCTCTTGCGCCGGGGAAGCCGGAAACGCTGCGCTGTCTGCGGGGCGTTCTTCTTCCCAAAATCCAACCGGGGGAAATACTGCCCGAACTGCGCCGGACGCATGAAGCGGATAAACGCCGCCAAACGGAAGCGGAAACAAAGGGGAAAATGTCACGCTTTAGGGCATTTCAAACCCGCATAAATCAAGGCATTTTTTGGAGGGTGTCAAAGGGTGCGTGATACATTTATCCTTTTCCCTTAAAAACGCCCCCTAAAAGCGTAACAGAACCCACAGACAGACACCACAAGGAGGTGAACCCTATCGCCGATTATATGACCGCAGGAACGGAGCTGCCCGCTTACCTGCCTTACCCCCGTTTCCTGCTGGAAACAGACCTATCCCACACCGCAAGAGAGTTATATGCGCTGCTGTTAGACCGTTCCACCCTTTCGCAGAAGAACGGCTGGCAGGACAGCGAGGGACGGACATACATTGTCTACCCCATAGCAGAGATAGCGGAAATGCTGGATAAAGGCTGCACCACCATAAAGGGCGCACTGAACGAACTGGACGCTGCCGGGCTGCTGGAACGCAGACGGACGGGCTTTTCTGCCGCCAACCGTCTGTATGTGAAAGTGCCGCCTATCCCAGTGGTACAGTTTTCCGACCAACTGACGGACGGAAAACCGCCCCTCATAAGGGCGGGAAACCGACCAACTGACAGCCGGAAAACTGACCTTATGACGGTCGGAAAACCGTCCCCTAACCAAACTAATATAAACAACCTAATAGAGAGCCAAACAAAAGGAGCGAGTGAGGGGCAGCCCCCCGCCGCTTATGGCAGATATAAAAATGTATTTCTTTCTGACACAGAACTTTTGGAGCTGGAACAGGACTTCCCCGGCAAGTGGGAGTATTACCTTGACCGCCTTTCCTGCCACATCGCTTCCACCGGGAAGCAGTACCAGAGCCATGCAGCCACCATTTACAAGTGGGCGCAGGAGGACGCTGCCAAAGAGAAGCCAAAGAAAGGCATACCGGACTATTCATTCAAGGAGGGAGAAAGCCTATGACCGATACAATCCACAACACCATACTGCCTATGACCGACACCACAGCCGAGCCGGAGGATTACACCGGGGAGGACGGGCTTTTATACTGCGGCAAATGCCGGAAACCCAAAGAAGCCTATTTCCCGGAGGGCAAGACCTTTTTCGGGCGTGACCGCCACCCGTCAGAGTGCGACTGCCAGCGGGCAGCCCGTAAGGAACGGGAAGCCGCCGAGAAGCGGCGCAGCCACCTTGAAACGGTGGAACGGCTGAAACGGCAGGGCTTTACAGACAAGACCATGCAGGACTGGACATTTGCCAACGATAACGGCAGCTGCCCGCAGATGAAGAACGCCGCCGGATATGTGGCACGCTGGGAACAGATAAAGGACGGGAACTACGGGCTGCTCTTGTGGGGCAGGGTAGGCACTGGGAAAAGCTATTTTGCCGGGTGTATTGCAAACGCCCTCATGGAGCAGGAAGTCCCGGTGTGCATGACAAACTTTGCAGCAATATTAAACGACCTTGCCGCCAGCTTTGCGGGCAGGAACGAATATATTTCCCGCCTTTGCAGCTTCCCCCTGCTCATCATTGACGATTTTGGAATGGAGCGTGGCACAGAATACGGTCTGGAACAGGTCTACAATGTGATTGACAGCCGCTACCGGAGCAGGAAGCCGCTGATTGTGACGACCAACCTCACGCTGGAGGAATTGCAGCACCCGGAGGACACCGCCCACGCCCGGATTTATGACCGCCTGCTTGAAATGTGTTCCCCTCTCTGCTTTACCGGGGAGAATTTGAGGAAAGCCGCCGCACAGGGAAAAATGGAACAGCTGAAACGGCTGCTTGCCGGAAAGGAGATTTGCCTATGACCGACACCCAGAGAAACAAACGCCCTGCCCGCCGCCCGGACTGCGTGACCGAAACGAGGATAGGCAACACAATCCTTGTGGTGTCTGGCTTTTTCAAGGAGGGGGCGACCGACACCGCCGCTGACAAGATGATGAAAGTGCTGGAAGCAGAAGCCGCCGCCGGATATTTGACCTGTGATAAGCCTGATTGAAAAACCGTCATTTTTACCGACCGTAAAGAAGCAGATTTGACGCTTTTGCCGCTATACAGACAGCCGCCCCATGTGGTACAATCAAGGTACGGAATAGTGGGGCTGGCTGTCGGAAACGGAGGAATTTATGTTAAGACAGACCACCCAGCAACTCATTACCGCCCTTTACCCAAGACTGTCCCATGAGGACGAGCTGCAAGGCGAGAGCAATTCCATTTCCAACCAAAAGAGGATTTTGGAAACCTATGCCAAACAGAATGGATTTTCTAATCTGCGCTGGTACACCGACGACGGTTATTCCGGTGCGAACTTTCAAAGACCCGGATTTCAAGCCATGCTTGCAGACATTGAAGCAGGGAAAGTCGGGACAGTTATCGTCAAGGATATGTCGAGGTTAGGGCGAAACTACTTACAGGTGGGAATGTACACAGAAATGATTTTCCCACAGAAAGGTGTCCGCTTCATCGCTATCAATGACGGAGTGGACAGCGCACAGGGGGAAAATGATTTTGCCCCGCTGCGGAACATTTTTAACGAATGGCTGGTGAGAGATACGAGCAAGAAAATCAAGGCAGTAAAACGCTCTAAGGGCATGAGCGGAAAGCCCATCACAAGCAAGCCCGTCTATGGCTACCTCATGGACGAGGACGAAAACTTTATCATTGACGAGGAAGCCGCCCCGGTGGTACGGCAGATTTACAGCCTTTGCCTTGCCGGGAACGGTCCGACCAAGATAGCCCGTATGCTGACCGAGCAGCAAATCCCCACGCCGGGGACGCTGGAATACCGCAGGACGGGCAGCACCCGCCGCTACCACCCCGGCTATGAGTGCAAGTGGGCGACAAATACAGTGGTTCATCTGCTGGAAAACCGGGAATATACGGGCTGTCTGGTAAACTTTAAGACCGAGAAACCGTCCTACAAGCTGAAACACAGCATAGAAAATCCCCCGGAAAAACAGGCAGTTTTTGAGAACCACCATGAGCCTATCATTGACCGGGAAACGTGGGAACGGGTGCAGGAGTTACGCAAGCAGCGCAAACGCCCCAACCGTTATGACGAAGTGGGCTTGTTCTCCGGCATACTCTTTTGTGCCGACTGCGGCAGCGTCATGTACCAGCAGCGATACCAGACGGACAAGCGCAAGCAGGACTGTTATATCTGCGGAAGCTACAAGAAACGCACCGCCGACTGCACAGCGCACTTTATCCGCACTGACCTCTTGACCGCTGGCGTACTCTCCAATCTGCGGAAAGTTACCAGCTATGCGGCAAAGCATGAAGCCCGGTTTATGAAGCTTTTAATCGAGCAGAATGAGGACGGGGACAGACGCAGGAACGCCGCCAAGAAAAAGGAGCTGGAAGCCGCCGAGAAACGCATAGCCGAGTTATCTGCTATCTTCAAGCGGCTGTATGAGGACAGCGTAACCGGGCGCATATCGGACGAGCGTTTCACAGAGCTGTCGGCAGACTATGAAGCCGAGCAGAAAGAACTGAAAGAACGTGCCGCCAGACTGCGGGAAGAACTTTCCAAAGCGCAGGAAGCCACCGCAAACGCTGAAAAGTTTATGAATGTGGTACGCAGGCACACTACCATTGAAGAACTTACCCCTACTCTGCTGCGGGAGTTTGTGGAGAAAATCGTTGTCCATGAAAGCGTTGCCCTTGACGGGAAACGCCGGGGCAAGTTACGCAGACAGGAAATCGAAATCTATTATTCTTTTGTCGGCAAGGTAGAACTGCCCGACACCTAACCGCCCGACCTATCCGACATACCTCATGTGCCGGATAGGAACGGCAAAATTTTTTACACTTCTATTACTTCTTTATCACACATAAGCAAAGTCCCAGGGAATCAAGCAGCTGATGGCAGGAGGCGGTGTTGTTCTGATCGGCACCCAGCTGGTACCGTTACTGTCCGGATTGTTCAGCTGAGAGAAGCAGGAGGGAGATGACTCATGGATCGGATATTTGAAGCGATTGAAGAATGGATGAGGAATCTTCTGACAGGCATGGTAAGTTCCAACCTGACAACAATGTATACCGATGTCAATGAAAAGACCGGTCAGATTGCTGCTCAGGTTGGGCAGACACCGCAGGGCTGGAATGGCAGCATTTACAGCATGATACAGAATCTTTCCGAGTCGGTCATTGTACCGATTGCCGGTATGATTATCACATTTGTACTTTGTTATGAGCTGATCTCCATGTTGACGGAAAAGAACAACATGCACGACATCGACACCTGGATGTTCTTTAAATACTTTTTCAAGATGTGGGTGGCAGTCTGGATCGTCAGCCATACCTTTACGATCACGATGGCGGTATTTGATGTCGGGCAGTCCGTAGTCAGCCGGGCAGCTGGGGTTATCAGTTCTGATACAGTGATCAATATAGATACGATGATCTCCACGATGGAGACGGCGATGGAATCTATGGAGATCGGTGAACTTGTCATACTGGCACTGGAAACGATGCTTGTAAGCCTGTGTATGAAGATTATCTCAGTCTTTATTACAGTGATTTTGTATGGACGTATGATTGAGATTTATCTCTATTCGTCCGTTGGAGCGATCCCGTTCGCAACCATGTCCAACCGGGAATGGGGGCAGATCGGGAACAACTATCTTCGTGGATTGTTTGCACTGGCATTCCAGGGATTTTTTATGATGGTCTGCGTGGGAATCTATGCGGTCCTGGTCGCAAACATCCAGATGTCAGATAACATACATTCTGCATTGTTCGGCGTGATGGCATACACGGTGATCCTGTGTTTCAGTCTGATGAAAACAGGAAACTTCGCCCGCAGTATCTTTAACGCCCATTAAGAAAGGAGGAACTGGCAATGGCATTTGTATCTGTGCCTAAAGACTTAACCAAGGTCAAGAATAAGATCATTTTCAATCTGACGAAACGGCAGCTGATCTGCTTTGGGATTGCGGCGGCGGTAGGGCTTCCGTTTTATTTCTTAAGCAGGGGAATTATTGGTTCCAGTAACGCAGCGACCGGGATGTGCCTTCTGATGCTTCCGGCATTTTTGTTTGCCATGTATGAGAAGGATGGACTCCCGTTAGAAAAGGTCTTAAAAAATATGATCACCGTAAAATTTATCCGTCCTCCGGTACGCAAGTACCAGATGGAAAATATGTACGAGAAAAAGTATACCGTGGTCAAAAAGAAGAAAGGGGGAACGAAGGGTGTTAAAAAGAAAAAACGATAGACAGCCGCCACAGAGCTTAGACGAATTATATCCGGATGATTACTGGCTGGATGAGGAGGATGGAGAAGAAGAACTTCCAGACCCCGCAATGAAAAGAAAACCAGTAAGCGGCAGACTGCATGATGAGCCTATGGTGACAGGGTATGAAGCACTGAAACGCCAAAGAGGTGTCCGCAGACCGAATCGGAAACTGACACGCAGGGAAAAGAAAGCCCTCAAAAGGGCACAGAAATATGAAGAAAAACTGCATAAGGAACATGAAAAAGCGGATAAGAAAAATGCAAAAAGGGAAGCAAAGCTGGCAGCCAGAGCAGAAAAGCAGGCAGTGCGTGACGCAAAGAAAAACGCAAAAAAGAAAAAGAGCAGATCTGTCGCAGCACCGTCGGGGCAGCGTCCGGCAGGAAAAGTGGTTTCCGGAACGAAAGGCAGTGGGACAGGAAAGAAAACACCGGATAGTGCCAGAGATAAGAGGATCACTGCACAGCAGTCGATTCCATACCATGAGATGGGAAGGGACGGTATCTGCCGGGTGCAGGACAAGTTTTATTCCAAGACGATCCGTTTTTATGACATCAACTATCAGCTGGCACAGAATGAAGATAAGAACGCCATCTTTGAAAACTGGTGTGATTTCCTGAATTACTTTGACAGCACAATTCATTTTCAGCTGTCTTTTATCAACCAGCACAGCAACATGGCAGAGTATGAGAAGGTCATCCATATCAATCCGCAGGAGGATGAATTTGATGACCTACGTATGGAGTTTGCCCAGATGCTCAATAACCAGCTGGCAAAAGGAAATAACGGGCTGATGCGTACCAAATATATCACATTTGGGATTGAAGCGGAGAATATCCGGGAAGCACGGCCAAAACTGGAACGTATCGAGTCGGATATTCTGAATAACTTTAAGATCCTTGGGGTATCTGCCTATCCGCTGAACGGAGAGGAACGGTTACAGATCATGTATGAAACCTTTAACCAGGACAGCAAAGTTCCGTTCCATTTCTCTTATGACGATGTACTTCGGACAGGGCTTAGTACCAAGGATTATGTCGCACCGACCAGTTTTGTATTTAAGAATGGAAAAGATTTTGAGATGGGCGGCACGATGGGAGCTGTTTCCTATTTACAGATCCTTGCACCGGAACTTACCGACAAGATGCTGGCAGAGTTTTTGGAGATGGACAGCAACCTGATGGTGAATTTCCATATCCAGTCCATCGACCAGATGAAGGCAATCAAGCTGGTAAAAAGCAAGGTGACGGATATTAACCGTATGAAGATCGAGGAACAGAAAAAAGCAGTCCGGGCAGGCTATGACATGGACATTATCCCTTCGGACTTAAATACATACGGTGGGGAAGCAAAAAGGCTTCTGGAAGATCTACAGTCCAGAAATGAGCGAATGTTCCTTGTAACAGCATTGTTCTTAAATACTGCACCGACCAAACAGGAACTGGAAAATGTGGTGTTCCAGACTGCCGGTATCGCACAGAAATATAACTGTGCATTGAAACGGCTGGATTACCAGCAGGAGCCGGGACTGATGAGCTGCCTGCCGCTTGCGGTGAATTTTGTACCGATCAAACGGGCACTGACAACGACATCCACGGCAATTTTTGTCCCGTTTACCACACAGGAATTATTTATGGCTGGGGAATCTATTTATTATGGATTAAATGCCCTGTCCAATAACCTTATCATGGCAGACAGGAAGAAACTGAAGAACCCGAACGGACTGATTCTTGGTACACCGGGTTCCGGTAAGTCGTTTGCGGCAAAACGAGAGATTGCAAATGCATTTATCGTGACGAAAGATGACATTATCGTCTGTGACCCGGAGGGGGAGTATTATCCGTTAGTCCGGGCATTTCATGGACAGGTGATCCGTATTTCCCCGACCAGCCACGATTATATCAATCCGATGGATATTAACCTGGATTACGCTGACGATGATGACCCGCTTTCCTTAAAATCGGACTTCATCCTGTCTCTTTGTGAGCTGGTAGTAGGCGGAAAGAACGGACTGGAGCCGGTTGAAAAGACCGTCATTGACCGATGCGTAAGGCTGGTCTATCAGGATTTCCTTTCTGACCCGGTACCGGAAAAAATGCCGATTTTAGAGGATTTATATAATCTTCTCCGTAATCAGAAAGAGCAGGAAGCACAGCGTCTGGCAACGGCACTGGAGATTTACGTCAATGGTTCCTTAAAAGTGTTTAACCATAGAACCAACGTGGAACTGAGTAACCGTATCGTATGTTTTGACATTAAGGATCTGGGAAAACAGCTGAAAAAACTGGGTATGCTGATCGTGCAGGACCAGGTGTGGAACAGGGTAACGGTCAACCGTTCTGCGAATAAGAGTACCAGATATTACATTGATGAGTTCCATCTGCTCTTAAAAGAGGAGCAGACGGCAGCATACAGTGTGGAGATCTGGAAGCGTTTCCGTAAATGGGGTGGTATCCCTACGGGTATCACACAGAACGTAAAAGACCTGTTAGCCAGCCGGGAGATTGAGAACATCTTTGAAAACTCGGACTTTATCCTGATGCTCAACCAGGCATCTGGTGACAGACAGATCCTTGCAAAACAGCTCAACATTTCCCCTCACCAGCTTTCTTATGTAACGAACAGCGGGGAAGGTGAGGGACTGGTCTTTTATGGCAGCACCATTATCCCGTTCAAGGATAAGTTTGATAATTCCCTGATGCTGTATGCCCTGATGACTTCTAAGCCGGATGAGGTGGAAAAGCGTAAGAAACTTGGTATCGGAGAACGGGACGATTAAAGAAATAAACGAAACAAAATAAAACAGAGTAGAGGATGAGCCGGAGGAATACTTCCGGCAATTTTTCTGCCTGGAAATCATGGAGGATTACAAGATGGAAGATTACAGAAACATGGAGAGATGCAGCGGCGAACCTTGCTGCATATTTGCAGAAAGAATCTGTGCAGACAATGAAAAGGAGATTTTGAAAATGGAAAAGGACACAAAGGAAAAAGTGACGGCTGATGAAATGATGGATGACCTTATTTATCTGGCAGAACTGATTGATTTTATGGGAATTACGTCTTGTCTGGCGGTAAGGGGAACTTTAAGTGAGCGAATGACAGACAAGCTGACGGATTCCATTGCAGGGATGGCAGATGAAGTATTGCAGAAATGGGAGGACTATCAGGATAAGACAGAATAACCGGTACAAAGCAGTAAAGGGGATGGTCAAAGTTGCAGGAGCATGAGTATAAGGCGAGAGATAAAACCGTCCAGAAGATGAGCCGGGATGGACTGCGGGAAGAAAATCTTCGGAACAAGGAAGAAAAAAGGATCACCGGACGGGATACGGATACCGAGATTTCCCGTAGTGAGAAGAAAGAGGAACTGGATTTCAGTAAGCGGAGACATGAACGGCTGAAAGAAGAACGGGAGATGGAACAGCCAGAGCAAAGTTCCAGAAAACCAAGATATAGTAGAGATTATGTATCCGACCAGGATATAAAACCAGATATGGATGAAGATGTAGATACAGATGTAGATGTTTCTGTTGAAAATGGAGAAAATTCCAAATCTGCATTTCGCACAGAGAGTATCCGCCCGTACGTAGAATGTATTCGTCCCGTAATTTCTATCCGGACGCCAATTCTACCATGCGTTTAAGCTTCGGTACGGTATGCGGATATACTCCGTTTGACGGTGCTGAATACGATTATTATACAACGAC
>ENA-OQAB01000083-OQAB01000083.1-human-gut-metagenome-genome-assembly--contig:-NODE-83-length-50565-cov-5.304552_pt1 | contig 50565 bp, 63 predicted proteins | sample MGYA00242490_ERZ504517 | MGnify/ENA primary metagenome ERZ504517 (study PRJEB26092, sample SAMD00036298) | human gut metagenome | host: Homo sapiens | study: EMG produced TPA metagenomics assembly of...
ACTTCGGATCGTGTTAGCTCTCCAGATTTTGCAGCCAGCTGGAGTGGGAATCTTACGTTCCGTCAGTTCTTTTGCAATAGAATGAAACGTGTATCCGCTAAGATACAAACGGTAAATCAACTTACGATTTCTGCCTGCTTTTTATTCACATCAGGTTTCCGTCCATCCCCTATCATAGCAAGAAAATGACTAAATGCCGACTGACCTTCCCATCAGCAAACCGTTTCCGGTGTCCCCCAGGTTACATTCTCAGAGATGCTGCGGCTCTCTTCCTGTGCCAGGGAACTCATAATGGTAATCAGGAGTTCTCCTTTGGCGTCCAGTGTCCAAATATTTTCTTTTTCAAAATAGATTTCGATTCCTTTATCTTTCAGCTTTCGCACGGTGGTCAGGCTGTCGACCGTATTCCTGGCAAACCGGCTGACAGATTTTGTGATGATAAGGTCAATTTTGCCGTCCATGGCATCATCAATCATCCGTTTAAATCCTTTCCGGTGTTTGGTATTCGTAGCTGAAATGCCTTCATCCGTATACATCCCGACAAATTCCCAATCATTTCTGCTCTGGATATAACGCGTATAATAATCCACCTGTGCTTCATAGCTGGTAAGTTGCTCATCGTGATCCGTTGAAACCCGTGCATAGCCTGCCACCCTTCTCTTTTTTTGACTGTCCATCAGCTTTTTCGTATAACTCCGCAGTGTAGCTGGAATTACCTGCACTTTTTTCATGGCAACTTCACCTCCTTCGTATGACCATCGTTAAATTGAAACAGCAATGTTTCGTTATCCTGTACTTCAATACGCTGCACTTGTGCTCTAAATGCTGTATCATCAAATTCCAATTTTCCCATTGTTTCTGCTGCCATACGCTGCAGCCATTCTTCTTTGATGCTTCTTACATGGATGCATCTATGTTCTCCCCGGCACCGCCAATAAGCCACTTTTCCATTCATACGTTTCTCTAGACAACGTATGAATTTCGTCTGGCACGCAGGACATACAATGCATTCCGAAAAAGCGGTATAACGGCCGGACGTATCACGCTGATGATACGTTTCCATCCATTGCCTCTGCTTTTTCTTCTGCTCATCCGTCCACATATCCTTTAAGGCTGTCGATTTCCATTCCTGTGTGATAACGTTTCCATCTTTGAAATGAAATACCAGCGTGTGATAAGAAGGAACAACAATCTTCTTTACCCGCTGAACAAACAGTTCTTCATCAAATTCATCTGTACCCAGAACGGCTGCGCATGCTTTTTTCAAAGCGGGCTGCGGGATGGAGCCATAGGCTCCGCAGTTTGTCCCCTTGCCCTTATGCGAATCACAGGTCCAGTATTCCCGTATCCTTCCCTTGTATTTCCGAACAACATGGACATAGCTTTTCCCGCAGATGCCACATTTGATGATCCCCGTAAAGCAAGAGGTGTTCAAAAAATCCCTGGCATATCCGCCCCGCTGCATTCCCATTTCCTTGCGATTTTTTAATTCCTGCTGAACCCATTCAAACATATCAGAAGAAATTATGGCTTCATGATGCCATTCCACTACATACCTATTCCTTTCTCCATGATTAACGGCCTGGCGTTTGGTAATAGGGTCCGTCACAAAGGTTTTCTGCATCTCAAGAACGCCCGTATAAATCCGATTCGTAAGAATCTGCCTGATACTGGCATCTTTGAAATAGTTCCCATACATGGTGCGGATCTCCCGCCGCTTTAGTTCCCGTAATATATCTTTTCTGGTTCTGCCCTGCAGATAGGCATCAAAAATTTCTCTGACAATCGCGGCTTCTTCTGGTTGGATGACCAGATTATCTTTCTCCCAGCAATAGCCGTAAACGAAGAACTTTGCATGAGGAATCCCCTGTTCAAACTTTTTACGAAACCGCCACTTGATATTATCACTGATGGATCGGCTTTCTTCCTGGGCAAAAGAGGCAAGGATGGTCAGCATCAACTCTCCATCTCCGCTCATGGTATGGATATTTTCTTTCTCAAACCAGACTTCAATACCCAGTTCTTTCAGGTGACGTACCGTCTGCAGAAGGTCAACCGTGTTTCGGGCAAACCGCTGGATGGATTTGGTCAGGATGATGTCTATTTTCCCGGCCTCGGCATCTTCCAGCATCCGCCGGAATTCCTGCCTCTTCTTTATCCCCGTCCCAGAGATGCCGTAGTCCGCATAGACCCCGGCGTATTCCCAATTCGGATTTTTCTGTATCAGCTTGCTATAATAACTGACCTGTGCCGAAAGGGAATGGTGCATCCGCTCCGATTCCATGGAGACACGGGCATAGGCTGCAACTTTCTTTCGTTGTTTCAGTCCGGATATTTTTTGTTCGATTTTACGGATAGTCCGCATAGAATCAGCTCCTTTCAACACTATATATCCCTCTTTTTTAACCAATTAGCAAGTATATAAATCGCCAGAAAAGGGCTGATATTTATGGAGCATCTCCTGCTCGAAAGTCTGGTACTCCTTCTCGGTGATAAGCTTTTCCGCCAGCATCACTCTCGCCAGATACATCGTCACCTGGAAGGTTGCTTCATTACGAAATAACCTTTTATCCATGGCGACCATCTCTGAAGCGATACTCGACATAGCAGGCATGGGAACAGAACTTCCGATGGCTGTTGCCATAGACACTGAACTTTTTGCCGCAATTTAGGCAAGTGAATGTATAGACCGCCTTCCGCTTCACCAGCTCGGGATGAGCGTTCCACCATTTGTTACGACAGGCATCGCAGCAGAATCGTTTCCGCTTGCGTCCCGGATTCTGTTCAATGGGCTTTCCACATTGCTCACAGACTGATGTTGTCTTCTTGGTAACCAGGTTGTGCCGTCTGCAGAAAGATTTCACTGTATTGATAGAAATACCGAGTATCACTGCTATCTTCCCATACCCTGCTCCGTCTCGGCGCATAGTAGTAATCTGTTGTTTCTGTTCATCCGTCATAATGAACACCTCCTGAAAATTGGCTCTCAGGAGTAATAGGACAAAAGAAATGATTTCAAGTACCCTAGAAAACAATTTTCAGTTTTTCCCAACTTGATTGGAAAAGTATGCTGAACTCAATGGGATCACTGTATCAGAATTAGTGAGACGTTCTGTTATAGAACGAATTGAAGACGAGCATGATGTAAAAGCTTACAAAGAAGCCTTGGCAGAATTTGAAGCCGACCCCGTAGTCTATTCTCTTGATGAAGTGGAAAAAGAGTTGGATCTGAAATGAATTACAGTGTTGTTTTTTTCCAAAAGAGCGTTAAAACAATTAAAAAAATTAGATAAATATACAGCATTCCTGATTACAAGTTGGTTGAGGAAAAACATAAATGGGTGTTCAGATCCTAGACAACATGACAAAGGATTAACCGCAAACAGAAGCGGGCAGTGGAGATATCGAGTAGGTGATTACCGAATCATTGTAGAAATAGAAGACACCAAGGTGATTGTTTTGGTTCTTGAAATTGGGCATAGAAAGAATATTTATCTGGATAAATAGAAATAAGCCGATACGGAACATCCTTCCCGATGTTCCGTATCGGCTTTTCTCATGCAATCTTCTGCTTTGCATCAGCCACAATAGCTTTGACCGCTTGCTGCAGCAAAGTAATATACAGCCTGTTCCGAATCTTCACCCACCAGCTGGTGGTGGTCTGGATTTCTGCTTCCAACGGATCTGTGAGGTTCTTCATCTGCGCTTCCACTAGTTTTTGGACATCATCCAGGTCAATGGACTTGATGGCCGCTTCGGCTTCGCTTCTGGCAAAGTCTACGACGACATTGGCGACGGCTTTCTTGATTTCTTCACGGTTCATAGTCATTTACCTCCTAGAATCAGTTGTTCATAATCTGTCACTCCCCTGGCAACTGCTCTGGCCATGGCATCCTGGGCGTTTGCAAGGATTTCTTCATCGCCAGGATTGGTGATAAAGGCCAGCTCGACCAGGACGGCGGGCATATCCGTGTTTGTGAGAACATACAGGCCGTTGACGCCGGGCGTAGCGATTTTCACGCCACGGTCGGTGATATCAAGGGCATCTACCAACTGGCTCTGGATGCAGCTGGCCAGCACGCTGCCACGGTAACTGCCGGCACAGGCCCAGGTTTCTGTGCCGTTGGCTTCTTCGGCTTCAGCGGCATTGCAGTGGATGGATACGAAGATGTCGGCGTCACTGCTGTTCGCCGCTTCGCAGATATCGTACAGGCTGTCGGACTGGAGCAGTTCGGTTTCAACACCAGCGGCATTCAGATAGCTTTCCGCAGATTCACCTACAGCCAGTGCCACATCACATTCGCGCAGCCCCGTTTCTCCGTTCACGGCACCGGGGTCAGGATTGCCGTTCGGCGCATGGCCGGGATTCAGGAATACTTTCATGATTTATCTTCTCCTTTCTGGTTGGCGGCGGACTTTACGGTACCGCCGATATAGCCAAGCAGGCCGGATGCGATGGACATGGCCAGCTCGTTAAGATTATAAAAAATGGCCATGATCAGGGCTGTGACCAGCCCAATGATGACCAAACAATCGGGGATATTCACTTTTTCAAACAAACTCATCCCACCACCTTAATGGTTAATACCACTTCTGCCTTTGTTGCTGAGGCTTCTGCCAGATAGGAATACAAAGCATCCGATATTTCCCCAATCATTATGACCCCCAGATCATCATCTTTCTCATAGAACAATTCTGTGGTATCCGATATTCCTGTCCCTGTCGTAAGTTCAACTTTGCAACCTGCATATCGTTTTTCTTCATCCAACAGGAACAGCAGCCCTTTACGGCTTCCATTTTCCAGAGCCCCCACGCCGACTATCTTAGGGCTTTCCGGGGATTGCTTCGTCGTCATAAGCATATGGCCAGTCAGCCACTGCGTGCCCTGTCCCGTCATCGTAAGGCTTACATCTGTAAAAGGAACAGTGGGAATCGGGGCGGCGTCGGTTGCACTGACAATCATGCCATTACTGATGGGTGCCGATATATAAGCAAGTTGAGGATTGGTACTGCTGTTTTCCTGCTCTTCCCCGTTGATAGTGATTTTCCCCGCATAATAATCGGTATCTGCTTTCAAGTTGATGCTCAAGGTATCCTGATACGTTGTAGCATATACGGTATTTCCATCTGAGTCTGTTTGTGAGGATAACTCCGGATGGTTGCAGGTAAGCGTAATGGTCTGATGCTCTTTTTGAATCAGGGTTATCGTCTTTCGTGCATCTGCCTGTGACAGGTCAGCCGTCCCCGTCACCAGTTCACCCTCTGAGGTATAAAACTTTTTCCCCTTAGCCACATCGGCAGCTTTCGCCGTTGTGTCAGACACTTCGCAGAACCGTGCCCTGCCGCCGTTTTTTAGGGGAATCAGGATGGATGGCACTTCGCTGTAACTGGCTCCGGCTATCGTCACATTTACCTTCATGGCCTTCCCTCCTTACTCGACAGTCAGGATTTTCGTCAGGCTGTCCTGGGAAACGGAAACGGTCGTCAGACTGCCCGTCACCTTGGTACCATTGATGTAGGCCGTCTTACCGCTGACAATCGTCCCCGCGGCGGCGGTGGCATCACTGGTATCGACTACGCTGGACTTGCCGCTGATGCCGAGGACCGTCACCCCGGACTTGATGTTGCCGCTGACGAGCTTGGCCTGTTCTTCTTTGCTGATACGCACAGAGCCGCTGCCATTATGGAAGCCGGCCGGGATGGTATAGGCGCCATCAGCTTTGGCAATGCTGCCGCTGACCGCGCCGTTGTCAGTCATCGTCCCGATAACAGACCCGCTGCCCAGGAAAACTGACTTGCCGTTCAGGATATCGCCGGAAGAGGCCGTAGCGCCAGAGGTATCATAAAAGACCGCGCTGCCCTCCCCTTCTGCCAGGGGAATCGATACCTGCGGCACTTCTGCATAGATAACGGAATTGATTTTTACGTTCTTCGCCATGTTGATTGCTCCTTTACTCGACTTTTAATTCATAGCCATTGAAACTGATCCTGCCATAATTCGACGGAATGGCAGCCACCGTCACTTTGGAAAGAGCAGTATACCCGCCGTCTGCGGTGATGACCTGCTCCTGAGCCGTTGGAGTGACTCGCTTTTCCTGGTACGCTTCAGACGGCGCCTGTGGCATGGAAAGAATGCCGACCAGAGAATTTCTTTTAAGAGGTAGGGAAACAAAGCCTGCTAAAGTACTTTCATTCTGTGCCACGCTCCGTCACGCTCCTTTCCAGGAAAAAATCCCTGGCCGGGATGATGGTATCGGTATAGCCAGTTCCCCGCACGAGCTTCACTTCATAGATATACCGGCCACAGGATAAATGCCGTGTATCTTCCGGCAGGAATACCAGAACACAGCTGTCCTGCTCCTGACGGATGCCCTGGCCCAGCGTTTTCGTGAGGACAGGGTCCTTATCCGTAATGAAGCGTTTCAGTGTAAAGGTCAGGCGGTCGCCGTCCCCCGGGATAAAGACACTGCCCGTTACCCGGTCGCGGATGGTCAGGTCGAATTCTGCTGAATCGCCCCGCGTCAGATGGATCCGGTTCTTCACTACAAAAAAGCTCATCTCCCTCACCCCTGTTCATGCTGGCGCTGTTCCATCACATCCAGGCGGTGATGGGCATGCTCTGTCGATTCTTCCACCCGGGACAGCCGCTCGGCCATCTGCTGCCGTTTGGCTTCCGTATCCGTCAGCTGCCGGCGCAGTTCGACGACACAGTCCCGAAGGCTCCGCACCGATTCATTCAGCGGCTTAATGACGCTGAAGTTGAAGATGACGCCGCAGAGCATCAGGACCGATACCAGAGACGCGGCCATCTGTAACCATTCAGCCATATTCCTCACCCCCTATCCTGTCCGCTGGAACATATACACGACAATGGACGGCTGCATATTGTTGTGCGGCTGGCCGCCGCCCGTCCGGGAAAGGCTGTGGGAATGATTTCCATCCCAGGACGTATGCCCGTCTACCTGATTGCCATGCCAGCAGCCGTCGCCATAGCCTACGGCCACAGGTGCATCATTGCCTTCACAGGCATCCCACTGGAAGTTGCGCGGCAATGCCCCGCAGGACCAATGACGATGATTTCCGCTGTCTCCAACCGTATGGCCATGAGCCGGAGTTTCTGGAATCGTAAGGTTGTGCTTTTCTTCGCCCAGTTTGTCCCCGGCCTTGTACATGGTTCCGCTGTCTGCCGCCCCGGCCCCAATCAGGCAACGGCCCATGGCAAAGGCCACCCAGGTCGTCCCCGGCCAGTACGTTGCCGGATTCTTCCCGTCCGCAGAAATGTAGATGGCATTGACAGGGAACGGGCATGCCTGGATCTTGGCCACGGCTTCCTCGTCCATATCGGCATAGGTGACCTTGCCCCAGCTGCCATTGCTGTGCAGGACGGTATTCAGCTTCCCTGCAGAAGGTGACGGGACCATGCCGCTCTGGCCTGCTGTCTTTTCGCCGCAGCCGCTGAAATCCGGCAGGGTGATATCCCTCGTGCCGTCAAACAGCACCCGGTGAATCTTCCGTCCCGTCTGCAGCTTCGACGCACTGGCCGCATTGCCGCTGATGCCGCTGGCATGGGCCTTGGCATCGGTCAGGTGGGCATTAATGTCAGCGGCCGTAGCAGAAATCCGCTCATAGAGCCGGGCATCATTACTGACCAGCTGGGACACGGTCCTGTTCTGCTGATTGAAGACGACCGGGTCTTCCGAAAGATACTGAGGGAAAAGCACATCATAATCCAGCGTATTCTCCACAGCTTCTGTGGGCCGGACTTCCTGCCCGGCCCGGTCCGGAAAATCCGCCGACCATTTCTCTTTGCTGTAATCATCCATTTGTCATCACTCCTTTCTTGGATACGATGGTCGCCGTCGAGAAGGTGGCTTCTCCGTTCCAGTGAATCTTGCCATTCCAGGAATAACCCAAGTAGATGGCATAGCCCAGATGGGCCGGCTTGTAGATGTCGAGCTGGGCAATCAGCTTCGAAAGCGTTCCGGTATCCTTGTCGTTCATAATGCAGTACACCTTGAAATAATATTCTTCATTCACTTCCTCGATGTGGCCAACACTGTACAGGTTCACGATGGAGTTCATGAAATCCACCGTAGACACATCCACATGCTGCAGCTTAAAGAGGATCCGCTGCCTGCGGAATTCGTCGGTATCCCCGTCGCCGGGCTTGATGCCAAGGAACGATTCATAAAGAGACAGCGCCCAGGTGGCTGTGTTCACGAAGAAGTTGTCCGCCAGGTCCTGCAGAGCCAGGCGCAGGCGGTCATGCTCCTCATTGCAGGTTTCTGCCGCCCGGCGGAACATCGGGGCCTTCGATAAAAAATGCGGCAAATACTTCAGGATATCCATCCGCCTCTGCCGCATCCAGTTATTGGCTGACAAGGTTCAGCACCACCTTTCCGGCTACCGGAATCTGCTCGTTCGTCAGTTCCACATTGGCCGCGTTTCCATTAAGCTTCAAATTCTTATAATCCGTAATGCCGCTGATGGAAAGGAGGAGTTTCCCCATCTGGGCCAGGCTGACATAGGAAAGCGTAAAACCCGTCTGCTTGAGATAGGCTGTCATGGCTGCCTTTACGGCATCGGGACTCGCGGTTCCGTAGATATCTGCCGTCAGGTCAATGGTCAAAGGAGCTGGTGAAACGACGGTCACGGTCGCTCCAATGGGCCGCTGGCTTTCGATGTAGTCGTAGACTTCCTGTATCAGTTCCGCCGATGCCGATTCGTTCTCTGCCGTGACGATAATGACCTTCACTGTACCATTGCCCTGCCAGAGCGGGATGACTTTGCAATTCCCGACGCCATCGACGGACATGGCCCAGTCACGATAATGATTGGCATTGCCCGAAGTAATGGGCTGGCGAACCCGGAAAAGTAACCGGGCAAGGAGTGCGGCATCCGTTTCTTCATCCGCCCCATCGGTGCATTTCTTATGGTTAACGACCGCCGAGATATTCGGGATGGAATAGGGGATTTCCGTAATCGTTCCTTCGGCCACATTGCCAGTCGCTCCGGCATCGGCGGCTTCCACAGGAATCGTAACCTCAGCGGCATCGGCAGGAATGGTGGCCGACTCCAGGGTGTAAAAGCGTCGGCCGTCTTTTGTCTGGAAGAGACTGCTGCGAATGATGTAGGCTCCTGCCATCCCCGTCACCGTGACTTCTCCTTTGGCCTTGACGGCTTTCTTGCGATCGACGCCAAATTCCGCTGCCCGCAGCGTCAGGTAATCTCCCCAGGACGTTTTGGCAAAGGCCGCGTCGCGCAGCATGGCCATCTCGGCATAGCTGCTCTCAAATTCCACAGCATTGGCGTCGATCAGGTCGCGGGCAAAGGTACCTTCCATGGTACTTTGCTCTTTTTCCGTGATGGTGTGCAGGGTCTGGGTCATGCGGCTTTCAATCACATCTTTAGTCTGTGCATCAAATAAATTGCTCATGCCTTGCTCCTTCCTGTCGTCACGGTCAATGATTCGTCACTGTAAATAGAAGTGACGTCAACCGTAATGACCAAATCATCCCGTTCCCGCTTCTCCACCTCGACATGGTTAATGCGGGCAATGTACGGATTCACCATCAATCCCTCGCGGATATTCCGGCAGATCTGGTCTGCCGTATACCGGCTGTTTGACGTTCTCCCCTGATACGGCTCGATGGTAATGCCATAGCTGTCATCATAGGCCAAGTAGCGATACCGCTCGGTGAGGATTGCCTTATAAATCCAGACCTTGAGGGCTTCATTTTCCGTCACCATCAGGTTCTGGCCTTTTTCATCGTAGCGGAAGCACTGCTTATCAAAGTCATAGCCGTATTCTACAAAAAGAGGCAGCGACTCATTCCGGTTCGCTGCCTGGATGCTGTTCATTGCTACAAAAGGATCAGCCATGACCATCAATCCTCACAATCTCGTCCAAAATGATGTACTGCTGGATCCGGCCATTGATGAGCATGGGCATGATGGCCACGTACATGCCGGGCTTTAGTGTATCCGTATAGATGACGGAATCGGTGTAGTCATTATCGATATCATGATTATGGGACTGGTAAGCCGCATCACCGCTGCCGCCGGCACGATTCTGTGTCGCCGATACCAGATGCCCTTTAGCTGTGCGGCCATAACCTGCCAGGAGATAATGGGAAATCCACAGCTCCTCTTTGGTCAAAATGATGCCATTGTAGCGGACCTTGATATCTGGCGGCGAAGCAAGGATCTGCCCGATTTGAATGTCCGGGCTGTTGCTGCTACGGCTGACCTGCTCCATCAGATTCAGCAGGCTGATATACGGATTTTTCTGCACACGCTCACCCCCTTGAGGTCTTGATAATCGTTGCCGGATAATAGTCGCTTCCCATATCGATGCTGCCTTCGTAGTGATGAAAACAGCCATAGACATGGGAACTGTTGCCCCAGCAGCCGCCGTTTCCGTCATAGACCACGACATGCCAGTTCGGATCCGGCTTGCTGTAGCGGTTGTACATGATGATGTCGCCTTTCTCCAGCTGTGCCGGGTCGTAGGGGATCGCCAGTCCCTGGGCTTCGGCATCGGCCCGGAGCTGGTCGCAGCCTTTCACGCCATTGTTATATTCCTGCGCTGCAAAAGGGGAATAGCCCGCCGCGGCGATGGTCGCCCGGTCGACACAGCCTTCTGAGCCATAGGGAGACACAGTACCGTCGAAGTTGGCCATGCACGCATCGACCACACTGCTGCCAGCCATAGCGCCACCTGCAGGAACAGAAGATGTCGATTCCGTTTCCGCTGGCGGCACATAATCCGGGTTAGCATTGTACGATGCGCTGTCCAGTTCCTGTTTCTGCTCATCCAGCAGTTTGTGGAATACCAGATGCAGCTCCATCAGGTGCTTGTTCCCTTCAATTTTATGGCTGTCTGACTTGATGAAGAACTGGCCCTTGAGCTGTTCTTCCTGGACTGAGACAGAAAACCCGGCGATACACTGGATATGACCGATGGCCCGGATGGACATGTCATGGGCGACGGTCTTCAGCATGGCCCTTGCCTGCGAGGCATCGTCCTGCTTGGGGTCGGCCTTGCAAATGGCCTGGATGAGACCGAATCGGTCGATATCCGTCTGATTGGGCAGTTCGCCTTTCGTCTGCCCGGCACTGTCGACGACGATGACCTTAGAAACCATGTCTTCGACCGACTCCGACACGGAAGCGCCGGTCAGATTTGTCACATCGCTGATCAGGAAATCTTCCGCCACCTGGTCGTTCATGCAGACCACGTTGAGCTTCCCTTCGGTCATGTAGATATGGTATCCCTTGCCATCTTGTGCGGATTGATAGGATAATGCCTGCTTGATAGCCTCCGTAGCCGAGATATCATCGGCAATGAAATTGCAGGTGACGGACAGGTCGGGAATAGTCCCGGCCGGAATAGAAAAGTCATTGATGGTCTGGCGGATGGCGTCGGCCACTGTGACGTTCGTGTACTTCTTGGTTATGCGGGACTTGGCCAGATAGACGATATTGTCAAAGGCTGTAAAACGCATCACGGAAGAGCCGCTCTCCCGGCTGCGGCCAAAAATACGTCCCTGGAACAGGTGGACAGTCTGCTGCGTCTTATCGTCAATGTGGATAAACAGCACCTCGTCCCCCAGTTCCAGTTCCGGATTCTGCCAAGATTTATCCCGCGTCGTATAGGACAGGTCGAATTCCAGCCTGCGTCCGGCCTGCTCGACGTCCCCGGACCAAGTTGCACAAATCAGCCAGCCCGTAAGGTCTGCGTTCTCGGGCTTTTTCTGGCCTTCCGTCTGAGCATCCTCGGTATTGGTTTTCTTATTGATTCTTTGCAACTGGAACATTTTCATCATTCCTCTTGAGGTTCATCGTCGTCAGGCGGATGATATCCCCGGGCGAAAGACCGCCGTTACGGACGATACTGCGATAGATCTGGAACTTCGAGAACTGCTCATTGTTGAGCGTCACCGATTTCCCCACGGCCCGGCCGATGACGTTGCCGATGCTGTCCCCGGGATAATAGGTGATGTTCTTCTTCATCTTCGACCAGAACGACTCCGGCCGCTTCTTCAGCCCTGTCGCAGCATCGGTCTTTCCCGTCTCCGGTGCTGTGACGTAGCGGTACTCTGTCAGGCCCAGCTCGTAATAGACATCGCCGCTGCCGTCCTTTTCACCAAACTTGAAGGACGAAATCAGGCAGGGCATGGAAAGCGGCGTATCTGACACGGTCAGCTGACAGACGCTGTCACCGGTACGTATCGTTTCCAGTTGGGCGATGTATGTATAAGGCGCAAGGCCCATCATGGCAAAGGGATAATCCTGGGCCGGGAAAAAGCCGGAAAGGGTCAGTGTCTTGAGTCCCGTCTTTCCCATCATAAGGTAGTCGCCGAAGTTATTGATGTTCACCGTACCATGATTCGTATTGACAGATACCATCAGCTCCGAAGGCAGGACGGGAAAGACTACCGCTGCCGATTCAGAAGAGAGAGAAATCGTGAGGGAAGATGGAGCCTGACCGATGGCGTTCAACAGGGATGCTAAGAAAGAACTCATCAGAGGGTCGCTCCTTTCATGCGGTTCATGCCGTACAGCCGGATTTTTTCGACGAGCCTTTCAGCGACGGCGTCGATGTCCTGCTCGCTGCGGACGTTCATGGTATCGATGCGGATGGTGATGCCGCCGCTGCCTGCGTTCATGGCCTGGCGGAGACTTTCATCATGGGGTACGACCGTACTGCCGTTGGGCAGGTGTACCAGTTCGCCCCGGCGATCTTCATTGATGACGGCAAAGCCGCCACGAAAGTTCTCGACGCCGCTTTCAAAGTGGCTGATGCTTGGGATATCAAATCCCACATGGGTCGGCGCCCCGCCCGTCAGGGACGGAATGTCGATGGACAGGCCGTTGACGCTGGCAATGAGTCCGTTCACCTGGTCGATGACCCAGTTCACACCGCTCCGGAAGGTATCCTTGATGCTCTCCCAGATACTGGAAGCCGTCTCGCTGATACCGTTCATGGCCCCGTCCCAGGCAGAACTGATCCAGTTCATCCCCGCACCGACGGCGTCCGATACAGCCTGTATAGCCTGTTCGATATAATGCGACACGGTATCCCAGTTCCTCCACAGAAGGTACAAGGCAGCAATAATCGCAGCAATGACGATAATGATGGGATTGGCCATGGCTGCGGCGCCTACGGCACGGATAATGGTGATCATCATGCGTCCGGCAGTCAGAAAGGTACTGCCCATGCCCCTGGCCACGATGGCAATGCCCCGGCAGACCGGAATGAGTCCTTTGAACTGGGTCGAGAGGTATTTCGAGACACTGCCGGCTTTGCTGATGCCGGTAGCGATAGAGTTAAAAGTACCAAAGGCCCTGCCGCCGACCGTCAGGATACGGCCCAAAGTCGAGCCGAAGAGCTGGAAGGTCACGATGCCGAAAGCCACCTGGCCAATCAGCGTTTTCTGTTCCGGTGTAAGCGCACGGAACCAGGCCGCCAGTTCCTTGACGCGCATCGACATGGCCTTGAAGTACGGCGTAAACGACACCGCTAAATCCATGCCGGCATTCTTCAGCTGGTTCATGGCAATCTGCATCTGCTCCGACGGGGTCAGCATCTTCTCATAAGCTTCCCGGGTCATGCCGGCAGACTGGGCCATCTGATTCATGACCTTGTCGAAATCCCCGGCTCCCTTGCCTGTCAGGACCAGGATGCTGTTCAATCCTTCGACGGAGCCAAAGAGCTGGGCCATCTGCTGGGCATCACCGCCCGTGGCCCGCTTCACTTCGCCCAGGAACTTCACCCAGCCTACGCTCTGCAGATGGGCCGCATTGAATTCAAGACCAAGGGACTGAGCCAGTTTCGCCGCTTCAGAAGACGGCTTCAGAATGTTGCTGTAGGCCGCCTTGAGTCCTGTGATGGCTTCACTGGTCCGGATACCGTTCTTGGTCAGGACGGCAATGGAACCAAACAGTTCCTGCGTGCTGACATTAAGCTGTGCCGCAATGGGGATGACGTTGCCCATGGACTGGGCCATCTCGCCAAAGGATGTCTTGCCGAAGTTCTGTGCCAGGAGCATCTGGTCCGTCACCGCCGTGGCTTCCTCTGCCGATTTCCCATAGGCATTGAGGACGGTCGTGACGCCGTTTACGGCAGTCGTCGTATCCGTGAACCCGGCCTTGGCGGCGATGGTCATATCCTTGACAAAGCCTACGGCATGGCCGGCATCGACACCTGCCGAGATGGCCTGGTAGACCGATTCCGAAAGGTCGGCGACGCCTGCCCCGGTCTCATCGCTGACAGCACGGATCTCATCACTGACCTTCTGCATGGAAACGACTGTCGTATCCACCAGGGTCGAAATCTTGGCGATGCCGCCCGCAAAGTCGCTGTGCAACTTGAAGCCTGCTGTCGCAGCCGCCAGGATGGGTGCCGACAGCAGGGCCATCTTGTCTGACAGGCCGGAAATCCTGCTTCCCGTCTGCTCGATGCTCTTTGCTGTCCGTTTTTGGATGCGCTCATGCTCCGTCAGCTTGTCCGACAGACCACTGACCGATTGTTTCGCCGCCCCCATCTGGGTCTTCATGGTCCCCAGGCTGGCATTGACGCTACGCACCGTCGGCGTGAACAAATCCCGCAGCCGGATGGCGGCATCGATGACATTATTGGCCATGCGGTTTCACCTCTCTTTCCATCATCTGCCTTATTTATCTGCCTCATTCTCTTGCTATCTGCAACATTTCATGCTAAAATGTTGCAGATAATAGAAAGATGAGGGAGATTTTTATGCGGATATTTAACTACTCGCAGGAAATACAAAATTTACTGACACCTGAAATCGTCCAGCTTCTCACCTGTATCCATGAACACAAGGGACGACAGGATTTATTTCTGGAGGCGAATACAGACGAACTGAAAACACTGGTAGACGTTGCCATGATCCAGAGTACAGGGGCTTCCAACCGTATCGAGGGAATCTTCACCAGTGACAAACGATTAGAAGCGCTGGTCAGCAAAAAAGCTGAACCGCACAATCGGTCTGAACAGGAAATTGCCGGATATCGTGAAGTACTCGCCTTGATTCATGAAAATCACGACTATATTTCCCCTGCCCCTAATGTCATCAGGCAGCTCCACCGAGACCTGTACTCTTACTCAACAGGAGCCATAGGCGGAGATTACAAAAACGCAGATAACGTCATTGCAGAAACGGACGCACAAGGGCATCAAAAGGCAAGATTCATCCCCGTTCCTGCTTTTCAGACAGCTGACGCTATGGATTCTTTATGTCAATCGTTCCAGAATGCCTGGCAGGAAAACGTAATGGATAAATTGCTGCTGACTCCCATGTTCATCCTGGATTTTCTCTGCATTCATCCATTCAATGACGGAAATGGACGGATGAGCCGGCTTCTGACACTCCTTCTTTTATATCGTGCCGGCTACATCGTCGGGAAATACATCAGCCTGGAAATGCTGATTGAAAAAACGAAAACCACTTACTATGAAGCTCTTCAGGCCAGTTCTTTCGGCTGGCACGAAAATCAAAACACCTATGCTCCTTTTGTGAAATATTATTTGGGCATCATCATAAAAGCATATGATGAATTCGAAGACCGGATTCAATACTTGGTAACCAAAAAGATTTCCAAGCCAGACCGTATCAAAACCATCATCTCCCAAACACTAGGGAAAATCAGCAAAAAGGATCTTATGGAACGCTGCCCGGATATCAGCCAGGGAACTATAGAACGCACTTTGTCCAGTCTGGTAAAAGAGGGCTATATCATCAAAGTTGGCTCTGGTCCGGCCACAGCATATATCCGCAAGCGATAAAAAGACAAGCAGCCTACACTATTTTGTGGCCTGCTTTTTCTTTTCCCTTTCTTCCATTTCATAGCGGATGAAGGCATACAGCACCTGCCGTTCACCGTATCCCAGTTTCATGACCGCTGACGGCAGCAGGTGATGCTCCCGGAACAGGAGATACATCGCCTGCACTTCGCCATCGGTCCGGATCAGTTTTTTACGGCTTTGTCCGCCTTTTCCTGGGTCGTATAGCCGTTAAGTTCTGTGATCTGTGCCGTAAGGTCGGCAATCTCGCCTGCCAGGAAGAGCTTGCGGATGATGTCACCCGGGAGTACGGCCCCGAATTTTTCCAGCAGCTCCTTGTTCTTGAGGTCCGGGTCGGCAATCCCCGCCAGGAGCGTCTGGGTCTGCATCTGATAAATGTCGATGTTGTCGGCGCTGCCGTTGGTGAAGTCCACGGCCATCTTCTGGATATCTGCATAGCGTTCCGGGTCGATGGCCCGGAGCGTGATGACAAAATCGAACCCGAACAGCTTCGAGAGCCGTTCCATCTTCACTTTCTTTTCAGGCCGTTCGGCCAGCTTGTTCACTACATCTGCTTTCAGTAGCCGGTCTACCATATTCATGTGCTTGTTCTCCTTATGCTAAATCCAAGAGGTCCCAGTCCGAGAAGGTGAAGCTGTAGCTTTCCTCGCCCATCTTGTCCACTTCCCAGTCGGCCAGAATCAGGCTGTCAAAGGTCGCATCCTTGATGACGATGCGCTCGCTGCCGATAGCATCCTTGTCATCCAGGACGGAGACGATGGTCACGACAGTCTGCCTGCCCGCCTTGATGTTGTCGTTCATCTTCCGGATCATGTAGCTCGACACCTTATGCAGCTTCAGCTGACCTTTGCAGTCGTAGCCTGTGACCTTGTAGCCTTTGCCCACATGGCGGAGCATCTTTACTTCTTCCTTGGTCAGCGTGACCTCGGCCTTGAACGCCGTTGCTTCTGCCATGAGGTCGCCGTCGATATAGAGGTCGGCATATTTTCCGTTCATGACCCGTTTGGCTTCCATACTGTTCATCCGGCTTCACCTCCTCAGATATTGATGGTAATCGTGACATCTTCCATAGCATCCAGCAGCGACGCCTTGACGGCGATGAATACATTGCTGCCGATATTGGCCAGCTTGATGTCCATATCGGACATGTCTGCCAGTTCCGCCTTGGTGTATTTGCCGTTGGATTCCAGCCATATCTTCGTGGATTCCACATCGATATACGCTGTGTTCTGGTCCTGTTCCAGCAGCCCTTCCTGGGCCAGCTGGTCAAGATACCCCTGGATGGCCGTCACCAGGAGGCAGCGGTTCGCATAGCTGTTGGCGTACTTCCCGAGGTAATGGTCCTGGGCCGTCGTGCGGATGTCGTCGTGCATCATATCCATCAGGTCCACGAGCTTGATTTTTCTGGAAGCTCGTCCCCTTATCCTGGACGGTGGTCACCAGGGAATTGATGCCCCGGGCCAATTTCACCTTCTCACCATCAAAGAAGAAGAACAACTTCCCCGCTCCGGCCATGGTGTCCATTTCCTCTTTCGTCCACACATCGCAGCCGATGACTTCCGGCAGCGGCGCGTAGGTGCAGGAAATCGTCATGAGCGTCCCGGCGATGATGCCGGCAATGCGGCTGCAGTACTGGGCCGTCGTATAGGTCCTGCTCTTCGTGCGGATGGTCTTGTTGACGAAGTTGATGACGCCTTCCGTATCTGCCGTACAATCCGGCAGGACGGCCTTGATCATCTTGTCTTTATTGGTACGCATCCCCTTGACCCAGGTGGCGATAGTATCGATGTGCGACGTCCCGATGTCCGGGATGACCAGGTAGTCGAAGCGCTTGTTCTCGATAACCTTCAGGATATCCGTATAGTCCTCGGCTTCACTGCTGATGATTTCGGCGATGACTTTCTTCGGGCTGTTCACATAGCCCCGGAGCGCCAGTTCCAGCTGCTCCCGGTTGCTGTCAGACAGCTCCTTGGGAATGTCATCTGCTGTGTACAGGTTCACTTCCGTCACCGAAGGCAGGGTCTCTTCCTTCAGGATCATGAGGACAATGCCGCGCTCGCTGCGCTCGATGGCGCTGATGCCTTTTTCCTTGAACACGACATTAATGGATGGCATTTTCATATTTCGTTGTCTCCTTTCCCCGATACCGCTGATGCAACACTTTCATCCGTTCGACTGCTTCCGTTTCATCTGCGGAATCGTAGTACTGGACGGTCAGCGTCAGCCGGCCGCCATCGTTGTCGGCACCGATGAGTTCCTCGTTCATCGAGCGGACAGCAAAAAACCTGTCCTGGACGGCAATCCCGTCACGGAACAGGTCTTCTGCAGCAGCCAGCACTTCATAGATGGATGCGCTGGCCGTCTGCTTCTGCGGTATATAGGTGATGTACATATCTGTATCCCGGTACACTTCCTTGCGGCCCTGAGGCGAAGCCACCGTCATCGTCTTCAGGAAAAACGCTGGCGGACGGAACCCTTCCTTCACTTCCTGCAAGTACACGGGATACGGGAACCGTTCCTTCAGCTTCTGCTGTACGGCCTGCAGGATGTCGATGTCATGGATCGTGCGCTGCCTGCTTTCTTCAGGAGCTTCTTCGCCAGTTTCTCCAGGCCCGGCTGCAGTTCCCGGGCTTCGAATGCCTTGACGGATTTCTCCGTATAGTGCTGGCCTTCATAATAGCCAATGGTCCTGCCGCCCGGCGTTTTCTTGACATGGCCGTTATTGAGCAGGTGATGGACCGGGTGCCGGTTGACCAGTTCATAGGTCAGCTCCGAGCCGTTATAGCCTTCTACCTTGTGCTTCCAGCCTTTCTTCAGCTTGCCCGTGCTGCCTTCCGGCGTGTTCTTCACGCATTCCTTCCTGAGCTTGTTGCCAATTGTTACCAGGCCCTTTTCGGCAGTGCCGGGAAAATCTTCAATGGCAGAAAGCAGTTTTTCTGAAAAATCATCCAATCCTTTGACCTCAAAGTCACTTCCGCTCATTGTCCGTCCCCCTCACTTCTTCCATGCAGTACAGTTCCAGGGCTTCATGGCGCATGTACGGGTCCACGATGGTGTCGATGTCGTACAGGTGATTCTGGTACTTCACCTTCATGTCATGAGTAACGCCCGGCCGCCAGCGGATAGTGATCTTGCTGTACTCCGTGTCCGCCTTGCGTTCCATCTCATAGAACACTTTTCCCCGGGCGGGCTCGATGGATGCCCAGCAGCGGTACACCACGACGTCGGTCTGGGTGTCGAAGCCGTATGCATCCGTTGCCGCCTGCTTCCCCAGGATTTCAATCCGTTTGTTCAAAAGCCCGGTCTTCATGGGCATCCCCCTTTCAAAAACAGCTCCGCCGCACCCCGAACAGCAGCCACCGCAGCCGCTTCAGCAGGCCGGAATAATCGGCTTCTTCCCGATGCTCGTACAAAAAGGCGGCGGCATAGAGGATGGCTTCATGGAACACGACGGGATTCTCTTCGGCATCCGCTTCCTCGCAGCGGGCCAGGTCCAGGCACAAGGCCTGGGCCGTTTCCAGGGAAGACAGGATGACGTCATCATTGGACGTATCACCCTCATCAATCCGCAGATATTCCCTGGCTTCTTCCAGGCTGACCAGCATGGCTTATCCCTTCGCCTTCATCTCCAGGGCCTTGACCGCTTCCTTCAGCATCAGCATGCCATCGACGCGCTGGCTTGCGAGGAAGCCGATCTGGCCGTTGGCGGCATACAGTTCGTTGAGCCGCTTGAAGGAGCGGTATTCCCGGTCGGCAATCCAATAGTAGCTGAAATCGCCGAAGAGCATGGGACGGTTGCCGGCCGCCAGTTCCGGGGCAAAGGATGTGCTGTAGCAGGGACGGTTCAGGATGGTATCCGGTGTCCCGGCCGTGACAGACGGCTGCCAGATGTAGTTGCCGTTGTTGTCTTTGATTTTGCGCAGGGCCTTGATCGTAGCATCGTTCAGGAGCCATACGGCCTTGCGGCGGTACGGGATACGCAGGGAATGATACAGGTCGATGACATCATCAAAGGTGATGGATGCGCCATTGGCCGTCACGCCCAGTTCCGCAGACGGGAACACGCCAGTCGGCTTGTTCTTCCCGTCGCCCGTGAGGAAAGCTTCTTCTTCCTTCGTGCCGATACGGCGGGCAAATTCGCCGGCGATATAGCTTTCCAGGTCGAAGACGCTGTCATTCAGAAGTTCTTCCGATACACGGATAGCCGTACCCAGCTTGTACGCCCCGATGGACTGCTGGCCGAAAGTATCCTGGCTGTCCGGATAGAGTCCGTTCTCTTCCATCCAGGACGCTTCGCCATGTCCCGTCACGACAGGAATCTTGCGGTCGCCGCTGGTATGGATGACCGTTGCCAGGCCGCGGAAGAAGTTCTCTTCCTGGAGCTTGTCGATGAGCTGATGCTCGAATTCATCCGGCACCAGATAGCCGCCATCGGCATCTGTGCCCACGCTCAGGGCGTTCTGTACATCGATGAAGTTTTTATGGCGGATGCTGTCCCAGAAGGCTTTTCGGTAAGCCAGAGATGCACGGCCTTTCTTTTCCGGGGCCTGGTTCCCAGCACCGGGCTGTTCCGTGATGGGAGAAGATGTCGGCTGGGCCAGCTGGGCATCGAGCTGCTGCTGGCGTTCCAGGCGGTCGATTTCCTTGCCCAGATTCACCACATCCGCTTCCATCTTGTCATACCGGGATGCATCTTCTGCCGATACCATGCCGTTCTCATCGCGGGCCGTATCCAGGAAGGCTTTCGCCGCATCCCAGAGGTTCTTGCGCTTCTCGCGCAGTGCTAAACTCGTATCCATTGTATTTGTCCTCCTGTCAATGAATGAGCAATGCCAGCCGTTTCTCTAAGGAAGCGGCTGGCACTTTCTGCAAGGGTTTCTTTGGTTTCAGTTTCTGTACAAAGGAATTCGTCACCGTGACCGGGCTGTACAGCATGGCTTCCGGCTGCTGTTCTCCGTCTTCCTGGTCAAAAAGGATCTCATCGGCAAAGCCCAGTTCCACGGCCTTCCGGGCATTGAGCCAGGTCTCGTCATCCATCATGTGCGAAATCTTCGTGCGGGCCAGGCCGCTCTTGATTTCATAGGCATTGATGATGCTCTCCTTGACTTCGCTCAGCATGCCGATGGTCTTTTCCATCTCGGCTTTATCCCCATAAGCCAGGGTCGCCGGATTGTGGATCATCAGGATAGCCACCGGCGACATGCAGACCTTCGTCCCGGCCATGGCGATGACGGAGGCAGCCGAAGCCGCCAGGCCGTCGATCTTGACGGTAACGTTCCCGGGATAATCCATGAGCATGTTATAAATTTGGGCAGCGGCAAAACAGTCCCCGCCCGGGCTGTTGATCCAGAGGGTGATGTCGCCGCTGCCCGCATTCAGTTCTTCCTTGAAAGCCTTCGGGGTCACTTCATCGCCCCACCAGGTCTCGTCCGAAATCTGGCCGTCCAGGTACAGCGTCCGTTCACTGCCGAAGGCATCGGGAACCGCATTGGTCACCCACTTCCAAAATTTATGTTTCATTCGTTTCTCCCTTCTGGGCAAAGGCCCCGGCATCCTTGAGCTTGGTCATGCTGCCGTTCACCAGGTACAGATTGCCGCCTTCCTCATCGGGTACGGGATTCATGTCTTCCATCTCCCGGATATCGTTGGCGGACAGCCAGCCGTTCTGCCGGCCGATGCTGTACCCGGTCATGCGGCTCTCGTAATCGCCGCGCATGAGGCCGTTCACGTTGAACTTCAGGAAATACTGCTTCTTCTCTTCCGGCAGGAACAGGGCTTTCTGCATGGCCTGCTCCCAGCGGATGACCCATGGGTCCAGAGTGTATTTCACAAATTCCATGGACTGCTGCTCGATGTTATTGAAGGAACTTTTCTCCAGGTCACCGATCATGTGCGGCGGGATGCGGTAAAGCCGGGCAATCTCATCGAGCTGGAACTTCCGCGTCTCCAGGAACTGTGCTTCTTCCGGCGGGATGCCGATCTGCTGGTACTTCATGCCTTCTTCCAGCACAGCTACCTTGTGGGCATTGCCCGTCCCCCGGTAGACAGCATTCCACGAATCCCGGACTTTGGCCGGGTCCTTCAGAACGCCGGGATGTTCCAGCACCCCGCTGGGACTGGCTCCGTTGGCAAAGAAAGACGCACCGTATTCCTCGCAGGCCATGGTCATGCCCACGGCATTGCGGGCCATGGCAATGGGCGAATAGCCGACCAGGCCGTCAAAACCAAGGCCGGGGATATGCAGCACTTCTTCCTTCTGCAGGACCACCTGCCCGTATGGTTTGACATTCGGATTCTCATCACCCGTCTTGGTATACAGATAGAAAATCTGTCCCCGGTCATCCCGGCAGACGGTCATCTTGTCTGGACGCAGCGGATAGAGTCCCTGCACCCGTCCCAGGCGGTCCCGGATGATCTGGGCGTAAGCATTGCCCCAGATGAGCAGGTGGCTCATGAGCGTTTCCCGGAAGATGAACGAGGTCATCTCCGGGTTCGGTTCATCATGGAGCAGATGATACAGCGGATGGTCATAGACCCGCTCCTTACCGCCCGGCGTGTACCGGTACAGCTGTAGCGGCAGAGCTGCCAAGGTTTCCGCCAGGATGCGGACACAGGCATACACCGCCGTTGTCTGCATGGCCGTGAACTCGTTCACCATCTTGCCGCTGGTGGAAGGGCCGAACAGATAACGGAAATCCGTGCCGATGTAATAGTTCTGAGGCTTGTCCCGAGTATGGAACAGGCTGGATAAAAATGGGATATGCATGAAAACCTCCTGAAAAGGGATACTTAACCTAGTAATTGATAGTTTACAAACACGTTTTATTATTGGTAAACTATTTTCATAATAGTAAATCTCAGAAAGGAAATGAGCACTCATGGGCAGAATAACTATTGAAAAAAATACGGTGCAAGAAACATTAATCATTCCCCTCTATGCCAGGAAACTTGGCAATGAGCTCTTCCCTCACATTCTCCTAGACCCTTATGCGGATGACGTAATCAGACATCTGAATTACGATTTTTCTACGCTTGATAAAAAGAAAGGTTCTTTTGTTTGGAAGTTTGGTGCCTTAGAAGGTATTCTTCGAAGCAAAGCTATTCTTTATGAGATGCAAGACTATCTATCTTCCCATCCAGATGCGGCTGTTGTGAATATGGGATGCGGATTAGATCAGACCCCTCGCTTAGGAGATAACGGAAGAATGAATCTATACAATATCGACAGGAAAGACATTATTTCCATACGAAATTCTCTTCTTCCCCCTATTGGCCGAGAAATCAATATCGCGGCTGATTTAAATGATGATACTTGGACTCAATACATTCATGTATTTCAAGGAGTTTTCCTGTTTGCAGCCGGAGTGTTTATGTATCTCAGAGAAAAAGAGGTACATCAACTTATTCTGAGGCTAAAGGGTGCCTTTCCCCACGGTTGCCTCGTATTTGATACCATCGGCAGCTTCGGTATAAAGGTACTGATGAAGAGAACATTGAAAACACTGGGAATACATGGCATAAAGGGAATGTTCTACTGCAATAACCCACTTCATGACCTAAGATTGGACGACGACATTAAGGTATCTGTACGAAAATACCTGACAGGCTATGTAGACCTGAAAAAGGAAGGCATCTCTCCACTTTTAAGGGGAATGGCGTATCTTTTCGATTGGGTGTTCAGAATGAACATCTGCCAAATTACCTGGTAATAAAAATCAAAAAGCAATAACACCCCGTTCGTCATAGACACTGCCGCTGCCTATCCCGTTGCGGATGCAGCGGTCCAGTGCCATGATAGACGCCACGATTCCGTCGATTTTTTCGACGGATTTTTCTTTGTCCGGCTTGATGTTCCCCGCCGGGTCCTGCCGCATGACAACATTGCCCGCCATCCATTTGAGGACGGGATTGCCGCCATGGAGAATGTTCCCTTCCATCAGAAGCTTGAACAGCTCCTTCGACGGCGGCGACATATCCTTGAACCCCTGGCCGAACGGCACCATGGTAAAGCCCATGTCTTCCAGGTTCTGCACCATCTGGGTGGCGTTCCACCTGTCGTAAGCGATTTCCCGGATATTATAGGTTTCTCCTAAACGTTCGATGAACTTCTCGATGAAACCATAATGGATGACGTTCCCTTCCGTCGTCTGGATGAAGCCCTGCTTCTGCCAGACGTCGTATAGGACATGGTCCCGGCGGCACCGCAGTTCCAGCGTGTCTTCCGGCAGCCAGAAGAAAGGAAGCAGGATGTATTTCTCGTCATCGCTCCGTGGCGTGAAAGCCAGAACCAGGGCCGTGATATCCGACGTACTGGACAAGTCCAGCCCGCCGTAGCACATCCGTCCCCGCAGGAAGTCCCGGTCAATGGGAAGATTCCCCTTGTCGTAGACCTGTTCCGGTATCCAGCGGATGCTGGCCGAAGTCCAGATATTGAGCCGGAGCTGCTTGAACACGTTCTCTTCCGCCGGATTTTCGACGGCATTCCGATAGGCTTCCCGGACGCGGTCAATCTGTATGGTATGACCCAGAGACGGGTTCGCCTTGTACCAGTTCGCTTCATCCGTCCAGTCTTCCTCATGTTCCAGGCCATAGACCACGGGGTAAAAGGTGGCATCCTTCTTCCGGCCCGCCATCAGGTCCAGGGCCTTGGTATGCAGTTCGTAGCAGATGCTGTTCTTGTCATTGCCCGCTGTGGTGATGATGAAAAAGAGCGGCTGCTCCCTTGCATCACCGGAGCCTTTGGTCAGGACATCGTAGAGCTTCCGGTTCGGCTGGGCGTGGATTTCATCAAAGACCAGGCCGGACACATTGAGCCCGTGCTTGGTTCCTGTTTCTGCCGACAGCACCTGGTAGAACCCGGCGTTGCGGTAATTGATGATTCGCTTCCCGGCCGACCGTATCTTGGAACGGCGCATCAGGGCCGGACTCATCTCGACCATCTGCCGTGCCACATCAAAGACAATGGAAGCCTGGTTGCGGTCACAGGCCGCACCATACACTTCGGCACTCGGCTCGTTATCGGCATAAAGAAGGTACAGGGCGATGGCTGCAGCCAGCTCGCTTTTCCCGTTCTTCTTTGGAATTTCTATATAGGCCGTCAGGAACTGCCGCTTCCCGTTTTTCTTGACGATGCCGAACAGGTCACGCACAATTTGTTCCTGCCAGGGCAATAAAAGGAAAGGCTTCCCGGCCCATTTTCCTTTGGTATGACAGAGATGCTCGATGAAAGCGACGGCACGGTCAGCCTTTTCTTCATCATAACGGGAATCCGGCAGCATGAACGCTGACGGCTTATATACAAACGCCAAACTTGTCACCCCCTTAGCAGCAGTTCCATTTCATCCGTTTCTGTTTCTGCCCCGTTTTCTTCCCCGATCTTGCGGCTCCGGGCAGACGGGGTCAGACCGAACTGCTCACAGAACTTCAGCATAATCTTGAGGTTCGTCTGAGCAATGGATACCTGCGGCACCTGCTGCAGGTACCCGTTCGGCGTCCGCACCATATCCCCATGCTGGGTGATGAACTCTTCGGCCCCTTTCCACCGGGCATACGCCTGGCAGTATCCGGCAAAGGCCATCATATCCAGATGGGTCAGCATCCCCATCTCAGCGAGGACTTTCCCCAGCCGCTTCCATTCTTTCTTGGCATCATCCTCCAGCCAGTCCGGGCAGCGAGGGAGCCGTCCCTTTGGCATGGGTTCCTTCTTATTGAGGGGACGATGGCCGGGATTGCCTTCCAGCACCTTGAGCGCCGTCGGCTTCGGTTTTCTTCCTCGTACAGCCAATGGCGCTCACCTCCCAATAAAAAAAGCCCTTGCGGGCTGTACGGCAGAGAAGGCCGCGGCTGCAGCCTTCTCCGATTTTCTTTTACCATTTCTAAAGAAAATTTATGCATTTTATTTTATGGCAAAGGACAGGGCCTTGCGGCCCCGTCTTCAGGATTCCCTTACTTCGTGCTTTTCAGGACATCGACCAGCCATCCGGCGCTTGGATGGGTTTCCCCGGTTGCTTTTTCAAGCACCTGGCGGTCTTCCTCGATATAATGAAGCCCCTTGCCGACTTTGATGAACCGGACATCTTCGTAGCCTTTTATATCGGTCCGGTAAACCCTTGCCGTGCGGCTTTCACCATCGTAGCTTTTGCCATCCCATCCGCCAAAAGTGAAGGTCACTTTTTCCTTGGCAGCCTTGAAATGGGCTTCAAAATCATTCCTTGTTATGGCTGTTTGGTATTCGCGAAGTTCGAAATGGTTGCGGAGTGCATCGATGTTTGTCATGGTAAAATCCTCGCTTTCGTGTGCTTTTCCTCTGGGGCTTGTCCCCTTTGTCATGTATATATATCACTCTGAACGCACATAATAGCAAGTCATTTATCCGATATTTATGCATCTTATTCGATGACTTCCCATTCATCGGCTCCGGGTACCAGCCCAAGACTGCTACCCGTATCCCACTGTACATGGATGGTTCCGGCATCATCGACGAACTGGACAGTGCCTTCAGTTCCCCTGGGCGGTGCCTGCCTGTCATCCATGGCGATAAGTCGCACCCGCGTCCCTTCCATCCGTTCCCGGCTGTGCCGCAGACCGGCCCGCAGGACGGACAGGTCGAAACCGAATTTGCGGTACTCCTGCTCCATGTTCTGGTAGTACCAGTCTTCCGGGATGCCGAACCGCCGGTCTTCGCGCATGATGTACACCAGACCGCAGACTGTACCGTCATCGGTTTCCATTTCCACTTCTTTTTTGTAGTAGAACCGCGGGAAGCCTTCATAGGCATCGAGCCGCCGTTCATCCGCCGAAGAAATGCGCCAGAAAACAACCGGCACGAAGGCATCTGCCTTTTTCTCGATAGTGGCGTAACATCCTGTCAGGGAACCTTTGAAGAGAAGTTCATATCCCCGGATCCGGCCCGTTCCCGCAAGAACGGCATCAGGACACCGTCTTGCCATCTGTATTTTACTCATGTTGCTGCCGTAGGCAATGTAGATTCTTTGTTTCATCGCTCTCATCCTTTCTGAAGGGAATGCCCTTCTACCACCCCAAGGGCAGCCGAAGCTGCCCGGAAGGCTATCCCCTTCAAGCGGCGGCATTGCGCCATGCGGAATTGCCTGTGAGGTGTTTGAGGAAGTGGAGCCGGCAGGTCTTGAATTCGTCGCCGATGAGCCCGAGACGGAGCATCCAGCACCGGAAAGCGTATTTCTCATTATCCGTTTCAGTCTTCCGGGCCGAGGCCTTCTTCTGCGTGAGGGCCTGATGGGCGACGGCTAGGCAGAACTGGATGTATGCCTTGATTTCCCCGGAGTGGAGCGTCCCGTTAAAAAGCCGGAACTCGACGGTCCCTTTGGTGAAGGTGGCATGCAGGTTCAGCCCGTGGTAGCGGGTGCTGTTGTAATGATGGTTCCGTCCGTAAGGTGCTTCCTGATACCAGAGGTCGGCGATGCCTTCCAGCGTATCCGGCTTTCTCCGATTGATGTCCTTCAGGAAGGTCGTGTTTGTCTTCCGGCAGTACTGGCTTTCCCGCGAAGGATTGATCTGGAGGGCGCGGTAAATCATGTCTTCCTTGCTCGCCATGATGTTCACCAGGTTCCGCAGGGTCTTTGCCGTGAACCGTTCGGCCCCGACATGGATGTGGATGCCGCAGGACTTGTTGGCAAAGGCCCCGGCCTTGCGGAGCGTCCGCACCAGCTCCTGCAGCTTCGTGATGTCTTCGTAGGAAAGAATGGGGCTGACCACTTCCGTGCGGTAGAAGCTGGAAGCATCCGTAATGTTTCCGTTCACCTTCTTCTGGGGAACCAGACTGGAATCGTTCATGGCTTTCCATTTCCGTCCCTGTTCATCCCTTGCGGTGTAGGTATCGTAGGCTCCGCCTTCGTGCCGGCTTTCCGTCCCGAAGAAGCTGGCCATGAGGCTGGCGGCCCGGCTTCTCGTGATCCCGGTCATTTCCATTTCGATGCCAAAGTGCAATGTTTTCATAATCATCTCTGTCCTTTTTATGTGTGCGTGTGTTCTTTCGGTACACTATATATCACTCTAAAGGCACACAATAGCAAGTTATTTTGAGAATAATTATGAATTAAATTGAAGGTTTATAGGTTCTGATGCCGGCGTTCCTTCTGCTTTCTGGCATGGGCCATGGCCTCTTCTTCCGTGCGGAAAGCACTCCATCCGTTCAGGTCTTTCAGCAGGGCCATGCGCGATTCGTGGCTGGCCCTGGTTCCCATGCCGATGCGCAGGAGCCACATCCGCAGGTAGTATTTCTCGTTTTCCGGCTTCCGTGTGGCAGGCTGGACCCGTTTCGCCTTTTTCGCCGCACTGACAATGAAAGCCGCCAGTTCAATCAGGGCGCGGTTCTTTACGGCATTGCCGGTCGCGGAGAAGTAGAATGTCACCGTGTCTGCGGCAATCAGGAACCCCCGCCCTTCTTTTCCGTAGTTCTGATAGATGGCAAAGAAGGAAGTCCGGTCTGTACCGGGTTCTTCTTTCAGGTCTTCCACCAGCCTGTCCGGCACATGGATGTTTTCATGTCCTGCGGCCCGGTTGAGCAGGTACTGCTGAGCATGGAGCATGAAGACCAGGTTGCGGAGCTGCGCCCCATCCATGCCATCATTGGGAACCTTGATTTCCATCTTGTCCGGTCTCCGTCTGCGGCAGTGCTTCCGATTCTGGCGTTTCATCCTGCTGTGTCGGTTCTTGCGTTACTTCGGTTTCTGTTCCTTCTTCCGGTTTCGGCTGCGGAAGGATTCCTGCTTCCTGCAGGAAATCCGTGATGGCGGCTTCTGTCTTTTCATCATCGCATTCGATATCGCCGCTGCGAAGGATGCGGAATCCCTGCCCTTCGTAGGCAAAGGCCGGGGTCCCGGTGTAATGAAGCTTTTCGTTACGGTTGAAGGGAATCATCCTTCTGGCCAGTTCCTTGCGGTCGTTCAGGTTCGTCTGGATTGTCATGGTCTATGTACCTCCTTGTTTTGCTAGTACATATATCACTCTGAACGCCGATAATAGCAAGTTATTTCTGCACTTTATCATAAGGAATTTTCTCATTTTTACGCAGTACAAACACGCCTTCATCCCCGCACTCGCTGATATACCGCTTCACGATGACATCGACGAACTTCTCGTCCAGCTCAATGCCATAACAGATGCGGTCCGTCTGCTGGCAGGCCATGAGCGTGGAACCGGATCCGAGGAACGGGTCCAGGACGATGCAGTGGCTCATGGACGAATTCTCTATGGGGTAGGCCATAAGAACCACAGGCTTCATGGTCGGATGTTCCTTGCTGGCTTTCGGACGGTCATATTCCCAGATGGTCGTCTGCTTGCGGTCGGAATACCACTGGTGCTTCCCGTTCAGCTTCCAGCCGAACAGGCACGGCTCGTGCTGCCACTGGTACGGGCTGCGGCCCAGGACCAGGGCGTTCTTCTTCCAGATGCAGCAGCCGGACAGGTAGAAGCCTGCGTCCTTGAAGGCCTTGCGGAAGTTCAGCCCCTGCGTATCGGCGTGGAACACATAGATGGATGCATCCCGTTCCATGTTCTGCTCCATGTTGACGAAGGCGCTGAACAGGAACTGGTAGAATTTATCGTCCGGCATATTGTCGTTCTTGATTTTTCCGGCCGTTTCTTCCACATCCACATTGTACGGAGGATCCGTCAGCACCAGGTTGGCTTTCTTGCCGTCCATCAATCGTATATAGGTTTCCGGCAGCGTGGCATCGCCGCAGATGACGCGGTGCTCCCCCAGGAGCCAGATATCCCCTACCTTGGCCATAGCCGGCTGTTCCAGTTCTCCGTCCACATCGAAGTCATCTTCTCTCACCTTCTTGTTGTGGACTTTGGAAAAGAGCTGCTCCACTTCTGGTGCCTCGAAACCCGTCAAGTCTACATTGAAATCGACGCTCTGCAAATCCACGATGAGGTCGGCCAGGAGCTGTTCGTTCCAGGTGCCGGTGATTTTATTGAGCGCGATATTGAGGGCCTTGACCTTGTGTTCGTCCTCGATATGGACAACCACGCACTGGACTTCTTCATAACCCAGTTCTTTCAGCACTGTCAGGCGCTGATGCCCGCCGATGACGGTCATGTCGTAGTTGACAATGACGGGTTCCACATAGCCGAACTCCTGGATGGAGTTCTTGATCTTCTCATATTCCTTGTCACCGGGTTTCAGCTGCTTCCTGGGGTTATATGCCGCAGGCTTCAGCTGGCCGATGGGCAGGACTTTCCATTCCATATCCGATGTCTTCATACACTGTTTCCTTTCTGGATGCCGCGGCGATGGCGGCTCCGTATCCGTTCAGATGATGCCAGCGGCAATAATTCCGCACGCTGTCCCGTGACAGCTTCGTTTCCCGGGCGATAGCCTTGTACCCCATCCCCTGTCTCCGCATGGTTTCAATCTGCCTGCGCTGGCAGTCATTCATGAAAGCTCCCTTCTTCCTGGCAATAAAAAAGCCCCGGGCCAGAAGCCTGGAGCTGCCTGATATTCGGTTGAAGACCGTCCTTATATCCCCCCTTATGAATTTCGCGGTTTTTCCCATTTGAGGGGGCGGCGGTCATGGACGGAAGAGCTACAGAGATTGACATCCCCCCGCCCATTATTATTCTATTCATTTCCCATTTCCAATGTTATAATAAAAAGAAAACGGGAGAGGTCAGTATTCATGCTCACTATAAGACAAATGATGCGTTACTTACGTAATAATCATAACATGTCCATAAAAAGCAACCAGGCTCATGCTTTACGAAACCTTGGCTATTACCACGGATATAAAGGATATCGTTTCATCCGCACTCCTCAAAATCGAATATCCTTCCGCACCTTCGATGAACTACTCGCCATTAATAATTTTGATATGCATTTAAAATCATTGCTGTATTCAAAAGTCATGTTCATCGAAACAGCGCTCAAAAGCTATGTCATTGAGGCTGTCCTTGCTGATAGCAAATCCGAAAACATTAATGACATCTTTAATCGTTCTCTGACTTATTATAAAACATTTGGAGCTGGTAGTCATGAATATAAACGTTTTTTCACTAAGCGAATGACATTACGCGGTTCCATTAACAATACGCTTAAACGTGACTATGGTCAACATAATCAAATTGTTAATCACTTCTTCAATCAAGATCGTGAAATTCCTATCTGGGCTATATTTGAATCCATGACACTTGGAGATTTTGGCACCTTCTTTTGGTGTTGTAATAAAAGTGTAAAACTCTATACCTCTAAGTTGTTAGGACTACCTTCAAATCTGGACGCCGACGGTGAATTGACTAAAGATATTATCTTTACAATTAAGGATCTACGTAATGCAATCGCTCATAACAATGTAATTTTTGATGCTCGCTTCCGTACCAATAAAATTAGTCCACGCCTTGTCAGCCTCTTGCAGAAAGAAACATCTGTTCAACAAATTGATTTTCAATATATTGATGCTTACATCATATTAATCATTTATGTGCTAAGAAAAATGCAAGTAACAAAACAGAATGTAAACAACTCATTTCTGGTTATAATAATAGCAAAGAACTATTACGCCAACAAATTTCAACTCCTATTTGGAATCAAATTCTTGGTTCAGGAACAAGGCAGAATATGGAATCACTAAAAGCATTCCTCACAAGGTCATAATTATAATTTTCTTGCTTTTGGGGAATTATTTGCTATAATAACTTTGAAGAAAGTGGCTGACGTCTTCGGACTAGGCCCTAAAGAGACTCGATGCGTCGAGTCTCTTTTTTTGACTAATATTGATATCTTATTTCCCGGTCTTCGGTCATCGTCTTATGGTCATGGCAGCTCTTGCACAAAGTCTGCCAGTTCTTTTCGTCCCAGAACAAGTCCGGGTCGCCGCGATGCGGCTTGATATGATCCACGACCGTTGCCGGGACGAGCCGTCCTTTCTTTTTGCATCGGACACACCATGGATGACGATTCAGAAAGAACTTCCTGGCTTTCTGCCACTCTCTCCCGTAGCCGCGCAGCACCGCGTTCTTCCGTTCGCCCTGGCACTGCTGTTCATGTTCGTCACAATATTTTCTCCCATACGGCACCAGCCTTGGGCATCCCGGATACTTGCACGGTGTCTGTGGTCTTCTTGGCATTCGTATCATCTCCGGCATCAAAAAAGGACCGATGGCTTTTAAACCACGGTCCCTCATTCTTTTCTTGCTGATTATACTATACCACGCAGATAGTACTGACATCTAGTGCTGTTTACGTGACACTTACTGACAATTACTGGGAATTTCTATAAGGAGCCTCTAAAAACTCTGTTTTAGAAGCCCAATTTTCTTATTAAATGCCCCCTTCTGCCATCAAAGCCATATACAAAGGAGATCTAGCTTCGTAAAGCCAAGGAGATTAGCAAACTGAACACTCCCCACAGCGACATGAAAGATATATTGCCAAATTTTCAGCTAACATCTCTCGAGAAGTCACTTTGCCGCAAGAAAAATATCGATGTTTTGAGAATTCTGCTCGAGTTTCTTTCGCTCAAGCGTCAGACGGGAATTAATTTGCTCAGGAATATCACATCCATATCTACGGTTCAGGCCTTCAGTAATATATTCCTTCAGTATTTCCTTTTTAGATAAAAACGCATTGCCCAGATCAAAGTCCAAGCTCGACATCATAACGAACCAGCAAATTGGCGAATTGATATCCATTCAGCAAAATAATATTTGCTTTTCCTGCTTTTTCCTTAGCATCATTTGAAAACTCTTTTTCAGAATTAATGACAATAAAGATAGAGTTCTGATATTCTTCCTTATCCTTCATAAGGATTAACTGTTTCACACCATGCAGATCATCTGCATCTGTTCCTTCTTTCTTTTTCGCCTGGATACAGATTCTGGGGAAGATTGCATTCCCTGTATTGATATTGCTGATAGCATCCAGCAAAGAGTTGTTCTGAACCGCAGATAGGACAATATCAATATCGCCCCCATCTTCATGCTGATTCTTGGCGATAACAGCATAACCATTTTTCTCAAACAGCTTTGCAATGATATCTTCAAAGGTATGGGAATCCCACTTCACCATTTGTTTGACTATATCATTTAAATATTCATCTCTTGTCTTTTTTGTTGCAGTATTAAGATGATCAATCAATGAAGTGTTGGGATTAGCAATTGCATCAGGATCTTTTTTAAATAAGCTGATCAAAACGCCCACTGCTTCAATAAAATCATTATTCCAAACATGATTAATGGGCGATTGATAGGCCTTAAATTTTGTAGAAATAATTCTTGCCTCGTTATTTGCATTATATGGACAGCTGAAAAGCGGTCTCACTGTAATGAAATTCCCGAAATCATCCCAACCGTCAGGAATTTTAAAATCATATGGCTTTACACACTTTAAGATGGAAAAGCTACGGCACGGATTATTTTTTTCCTTACGCAGACTGACTTTTGGCACGATAATCAAATCATCAGGTTTGATTTCCAGCATAATACGAAGGTTTCTATAGCGCCTGCTTTTTTCTGAATCTGAACCGTCATTTGTCCAGACCTTGTTCCATGCCTGCAAAAAATCCTTTTCTTCCACATCAATTCGCATGCCATCGGCCCCCCAGCCCTGGTGGAGGCGTCCCTGCAGAATTTCCTGACGCACTTTTTGAAAATCCTCATCATAATTGATTCGAAAAACAAATACACTCATGATAGTTTCTCCTTATCCTCAATCCATATTATCACGATTTTAGAAATGGCCTATATTTTTTAACGCTTCTTCGTGCATCCGGTATACCTGCCGTACATTCAGTTTCAATGTTCCTGCAATCGACGCCCAATCTTTAAAGGCCAAGTAACGTAGCTCCAACACCACCCTTTCCCGATCATTCGGCACCTGACCGATTGTTTTCATAATTTCGGCCTTTAAATCCACTAACCTGTCAATCTCTTCATCCACTTCACGTTCCAGATCCATCATCCGGATAATCGTATCTTCCAAGCGGTGCGGATTGGGAGTACCACTTGGTGGTACCAAGCTTAAGGTAGATGTTGCTTTTCTCGCCAGTTGCCGTAGTGCTGATACCTGTTCCAGCTTGCTGTCGATCTGGATATTGATATTCCTTGCCTGTTCCAGGTAGGCTTTCACTTGCATATAATCCATTTCCCCTTTGATTTCTTCGCTCATTTTATTATACCATCCTTTCCCGTATCCGTTATCCCCAGGTCAGCTTTCACCGCCTCGATCAGTGCAGACTGGGTTCCGTCTTTGTGTTCCAAGACTTTCAGGATGCGCTCATCAATCGTGCTCTTGGCTACGATGTGCTGTATGATGACCGTCTTGTCCGTCTGCCCCTGCCGCCAGAGCCGGGCGTTAGTCTGCTGGTACAGCTCCATGCTCCAGGTCAGGCCGAACCAGACCAGGATGGAACCGCCCTGCTGAAGGTTCAGCCCGTGTCCGGCAGAAGCCGGATGGATAAGAGCCACGGGTATCTTTCCCTCGTTCCAGTCGGCGAAATCCTGCGATTCCTTCAACTCCCTGGCTTCCATCCGCTTACGGATGCGGTCTTTATCGTGCTTGAACCAATAGGCCACCAGGACCGGTTTCCCGTTGGCGCTTTCCACCAGGTCTTCCAAGGCATCCAGCTTCCGGTCATGGATGGTCACCACATCCTTGTCATCTGTATAAATGGCGCCGTTCGCCATCTGCGAAAGTTTCAAGGTAAGCGACGCGGCATTAGCGGCTGTAACCTCGCCGCCTGGAAGTTCCAGCACCAGGTATTTCTTCAGTTCATCATACCGTTCCTTTTCTTTCTCGCTCAGGCTGACTTCCTTCGCTACGCTCACCAGCTCCGGCATTTTCAAGTAATCGGTCGCCTTCATGGACACGGTGATGTCGGCAATCTGGTGATAGATGGCTTCTTCCGCTCCCGGCAGGGGTTTGTAGGAATACACCACCATGCCATTGCGCTTATCCGGCTGGAAATACAGGTTCCGGTACTGGCTGATATATCTCCCCAGCCGCTTTCCCATATCCAGGATGCGGAACTCGGCCCAAAGGTCCATCAACCCATTGCCGCTGGGCGTTCCCGTAAGGCCGACGATGCGTTTCACTCTGGGGCGCAAGGCCTTCATGGCCCGGAACCGCTTCGACTGGTGGTTCTTGAAACTCGACAGCTCGTCCAGGACGACCATATCGAAATCAAGGCGGCTGTTCTCATAGAGCCAAACCAGGTTCTCGCGGTTCACAATATAGATATCCGCATCCTGCTGCAAGGCTCTTCTCCGTTCTGGCACGCTGCCGACCACGACGGAACAGGCAAGACATTTCAGGTGGTCCCACTTCTTGATTTCATCCGGCCAGGTGTCTCTCGCCACCCGCAGCGGAGCGACAACCAGCACCCGCTGTACTTCAAAGGTGTCATACATCAGGTCCCGGATGGCCGTCAGCGTTGTCACCGTCTTGCCAAGGCCCATGTCCAGGAACAGGGCCGTGACGGGATGGGACTTGATATATTCGATGGCGTATTTCTGATATTCATGCGGCATAAACTTCATGCATCTCCGCCCCCTTTCCCATCGGGCGTGTGGGCAATGGCCTTTAGGACAGCAGGGATGTCCTCCATGGCATCCAGGACGAAGACCTGGTAGCCCAGCCTCCGCAGCATGGCATGCCGCTTCAGCTGCAGCGGCCTCGGCTTCTGCCCCGGCGCCTTCACTTCCACGAAGCCTATCTTCCCATCACCCAATAGGACCAAGCGGTCCGGCATGCCGGAAAACGATGGCGAAACAAACTTCACTGCCATACCGCCTGCCTTCCTGGTTTCCATCACCAGGTTATGTTCTATCTCTTTTTCCCGCATCGGTATCACCTCTTTTTTACTGGGGTGCAGGTCGTTGAAGGTCGTTCCGCAAACTTTCCTTAAAGGCATTTTTTCTATTTTTCAGCCCTAAAGGGAGTTTATGGATAGACCTGCACCGACCTGCACCCTTCCCTTTTCTCACAAGAAATCTGTGACTTTCAGTTTCAATCCGTAAATGAAATACCCTGCTTTCCGCTTGCGCCTGTCGAACCCGGCTTTCTCCAGTGCTCCATAGAAATCCGTCGTGCTGCGGGTATACTCGTTCATCTGCTGGCAGTACAAGCGGTAGGCCGTATAAAGCGCCCCGGACTTTTCCTGGCATGATGGATCCACATCGCAGCAGTCTTCCAGGAAATGGCGGAGCCAGTCATTCTGCCCGCGGTATTCCTGGATAGCATCCCGCACACATTTCGGCATGGTCAGATGGTACTCGCTGGCAATGACCTTCTCCGCCCCTTCGATGATCCAGCGCAGGATAGCAGGACCGGCTGCTTCCACCAGATAATCCGCATAGTTCTTGATTTCGCCATGGCCTTCAAACTGTGCCTTGAAGGGGATGACGATAAGCCGGCGCCATGTCCCTTCATCACTGGCTCCGACGCGGGGCAGATGGTTGGTATACAGGACCAGCGTATGGGTCGGCACAAAGGGTAAAACGGCGTCTTGTATTTCTTTTCGCCGCCGACTTCATCCGTAGAGCAGAGCTGCTTCAGGACGGAAGTAGAAAGCCGGACACCTTCTTCCATCTCGGCCGCGATGACCATGCGCTTGCCCTTGAGTTCCGCCATTTCCGGCTTGATGTTCCGCTTGCAGTTCGCCGTCAGGGCATCCGCAGAAATACCGCCGCAATAGCTCCCCAGCACCCGGGCAATGGAATTCCAGTACGTAGATTTCCCGTTCCGTCCATCGCCATAGGCAATGACCAGGGCTTCCACGTACACTTTGCCAATAGCCATAAGCCCGCAGATTTCCTGGGCGTAATCAATCAGCTCCTGGTCGCCCGTGAAAAACTCGTCCAGGGCCTGCTGCCAGACCGTCTCCCCTTCCTCTCCTGGATCGACAGCGGTACATTTGGTAATATAATCTTCCGGACGGTGATTCCGCCTACCCGCCATCCCCTGCCGCAGGTCATACGTAAACGAAGGCGTGTTGAGCAGGAACTCATCCGCATCCAGGGCCTGGATGGGAATGAGCAGCATCGGCTTCAGGGCCTGCAGGGCCGAAATGATGTAGCGCATATCCCGCCGCTTCATGACAAAGGCATAATATGCCAAAGCCGCCTGGTAGGACTGGAAGGCTTTCTGCTGACTGCCTTCGATGACTTTTTCCAGCATCCGGCCACCCTTATCGATGAGTTCTGCTGCAACGCCCATTTCCTGCAGTGCCTTCCTGCCAGCTTCCATCTGGTCCCTGGCATCTGCCAGCTGCAGTTCCAGGAATTCCTCCGCTGCGCCGATGGCTTCCTGATGGGATTCAGCCCAATAGATACCGTTGTACCGCAGGAAATCGGTATTTTCCGTATACCGCAGCTCATCACCATATTCCCGCTTCAGCACTTTGGCCTGACCGATATCCGAGTAGTCTTCCGGCTTCAGGCTGCCCTGACGGGCAAAATCGTTATTGTACTGGTCCGGGCTGATGTACCCATCCTGCCTGGCAATCTTTTCACCAAAACGCACAGCGCTCTGCCAGATTTTATTGAGTTCTGCATCAGCAAGCGGAGGGTCGCATTTTTCGGCCTCTTCAAGGAAAATGGAGTAGGCCCGCTCTGTTGCTCCGTACCGTTTGATGACCCGGCCGGCAAAGCGGCTCATGGTATTATTGCGCTGTCCCTGGGGAATGCTGTGTATCCCGGCTTCCCGGGCCTTCAGCACCTGGTCGATTGTCATTTTCCCATTCTGCCACAGCACCTTCTCAGCCGGACATCCGTAGATGAAACGGGCTGCATCAAGAGCCGCTTCGTCGAAAAAAGGATATGCGTGATAAACAGCCCGCTTCAGCTCCGTATAGCACGGTTCATTTGTAATCTCGGGAATCTCAAAATAGACGTGAAAGCGCGGCCTGGCACACTTCCCGTCTTTAGGCTTCATGTGATTCCGTGATGGGACGATAGCCATGGCAACCTCCGGCATCATGGCCAAGAATTTCTCCATGGTCTTCCATTCAGCAGGATTTTCCGTATGCGAATTATCGCAGTCCATGACTAGGACATCCGATGAGAGAAAATTCTCCCGTTTCCGGTAATCATTTTTGAATGCTACACAGACATGGTCAAACGCAACCGCAGCTTCAAGATCTTCGGCACAGCTGATTTTCCGTCGCTCTGGATAACGGCAATTAGCTTCTGCTCCCGTAAGAGCTGCCGTATAAAGGGTAAATTCCATGTTCTTAAACCTCCTCAATATACCGGACAGGCTTTCTTTTGCGCCGGGCGTACTCGATTTCTTTCTGCATCCCGTCCGAGATGGCATCGCCAAATACCCATAGTTCCGCGCACTTGGACAAAAGGGCGATATCCATGAAAAGGGCCAGGTCCCGCTCCGTCTTTTCATCCAGGAACTGGGGCAGGTACAGATGCGGGGCCAGCGGGATGCCTCCCTGATTTGTCACATAGCGGCAGTACCTCCTCGCCCTGGCCGTATTGGCCTCCACATCCCCGGCATAGGGCGAACACACGTATACCACTGGCCGGAACGGGAACCTTGCCGGTTCCGCATTCCGGATGGCCTGATAGGCTGTGGGGTCGGGATAATGTTCGGCGTTACGCTTCGGGTTCATCTCCATCGCGCACCTCCATCAGTTCCCGGGCACAGTCTTCACACAGGACCGCTGTCCCGAACAGGTCGCCCTTCCCATCGCCCAGAACTTCCTCCAGATCCACCAGGATTTCTCTGCCACAAACCGGGCAGCGGCAGAATACATTCTCATCGTTGATTTCGATTGTGACTTCCATGGCATCATGAATCGGTTCCTTGACGTAAAACATGCTTCATCCCTCCAGTTCTGTCTTGTAATAGGTCATGAGCATCTGTTTGCGCTGCTGGAAACCCGGACAGGAATACAGCAGACCGTAATCCAGGTGCTGCAGCCGGTCCAGGGCATGGATCTGCCGCGCGGTCAGATAAGGCCGGATGCTCTGCCCTTTTTCGATGCCGTTTGCCAGCCGGAACTGCTTGGCAGACATGCCCAGCACGATACGGTTCAGCATGTCACATTCGTTGCTGAAGTGGTACGGCTTCGGGCTTTCATGCAGGCGGCAGATCATATCCGTCAGCATTGGGAATTCCTGCCGGGCAGACAGAAGCGACCGGATGCACTGCTCCATCTCATTGAAGCGATGGATATAGAGTTCTTTGAAGCGCATTGCTTTTGCTCCGGTGTACCCCATGACCAGTATGGTAAAGCCATCTCGGGTCAACAGGTAACGCGGCAGTTTGCGGCCCCTGGCATCCCGATAGGCATTGCACTCAAAATTGAGGGCAATGAATTCTGGACTCAACCCGGAAGCAGGTGCAGTGATACGTTCGATATCACGCAGCACATTATAATGCTGCTTTTCAAAGACCGCTGCCACAAACAGGCTATCGACCCTGGCTACTCCTTTCTGGTCAGCGAACATACCGTAATCATCTTCAGGAATCAAATTTTTCATAGCGGATTCCACCTTTCGTTAAAATTTCCGAGGAACTCGTCCTCTATCAGTAGCAGGACAGAATCCGATGCTTTAAGTACCCCCATTTCAATCTTTCTGATAAAATTCACATTCGTATCCGTCTGCCCGGAGCAACAATCCCTCGGCCCACGGAGGTGTACGTCCCATCTGCTCACAGATGGCATCGACACTGGCATCCCGGCTGCATTCGATGATCAGTTCATCATGGACATGGCCGACGATGGCACAGCACCGCAAGGTCTGCATGGCATAGCAGAGGATATCCCGGCTGATGCCCTGGACGATGTTTTCCACGAACTTCGGGCCGTAGCTCTCCAGCCGTTCCCACTTTTTCGTTGCGCCGATGCCTTCATAGGTGACGGATTCCCCGCCGAAGCGGTTCTCGCCTATCCGGGGCTTCACATAGGAAAGCCGCCGTCCGCTTGGGAGCTGGATGAACAGCATGCCGCTCTGGCAGAGGAAGCGGATGCAGCCGGCCCGCATGGGGATCTGTTCCTTGATGGCTGTCTTCACGGTGGCATCCACCTGCCACCAGAAATCGACGATATGCGGATTGGCCGACCGCCAGGACTGCACCAAAGGATACAGCTCGTTTTCCGTAAGTCCCATGTCCAGGGCGCCCATGGCCTTCAGCGCACCTGTAGAGCCGCCATAGCCAAGGGCCAGTTCTGCGATTTTCCCTTTCTGCCGGAGATGTCCATTGACGCCATGTTTTTCCACCGGAACGCCGAACATGGAGCTGGCCGAAGCACAGTAGATATCCCCATTCCTGGCAAAGACATCCAAACGCCATGTTTCTCCTGCCAGCCACGACAGCACCCTGGCTTCAATCGCCGAAAAGTCCGATACGACAAACTTCATCCCTTTCCGTGGCACAAAGGCCGTGCGAATCAGCTGGGAAAGGACATCGGGGATGGAATCATACAGGAGTTCCAAGGCTTCATAATTTCCCTGGCGTACCAATTCCCGAGCTTCTGCGAGATCCGGCAGATGGTTCTGGGGCAGATTCTGCAGCTGGATGTGCCGGCCGGCAAATCGCCCGGTCCGGTTGGCCCCATAGAATTGGAACATGCCTCTGGCCCGACTATCCTCGCAGGCAGTCATTTCCATGGCCTGGTATTTTTTGACCGAGGATTTGGCCAGCTTCTGCCGGAGCAGCAGTACACTGCGCAGCGGTTCTTCTGCCGTCTTCAGCAGTTCCTGCACCTGCTTCTTTCCCAAAGAATCGGTCTTCATCCCATGCTGTTCCAGCCAGCCGATCATCTGGATAACGGAGTTCGGATTCTCCAGGCCCGTCTTTCCCTTCAGTACAGCCATCAGGCTGTCCCGGCTGCGGGCATCGATGACGATGGCATTTTCAGCCAGCGTCCGGTCAATGGCGATGCCCCGATCGTTGATTTCCTGGTCGAGATGATATTCATCCCATATCGGTTCCGGGACAGGATACTTCTTCAGCCGCTCCTGGATGACCATTTCCACTTCCACATCCCGTTTGTTGTAGGACTTGAACAGCGTCCATTTATCGGGTGCATGCCGAGGTAGATTCCTCGTTCTGCCGCCATTCAATTTGGTTTCCTTACAGGGAACGCAGAAATAGCGGATCAGGTCTTTGCCTTCCTTCATCTTTTGGCTGTCCAGTTTCAGCACGGCCCCTGCGCCTTCCAGGGAAAGGGGCAGGCCCATATAGGCCGACCAGATCATGGAGCATTTCCATCCTGCCGGATTGAGGAACCTGGCACAGTCCCGGGAAAGCGGATGATGGTCATGGAACGGATCCAGGCTAATTCTCAGGTCACGCAGGTATCGCGACAGGCAGACCCGTTCAAAACTGGCATTGAACGCCCACTTGGTGACAGATTCATCGGTCAGGGCATCTAGGATATCATCCGGGATGCGTTCTCCCCGCGCCAGGTCAACGACCTGCACCTTGCCGCCATCTATGGCATATCCGAAGAGGAGAATTTCAAAGGCCGGCGATTCAGCATATTTGTACACGCCGCATTTGGCCAAGTTAACATCGCTGAATGTTTCAATATCGATACTGATGGTTTTCATACTCTTCACCTCGAAAAAACGGCGAGGCACAAGGCCCCGCCGCCGCTATTCACTACTACTTGTTCCGGAAGGATTCCATCTGCTTGCGATGATATTCTTCTTCCCGTTCTTCCCGGTGCCGGGCCATTTCTTCATCCCGCTGGTCTTTTTTGATATCCGTATAAATCATGGCCACGAAGAACCCGCCGGCGCACAGTGCGACCAGGCAGTACAGGCCGTCCAGAATCAGTCTCATCATAGTTTCCATAATCGCGCCTCCTTATGCCAGGAAATCATCATCGTCAGCTGTAGCAAAATCATCTTCTGCACGGGGCTTGCCACCGAGGGGTTCGCCATCACGGATTTTCTGCAGATTGTTCAGTCCGCAGGCAATGCCTTTATTGCCGTTGCTGTTAAAGGCATAGAAGTTGATGGACGCACGGCCATAGACGCCGGAGTAGACTTCAGAGCGTTCTAGGATATGCTGGCAGTCGGCATCGACGATGCCCGGCTTGGTAGCCGAGTTGGCATTGATGAAGAAGCTGTCTTTATAAGCGTCATCGTCCGGGCGTTCCAGGTCGCCGTCACGGAGCGGTGTCTTGATGGCTTCGAGAGCCGGTACAGCGCGGCCATTGCCCTTGAGCTTGCTTTCGCCTTCTTCGTAGGCAGCCTTGATGGCGGCGCGGATCTTTTCTACGGTCTTCGTATCCGACTTGGGGATGATCAGGCTGACGCTGTACTTCGGCGTACCGCCATTGATGGACTTCGGTTCCCAGACGTTGGCATAAGACCATCTGGTATTGACTCCGGTAATCACTTTGCACGGATTGACATAATTCTTGGACATAACAAGTTCCTCCTTATTTTTCATCATTGAAATCATCTGCCGCGGTATGCATGGTCGGACGCTTATCCGATTCCGGCACCAAGACCGGCTTGCCCTGCGGCTTTTCCACTAAATCTGACAGCAGTTCTTCGAACCGCTTCTTGCCGAGCTGTTTCGTCATCGCCGTGATGCCGAGCAGCTTCCTTTCATATGGGTCGAAGCCCGCATCTTCCACTTTGGCGGCGACTGCTTCTTCACTTACGTAGCGGCGGTTCGACCGGCCTTCGACCAGTTTCCATCCGTCCCAATGCTTGCCGGACAGGGCCTGTTGCAAAGCGTATTCTTTGACATCCCCGGCCCAGTTCACCAGTTCATCGGCCTTGGCCAGGACGGCTTCGATTTCTTCATCCTGCAGCGTGGATGGGACGGCGAAATCATACTGAGCCAGTTCCAGGTTATATTCAGCCCGCTTGCGGCATGTCGCCTTGATTTTGCAAAAGCGGCAATGGTCGCCAGCCTTGTACTCCCCTTCGCCTTTGGCCGCCAGTTCTGCTGCGGGCTTCAGCACCGTTTCGGCCCACTGGAGCAACTCTTCCTTGCTCATGGTGCAGGTACTGACGTTGTCACGGCGGGGCTGGAAGATGGTCATGGATACCTGGCGTATATCATAGATGCCATCGAACAGTTTTAGCGCACCGAGAGCATAACACATCATCTGCGGATTCTTCTCGGCATCCACCAGGACTCCCAGACCGTGCTTGTAATCGATGACCGTCAAAGTATCGTCGGCCACGATGAGACAGTCGCCTGTTCCGAATCCGCCGGGTACCCACTTGGAAAAGTCCAACCTTTGTTCAATCATGATCAGCGGATCCTTGCAGGATGCTTTGGCGGTGGCCAGGCATTCCATGACGAACTGCGCGTATTCATCGGTGCACTCCGCCATTTCCTCATCAAAGAATGTGAGTTCCTTCGTCGGGTCTTCCAGCTTTTGGCCCAGAGCCGTCTTTACCTTGAATTCGCAGAGCGTATGGGCATCCGTTCCCTGACGGGCGAATTCACTGGAGGTATCCGGCAGCTTGGCACATTCCTTCGCAGACGGAGGGCAGGCCAGCCAACGATAACAGGAAGATGCGGACAACACCGCGTGTTTATCCGGCATGGCCAATCACCTCCAGTTCCTTCAGGAATGCTTTGTACTGCGCCGTATCAATGCCGGACAGCTTGTCCGCCCCGTACTTCTGGATGAGGCTGCGGACTTCTTCTGTGAATCCCTTGCGAGCCTTGTCGGCAGCAACTTTGCGGACATCTTCCAGGGTCAGCGGCTTTTCTGCCTTCTCTGACTTTGCTTCTGAAGCTGGCGGATTGCCTTCTTTCACCGCCATGGCTTCGGAAATCTTCAGCAGCGCCTTGCCGCAATCGGTCAGGGCTGCTGCCAGTTTCTGCAGTTCATCGTTTGTCATACGGATTGACTCCTTTCACATGTCTTTGCATTGATAAGAGATGGATGTTCCTGGCGATACTGCGGGTCGTGACGCTGATGGCCATTAGCACCGCCGCCAGTTCCCGGTCCAGCTTTTGCTGCTGAGCCAGTTTCTCAGGTGTCTGTGTGTGAATCATCTGTCTGCCTCCTTTCTGAAAAGCTTCTTCGTTCGCCCTTCACTAGTAATAGGACAACCGCATCATCGTTAAGTACCGATTTCAAAAAATCCGGCCACCTTTTTTGGCAGCCGGATTTTTCCCCATTTAACGGAAGTCTTCGAGGTGTTCCTTCAGGATTGCATAGAGCTTGTGTTTGCGCATGTTCACCGCTTTCTGGCTCAAGCTGACGGCCTTCCCGGTTGCCGCTTCGCTAGCACCGTCGGCAATCATCATCAGGATGGTCCGGTCGATATCCTGCAGAGTTGCCAGTTCATGGCGCAGCGCTGCCAGCAACTCTTCCTTCACGACTTCTTCCTCTAAGTTGAAGTCGTCAGGCACCTCCAGCTCGTAGTCATCCTGCGCCTTGTCTGCCGATATCTCATCGGCACCATGCCGCTGCTGGCGTTTATCTTCCCGCCAGAGCGGACGCATGAATTCATAGTACTGCTCTTTGGTTGCTGGAATCAGAATCGTACGCACCCTGCGGTTGCCGATTTTTGACCAGTGGACTTCACAATCCTTGTACTCCTCTGTGATGACGGTTTCTGGAGTGAGTTCCAGAGGAATGTAATACTGCTTCTGTTTGTTTGTCTGTAGATTGGCCATGCGCGATCTCCTTCGCATAATGCGAAGCGAGAATCCACGCAGGCAGCCTGTCGAAATTGACCATAAGATGCATCCTCGCTTCTATGGCCAACCATCCCAGTAGGCTGACGTGATTAACTTTCCAGACCGTCTCTCAGCTCTGGGCACACCCGCGTCCGGGAGTGAACGTTGAGACGGAAATTTCATTCAAATGTCTTTATAAGCTCATCTATTTCCCCAAGGTATGATAAAATATAAGTAATTCATGGGGTTTCCTTGGTTGTCCAGATGCTTGCTCATTGGTTCTGTCTTAATTCTAGCAATTCCCTCTTGTCAAAAATCGGACTGGACGGACAGCCTCGGACAATTTCGGACTGGACTCCTTTAAAAGGTGGTGTAGCATTTGGAATTTTCAGAGTTTGCTTCTGGCTTACTTCCTTTTTGCATCGGACAGATGAAGAAAGAGCAATATTTCAATGAGATTGTCGGGAATTTCATCCAGGATGCCGCTATGGACTCATGCCCTGTCCTGCATAAGAAAGCCGATACAAAATATAGATTTTTAAAAGGTACTCGTAAAATCCAACCCGCAGATGCGAGTTATCTTTACGCCAATCGTGACAAGAAAAAGTTCTCTCATTGGATTGCCAATAGAACCGAAGAATGTGATTCCTATGATGCTGTAGCAGGATGGCTACACGATAACGGAATAAAAAATCCTTGCGTTGATGACGCTTGTGCTGATTTACTTGAAAAAATCATCTTGTCGCTTATGGACGGCTCAACAGCAACTAGTGAGATTTCCAATGATTCCTGCGGCCTTACTTGTGATATATCTTTAATTGAAGATATCGAGGAAAAAATAAAGTTGCTTCCTCGCCCGAATTCTATGCCGGTCCCGAAAGAAGCAACTGAAAATGAAAAAACATATATTAATGAATTATATAAAGCCTATGGTGATGCAGAAGGCCTCCTATCATTTTCAAAGAAAGATTTAGGTGATTATCCTGATTATGCCGATGACCTCGACGATCGTCGAGTCGACTATTACTCTGCCGCTTCTATCCAAAGAGGCGTCTTGGAATTAGGTACCAATAAACTTTCCAATCAATTTGATGTACTCAAACAAGAAATTTTTGATGGGGTGAAAGATACAGCTAGGAAATCCCACCCTAATGGATACGAACGAATGCTTTCGGTAATGGAACAAGCCGTAAAAATATCTGCTCCCAATTATCTGTTAAGTTCATCACCTTTTTGGATCAGTGGGAAAATAAAAAAAGGTGTATGTCATCATCTTGTCAATGATCATAAATTAAGGTGGGTCAAGAAAAAGAATGGATAATATACGAGCTATTAGCTCTGCCTTTGAAATGGCATTGCGTATTCTTCTACTATTAAGTGAAGTTAAAAATCGTTCACTTACGATTACGCAGATATGTGAAATTGATTTTATTTCGGTATACGCGGCAGATTTTGGATTGCTGGACGAAAACCTGCATGGGCATGGAACTTACAGATTTAGCGAATTTCTAGCGCGAAAGTCAATTGTATCTACAGCCGTAAAAAACCTGGTTCTAAGGAAACGCATAAGATTTAAAACATCAAAAAAAGGTTATTTATTCCAGATAACTCATGAGGGCCTTGATTTTGCTAATAAACTTAAAGTTTCATATGCCGAAGAGTATCGGTTAGCGGTTGAAACAGTAGTTGAGGCATATAGATTATCAGAGTCACATATGTTAAAAGAAATCAATCGATACACACTCCAGTCCTTACAGGAGGATAGTCATGAATAGATTCTACTTGAAAAAATTGATAGTCGCTGGTGGGCAACACCAAAGTTCTGTAATTGAATTCAATCGAGGATTTAATCTCATAATTGGCCCATCCAATACCGGAAAAAGCTTTATAATGGATTGTTTGGATTATGCGCTTGGAGCAACACCAAGCAAAAGACATCCATCTAAAGTCCTCGATGCCAATAATGGATACGAACTAATATCACTAGAACTTATAACTCAAGGAGGTTACGTAACACTCAATAGAAAAATTGGCGATAGTAAAATAGAAGTAATCAGTGCAGATTCATCTATTGAAAACGGACGTTATAGTGTTTCCAATCAAGCTAAAAAAAATATAAATTCTGTATTTCTATCTCTTCTTGGGATTGATTCTAATCATAAAATATTATCTTCTGAGAAAGGAGATACTCAAAAACTATCTTGGCGGACCATGCTACATTTTTTCTTTCTCCGCCAACCCGATATTGCCAGAGAAACCTCTCCACTTATCACTCCAGGATGGAATGCACCGACGCCATCAATAGCTACTCTTTTATTTTTATTAACCAGTAAAGATGCTAATAATTTACAAAAGCAAGAAGACCCGGCGATAAGCAAGGCAAAGAAGAAAGCTCTTCTCGCATACATACAAGAGAAATTAGACGATTTAAGTAAGCAGAGAGCTGAATTAGAAAAAACTGTATCTCAATGTGAAATTGTAGATAACCAAAATGTAATAAAAGACTTAAAAAGACAACTTCAACAAATTCAAAATCATATTGATACAGCCATATCTAAAGGACATTGCATTATGTCTAAAATTTATGATTTAAATGGAAAACTTTCCGAATGCGAAACTGTAATTCACAATTTTTCTATCCTCCATCAACAATATCAATCAGATATACATAGATTGGAATTCATAATAGATGGCAGCTTAGAATCTCAAAATTTTCCCAAGGTTGCCCACTGCCCGTTTTGCAATTCAAAAATAACTACCCCACCTGATACAAAATACATAGAAGCATCTTCTGCAGAACTGGAAAAAATAAAGTCTCATATTAAAGGACTATTTAAAGCTAAAGAAAGCGTCGAAAAAAAGAAACAAGGGGTACTACTGAATATAAAAAAGCTAGAGGGGCAAAAAAATAAAATCGACTTATTGATTTCGGATGTACTTACTCCTCAGTTATATAAACTCCAACAAGACCTAGAAGAAAAAATGAATTTCATGAGAATTTCTGGTGAACTGGAATGCCTGCGCAAAAACGAAGTTCAATATAGAAAAGAATTGTTTGATAAAGAAACTGAAGAAGAACCAGTTATCACCAAACGAAAAATAATCGATTTTTTTGACTACGATCTTATTCATGGATTCGAAGAAAATTTAATAAAAGTTCTAGCTGCTTCCAAGATTGGTGGTGCCGATACCGCACGATTAAACATGCAAAATTTTGACATTGAAATAAATGGTAAAAGTAAGCCAGCTACAATGGGCGGTGGTTTTTGTGCGCTCCTTAATACAATAACGACTTATGCAATGAGTGAATATATTATTGATCAAAATGGCTATGCTCCATATTTTTTTGCAACTGACTCATCATTAACCCAATTATCAGAATCTGAGCAAATCCAGAAAACAAACACTATTAAACATAATTTCGTTAAGTACCTTATCGACCATGCATTAACGCGCCAAGTAATCATGATTGAACAAAAAGAACGAATGCCTTTTATTCCTGAGGAAAATTCAGACAATGGCATTCATATAATTGAGTTCACCAAAGATAAATATGTAGGTCGGTATGGCTTTTTGAATGATGTATTTGATACCGAATAAGATGACCTTTCATAAAAAAAAACGGCAGTAACGATAAAACGCTATCGTTACTGCCGTTTTCATTTTACTGGCATTCTTCTTTTCTTCGTCCTAAACTTCACCCTAATTTTAGGCATAAAAAAAGGCCGCACTTTGCCGACCTAGACAGAAACCTTGCTATATATGGACTTTTCAGCTATGCACACCGTTTAAAATTTTGTATCAATCTCAAGCATCTTTGCTCGACAAGGAGGATATGCTTATTCTTAACATCGGCTGTTTCTCGAAGGCCGAAGGCGCGGTGGACGTTTTCGGAGCGCTGGCTTCTGGGCAGGTGCCACTGAGCATCGGTAGGACGCAGGCGCTGGAGGATGTCGGCCCAGCGATAATGATCGTCAGCCCATGTTTTGAAAAGGCTTTCGACTTGGTTGAAGCCGCGGCTTTTCATTTTCTCCGGTGCTAAGGGCACGGGAACGACCATATCGATGGCTTTCAATCGTTCGGGCCAGGGAAATCGTTCTAATAAGACGCGGCAAGCTTGGCATTTTCCCTCTCTGCCCTTATATTTAATATCGTGAATCAGACGGCGCATGGCCCCGTCGTAGTCGGCCAAACAGTAACAGGCGTCGAGGGCCTTCAACTGTCGGGAGCGGTTGATGCGCCGCGGATGCCAGACCGACGCCAGGCACGACGGGCACCAGTCGCCGTCGCGCTTCATGAGGATGCCGCAGGCCGGGCAGGTCGGTGGATAAAAGAGGTTGGTAATAAGGGTGAGCAGTGACATAGGCATGCCTCCTGTCGCAACATATTACGTCAGCAGCTCTCCTTGGAGCCGCGGGATGAGCAGCGTAAATCGCCGGCTCGTCCGCTGATTCTGAACGGCCGTTTGGACAGCCCGTTTAGTGCCGACTAAGATGACTTTTCGTTTAGCCCGAGTAACAGCCGTATAGAAAAGGTTTCGCTGGAGCATGATAGAATGGCTGTTGACCAGGGCCATGATGACCGTATGGTATTCGCTCCCCTGGCTCTTATGGACAGTAATGGCATAAGCCAGGGTGATTTCGTCGATTTCCGCGCCTTCATACTTGACGTCCTGTTCGGGATAACGGACGTAGACCATGTCGTGCTGTACGGCAAAGATTTGACCGATGTCGCCGTTGAAGACGCCTTTTTCGTAATCGTTGTGCTTCTGCATGACCTTGTCGCCGACGCGGAAAATCATGTGGCGGCCCTTCAATTCGCCCTTCCCCAAAACGGGCGGATTGAGCCGTTCCTGAATGAGCTGATTGAGGTTATCGACGCCGCAGGGATCCTTGTACATAGGAGACAATACCTGGACGGCAAATTCGTCACCTGTTTCCTCCACTTCACTGCGATACAAGGCGCTAATCTGCGTCGCCCCGTCGGCTTCAGTCTCGATTTCGACGAAGCGGAATTCCAAGTCTTCGTTGACCACCGGCAGGCGGCCGTTATTGATGAGGTGAGCGTTAGTTACGATGCGTCCCCCTTCTTTTTGGCGGAAAATCGTATCTAAGCGGACGACGGGAACCGTTTCCGAGGCGATGACATCGTGGAGGACAGCGCCGGCTCCGACCGACGGCAATTGGTCGGCGTCCCCGACGAGGATGCAGCGGCACTGGGGCTTCAAAGCGCTCAGCAAATGGTACATCATTTCCATGTCGAGCATGGATACTTCGTCGACGATGACTAAGTCGGCCGGCAATAACTTCGTTTCATTGTATTCAAAGGACTGGACCTTGCCGACATAGCCGTCGGGAACGAGGAGGCGATGGATGGTCTTCGCCTTGCGCTGCGTCGTTTCGGCTAGGCGCTTAGCCGCCCGCCCCGTCGGCGCACAGAGCAGGATGCGCAGGCCTTCTTGTTCGGCTAGGCGGATGATGGTCTGAACGACGGTCGTCTTCCCCGTCCCGGGACCGCCGGTGATGACGGTCATCCCCGATTGGAGGGACTTTTCAACGGCTTCCCGCTGCTTATCCGCCAATTTCAAAATGGCAGGAATCCTGCCATCTATCGAGGAATAATTGGACGTGCGTTTTCATGGAAAGCGGCTTCATGGCAGCCATCTCGCGGATCCGGTCGGCAATATATTCTTCCTCTTCATAGGCTTCCGGCGTATAGACGTAGACCGTGCCCTCAAAATCCGCCGTCCGTAATTGCCCCATATCGACGGTATCCTGTAAGATATCGTGGAGGCCCAGGGCATCAGCCTGTAGGAGAAAGGCCGCCCGCCGTACCAGTTCGGCATCAGGAATGCAGACGTGGCCGTTTTGGGTCATAGTCTGAAGGACGTAGGCCAGACCGGCACTGAGACGCTGCGGCGACTGGCGGTCCATGCCGTACGCCAGGGCGATTTGGTCGGCCGTCTTAAAGCCGAAGCCGTCGATTTCCTGAATCATCCGATACGGTTCTTCGGTCAGGACGTATTTCACATCGTCCCCGTATTTTTGCAGGAGCCGACCGGCATAGCGTCCGGCGACGCCGTGTTGTTCCAGGTCATAGGCGATGTCGTTGATCTGTTTTTCTTCGTAGAAAGATT